>Ga0070665_100004970_pt1 | contig 13784 bp, 7 predicted proteins | sample KBSS13metaG_FD_65862 | JGI IMG/M metagenome (GOLD analysis project Ga0070665, IMG submission 65862) | Switchgrass rhizosphere microbial communities from Kellogg Biological Station, Michigan, USA - KBS S1-3 metaG | ecosystem: Host-associated > Plants > Roots > Rhizosphere > Soil ... | reverse complement strand
CCCGGCGTTCCTGCCAGCGCATCGAGCACCGCCGCTGCGGCTTCCCCGGCAGCGATCCGCGCCTTGGCTTGTGCCAGCGCGCCATCCTCCAGATAATGCGTGGCAAGACCCGCCCACAGGCATTCCGCACCATCCAGCCGGGCGCCGGTGAGCGCAAGATAGGGCCCCAGGCGGTCTTTCAGCCGCGAGAGGTACCAGCCGCCGCCCACGTCGGGGAACAGGCCGATGCCGGTTTCGGGCATGGCCAACCGCGTTTTCGCCGTCGCCACGCGCCAGCGGGCCGGCTGGGAAATGCCCACGCCGCCGCCCATGGTGATCCCGTCCATGAAAGCCACCACGGGCTTCACATAGGTGAACAGCAAATGGTTGAGGCGATATTCGTGGAAGAAGAATTCGCGCGCGGCCGCGCCGCCGTCTTCCAGGGCAGATTTGCGCAGCAGGGCGATGTCACCACCCGCGCAGAACCCGCGCGACAGCTTGGGATCGCCATCGGGCGCGGGTGCGTGGTCGATGATCACCGCCGTGATCGCGGGATCATCCTGCCAGGCCAGCAGTGCCTGCGTCATCGCGTGAACCATCGGCAGCGTCAGCGCATGAAGCGCGCGCGGCCGATTGAGCGAGAGAATGCCGGCGCAGCCCTCGCGCCTGACGATCACATCAGGGGTCATTGCAAGAGGTCCCGTCCCACGATCAAGCGCATCACTTCGTTGCTGCCTTCCAGAATGCGGTGGACGCGCAAGTCGCGCCAGAACCGCTCGATCGGATAATCGCGCAGATAGCCATAACCGCCAAACATCTGCAGCGCGCGGTCCACGACCGACGAGCCGGTATCGGTGGCAAAGCGCTTGGCCATGGCGGAAAAGCGCGTCTTGTCAGGCGCGCCAGCGGTCACCTTGGCCGCCGCCAGATAGAGCAGCGCGCGGGCCGCTTCCAGCTCGGTCGCCATATCGGCCAGAACGAACTGGGTGTTCTGGAAATCGGCGATGGCGCGGCCGAATTGGCGGCGCTCCTTCACATAGGCGATCGCTTCATCCAGGCACCGCTGCGCCCCGCCCAGCGAGCAGGCGCCGATATTGAGCCGCCCGCCATCGAGGCCGGCCATGGCAATGCGGAAACCCTGCCCTTCGTTACCAACCAGATTGCCCGCCGGCACGCGCACGTTGTCGAGCATGACTTGCGCGGTGGGCGAGGCATGCCAGCCCAGCTTGCGTTCCGGCGCGCCGAACGAGAGGCCGGGCATGTCCTTTTCCACCAGGATGCACGAGATCCCGCGCGGGCTTTCGTCCCCCGTGCGCGCCATCACCAGGTAGACATCGTTGACGCCGGCGCCGGAAATGAACTGCTTCGTTCCATTGAGCACATAGTGATCGCCATCGCGGCGCGCGGTGGTGGCCAGGGCCGCTGCATCGGACCCAGAGCCCGGCTCTGTCAGGCAATAGGAGCCGAGCTTGTCCATCGCGAGCAGCGCCGGCAGGTGCGCCGCCTTGAGATCGGCCGAGCCGTGGCTGTCGATCATCCAGGCGACCATGTTGTGGATCGACAGGAAGGCCGAGGTGGCGGGGCAGCCATAGGACAGCGCCTCGAACACCAGGGCCGCTTCGAGCCGCCCCAGGCCCACGCCGCCCGCTTCCTCGGAAACATAGATGCCGCCCAGGCCCAGTTCCCCCACGGCGCGAAGTACCTCGCGCGGGAAGACATGCTCTTCGTCCCAGCGCGCGGCATGGGGGGTGATCTGTTCGGCGGCGAACCGGCGGGCCATGTCCTGGATGGCAAGCTGGTCTTCGGTCAGGGCAAAAGCCTGAGACATCAAGGGCGCTCCTGCTCCCGCATCAAAGGCGGTCGATTGTGTTTGGCGCGCACCATGGCCCAGCGGGGATAGGGGTACAAATGCCTTTTTGAACCCATCGGTTGTGCAAAAAAAGGGGGCCACCGCAAGGCAGCCCCCTTTGTTGTGCAGCAAAACGTGGATCAGGCCGGGCGGCGCGCGTACCAGCCGTAGGAGGCGATCACGGCATAGCAGATCGCCGGGATGGCCAGCGCCAGTTCCAGGCTATGCGTGACATCGGCCACGCCGCCGGTGAGCAGCGGCAGGATGGCACCGCCGCAGATCGCCACGTTGATGATGCCCGAACCATCGGCCGCGCGCGATCCCAGCTTTTCGCAGGCGAGGCTGAAGATCGTGGGGAACATGATCGAGTTCATCAGGCCGATGGCTAGATAGGTATAACCTGCCGTGATGCCGCCACTGTGGGTGGACAAGGCTATCAACAAGATAGCGAACACCGCGTTGAACGTCAGTGCCAAACCGGGGCGGACAAATCGCAGTGCAAGTGAGCCGATGAAGCGACCGACCATCGCACACAGCCAGTAATAGAAGATGTAACTGCCTGCGGCGGCTTCATCCAACCCCATCACGCGACCTTGACGCAAGTAAGAAACGATCAAGGAACCAATCGAGACTTCCGCACCCACGTAAAGAAAAATGCACAATGCGCCGAATGCAAATCGTGGTCGTTTGAGCAGATCAAGTCCAGCAAGACCGGCACTATCGGTGTGCGTTTCACGCGGCAGCCGATTGCGGAAGGACCACACGACGACAGCAACTATGGCCAAGGCCACGGCAAGACCAATATAGGTCTTGGCGATCATGCTGCTTTCAGCCGTGCGATAAGCATCGAGCGCCGGACCGGAAAGATCGGCAGCCGATACCGTAGCCAGGCTGCCCAAGATCAGAGCGGCGCCGAACCGGGGAAACAGCGTGGTGCCCAGCGAATTGAACGCCTGGGCAAACGTCAGCCGGCTCGATGCGGTGTGTGCAGGCCCAAGCAGCGAGATCAGCGGGTTGGCCACGACCTGGACCACGACCACGCCGCTCGCCAGCACGAACAGCGCGAGCAGGAACACGCCATAGGTGGCGCTTTGCGAGGCGGGGATGAACAGCAGGCAGCCCGCCATCATGGTAAGCAGGCCCACCACCGCGCCGCGCATGTAGCCGATGCGCTTGACCAGGCGCGCGCCGGGGATGCCGATCACGGCATAGGCAGCGAAGAAGCAGAACTGCACCAGCATGGCCTGGGTGTAGTTCAGCGTGAACAGCTCTTTCAGCTTGGGAATGATCACGTCATTGAGCGACGTGATCCCACCGAAGATGAAGAACAGCCCGATGACGAAGACCCGCAATTGCGGTGCATCGACATGATTGGCGCTGTCAGGGCCATCGGGATCGGCGCTCGCAGCAATGTCGGGGGCAAGGGCCATTGTGATTTCTCTCCTAGCGCTGCGTCATCCTGTGGACGGATGGTCAGCGATACATCCAGTTGTCTCGACACGCCCATTGCGGGGCATCACGGTGATTTTGCCGCGGCAAGATGCCGAGGCCCCCGGCTTAGGACGGGCTCCGGCTTCGGCAAGCCCGGCGCGGCATAAATTCGTATTCCCGGAACAGCATCTTGCGGCCAGAGACGGACACGGGATGCCATATCCGCATCGCCTGCACCATGGAAAAACCTTTGCGCATCGCGCGCTAGCCCACCACGCGCACCGGCACGCCCTGATAGGCCAGGCCAGGCCGCAAGTGTTCGTGCTTCATGATCACGCTGCCGCCCAGCACGCGCGTGCCAGCATCGATCACCGCGCCATAGAGCGGAACCGTACCGGCGTGGACCGTGGCGCCGGTGCCGATGCGCACCTTGTCCACCTTGAGCACGCGATCCTCGAACGTGTGGGCCTGGAAATTGGCATGGACCGTGGCGCCATCACCGATCTCGATCATGTCGGGATCGACCACTTGCGCAAACAGCGGCCCGAGCACGGCGCGGCGGCCGATCTTGAGGCCCATGAGCCGCAGGTAGACCAGCAGCAGGAATGTGCCCTCCAATTGCTGCAGGATGAAATTGGCATAGCGCGCCCAGGCCACGTAGACGAAATCCCACCGGCTGCACCAGCACGACCACAGCGCGTGCTGCCCCGGCCTGACCCGGCCGATCAGCCCCCACTTGAGCGCCATGACCGCCAGGCACAGCGCCACCATGCTGGCCAGCGTGGCGCCGGGCACCACCGCCCAGGCCATGAGCGCGGGGCTCGCACCACGCCCAGCGGCGGCACCGATCGCGGCAAACCACAGCGCGCCCAGCACCAGCGGCAGGATCGGCAAGGCAAAGCGCGCCAGTTCCCACACCCAGCGGTTGATCTGGCGGATCAGCGAGGGATCGTGCGTCACGCTGCGATCGGCCTCCACCACCTGGCGGCGCGGCAAGTCGAAGCTGGGATGGCCGAAACGCGATTGGCCGCGTGCGATCAATTGCGCATCGGCAACCGTGGAAATGCCCACCAGGATATCGTCGGGCAGGGTCTCGCCGGCCGGGATGACGGCATGATTGCCCAGGAACGTGTTGCGGCCCAGGCGGATGGGTGCCACCCGCACGGTGCCCTGCCGCACTTCCGGCCCGCCCAGATAGATGCCGTCGGCAAAGAAGGTTTCCGCGCCGATGGTGACGAGTTCGGGCGTCACGTCGAAGATCGTGCTGATCTCGCACTTGTCGCCCACCGTCATGCCCGCCAGGCGCAGCCAGTGCTTGAACATGAGCGTGCCAGACAGCCATTCCCCCGCAGCAAACACCGCGCCGCCCTTGATCCACAGGCGGATGTAGCCAAGGCTCCAGCGGTCCATCACGCCGGGCCGCACCCGGCCCAGGGCGCGCAGCAACAGCGCAGACCAGAACACGTTGAGCGGCACGGCAAGAACCGTCGTGCCGACCACGGCGGCAATCACCCGCGCATCGAGTGAAGGCGCTGCCATCCAGTGCCAGATCGCCATGGCATCCACTTCCCCGCCCAGGCACAAGGCCAGCAGCAGGAGTTCGCCCGGCAATGCGGCCAGCGCGGCAAACAGCCCCTGGCCCACCAGCATCAGCAAGGCATGGCGCCAGGGGCCATGGCGCAGGGCGGCGCGGGTGATCACCGGGGCTGCGGGAGCAAGGCCCACGCGCTGCGCGGGCACGCCATCCCACACTTCCCCGGCCGGCACCGCACTGCCGGCGTTGAGCACGGATAGCGCGGTCAGCACGCTGCCCGCACCCATCCGCGCCGGCCCTTCCATGCCTGCGCGCACCATCAGCGTGGCGCCCGCTTCCAATGCAATGGGTGCCACCACGATATCGCCGCGATCGAGTTCGACCAGGCCCAGGTGCGCGCCCTGCCCCAGCGAGACATCATCGCCCAGGTCCAGCAAGTCCCACCCGCCGCGCCGCAGATCGACATTGCGGTGGATATGCACCCGCCGCCCGATCCGCGCACCTAGCAGGCGCAGCACGGCATTGTTCAGTTCGGTTCCGGCCAGCAGCGGCCAGGGGATCAGCCGCACTGCCTGCATCACCATCCAGTGACGCAGGTAATACGCGCTCCACACCGGCGCGCGCACCGGGCGATAGCGTCCGATCGCCAGCCATTTGACCAGGACGGCAAAGGCGACGGAAACCGGCAGGTAGAACGGGAACCCGGCGAGGCCGATGAGCGGCGCGGCCAGGACCAGGGTGGCAAGGCCAAGATGGGCAAACGCCAGCGGGGCAAGACGGAACGCGACGATCCATGATGCCCAGCCCGCGACCAGAACGCTCAGGCCCAGCCACGCGCCCTGCACCAGATTGGCGAGCACCGGCCGTGCCACACCCTCGCGCAGCAGGGGCATGGCGGCCTCGGCCTGGGTTTCAGCCGGTTCGGACGCACGCGCGGCCAGGGCGCGGACGGTGCGCGCTTCGTAGATGTCGCTCACTGTCACCCAATCGGTGCGCCAATCCTCGCGCAGCAGGGTGACGAGCATGGCCGCCGTGAGCGAATCGCCACCCAGCCCTTCAAAGAAATCGGCCGTGACCGAAACCCCGCCCGGTCGCTTGAGCACGTCGGCGGCGCCTTGCGCGATCAAGGCTTCCAGTTCGCCATCGGGAGGTACCAGCGCCTCGTCCTCGCGGCGCGGGGAAAAGTGCATGGGCGGCAGCGCCTTGCGATCGAGCTTGCCGCCAACGGTGGTAGGCAAAGCGGCGATCAGGCCGATTTGCCGAGGAACCATGTAGGCCGGCAATCCGGCGGCCAGCGCCTGGCGCAGCGCATCGCCGAGCGGAGGCGCGGACGGATCGGTCGGCACGACATAGGCGACGAGTTCGGGCACCCCGCCGCGATCCTGGATCGTGGCGCCGGCCACCCGCACCCCTGGCAACGCTGCCAACCGCGCTTCGATTTCGCCCAGTTCCACGCGATAGCCGCGAATCTTGATCTGGGCGTCGATGCGGCCGTGGTAGAACAGGTTTCCGTCCCCGTCGCGGTGGACAATGTCTCCAGTGCGATAGAGCCGCCCGTGGCGGGGATGGTCGATGAACTTTTCGGCCGTGAGATCGGGCCGCCCGCGATAGCCGCGCGCCACGCCCGCGCCGCCGATGCACAGCTCTCCCTGGCTGCCTGGCGCAACATCGTCCAACGCCTCGTCCAGCACGAAGGCCTGCATGCCGGGCACTGGGCGGCCGATGGTGATCGGCCCGCCGGGCACGATATCGCCGCGTACGCACGTCACCGCGCATTCGGTGGGGCCATAGCCGTTGACCAGCCGCCGGCCTTGCGCCCAGAGGGCAGCGATATCGGGCGGCAGCGCCTCTCCGCCCACATACAGCAGCTTGAGATCGGGAAGCGCGGCCTGCGGGTTGCTGCATCCACTGCTGCGCAGCAAGGTGGGCGGCGGGCAAAACACGCTGGCACGATGATCGACCAGCCAGGCCACGATATCGGGCCCAAGCCGCGCGGCCGCATCGTCCATCACCAGCAGCGTCGCGCCGCTCGCGAGCGCCAGCCAGATTTCCTCGATCGAGCTGTCATAGGCGACCGAGGAGCCCTGCACCACGCGATCGCCCGGTCCAAGCGCAAATTCGGTCAGGTCCGACGTGATGAGGTTGGCGATATGGCGGTGTTCGACCATCACGCCCTTGGGCTTCCCCGTGGTGCCCGAAGTATAGATGAGATAGGCCAGAGCGCTGGGGACAACCTGCGGTAGCGGCGTTTCATCCACCCCGGCGATGGCCAGCAGTTTCGCCGGATTTTCCACCGCGCAGCCCCAGCCGGCAAGGCGCGAAAGGCGTGGAATTGCGGCGTCCTCTGCCAGGATCAGGACCGGCCGCGCATCGTCGAGGATATCGCCGACGCGGCCATCGGGAAATGCCGGATCGAGGCAGGTGAACGCGGCGCCGGCCTTGAGCACGGCCAGTTGCGCCAGATAGAGCATGGGCGAGGTGCGCGGCAGATAGAGCGCCACCACCGGCTCGGCCATGCGTGCATCGGCCACTTGCGGCAGGATGGCGCGGGCCAGCGCATCGCTTTGCGCGGCCAGATCGCCATAGCTGATCGCCTGGTCGATATCGCGCCCCTTGCCGGCGGGCACGAAGATGGCGCACCCGTCAGGATTGTGCGCGGCGGGGCCGGCCAGGAAGCCGTGCAGCGTCTGATCGATGTGCAATTGCTCTGCGCCCATGTTTTCGCCCCTAGCGCCGCCATCGCGCCGGTCAATCGGGATGGCCGCACAAATATGCCGGTTTCGGACAGTCAGGTGCAGCAAATTGGCACGCCACCGCCGGTTCGACCCAAGGTACAATTGCCCGCAAGCCGCGCATTTGCGCATCCTTTGGGCAGGACGCGGGCGAAAACAAGGCCGCCCGCCATGCATTCGACACCCGGTTCGACCTGTCGTTACCGCATCAGAGCACAGGCAAGGAGAGGCCCCATGTTGCAGGAAGCCATGACCAAGTTTTCCGCCCAGAGCCCGATCAAGGCGAAGTTTGACAACTTCATCGGGGGCAAGTGGGTTGCTCCGGTTCGGGGCCAGTATTTCGACAATGTCTCGCCGGTAACCGGCAAGCCGGTGTGCCAGGTGGCGCGCGGCACGGCCGAAGACATCGAACTGGCGCTCGATGCCGCGCACAAGGCGCGCGAAGCCTGGGGCCGCACCTCGCCCGCCGATCGCGCCAATGTGCTGCTCAAGGTGGCGCAGCGGATGGAAGACAACCTCGACCTGCTGGCGATGGTGGAAACCATCGACAACGGCAAGCCGATCCGCGAGACGACCGCCGCCGACGTGCCGCTGGCGATCGACCACTTCCGCTATTTTGCCGCCTGCGTGCGCAGCCAGGAAGGTACCCTGGGCGAAATCGACCACGATACCGTGGCCTATCACTATCACGAGCCGCTGGGCGTGGTCGGCCAGATCATCCCGTGGAACTTCCCGCTGCTGATGGCCGCGTGGAAGCTGGCACCCGCCCTTGCCGCCGGCAACTGCGTGGTGCTCAAGCCGGCCGAACAGACGCCGATGTCGATCCTGGTGCTGGCCGAACTGATCGCCGACATCCTGCCCGAAGGCACGCTCAACATCGTCAACGGCTTTGGCATCGAGGCGGGCAAGCCGCTCGCCACCAGCAAGCGCATCGCCAAGATCGCGTTCACTGGTGAAACCTCCACCGGCCGCCTGATCATGCAATATGCCAGCGAGAACCTCATCCCGGTCACGCTGGAACTGGGCGGCAAGAGCCCGAACATCTTCTTTGCCGACGTGATGGACGCCGACGACGATTATTTCGACAAGGTCCTCGAAGGCTTTGCCATGTTCGGCCTGAACCAGGGCGAAGTGTGCACCTGCCCGTCGCGCGCGCTGGTGCAGGAATCGATCTATGAAAAATTCATGGAGCGCGCCGTTGCCCGCGTGGAGAAAATCCGCCAGGGCAGCCCGCTCGATCCGGCCACAATGATCGGCGCGCAAGCCTCCAACGAGCAGCTCGAAAAAATCCTGTCGTACATCGATATCGGCAGGAACGAAGGCGCCAAGGTCTTGACCGGCGGCAGCCGCGCCACGCTGGGCGGCGATCTGGCCGATGGCTATTACGTTACGCCCACGATCCTGGAAGGGCACAACAAGATGCGCGTGTTCCAGGAGGAAATCTTTGGCCCGGTCTTGGCCGTCACCACGTTCAAGGACGAAGCCGAGGCGCTGGCCATTGCCAACGACACCCAGTTCGGCCTGGGTGCGGGCGTGTGGACCCGCAACGGCAACCGCGCCTATCGTTTTGGCCGCGAAATCCAGGCCGGGCGCGTGTGGACCAATTGCTATCACCTCTATCCCGCGCACGCCGCGTTTGGCGGTTACAAGCAATCGGGCATCGGGCGCGAAACCCACAAGATGATGCTCGATCACTATCAGCAGACCAAGAACCTGCTGGTCAGCTACAGCACCAAGGCGCTCGGCTTCTTCTGAGCAGCGCTGGCACGCGAAAGGCGCCCCCGGCGGACAACAGGGGCGTCGTTTCCGGGGCGGGTGCCGTCTGGCGCTCGCCCCGCTTGGGCCTTGGGAGAGCGAATGTGTCGAACCTGCCGCCCCGCGTAGTTTCCACGCCGCAAGCCGATCGCTGGATCGCCCGGCTCACCGCGCTGCATGGCCCCTTGATGTTTCACCAATCGGGCGGATGCTGCGACGGATCGGTGCCGATGTGCTATCCGCGTGGGGAGTTCAAGGTGGGCGGACAGGACGTGCTGCTGGGCCATATCGCCGGCGACGTGCCGGTGTGGATCGGCGCGGCACAGTTCGAATACTGGCGCCACACCCAGGTAACGATCGATGCGGCACCCGGACGCGGCGCGGGCATGTCTCTCGAAACGCCCGAGGGTATCCGTTTTGTCACGCTGTCCCGCGTTTTCACCGATCCCGAGGCGCAGGCCCTGGCAGCGGCGGGAGAACCCGCGCGCGGACAGTCTTGAACCGCGGTTTCACTTTTTTGCGTCCCAATCCTCTGCCAGCTCGCCCCCAGCCTTTGCATTGTGACCACGTCTTGATAGACACGAGCGCACAAGAACAAGGCAATACCGGGCATTGGAGAGGGCCATGGATATTCGCACCTGCGAGGTTGGCGTGGCGTCATCCCATGCATCCGATCCCCATGAGGCCTTTGCCCAGATCAGCCGGACCATCGACCCGGCGCATCTGGCCGGTGCCGTCATGTTCTGCTCTCACCGCTATGACCGTGAGGCGCTGGCCTGCGCCGCGCGCGGCTGGTCGATGGAGCGGTTTCCCATGATCGGCTGCACCAGTTCGGGCGAGTTGACGCAAGCGGGCTATGACGAGGATTCGATCAGCCTGGTCGCGTTCCCGGTCGACAGTTTCCACATGGTCAGCCACCGGTTCGACGACCTGGCGCACTTCGATGCCAATGCGGCGCGCATGGCCGTGCGCGACCTGGTGGCGCGGGCCGAGGTGGGCAGCGAGTCGCTCGTGCTGCGATCGGGCGGCAGCAAGGTGAACCAGGCCGCGCTGTTCCTGGTCGATGGCCTCTCGCACAGCGAGGAATTGCTGGCGATGACCGTGCAGGACGCGCTGGGCGAGATTCCCCTGGTGGGCGGATCATCGGGCGATGGACTGATGTTCAAGGAAACCGGCATCTATTCCGATGGCATGTTTCATGCCGCTGGCGCCGTTGTGGCGATCCTTTCGACCACGCGGCCGCTGCACGTGTTCCGCCGGCAGCATTATCGCCCCGGCTCGGTCAAGATGGTGGTGACCGGGGCCGATGCCGGTGCGCGCCGGGTAACGGAAATCAACGCCGAACCGGCGGCGCAGGAATACTTGCGCCTGGCGGCCCAGATCAACGGCGGCATCGATCCGGGCGAGCCCGACATGGCGTTGTTTGCCGCCTGCCCGCCCATGGTGCGCGCTGGCGGGGACTATCACGTACGCGCCGTGCAGACCGCCCATGCCGATGGCAGCCTGACATTCTATTGCGCGATCGACGAGGGTATCGTTCTGACCCTGGGCGAGCCGGTGGACCAGCTCGAAAGCCTGAACGAAACGATGGAAGAGCTGCGCGAGGCGGTGGGCGAGATCGACCACATCATCGCCTTCGATTGCGTGCTCAACCGCATCAATGCCGAGCGGCGGCAACTGGGCCGGCCCATTTCGGAAATCTATCGCCGGCACGGGGTGGTGGGCTTCAACACCTATGGCGAACAGTTCCACGCCCTGCATGTGAACCAGACTTTCAGCGGGCTGGCCATCGGGCGATGACGGCCGCTTCCCACCCCGATCGGGACGCGGCCGGCGATGCCGAGCGCATCGCGCGGCTGGAGGAGGAACTGCGCAAGCTGCGCAAGATCAACGCCACGCTGATCGACCGGGTGGAGCGGTCGAGCGACCTGTCGCATTCGGCCTTTTCGATGTTCGAGCGGGCGATCACGCTCGAACAGCTGGTGCGGGAGCGCACCCGCGCGCTGGAACAGGCGATGGGCGAACTGGCCACCGTCAATGCCAAGCTGGCACAGGCCCATGCCAATGCCGAAGCGGCCGAAACGCGGCTGCGCGATGCGATCGAATCGATCAACGAGGGCTTTGCCCTGTTCGATGCCGAAGACCGGCTCGTGCTCTACAACGAAGCCTATATGGGCTTCTGGCCCGAAGTGGCCGCGCTGCTGCCCGAAAATCCGACATTTCACGAGATCATCCGCCATCTGGCGCAGCAGCGCCGGCCGGCCGGGGCACTGGCCGCCCCCGATCGCTGGGTTTCGGACCGGCTCGCCCGCCACGCCGTGGCATCGGGCGGCCATGTCCAGGCGCTGTCGGACGGGCGCTGGATCCAGATCAACGAGCTGCGCACGAGCGAGGGCGGCATCGTGGGCATCTATACCGACATTACCGAGGCGAAGGCGGAAGATGCCCGCGACCGCGCCCGCGATCTGGCAGAACAGAACCTGGCGCTGCAGGCCTTGCTCGACAATCTGGTCGAAGGCGTGTGCATGTTCGATGCAGAGCGCCGGCTGACTGCCTGGAACGGCGCGCTGCAACGGTTGCTGGGCCTGAGGGACGAGGCCGGCATCGTGCTGGCCCAGCATGACGACCTGGTGCGCTTTTGCGCAGAGACCCTCGCCATGGAAGGCGGCGAAGTCTTGGCCTGGCGCGCGCAAGCCGATGGCACGGTGCGTAGCCAGCTGTGCCAGGTGGGCGACAGGCTTTGGGAAGTGCGCACGACGATGACCGCGCTGGGCGGCATGGTGGTGGGTTTCGTCGATGTGACCGAGCCGGCCAAAGCGCGGCAGTTCCTGCAGGACACGGCCGAAATGCTGGAATGCCGGGTGGGCGAACGCACCGCCGAACTCATGCAGGTAAACCAGCGGCTCGCTTCGGAAGTGGCAGAGCGCCGCGCCATCGAAGTGCAGTTGGTCGAAGCCAAGACGGCCGCCGAAATGGCCAACCGGTCGAAAACCAGCTTCCTTGCGGCGGCAAGCCATGACCTGCTCCAGCCGCTCAACGCGGCACGCCTGTTCATTGCCGCGCTCACCGAACGGCGCCTGGCCCTGCCGACACGCGCCTTGGTCAACCAGGCGTCCACCTCGCTCAATTCGGTGGAAGATCTGCTGGAAACACTGTTCGAGATTTCGCGGCTGGATGCCGGCGCGATCACGCCCAATCTCACCGACGTGAACCTGGCGGGCCTGCTGGGCACGCTGCACACCGAATTTGCCCCCACCGCGCGCGCCGCCGGGCTGACGTTCGAGGTGGAGGAAGCGCCCTTGTGGGTGCGCAGCGATGCGCGCCTGCTGCGCCGCATCCTGCAAAACCTGGTGTCCAACGCCATCCGCTATACTGCCGTGGGCACGGTGCGGGTAAGCGTGGACGCGCCCGCCCCCGGTCAGGTGCGGATCAGCGTGCGGGACACTGGTCCGGGCATTCCGCAGGACCAGCAGGACCGGATTTTCGAGGAGTTCCGCCGGCTGGACAACAGCCACCGCATTCCGGGCAAAGGCCTTGGCCTGGCGATCGTGCGCCGCGCCACCGCCATGTTGCAGCACCCGCTGGAATTGACATCACAACCCGGCGCCGGTGCCTGCTTTGCCGTGACCGTTCCGCTGGGCGAAAGCCAGGCAGACACGGCCGCCAGCCCGGCCAAGCCGGTGCGCGATCGCGCGATCCAGGGCCGGCGCATCCTGGTGATCGACAACGAGACACAGATCCAGCTGGGCATGGAAACGCTGCTGAGCGGCTGGGGTTGCCAGGTCATGGCGGCCGGCAGCGGCCCGGCGGCGATCGAGCGGCTGGGCAGCGAAATGCCCGATGTCATTATTGCCGACTTTCACCTCGACCATGCCGAAACCGGCGACCAGGCCGTGCACGACGTGCGCGCCAGCCTGGGCCGCAGCGTGCCGGCGATCATCATTTCGGCCGACCGCAGCGAGGAATTGAAAGCGCGGCTTTCAGGCCAGAAGCTGCCGCTGCTGGGCAAGCCGGTCAAGCCGGCGCAATTGCGGGCCTTGTTGCAGACGATGATGCATTGAGGGGTGTTGCAAAGGCTCAGGCGGAAACGCCGGTGCCTTGCGCAAGAAACGGACGGGCATCGGCCACCTGCGCCTCGAACGCGCCGATCGCGTCGCTGCGCGCCAGGGTCAGCCCCACTTCATCCAGGCCATCGAGCAGGCAAGCCTTGCGAAAAGGATCGATCTCGAACGAGAAGCGATCCTGGAACGGCGTCGTCACGCTTTGCGCGGCAAGGTCGATCGAAATCGGGTCGGTCTGCGCCACTTCGAGCAGGCGATCGACCTGTTCCTGCGGCATCACCACGGTCAGGATGCCATTCTTGAACGCGTTGCCGGAAAAGATATCGGAAAACGATGGGGCGATCACGGCCTTGATGCCCAGGTCGAGCAGCGCCCAGGCGGCGTGCTCGCGGCTGGAACCGCAGCCGAAATTGTCGCCCGCGATCAGGATCGGCGCGCCCTTG
>Ga0070665_100004969_pt1 | contig 13785 bp, 6 predicted proteins | sample KBSS13metaG_FD_65862 | JGI IMG/M metagenome (GOLD analysis project Ga0070665, IMG submission 65862) | Switchgrass rhizosphere microbial communities from Kellogg Biological Station, Michigan, USA - KBS S1-3 metaG | ecosystem: Host-associated > Plants > Roots > Rhizosphere > Soil ... | reverse complement strand
CGGAGATCCGCCGGAAGTGCAGCTTCGAGGCTCACCGCCTCGCCCGTCGTCGGGTGGACGAAGCGAAGCCGGTGCGCGTGCAGGAACATCCGTTTGAGATGGCTTTTGGCGAGCTCGCGGTTCCACGCGAAATCGCCATACTTGTCATCCCCAGCGAGCGCAAACCCGAGATGGGCGAGGTGCACGCGGATCTGGTGGGTCCTCCCCGTCTTGAGCTCGGCCTCCAGAAGCGCAAGCGGTGGGTCGTGGCGCGGCCAGGCCTGTTGCCGGCGAAAAATCGTGATCGCCTCCTGGCCATCGTCCTCGACGCGGACGCGCCGCTCGCCTTCGCGTGTCGAGAACCGCTGGAGAGGCAGGTCCACCACTCGCTTGGCATCGCGCCAACGGCCGCGAACGAGCGCCAGGTACCGCTTGTCGACACTCCCGTCTCGAAGCTGGGCATGGAGCGCCACCAGCGCGGCTCGGCGCTTGGCCACCAGCAGCACCCCGGACGTCTCCCGGTCCAGCCGATGGACGAGCTCGAGGAATTTCGCCTCGGGGCGTGCCGCGCGCAGTTGCTCGATCATCCCGTGCGCAACCCCGCTGCCGCCATGAACCGCCAGGCCCGAAGGCTTGTCGATGGCCAGAAAGTCGTCATCCTCGTACAGGATCGACCAATGCAGGGTTCGCGCCAGGGGTCGGGCTCTGCCCGGCGCCGGCGCAGCCACCCGTACCGGCGGGATTCTCACCACATCGCCGACTGCAAGCCGAGTCTCCGCACCGACGCGGCCCTTGTTCAACCGGACCTGGCCAGTCCGCAAGATTCGATAAACGTGGCTTTTCGGAACGCCTTTCAGCACCCGGACGAGAAAATTGTCGATTCGCTGCCCGGCGCCCTCCTCGCCGACCGTCAGCCAATGCACAACATCCTTGCTTAACTCGTTCATTCGCTTATAATTGTGAACGACCGCAAACTTTCGATATCCGGCCGAGCGTCGCGGCAAGCCCGCGCAAGCAGACCGGATGATCGATTGTCGTGCGCAGTCCCTGCCGCTGGCGGGACGCCCCCGGGTAAGTCGCTCACCGGCCGGTTTTTTCCGGAAAAGTAGCGATCGTAAAGCAAGAGCGCAGTCTCCGCACCCGGCTTTGGCGGGTTCGAAGCGGCGAACTGCGCGGCGCGTGAAGCGAGAATTTCTGCTCGCGGAGTATCGGTGAACGCAGCGCCTCTGTGCGCGCATCCTCGAAGCTCCGCCAGACATCGACGCCCGTTTGCGAACAAGAAGACCTGAACTGACGAGAGCCGTTCCGCCCCGGTATCCCGAGGCCTGCATGCCTAGCGCAAATCCGCAACTTCGCAAAGCTCCCGTCCGACATCCGCACTTGCGGATGCCCTCCCTGTCTTCGCCGATCCCCGCCGCGTAGTTTTTTGGCGTAGCCCCGACGGGCTGCGCCGCCTGCCGTTTCGCCCCGCCCCGCTGCCCGCGGTAGATGTTGCGCCGGGAAAATTCCATGAAACGCATGCTGTTCAACGCCACCCAGGCCGAAGAGCTTCGGGTTGCCATCGTCGACGGCCAGAAGCTGATCGACCTCGACATCGAATCTGCCGCCAAGGAACAACGCAAGAGCAATATCTACAAGTCCGTCATCACCCGCATCGAACCCTCGCTCGAGGCGTGCTTCGTCGATTACGGCACGGACCGCCACGGCTTCCTTCCGTTCAAGGAGATTTCACGCCACAGTCTCAAGGCCGCGGGGAGCTCTCGCAACGATCAGGATGATGGCGAGGAAACAGGCAGCCGCCGCGTCCAGGACCAGCTCCGAGAGGGACAAGAGCTGATCGTCCAGGTCGACAAGGACGAACGCGGCAACAAGGGTGCCGCCCTTACCACCTACATCTCGCTGGCGGGTCGATATCTGGTTCTGATGCCGAACAATCCCCGTGGCGGCGGTGTCTCGCGCCGGGTCGAAGGCGAGGACCGCACCGAGCTCCGCGAGGCGATCGGTCAACTGGAGGTTCCGCGCGGCATGAGCGTCATTGCCCGGACCGCCGGGATCGGTCGCTCGGCGGAAGAGCTTCAGTGGGATCTGAACTACCTGATGCAGCTCTGGCACGCGATCGAGGATGCCGCCAAGCTCCAGGAAGGCGCCTACCTGATCTACCAGGAGTCGAGCCTCGTCATCCGCGCGATCCGCGACTACTTCCAGCCCGACATCGGTGAAATTTTGATCGATACGGAAGGCGTGTTCGAGCAAGCGCAGCAGTTCATGAGCCACGTCATGCCCGACAACGTGTCGCGCGTGAAGCTCTACAAGGACGATGTCCCGCTCTTCTCGCGCTTTCAGATCGAGCATCAGATCGAGACCGCGTACGCCCGGCAGGTGCCCTTGCCTTCAGGCGGGGCGATCGTCATCGATCACACGGAGGCGCTCGTCTCCGTCGACGTCAACTCGGCACGCGCCACCAAGGGCGGCGACATCGAGACCACCGCCTACAACACGAATCTGGAAGCGGCCGACGAAATCGCCCGCCAGCTTCGCTTGCGCGATTTAGGTGGCCTCATCGTCATCGACTTCATCGACATGGAAAGCGCCAAGAATCAGCGCGAGGTCGAAAACCGCATTCGGGATGCGCTCAAATACGATCGCGCGCGCGTCCAGCTTGGCAAGATTTCTCGCTTCGGCCTCATGGAGTTGTCGCGCCAGCGCCTGCGGCCCGCGCTCGCGGAATCCGCCTACATCCCCTGCCCCCGCTGCCACGGCATCGGCCATATTCGCGGTACCGAGTCCACAGCGCTACACATCCTGCGGATCATTCAGGAAGAGGCGATGAAGGACAACACGGCGCAGGTGGTCGCACAGATGCCGGTAGACGTCGCGACGTTCCTGCTGAACGAGAAGCGCAACGACGTTCTTTCGATCGAAACGCGGTTCAAGGTCAACGTGCTGCTGGTTCCCAATCGGCACCTCGAGACTCCCAACTACAGCATCGAGCGGATGCGCCACGACGACCTGAACCACGGCGAGCCGTTGCCCGCATCGTTCCAGCTGGTCTCGCAGCCTGCGGATGCCGATCCGATCAAGGCCATGAAGGAAGAAGTGAAGGAGACCCGCCTGGAAGCGGTCGTGAAAGGCATAACGCCCGCTCACCCCGCGCCCGTACCGGCGGAACGCGCACCGTCCGCAAGCCGCGCATCCGTCGCGACCGGGGCCGTGTCCGCCACCGAAAATGGTGACGGCAACTGGCTCTCACGCATGCTCGGATGGTTCCGTCCCAAGATCGAATCGACGATCCCGCCGACGGCCGTCAGTGCACCGCGCACCGCGACCGAACCCGCAATGCGCGAACCGCGCGAGGGCCGTGGGAGGGATGGACGCGATTCTCGCAATCGCAACGAAGCGCGCGGGGACGCCCACCACGGTCGCGAGGACCGCCGCGAGGGCCGCGAGGGCCGCGCACGACGTGACGAGCGTCGTGGGGAAACCGGCGGTGCACCGCCCCCGCGCGATCCCGCCAAGCGTGCGCCGCAGCAGCCGCGCAAGGAAGGTGGCGAACGGCGCGAGGAGCGTGGCGAAGAGCGCCGCCCCGATGCCCGCCCGCCGCGCCAGAAGGCGCCCCGCGAGGCACGCCCCGAGACAGCGCGCGAGGCTCGTGCGGAGACAACGCGCGAACCCCGAAGCGAAACGTCACGTGAGCGCACCGAATCCGCCGCGCCCAAGGCTGCCGTGGCAGCGGCGCTGGGCGGCGCGCCGGGCGCTCCCGTCGCCAACGGAGACGGCGAGGAGCATCGGGATGGCGGCCGGCGTCGTCGCGGCCGTCGCGGTCGCGGTGGCGAACGCGGCGAGCGTGCGGAACGCGCAGGATCGGAGATCAGCGGTGCGGATATGCCCACCCCGGCGATCGAGCATGCGAATCCGGAAATTATCCCGGCCGCTGCGGCCATCGCCGCGTCGATTCCCGTGAGCATCGACATGCTCGAGGTGTCACAACCGGCGCCGACGTTTTCACCGGCAAAGGAAGAACGCGCCGAACCGCCCGTTGCGACGGCCGAGGATCATCGCGCCGAAGCCATCGTGGCGCCTGCGCCCATCGAGCCGACGCCAAGCGCCGCCATCACCGCGGCGACGGTGGAACGCGCTGCCCCGCCGCCGAAAGCGCCGACCATTCCTCCGGTCTCGCTCGAGCTTCCGCCGGGGACCGATCTGGTTCTCGTGGAAACGCGCGGTCATCCGCCGATTGCGGAAGATGCCGAGCAGGAAGTCGCGCGTCCCAAGCGTGCACGCCCGCCCAGGATTCAAATCGCGAGCGAGCCGCTGGAACTCGTGGAGACCCAAAAGGACAACGCGCCGCCAGCGAACTGACCACCGCGACGCACCTTGAAACGCCGGGTCGCGCCCGGCGTTGATCCACTACGGGGGGGGCAGCGATTCCGTGACGCGATTGAACAGCACTTCGCTGGCAGGTTCGATCAAATCGAGAATGCGCTCGAAGCCCTCGGGCCCCCCGTAGTAGGGGTCGGGCACTTCCGGAGTTCCGAGCTCCGGTGCAAGCTCGAGCAACAGTCCGAGATGTCCGTCGAACTCCTGCGGCTGCATGGCGCGAAGGCGGCGCAGGTTGGTCCGGTCCATTGCCAGAATCCACTTGAAGCGCTGGAAGTCGCGGCGTTCGACTTGTCGCGCGCGGAGCTTCCGCAAATCGTAGCCGCGACGCTCGGCGCTCGCGATAGCGCGCCGATCCGGCGGCTCGCCCACGTGGAAATCGTGCGTGCCCGCACTGTCGATGCGCAGTCGCCTATCCCAGCCCGCCCGCGCCGCCACGGCACGAAAAACCCCTTCCGCCGTGGGTGAGCGACATATATTGCCCATGCATACGAACAGCACGCCCGTCCGGTTCCAGATCATTCACGCGTTCCGCATTCCGTAAGGCAGCTCCGATGCATGCCCGAGATCATTACGATAAGGTACAACACTTGGCTGCCGGGGCAGAGCGGGCGCTTGCGTATGGCGGCCGATCCGCGAGCCGCGCAATGACCGCCAACGGGTGCATCCGGAGACTGCTGACATCGGCCACCGCGCTCTTCGTACTGTTTGCCTTCTGGTCGGCCTGCGACGCGGCCGATACGCAAAAGGTCCTGCGGATTGCCTCGAGCGACGTCACGAGCCTCGATCCGCAGCAGGGTACCGATCTGGCGTCGACGCGCGTCACCGGCGCGATCTTCGAGGGACTCTACCAGTTCGATTATTTCGCCGAACCCGCGACCGTGATCCCGAACACCGCCGCCGGCATGCCCGAATTCGCGGACGGCGGAAGGACGTGGACCATTCGTCTGCAGCGTGGAATCCTGTTCGCAAGCGATCCTGCATTCGGCGGCAAGCCGCGCGAGCTGGTGGCGGAGGACTATGTCTATTCCATCAAGCGCTCGCTCGATCCGACGCTTCGAAACGGCGGCGATTCCATGCTCGCCGACCTCATCGTCGGCGCGCGCGCAGTGGTGGATGCAGCCAGCGTGCCCGGCGCGCGATTCAACTACGAAGCCCCCATCGCGGGGCTGCGGGCACTGGATTCACACACGCTCAGGATCACGCTGACGGCGCTCGACTACACGCTGCTCGATCGCCTGGCGAGTCCGCCGGCTTTCGCCGTGGCGCGCGAGGCCGTTGAATCGGCCGGAGTCGACGTGATCCGTCGCCCGGTTGGCACGGGCCCTTACCGGTTGCGGGACTGGCAGCGCGGCTCCCGCATCGTGCTCGAAGCGAACCCGCAATATCGGCACGTCACGTTTCCTGACAGCACCGACACACGCCACCGGGCTGTCATCGAGGCCATGAAGAACAAGACGCTGCCGCGCATCGGCCGCATCGAGATCAACGTCGTGCAGGATTCGCAGGCAGCGCTGCGGGCATTCGACCGGCAAGCGCTCGACTACGTCGCGCTTGCTGCCGACGACACCGCGCGCGTTCTCGCCGGAGACAAGCTCAAGTCCGCGTACACGCGGCGTGGCATCGTTCACCTGCGCTTCGGAGTGCCTACCCTGACGTTCACATACTTCAACATGCGTGACCCCACGGTCGGCGGGTATACGCGCGAGCAGATCGCGCTTCGACAGGCGATCGCGATGGGGTTCGATACGAGCGAGCTGATCCGCGTCCAGTACGGGGGCAACGCCTTGCAGGCCACCCAACTCCTGCCGCCGGGCGTTACCGGTCACGATCCCGCGCTCGCCGCCAAATCCCTCTACGACCCGGCAGGCGCGCGAGCCCTGTTGGACCGCAACGGATTCAAGGATCGCGACGGCGATGGTTATCGCGAGACGCCGGACGGCAAGCAGCTCACCCTTCTGCGCGGGTCGTTGCCGGAGGCCTGGCATCGCGCCGTCGATGCGCTGTGGAGCAGGAACATGCAGGCGATCGGCATTCGCATGAACGTCAAGCAGGAGCCGTTCGCGGACATGATGAACATGAGTCGGAACAGCAAGCTGCCGATGTTCAATCTCGGCGTCCGCTCGCTCGAGCCCTCGGGCTTCCAGGTCCTGCAGACGCTGTGGGGCCAATCACCGACCGAAGTGAACCCGTCACGATTTTCGCAGGAGGAATACGACAGGGCCTATGCTCAGTTCCTCCGCACGCCGGCTGGACCGCAGCGAACGCAGCTCGCGCGACGGATGTCTGAAATCGCGCAAGCCTACATGCCACTGCTGCTGCAAACCTTCGGCGTGGGCAACGTGCTGCTCCAGCCGTGGGTGCAAGGTTATTGGCCGTCGCAGTTCGGCTTCGCCTGGAAGTATCTCGACATCGACGTGGCGCGTGCCAGGCGCAGATGACGCCGAAGAGCATTCGGTCGTGCGCGAAGGTAGTGTTTCTCCTCGACGCTGTCGGCGGGTCCGCCAGTGTCAGGTCTCGACCGGAAGCTGGACGCCGAACATGGCTTCCTTGAGCTTGAACAGCCGATCGCGCAACTCCGCCGCGCGCTCGAACTCCAGGTTGCGAGCAGCGTCGATCATCTGCTTCTCGAGAAGCTTGAGTTCCTTCTCGAGATCCTTCTCGCCCATCGCCTCGTATTTCGCACGGATCTGCGCGGCCTTCTGTTCCTTCTTGCCTTCGTCGAAATCGTAGGCGCCCTCGATCATGTCCTTGATGCGTTTTTCGACACCCCTCGGCGTGATGCCCATCTTCTCGTTCCACGCGACCTGCTTGGTGCGGCGCCGCTCGGTCTCGCCGATCGCGGCTTTCATGGAATCCGTCATCCTGTCCGCGTAGAGAATCGCGGTGCCGTGGATGTGACGCGCCGCCCGGCCGATCGTCTGGATCAACGAACGCTCGGCGCGCAAAAAACCCTCCTTGTCCGCGTCGAGCACTGCGACCAGCGAAACCTCGGGGATATCGAGGCCTTCACGCAGCAGGTTGATGCCAACCAGGACATCGAACTCGCCCAAGCGCAAATCACGGATGATCTCCACCCGCTCGACCGTGTCGATATCGGAATGCAGGTACCGGACCTTCACTCCGTGCTCGGCAAGATAGTCCGTCAGGTCTTCCGCCATCCGCTTGGTGAGCGTGGTGACGAGGACACGCTCCTTCCGTTCGACGCGCAGGCGGATTTCCGACAGCAAATCGTCGACCTGCGTCGCGGCCGGGCGCACGTCCAGCGTCGGATCGACCAGCCCGGTGGGCCGCACCACCTGCTCGACCACCTGTCCCGCGTGGGTGCGCTCATATTCCGCGGGCGTAGCCGACACGAATACGGTCTGCGGCATGAGCTTCTCGAACTCATCGAAACGAAGCGGCCGGTTGTCGAGCGCCGACGGCAGGCGAAACCCGTAGTTGACAAGATTTTCCTTGCGCGCGCGGTCACCGCGATACATCCCGCCCACCTGCGGAATGGTCACATGGCTCTCGTCGACGAACATCAGCGCGCGTGACGGCAGGTAGTCGATCAGCGTCGGCGGCGGCTCCCCCGGTTGACGGCCGGAGAGATGGCGCGAGTAATTCTCGATACCCTTGCAGAAGCCGATCTCGCTCATCATCTCGAGATCGAAACGCGTGCGCTGCTCCACCCGCTGCGCTTCGATGAGCTTCATCTGCGAGACGAAGAATTCCTTTTGCTGGGCGAGCTCGAGCTTGACCGCCTCGATGGCGTCGAGCACCTTCTGGCGTCCCGTCACGTAGTGGGACGACGGGAACACCGTATAGCGCGGCATCTTCTGCTTCAGGTGGCCCGTGAGCGGATCGAAGAGCTGGACAGTCTCGATCTCTTCATCGAAGAGCGAGACCCGCACCGCGTTCTCCGCGTTCTCGGCCGGAAAGATGTCGAGCACATCGCCGCGCACCCGGAACGTCCCCCGCTTGAATTCAAGGTCGGCGCGCTGATACTGCATTTCGGCGAGCCGCTTGATCGCATCGCGCTGCGCCAGCTTCTCGCCCTGCTTCAGGTGCAGGATCATGCTGTGGTACTCGGAAGGATCGCCGATACCGTAGATGGCAGAGACGGTGCAGACGATCACGCAATCCGGCCGCTCGAGGATCGCCTTCGTCGCCGAAAGCCGCATCTGCTCGATGTGCTCGTTGATGGAGCTATCCTTCTCGATATAGAGATCCCGCGAGGGCACGTAGGCTTCGGGCTGGTAGTAGTCGTAGTACGACACGAAGTACTCGACGGCGTTATGCGGGAAGAACTCGCGAAACTCGGAGTAGAGCTGCGCGGCGAGCGTCTTGTTCGGCGCGAGGACGATCGCGGGGCGACCTGTCTGCGCAATGACGTTCGCCATCGTGAAGGTCTTGCCGGAGCCGGTAACACCGAGAAGGGTCTGGTACGAAAGGCCGTCTTTCAGACCTTCGACCAGCTTGACGATGGCCTCGGGCTGGTCGCCGGCAGGAGAGAACGGCTGATGAAGCTCGTACGGGCTGTCGGGATACGTGACGATCATGGTCTCGCAATCAAAAGTCGAACCGAATATTGTAGTGCGAAAGGTGCGCCCGGCGCGACCCCACCGGCTCCCGCGAACGATGTCCGCGCAAGCCCGCGATCAAGCGACGATCCGGGGCTCCGCGCGTTCGAGCGGCGACGTCGTTGCCGTTTGGTCGGGCGCAAGAGCGCCGAATTGCAGCGCCGCCAGACGGCCATAGAGCGGATTGGTGGCGATCAGGTCGTCGTGACGTCCGACCGCAATAATCCGCCCGTGTTCCATCACGGCGATCCTGTCGGCGTGACGCACGGTGGCGAGGCGGTGCGCAATCATCAGTACCGTCCGGCCCGCCATGAGCCGCTCGAGCGCGAGTTGCACGACGCGCTCGCTTTCGGCGTCGAGCGCGCTGGTCGCTTCGTCGAGCAGCAGGATGGGACGGTCGGCGAGGATGGCGCGGGCGATCGCGAGCCGCTGGCGCTGTCCGCCCGAGAGCCGCACGCCGCGCTCGCCCAGGAAGCTGTCGAAGCGCTCGGGCAGGCGTTCGATGAATTCGGTCGCGTAGGCGGCATCGCACGCGGCGTGCACCTCGGCGTCGAGCGCCCCCGGACGACCGTAGCGCACATTCTCCAGCACGCTCGTCGCGAAAATCACAGGGTCCTGCGGCACCACCGCAAGGCGCCGGCGCGATTCGATCGGATCGACCATCTGCAGGTCGACATCGTCGATGCGCACGCGGCCGCTCTGCGGGTCGTAGAACCGCAGCAGAAGGGCGAACACGGTGGTCTTGCCGGCGCCCGACGGTCCCACGAGTGCGATCTTTTCCCCCGGCTCGACGTGCAAGGACAGCGCGTCGAGCGCAGCCGCATCGGGACGGGATGGGTAGCGGAACGTCACGTCCTCGAACGACACCGTTCCGCGCGCGGGATGCGGCATTGGCACCGCGTGCTCAGGCGCCCGGATGGTGGGCTCGACCGCCAGCAGCTCGAACAGGCGCTCGGTCGCGCCGGCCGCGCGCTGCAAATCGCCGATGACCTCGCTGATCGTGCCGACCGCGCTCGCGACGATGACAGCGTAGAAAACGAACGCCGACAGTTGTCCCGGCGATAGCCGGCCTGCGACGACGTCGTGACCACCGATCCACAAGATGATGCCGACGGCGCTGAAGACCAGCAGAATCACCGTGGCAACGAGCATCGCGCGCTGCCGAATGCGACGTTTGGCCGTTGCGAACGCAGCCTCGACACGCTCGCCGAAAAGCCGCCGGTCGATATCCTCGTGCCCGTAGGCCTGAACCGTCCGCACTTCGTGCAGCGCCTCGTCCACGTACGCGCTCAAGTCGCCCACGCGGTCCTGGCTGGCACGCGCGAGCTTCCGCACTCGGCGACCGAAGAGAATGATCGGCACCACCACCACGGGTACGCCGGCCAGCACCAGCAGCGTGAGCTTGAGGCTCGTGAGCGTCAGCATCACGAGGCCGCCGATCATGAGCAACAGGTTGCGGATCGCCATCGATGCGGACGAGCCGATGACGGTCTCCAGCATCGTCGTATCGTTGGTGAGGCGCGAGATCACCTCACCGGTGCGCGTGACCTCGAAGAATCCGGGAGGGAGCAGAAGCAGGTGATCGAACACCGCGCGACGCAAATCCGCCGTTACGCGCTCGCCCAGCCACGAGACAAGATAGAAGCGGGCATAAGTCGCGCACGCCGTGATCACGACTACACCGAGCATGGCACCCAGCAAGCGATCGAGCTCGCCCGCATCGCCTGCGGCAAAACCGCGATCGACGACGAACTTCAGTCCCTGGCCCAGCGCGAGCACCGCGGCCGCTGCCACGACCAGCGCCACGGCCGCGTAAACGACCTGACGCCGATACGGGCGCAGAAACCCACCTACGCGCGAAACGATGCGAAGGGCAGTGAGCGGCGGAATCTTGGGAGCGGGTTCGAGACGGGTGTCGGCGCGTGCCATGTCGATGAGATTAACGCAGGATAGCCTTGTATTTGGACGCGGGACTTCGCGCCGGCACAGAACTGGCGGGCTCTCGGTATATGGGGACCGCCGGCCCCTCTGCAAGTCACCGCACCCGCCACAGCGGTACAATACGCCGTTACATTCTGTGCCCGTCAAAACGCCATGAACGCACCCCTAGCCGCCTCCCTGCTGTCCGCCGTCGAGCTGGCGCCGCGCGATCCGATTCTCGGTGTCTCAGAGGCCTTCAACGCCGACAAGAACCCTGCGAAAATCAATCTCGGCGTCGGTGTGTATTACGACGACGACGGGCGCATACCGTTGCTCGAATGCGTGAAAAAGACCGAGCGCGAGATTGCCGACCGCGCATCGCCGCGCGGATATCTGCCGATCGACGGCATCGCGGCCTACGACAAGGCCGTGCAGGCGCTGCTGTTCGGCGCCGACAGTTCCATCGTCGCGGCGGGCCGTGGCGTCACGGTGCAGACTTTGGGCGGCACCGGAGGCTTGAAGGTCGGCGCCGATTTCCTGCGCAAGTTCGCTCCCGGCGCGCAGGTCTGGATCAGCGATCCAAGCTGGGAGAACCATCGCGCGCTCTTCGAAGGCGCCGGCTTCGTCGTCAACAACTATCCCTACTATGCGCCGGCGACGCACGGTCTGGACTTCGACGGCATGCGCAAGGCGCTCGAAACGATGCCGCCGGGCTCGATCGTGGTGTTGCATGCGTGCTGCCACAATCCCACGGGCGTCGATCCCACGGACGCGGAATGGAAGGTGATCCTCGAGACGGTGCGTTCGCGTGCGCTGATTCCCTTTCTCGATATCGCCTATCAGGGCTTCGCCGACGGGATCGATGCCGACGGCGCGGTCGTGCGGCAGTTCGCCGCCACTCCTGGCCCGCTGTTCATTTCGAGCTCGTTTTCGAAGTCGTTCTCGCTCTATGGCGAGCGCATTGGCGCGCTCACCGTCGTTGCCGCCGACAAGGACGAGGCGACGCGCGCGCTGTCGCAACTGAAACGTGTCGTTCGCGCGAATTATTCCACGCCGCCCACTCATGGGGCCGAGATCGTGGCGAGGGTGCTGGACAACCCTGCGCTCCGTGCGTTGTGGGAGTCCGAGCTAGGCGGCATGCGCGAGCGCATTCGCGCAATGCGCAAAGCGCTGGTGCAACATCTGGCGGCGCGGGCGCCTGACGCCGATTTTGGCTTCGTGCTCTCTCAGCGCGGCATGTTCTCCTACACGGGGCTCGCCAAGGCCCAGGTGGCACGCCTGCGCGAAGAGTTTTCCGTGTACGCCGTCGACACCGGGCGGATCTGCGTCGCGGCGTTGAACTCGCACAACATCGAGCGGAGTGCGGATGCAATCGCGGCGGTCATTGCCAAATGACCCGAGCGGCACTTTCCCGAAAGCACTTCGTCCGGACGGTGGGCGCGAGCCTCGATTTTGACGTCGGTCGAAATTTCGCTATAATTATGGGCTGTCCAATGCGGGAATAGCTCAGTTGGTAGAGCGCAACCTTGCCAAGGTTGAGGTCGGGAGTTCGAGACTCCTTTCCCGCTCCAGATTCACCAGGGAGAGCCCAAACCGCTCTCCCTTTTAGTTTGAGCGTCGCCCGCACGGGACGACGCTCAAGGCAGCCCCGTGGCGGGGTGGCAGAGTGGTTATGCAGCGGCCTGCAAAGCCGTGGACGCCGGTTCGATTCCGACCCCCGCCTCCAGAACCCCCTATGAAAAGCCGCCTTGTGCGGCTTTGCATTTCTGCCCATAGTGCGCCATAGTGCCCGGGTGTTCGCAGTTGTTCGCGAGCAGTCAGGGACCTAGGAGGTGATCTAGGAGGTAATGACGCTCACCGGCCGGAATTGGCCGTCCAGAAACTGTCGCCCCTCAGGTCTCGCGGCCCTAGAGCTGCCGTTCGCCAACTACGGGACCCGACCAACAGCGGTAGTTCGGTCTACCCGAAAGCGGGCATGCCTTGGCGAGAATGCGGCTGCTGAAATTCGCAATTCGTGGGAATGGCCGGCAGCGGCGCGCGACCCGTCGTCAACTCGCTTTAGGTCTGCGCCGCACTATTCCTTTGGCGCTGCCTCGGGACTTGGCGATTGAGGTTCCTTGCTTCGTTGCCGAGGCGATTACCCGGTCCCATGGCGCTACTTCGCCTCGCATGCGATCTGCCAGAAAGTCGACCATCATCCTCAGCAGCTGGGGCTGATGCTGGCGAGACAAATACACCGCGTGAATACCAAGAGGCTCGGGCTCGCAGTCGGGTAGCAGACGAATGAGTTCACCAGAGGCCAAGTCCGCGCAAACAAAGTACGTAGGCAACATCGCAATCCCGGCGCCGGCGAGAGCGGCTCGGCGCGTGACGGCTGCCTCGTTGCTCTGCAGTTGTCCTCTGACGGGAATCCGGAGCGTCTGGCCATTTCGTTGAAGGCGGAATTCGGTGCGGCCAACGTAGGCGTGGGTGATGCAACGGTGGTTTCGAAGATCGTCCGGCACGCTGGGAGTGCCGCTGGTCTTGATGTACGCCGGCGACGCGCAGACGACGGACCGGCATACTCCCAGCTTGCGTGCGACCAGCGAGTCGTCGAGCACATTGCCGATCCGCACCGCCAGGTCGACGCGTTCCTCCACGAGGCTGACGGTTCGCTCCAGCGCAATCAGTTCGACCTGCGTTTGCGGATGTCGCGAGAGGAAGTCGGTCACAACGTCGGCCAGGTACGCCGCGGCGAAGGAGGCGCTGGTGGTGATCCGCAGCTTGCCTCCGGGCGCCGCGCGCCTTGCACCCGCCACGCTTTGTACGTCGCGCGAAAGCTCGAGCATCTGGCGGCAGCGCTGCAGCGCCTCTTCGCCGGCGTCGGTAAGGCTTACTCGCCTTGTCGTTCGATGCAGCACTCGTACTCCGAGCCAACGCTCGAAGCTTTCGAGATAGCGCGAGA
>Ga0070665_100004966_pt1 | contig 13790 bp, 8 predicted proteins | sample KBSS13metaG_FD_65862 | JGI IMG/M metagenome (GOLD analysis project Ga0070665, IMG submission 65862) | Switchgrass rhizosphere microbial communities from Kellogg Biological Station, Michigan, USA - KBS S1-3 metaG | ecosystem: Host-associated > Plants > Roots > Rhizosphere > Soil ... | reverse complement strand
CATCTGGGCGAGCGGGACTGTTCAGTCCAGCGCCGCTATCAGAAGTTGATCGAGGAAACGCCGGCCCCCGATCTGACGGACGAGCTGCGCACCGCTCTGCACGCCGCCGCGGTGCGCTTCGCGCAGCGTTTGTCGTATCGCGGTGCTGGTACGGTAGAGTTCCTTGTCGATCGTGCGCGCGGCGCGTTTTACTTTCTGGAAATGAACGCCCGGATCCAGGTCGAGCACCCGGTGACCGAGGCGGTCACGGGTGTTGATCTCATCGCCGAGCAGATCGCCGTTGCCGAGGGTTCGGGCCTGCGGCTTGCCCAATCTGACATCCGGCCGCGCGGCCATGCCATCGAGTGTCGCGTGAATGCCGAGGACCCGGACCATGACTTCCGTCCGAGCCCCGGCAAGGTGCTGGAGGCGGCCTGGCCGGCGGGGGAGGGTATCCGTGTGGACACGCATATCGCCTCGGGCTCGCGAGTTCCACCGTTCTATGACTCCCTCATGGCCAAGATCATTGCGCATGCCGATGACCGGACCGCCGCGCTGGCTCGCTTGCAGCAGGCGCTTGCTGCGACGCGTATCACCGGGGTCGTCACCAACTTGTCGTTTCATACCCGCATTCTGTCCGAGCCCCGCTTCCGAGCCGGGGGAGTCGATACCGGGTTTCTTGCGGAGCTCGCACGTCATGGCTGATATCAAACTGGTCGAAACTTCACTCCGGGATGGCAACCAATGTCTGTGGGCCGCGCTCGGAGTCGATACCGCACGGACCCTGACCATCGCGCCGATGATGGATCGCGTTGGCTTCAAGGCCATCGACTTCACCACGTCCACGCACATGGGGGTGGCGGTTCGCTATAAGAAGGAGGATCCCTGGGAGCGCATCCGCCTCATGGCGGCGGCCACACCCCACACTCCTTTGCAATTCATGTCGACCGGCTTCCGCTTCATCTCCTGGGAAACAGCCAGTCCTGAATTCATGTCGCTGGCGTTCCGCGTGCTCGCCCGCAACGGGATCCGGCGTTTCTGCCTGGCGGATCCCATGAACGATGCGGACTCGAACGTCGCCTGCGCGCGCATGGTGAAGCAGGGCGGTGGCGAGTATGTCATCGCGGCACTCGTGTTCACTTTGAGCCCGATTCACGATGATGCCCACTACGTCGAGCGGGCACGCAAGCTCGCGGCGAGCCCCGATGTCGATGCGCTCTACATCAAGGATCCTGGTGGCCTGCTCTCACAGAACCGCGCACGCACTCTCATTCCCGCGATCAAGGCAGTGATTGGCAACAAGCCGCTCGAGCTCCATGCGCATTGCACGATCGGCCTCGCCGAGCTGACCTACATGGATGCGCCGGACTATGGGGTGGATGCGTTGCAGTGCGCCTCCGGCGCCGCGGCGGATGGGACTTCGAATCCGCCCTCCGAGCGCGTCGTGTCCAACTTGCGCGCCCTGGGGCATAGGGTCGATATCAACGATGAGGCGCTTGCCGCAGTCGGGAGTTACTTCTCGCGGCTCGCGTCCGCCGAGGGACTGCCGGTTGGCAAACCGCAGGCATTCGACGCCGCCTATCTGCGTCACCAGCTTCCGGGAGGCATGGTTGGTACCACCCGCCGGCAATTGGCGGAGAGCCGGCTGTCCCACCTCGAAGGCGCCGTGATCGAGGAGCTCGGCCGGGTTCGCGAAGAGCTGGGATGGCCGATCGTCATGACGCCGTTCGCCCAGATCGTCATGACGCAGGCTGTCATGAACGTCACCAATCGCGAGCGCTACAGTGTTGTTCCGGACGAAGCCATCCGCTACGCCATCGGCCGCTTCGGCAAACCGAATGTGCCCATCGATCCGAAGGTGATGGAACGCATCGAATCCCTGCCGCGCACCCGGGAGCTGCGAGCGGAGCCGCACATGGCTCCGGTCGAGGAGCTGCGCCGGCGGTTGGGACCGCGGTTGTCTGACGAGGAGTTCCTCCTCCGTGCGACGATGCCGGCACCGCAAGTGGATGCCATGGTCGCCGCGGGTCCCGCCGCGCGTCACTACGATCCGACCCTGAAACCGGTCGTGAGCCTCGTTCGTCAGCTCACCGAGCGCTCCGATCTCGCGCACATCGCGGTCGAGAAACCTGGCTTCAAACTCGAGCTGCGCCGCCATGGGCGCGCCAAGGCTCCCACGACGGCGGTGTCAACATGAGTGCGGTCGTCGCAGAGGACTCTCTTACGGAGCCGTTGCAGCCCGTCAAGGGCTTCATGTTTGACCTCGACGGCACGCTCCTGCTGAGTGATCGCTCGCTCGGCGGCTACGAGGTACTACCCGGGGCCGTCGAAGTACTGACGCGCCTGAAGGCGCTGTCGATCCCGTTTGTCATACTCACCAACGGAAGTGCCTATCCACCGGCGGAGCAGGCGGCCAAGTTACGGGGCAACGGGCTGCCGGTGACCGACGAGCAGATGCTGACTCCATCGAGTGTCGCAGGGGATCTGATGGCCCGCCAAGGCATCCACCGTGCGCTCATACTCGGCAAGCGAGGGGTTGGCCACGCGCTGGCGGATGCGGGCATCGAAATCGTTTTTCCCGGCGAGCCGGGCGCGACCGAAGCCGACGCGGTCTACGTGGGTTGGCATCCCGACTGCAACATGAAGGACATCGAGGCCGCCTGCCAGGCGATCTGGCGCGGCGCGAAGCTGTACGTGGCCTCCGATGTGCCGTTCTTCGCGACGAAAGAAGGGCGCTCGATGGGCTATTCCTTCGCGATCGTCGGCGCGATCCGGCGCCTGTGCCGTGTGCCGATGATCCTGACGGGCAAGCCTTCACTGCATGCGCTGCGCTTCGTAGCGAAGAGACTCGGCGTTGCGGCTCGTGAAGTGGGCGTCATCGGCGATGATCCGGCGGTGGAGATCATCATGGCCCGTCGCGGGCGCGCAACGGCGTTCGGCGTGACGACGGGTGTCATGACGCGCGAGGACTGGATGCGCCAATCCGGTGCGCGTCGGCCACACAGGGTGCTGACGAACGTGCGCGAGTTGCTGACTTCTGGAGTCATTCCACTCTGACAGCGGTGACGGGGCGCCGCGAAACAGACACTTAGCTTGCTCGCACCGACACTTAGCATGCTCGCCAGGGAGGCGCGGCCGGCTCTCCAGGGGTCCGGCGCTATCCTATGACTGCCACTCCTACGTTTACGGTAACTATTTAGTGGTCACCGTAACGAAAACCTGTGGTGTTCATGTTTGCCGTCGCGCTATTTTCGCGGCGGCGCGACTAAGTAAGTTTCAGGGGGAGTCGTATGCGAACATCCGTCGGATGTTGGGTTCGTTTTGCCGTTGCCAGTGCATTGACCGCGGCCGCCACGACCGCACTGGCGCAGGAAGCGTCAGAAACCAAGGAAGCCGCGCAACCGCAAGAGCTTCAGGAAATCACCGTCACCGGCTCGCGTATCGTGCGCAGCGACTTCAAGTCGGACAGCCCGATGGTGAGTTTGAGCGCCGATGTCCTCAAGAACACCGGGGAAGTCGGCATCGATCAGCAGCTCAACAAGCTGCCGCAGTTCGTCCCGGGCGCCAACCAGATCACGAGCGCCGGGGATATTCAGGCAACCCCGACGAGCAGCCCCGGCATCTCCACGGTCAACCTGCGTGGTTTGGGCGACAACCGTACCCTCGTTCTGCTGGACGGCCGTCGCACCCAGCCCAACAACGCGAAGTTGGTCGTCGACATCAATACCATCCCGTCCACAGCGTTGGAAGGCGTTGAGATCATCACCGGTGGCGCGGGCTCGGCCTACGGAGCGGATGCCGTCGCCGGCGTGGTGAACTTCAAGCTGAAGCACAACTACGAGGGCGTCACGCTCGATGCGCAGTCGGGCGAGACCTTCCGTCACGATGGTGCCCAGACCCAGGTGTCCGCGCTCATCGGCTCGAACTTCGCCGACGATCGTGGCAATGCGATGGTCAGCCTGACCTATGCCAAGCGCGACGCCGTGTACAACCTCGATCGGCCCTTCGAGCGCCAGGCGTACCTCGATCCTGGCACGGCGGCCGTCGACACCTTTGGAAATTACCCCGGGGCTGCGATCACGGCGACCCAGGCGGCCTATAACCAGGTGTTCGGCAACTACCCGGCCGGCACGATCAAACCCGGGACCACGGTGTACTTCATGCCCTCGTCCACCGTGGCCGGTGCAAACATTTTCACGGAAGCCGCCGGCACGAATGGCATCCGGGCGCCCGGGTACACCGGCCCCACATACCCGAACTACAAGTACTTGAGCAATGGCAACTTGGGCGCAAACAATGTCAACGGGTTCCTGTCGTTGCCCTTGACGCGTTTCTCGGCGTTCTCCGAGGCGCACCTGAAGATCAACGACAACGTCACCGCCTACCTGCAGACGAACTTCGATGACAACGAGACGGTTACCCAGTCGGGAGGCTGGTCACCCTCCGTGCTGCAGTGGGGTGTCACGGTTCCCTACGACGCCAACCATCCGGTGCCCGCATCCCTGGCAACCCTGCTGAACGCCCGCACGAACCCGACCGCGGGCTGGGCCCTGCAGAACGAGCTCGACTTCATGGGTCCGGTGAATCTGGATACGACGACCAAGACTTACGAGATCCTGGCCGGTGTGCGCGGCAACCTCGGAATCAAGGACTGGACCTACGATGCGTATGCTTCGCACGGCGATACCAGCCAGTACGTCGTGTACAACAACTTCGTCGACCTCGCTTCCTACCAGGCCCTCGTCAACCTGCCGAACTATGGCGCCGGGGCGGATTTCAACAACGGCCGTATCGGCCAGCTCGCGCACTGCACCAGCGGCGTGAACCCGTTCCTGAACACTCCTGTCACGCAGGATTGCAAGAACATCATCTCGGCCAACGCCTCGACCGCTACCGACCTGAAGCAGAACGTCGCCGAACTGGACATCCAGGGGGCCATCGCGCCGCTGCCGGCGGGCGACCTGCGCTTTGCCGTGGGCGCGGACTACCGCAACAACACCTACGCGTACAATCCGTCCAAGGGCCTGTCGACTACGAACATCACGTCGTTGACCATCGGCGAGTTCGACACCTCGTCCACCAAGGGTCGCATCGGTGTGACGGAAGGCTACGCCGAGTTGCTGGCGCCGCTGTTGAAGGATCTGCCCGGCGTCAAGTCGTTCAACGTGGACGTCGGCTACCGCTATTCGGACTACAGCAGCGCCGGCGGCGTCAACACCTGGAAGGCGACGGCCGACTGGGATATCAACGGCTTCGTCAAGTTCCGCGGTGGCCGGCAGGTTGCCAACCGCGCGCCAAACGTAGCGGAGCTGTTCCAGCCGGCGGTCTTCCTGACCGTGCCCTGGACGGATCACGATCCGTGCTCCAACGTGACGCGCGCACCATGGGGAAATTCGCCCGCCAACAAGACGACCCGCGCGCAAGTCCAGGCGCTGTGCACGGCGCTCGCCGGCGGTTTCAAGATCGACGACAATTATGTGGGCAACCAGTCCCTGTATTTCCCTCTAGGCCGCGATCTCCAACAGGGTAACGCAAACCTCAAGTCGGAGAACGCGGGCACGTGGACCGTCGGCGCGGTGCTGCAGTCACCGTGGGAGGACACGAAGGCTCTGCGCCACCTCTCGCTGTCGGTCGACTATTACACGGTCACGATCAAGGGCGCGATCGCTCCCGCGACGACCGCGATCACCTACCAGGAGTGCTTCAACGTCTACGGCACGAACCCGAACTACGATCCCAACAACGCGTACTGCAAGCTGATCCTGCGCTCGCCGGTCAACGGTTTCTGGCTCGCGACCAACGCGCAATACCAGAACCTGGGCTCGATCAAGACCTCGGGTGTCGACTCCCAGCTCGACTGGAACATGGAGACCGTGGGCAACCAGCAGGTCTTCGCGACCCTCAACTTCAACTACCTGGCGGCCTACGACGTGCAGCAGGTCTCCGGCGGACCGACCTTCCACTACGCCGGTACGATCGGCTCACCGATCAGCGCGCCGCCGTATGGAGCGCAGTTCCGCTGGAAGACTTTCACTACCTTGGGGTATCGGTTCGGACCCGCGCGCGTGCAGGTCGACTGGCGACATCTGCCGAGAGCGAACAACGTCGCCCAGGTCACCTCACCGGGTAGCGGTACGTTGCCGGTGGGCTCCTACGATCTGTTCGGTCTCAACGGCTCCTGGTCGATCAGCTCGCACTTCGACGTCCGCGCGGGTATCGACAACCTGATGAACCGGCAGCCGCCCAACGTTGGGGTCTGGCCAGGCGTGACCAATGCGGCTGGCGTAACCGATATCGCGGGTTCCTACGACGTGATCGGCCGCCGCTTCTTTGCTGGGTTCACGGCGCGCTTCTAAGCGGAGGAGGCCGTCGCGGCTTGTGCGACGGCCTTCTTGGCTGCAGCGTTATCAGGCATACAGATCACTACCCGGATATGCGGATGGCCGTCGGGGACACTGGAGGTGTGCTCGAAGGCCAACTCGCCGAAACGGGGGTGCTTGAATCGATACACTCCGAACGCCCGCAGGGAAAATTCCGGGATGCGCCAGATACGGCGGAAGACGGGCGAGCTGGCATCGAGGCGGCGGATCAGGGCTTCGAAGCGCGGATCGTCATCACTCTTGCTGTAGTCGAACCGCAGTCGCGCGATGAGCCGGCGCGCCGTGCTTTCCAGGTCGGCCGGGCTCAGGTGGCTCGCCTTGCGCGACAGGAGAATCTCCAGCAGATTGCGCTCGCCGGCGGGCATGTTGTTGTAGTCCCGGTAGATGAGCGTGTTGAGGCGGTTCCAGGCGAGCACGTCCCAACGCAGGTTCATGATGATCGCGGGGACATTCAGTCCGTTGATCAAGCGCACAATCTCCGCTGGGGCTTCCGGCGGTGCGTGCCGTGGCGCTCGGGGTACCCGATGTTGCACGAGAGAGAAGAGGTAGACGCGCTCGTCTTCAGACAGTCTGAGCGTGTGACACAGGCGCTCGAGCACGTCGTCCGATACCCGCATGTCACGACCCTGCTCGAGCCAGGTGTACCAGGACACACTGACGCCCGAAAGCGCGGCGACATCCTCGCGTCTGAGTCCTTCCGTGCGTTTGCGCCGGGGCTGCGGGAGTCCGAGCTCGGCAGGATCCAGGCGGGTGCGGCAGCGTTTGAGGAAGTCCGCCCGCTGGCGATCGACGGGCGAGCGCAGGCGCTTGCGGGTTGTTTTTTGTTGGATCGCGGCATCGGCATCGGCTGCGGTCATCATGGTGCTCCCCCCTATCCTATGACTGCCACTCATACCGTTGGCATCAATTATTCTTAGCAATCTAGCTTAAACCCATGGCACGTGCATTTTCCCTTGCGCTATGTTCCCCGCAGGTTGGACGTAAGGCCTGCCAGTGAGCGCGCCGACGGCCGCGAAAAGCTAGAATCAGTCCGGTATCGATCGCGAGGAGCTTCGAGATTGGTCGACGAGAGTAGGGGGACACGAAGGCTCACCCGCGCGGTCTGCGCGATCCTGCTGGCCGCAGGTTTTTCCTGGACGGCGGCCGGAGCGGACAAGACCGCACCCGCGGCCGGCGCTACCCCGGGTGCGGAGCAACCCGGACCTTGGGCTCTGCTGCATGAGCGCTGCGAGAAGTGCCACAACAGCGAGGATTGGGCGGGCGAAGTGGCCTTCGATACCATGTCCCCGCAGGACATCCCGAAGGACGCGCAGATCTGGGAAAAGGCGGTGCGCAAATTGCGGGGCCGCCTGATGCCGCCCCCCGGCAATCCCCAGCCCGATCAGCAGACCATCGATACGTTCGTGCACTGGATGGAAGGTAACCTGGACGCCGCGGCGGCCAGCCAACCCTCTCCGGGTAATGTTGGCCTGCACCGTCTCAACCGTACCGAATACGCGCGCTCGATCCGGGAGATGCTGGGTCTCGACATCGACGTGAAGACGATGTTGCCCAAGGACGTTTCCAGCGACGGCTTCGACAACATCGCTGCCGTTCTGCGCACCTCCCCCGCGTTCCTCGAGCAGTACATCACGGCGGCCCGCAACATCAGCCGCCAGGCGATCGGCCGTGCCACCGGCAAGCCGAGCAGTCGCGAATACCGGGTCTCGAGCGGCCGCGACCAGTCGGCGCACATCGACGGGCTGCCGCTGGGCACCCGCGGCGGCATGGCCATCGAGCACTACTTTCCGGCCGACGGCGAGTACGAATTCAACATCCGGCAGTTCTTCTTCGGCGGCGCCGGCTACGTCACCAAGGTCGATGCCCCGCATCACGTGATCCTGACCATCGATGGCAACCGGGTGTTCGAGCGCTCCTTCGGGGGTCCCGAGGATCTGAAGGCGGTGGACCAACACCAGGCGATCGCCGCGGACGAGATGCAGGACCGCTTCAATCACATCCGGGTGCGGATCAAGGCCGGTGAGCACAAGGTCGGCGTGAGCTTCATCCAACGCTCGTTCGCCGAATCCGACTCGCCGCTGCAGCCGATCGCGGAGTTGCCCGAGATGGAGCGCACGCCAACCATTCCGGGCGTGGACATCTCGGGTCCGTTCAACGTGACGGGTGTGGGCGATACCGAGAGCCGTCGGCGCGTTTTCATCTGCCGCCCGGCCTCACAGGAGGAGGAAACTCCCTGCGCGCGTCGGATTCTCTCCCACCTCGCGGAACAGGCGTTCCGTCGGCCCGTGACGGATGAGGACTTGCATGCCCCCATGGCGTTTTACGACGCCGGCCGCAAGGCGGGGGATTTCGATGCCGGTATCGAGAGCGGCCTGACGGCGATCCTGTCGAGCACCAAGTTCCTCTATCGCGCCGAGCCGCTTCCGACACTGGTCAACACCAGCACCAGCGAGGGCGCTGCGCCCGGCGGACCCATGGGCCAGCCCGTTGTGCCCGTCGATGATCTCTCGCTGGCCTCGCGGCTGTCTTTCCTCATGTGGAGCCAGGGCCCGGACCCCGCACTGATCGAGTTGGCTGCGGCGGGCAAGCTGAGCGATCCGGCGGTGCTCGATGCCCAGGTGCGGCGCATGCTGGCCGATCCGCGCTCCGAGACGTTGGTCACCAACTTCGCGTTCCAATGGCTGAACGTCAACAAGATCGACGCCATCGAGCCGACCCCCGAGCTCTATCCGACCTTCGACAGCAACCTGCGTGAGAGTTTCCGCGAGGAAATGCGCTTGTTCCTGGACAGCGTACTGCGCTCGAATCGCAGCGTGGTCGACCTGTTGAGCTCCGATCAGACCTTCCTGAATGAGCGCCTCGCCTTGCAGTACGGTGTGCCCAACATCCGCGGTGACCAGTTCCGGCCGGTGAAGCTGACCGATCCCAACCGCTGGGGCCTGTTGGGCAAGGGGGCTATTCTCATGGGAACGGCTTATGGCAATCGCACGTCTCCGGTGCTGCGCGGCGCCTACATCCTGGAAAACATCACGGGCACGCCGCCGAACTCACCTCCGCCGGGCGTGCAGGCCTTCAAGGAGTCGGAGCCCGGCAAGAAGGTTCTGACGGTCCGCGAGCGCCTCGAGGCCCACCGGACCAACCCGTCGTGCAATGGCTGTCACGGTGTCATGGATCCGCTCGGATTCGCGCTGGAGAACTTCGATGTGACCGGCGCCTGGCGCGTGAAGGACCTCGATGCCAACACGTCGATCGACGCCGGCGGCAGGCTCGCTGACGGCACGAATGTGTCCAGTCCGACGGACCTCCGCAACGCGCTGCTGCGCCGTCCGGACCAGTTCGTGCAGACCGTTACCGAGAAGTTGCTGACGTTCGCCCTGGGGCGCAGCCTGCGTTACCAGGATATGCCGATGGTGCGTGCCATCGTGCGGCAGGCTGGCACCGAGGGCGACACGTTCGAGGCGATCATCCGGGGTGTCGTGAAGAGTCCGGCGTTCCGGGAGCGGGAGATTCCCGCTATGACGCCGAACATACAGAAGGTGGCCACAACGGTCGGCCCGCCCGGGGGCCCGGATTCCAAGAGGTAACTGCCGTGTTCATCACCAAGAAACATCTGTCCCGCCGCACCGTGTTGCGGGGTGTGGGCGCGGCCATCTCGCTTCCCCTCCTGGAGGCCATGGTTCCGGCAGCGACGGCACTCGCCAACACGGCCGCCGCGCCGAAGCCGCGGCTGGGGTTCTTCTACTTCCCGCACGGCGCGATCATGCAGAGCTGGACCCCCGCCCAGGTGGGCTCCAACTTCGAGGTGAGCCCGATTCTCGAGCCGCTCGCGCCATTGCGCGATCAGCTCACCGTCGTCAGCAACATCGGCAACAAGCCCGGCGAGAGCCGCGCGGTGCACGCACTGGTGCCGGCAACCTGGCTCTCCTGTACACACCCGAAGGAAAGTCTGTCGCCCAGCATGGCGGCGACCGTCGACCAGATCGCCGCGCAGCAGATCGGACAGGACACGCCTTATCCGTCCTTGGAGGTGGCCACCGCGCAGGGTCACGGTGTTGGCAGTGCCTGTGAGCGAGGCTATGGCTGCAGCTATTCGGGCACGCTTTCGTTCCGTAACGCGAGCACGCCGCTGCCGATCGAGAGCAATCCGCGGCAGCTGTTCCTGAGGATGTTCGGCCAGGGTGACTCGCTCGAGGAGCGGCAGTATCTCGCCAAGCAGACGACCAGCCTGCTCGACATGATCAGCGACGAGGCCAACTCAATGGGCCGCAAGCTCGGTCCGCAGGACCGGGCGACGTTGACCGACTACCTGGACAGCGTGCGGGAGATCGAGCGCCGTGTGAACAACTCGGCACGCGGCGACGTGGCGAAGCTGAAGTTGCCCGAGGTGCCCGGGGCGACCTCCGAGAATTTCGACGAGCATCTGAACCTGATGTTCGACCTGATGGCGCTCGCCTACCAGGGCAACCTCACGCGCATCCAGAGTTTCATGATCGCCGCCGAGGTGAGCGAGCAGACCTACAACCACATCGGCGTGCCCGACGCGTTCCACGCGCTCTCACACCACGCGAACGACCCAGCCAAGATGGCCCGGTTGGTCAAGATCCAGCGCTACCACACCGAGTGTTTCGCGAAGTTCGTCACCAAGCTGTCCAAGATGCCCGATGGTGACGGCTCCATGCTGGATCACTCGCTGCTGCTCTACGGAAGCAATATGAGCAACAGCAACCTGCACAACCAGTACCCGCTGCCAACGGCCCTCATCGGCCGTGCCTGCGGCCAGGTGAAAGGCTCGCAGCACATCAACTTCGCCCAGCGCACGCCGCTCGCCAACGTGCTGCTGACGATGCTCCAACGCACCGGCGTGAAGGTCGACAAGGTAGGCGACAGCACCGGAGCGATCGCAGAAATTTAAGCCACGCCGGCTCACAAGAGCTAAGCTGAATGCAGCCGATATTATGAAATCAACGTGGGTTCTGCTCTGTCTGACTGCGCAGGCTGCATTCGCGGCGAACGCGGTCGTCGACGTCGTCGAAAAGTCCGCACCGCTGGTCGAAGCGGCGCATGCAGGTGATGACGCGCGAGCCCTGGCGCTGCTCACCGGGGCGGAGCATGCGGACGCCAACCAGACATCATCCGACGGCACAACCGCGCTGCATTGGGCGGTTTATCGCAATGACGTGAGCCTGGTCGACCGTCTGCTCGCAGCCGGGGCCAATGCGAACGCCAGGAACGATTACGGCTCGACGCCACTGTCGGAGGCGGCCGTGGTCGGCAATGCCGCGGTGATCAAGAAGCTGCTCAAAGCCGGCGCGAATGCCGAGTCTGCGAACGCGGATGGCCAGACTGCGCTCATGATCGTGGCGCGCTCGAGCAACCTCGAGGTCGCGAAACTGCTGTTGGATCACGGTGCCAACGTCAATGCGCGGGAGCACTGGCGCGGGCAGACGGCCCTGATGTGGGCGGCGGCGGAGAACCAGCCGGAAATGGTGCGACTGTTGATCAAGCACCATGCGAACGTCAATGAGCGTTCCGACCTCACGAATTTCCAGCGGCAGGTGACGTCGGAGCCGCGCATGCAGGCGCGTCCCACCGGCGGCTTCACGCCGTTGTTATATGCGGCGCGCCGGGGTTGTCTCGATTGTGCGAAGTTCCTCGTCGCCGCCGGCGCCGATGTCAACCTCGACGATCCGGATGGCGTCTCGCCGTTGCTCCGGGCTACCGAAAATCTGAATTTCGATGTTGCCGCCTTCCTGGTGCAGCACGGCGCCGAGGTCGACAAGTGGGACAAGTGGGGGCGCTCCCCGCTGTACGCCGCGGTCGACATGAACACCTTGCCGGTGGGTGGGCGCGCCGACAGGCCGTCTTCGAGCACGACCAGCGCGTTGCAGCTCGTCGAGATTCTTCTCAAGGCCGGTGCGAACCCGAACTTGCAGTTGAAGCTGTTCCCGCCGTACCGCTCGCTGCGGGATGACCGTGGTGCTGACACGCTGTTGGGCATCGGGACGACTCCTTTGTTGCGAGCCGCCAAGGCCGGGGATCTCGAGGCCATGAAGCTGTTGCTGGCCCATGGCGCGAATCCCACCTTGCCGACCGCTACGGGCATCACGCCGTTGCTGGCGGCGGCGGGCAATGGCTCGGCCGGGTTGGATACCCGTGGACGCTATAAGACGCAGGCCCAGGCTGTCGAGGCCGTCAACCTGCTGCTGGCCTCCGGAGTTGACGTCAACGAGCGGGACCACAATGGGCAGACAGCGCTCTACGGTGCGGCCCAGTGGGGCTGGAATGACCTGGTCAAAACCCTCGCCGCCCACAATGCGGATGTGACCAACAAGGACGCTCACGGACACACGGCTGCCGATATTGCAATGGGCAACAGCGGTGGGGCATCCGGACGCGCGAGTGTCGAGGCGCATCCTGAAACGGCCGCCCTGTTGCGACAGTTGATGGCGGACGCACGACCACCCGTGGCTGGAAACCTTCCGAGCGCGCAATGAATCGTCGATCATTCCTGCGCAGGCTGGCGCCTGCGGCCGCAGCCACGGCGTTCTTGAATCCCCGCCATTCCTGGGCAGCAGCGGACGTGCAACGTGCGCCACTGACGGTCACGGACCTTTCCGACCGCCTCTTCGTCATCTGCGGTGGCGGCGGGAATGTGACTGTCTGCAGCTCGCCGGAAGGCGTGTTGTTAGTTGACGGCGGCTCCCCGGAGCGCTCGGACGAGGTGCTGAAGCTCGTCAGGCAACGCACCGGCACGGCCCGCGTGCACACCCTGTTCAACACTCACTGGCACTGGGACCAGACCGGGTCCAACCTGGCGCTCGGCAAGGCCGGCACGCGCATCATTGCGCATGAGAACACCCGGCTGTGGCTGGGCACTGACGTGGATTCGCAGTGGCAACACCGCGTGTTCAAGCGCCTGCCGCCCAAGGCCCGGCCCACCCAGACGTTCTATACCACCGGCAGCCTGTCTTTCGGGGGCGCGACGGTCGACTACGGCTACCTGCCCCAGGCGCACACGGACGGCGACATTTATGTGCACTTCAAGGAGGCCAATGTCCTGGTTGCCGGAGACGTGCTGTCGGTTGGCGCCTACCCCATCATCGACTATTGCACCAACGGCTGGATCGGCGGAATGGTCGATGCCACGCAGCTCCTGCGCGGCTTGTGCGATTCCTCGACCAAGGTGATCCCCGGCACGGGCATCCCGCAGGCCCCGGCCGCTCTCGACGCCGAGCACGCGATGCTGGATGCCCTGAAGTCGAAGCTCTCCGACCTGCTGGCACAGGGAATGAGCGCGAAAGACATGCTCGACGCTGCCGCGACCCGCGAATTCGATGCACAATGGGGCGACCCGAGCCTGTTCGTGGCCAATGTCTGGCCGGGGCTCGTGGAGCGCGCCCGGGAGTTGGGCGTCCACATCGTGTAAGGGGG
>Ga0070665_100004963_pt1 | contig 13793 bp, 14 predicted proteins | sample KBSS13metaG_FD_65862 | JGI IMG/M metagenome (GOLD analysis project Ga0070665, IMG submission 65862) | Switchgrass rhizosphere microbial communities from Kellogg Biological Station, Michigan, USA - KBS S1-3 metaG | ecosystem: Host-associated > Plants > Roots > Rhizosphere > Soil ... | reverse complement strand
CGGCTCTCCAGAGCCGCTCATGGGATGTGGCAGACCGAAGAAAGAGCGGCTCTGGAGAGCCGCGCTCCCAGCAGGATGATCCATGAGAATCTGCTTCGTCGGCGACAGCATCACCAACGGTACGGGCGATCCTGAGTATCTCGGATGGGTCGGCCGTGTGATGCAGCATGAGCGGGCACGGCGTGCGGAGCTGACCAGCTACAACCTCGGCGTCCGTCGAGACCGCTCCGACCAGATCCGCGCCCGCTGGCGAACGGAGGTCGAGGCCCGGCTGCCGGCCGAGCACGAGGGTCGGGTGGTATTCGCCTTCGGCGCCAACGACGCCGTGCAGGAGATCGCGCCTGATGTGACACTGGGCCATGCCGAGGCGATGCTGACCGAGGCCCGAGCGCGCTGGCCGGTCTTCCTGGTTGGGCCAGCCCCGCTGGCGGAGGACAAGGCCCGGGAGCGTGTGGAGGCCCTCGACGAGGCGCTGGGTGCCCTCTGTGGACGACTCGGCGTGCCTTACGCCTCCGTGTTCGATGGCCTGATGGCGACCCCCGTCTGGCTCGACGAGGCCCGGGCGGGGGATGGTGCGCATCCCGGTGCGGGCGGCTATTCTCGGATGGCCGGCCTCATTCTTGCGAGCGAAAGCTGGCGGGTGTGGATGGGTTGATCGAAGCTGTAACAATCGTCCCTCATAAGTCTTGCCGATTCTGCGCAGGACAGGAGTGCACATGCGTTACGTCGACCGTCGCCGCTTCATCGCGGGAGCCGGCCTTGCCGCCGGCGGCTTGGTCCTGCCGCGCTTCGCCATCGGCCAGAGCGACAACCGGCCGACCGTCACCATCGCGGTCCAGCAGGTGGCGACGAGCGCCTCCCTGGAGGTCGTGCGCGAACGCTCGAATGTCGGCGAGCGGGTGCAGCAGTCGATCTTCGAGACCCTGATCGACCGTAACCTCAAGTCCAAGCTCGAGCCGATCCCCGGCCTTGCCGAGAGCTGGAAGCGTATCGACGAGCGCACCGTCGAATTTTCCCTGCGCAAGGGCGTGAAGTTCCACAACGGCGACGAGATGACGTCCGAGGACATCGTCTTCACCTTCGGTCCCGAGCGCATGTTCGGCTACGACTACGACAGCGGCGCGAACAAGACCCTGTTCACCACGGTGATGGCGCGCGACAGCATCGAGGGCAAGAAGCTGCCGGCCGAGGTGATCGGCATCGCCAAGCGCACGTTCCCATCGCTCGAGAAGGTCGAAGTCGTCGACAAGTACACCGTGCGCTTCGTCAACCGCGTGCCCGACGTCACCCTGGAGGCTCGTATCGGCAGCTCCGGTTGCTCGATCATCAGCAAGCGCGGCTTCATGGAGGCCAAGACCTGGATCGACTGGGCGCGCAAGCCGATCTCGACCGGTCCCTACAAGGTGCGCGAGCTCAAGCCGGACGAGAGCCTGACCCTCGATGCCCACGACGAATACTGGGGCGGGCGGCCGCCGATCAAGACGATCCGCTTCGTGGTCGTGCCGGAGGTGTCGAGCCGCATCAACGGGCTGCTCAGCGGCCAGTACGACTTCATCTGCGACGTGCCGCCGGATCAGATCGGCACCCTCGCGCAGAACGCCAAGTTCGAGGTCCAGGGCGGGCTGATCACCAACCACCGCATCCTGGTGTTCGACAAGAACCATCCGCGGCTCGCCGATCCGCGCATCCGTCAGGCGATCACCCACGCGATCGATCGCCAGGCGATCGTCGACAGCCTGTGGGCCGGCAAGACACGCGTGCCGCCGGGGCTGCAATGGGAGTTCTACGGCCCGATGTTCGTCGAGGGCTGGACGGTGCCCGAGTACGACGTAAAGAAGGCGCAGGCGCTGCTCAAGGCCGCCAACTACAAGGGTGAGCCGATCCCGTTCCGCGTGCTCAACAACTACTACACGAACCAGGTCCCGACGGCGCAGATCGAGGTCGAGATGTGGCGCGCCGCCGGCCTCAACGTGCAGATCGAGATGCGCGAGAACTGGCAGCAGATCTTCGAGAACGACGGCAAGCGCGCGATGCGCGACTGGTCGAACAGCGCGCCGTTCTCCGATCCGATGAGCTCCATGGTCGGCCAGCACGGGCCGCAGGGCCAGCAGCAGCAGGCCAAGGAATGGACCAACGAGGAGATGAACAAGCTCTGCGGCACGCTCGAGACCGAGACCGACATGAGCAAGCGCAAGGCGATGTTCAAGCGCATGCTGGAGATTTGCGAGCGCGAGGACCCCGCCTACACGGTGCTGCACCAGAACGCGACCTTCACCGCCAAGCGCAAGGACATCCGGTGGCAGGCGGCGCCAGCCTTCGCCATGGATTTCCGCGCCGACAACTTCCGCTGGGACCGCAAGGGCTGACATTGGCGAAGGCCCTTCATTTGGCTTGCTGGGAGCGCGGCTCTCCAGAGCCGCTCATGGGAAGTGGTAATCCGAAGAAGAGCGGCTCTGGAGAGCCGCGCTCCCAGCGATGAATGAACAAGTCCTTTCGTCCGTCCTCGTCTCCCTGCACGGGCTGACGGTCGACTTCGACACCGGAAAGCGGATCGTCCGCGCCCTCCACGGCATCGACCTGGAGGTACGCCGCGGCGAGGCGCTCGGGCTCGTCGGCGAATCGGGCTGCGGCAAGAGCATCACCTGGCTGGCGGCGCTCGGGCTGTTGGGCGGCCGCGCGCGGGTCGGCGGCGAGGCGCGGCTCGACGGCCGCAATCTCATCGGCGCGCCGGTTCATGAGCTGGAGCAGGTGCGGGGACGCCGCATCGCGATGATCTTCCAGGATCCGTCGAGCAGCCTCAATCCGGTCCATCGCATCGGGCGCCAGCTCTGCGAGGCCCTGCAGCTTCATCGCGGGCTCAGGGGCAGGGCGGCGGACGCCGAAGCGGAGCGGCTGCTCGACAGGGTCGGCATCGCGGACGCCCGGCGACGGCTGGGCGATTATCCGCACGAGCTGTCCGGCGGCATGAACCAGCGCGTGATGATCGCGATGGCGCTGGCCGGCCAGCCCGACCTGCTGGTCGCCGACGAACCGACGACCGCGCTCGACGCCACCATCCAGGCGCAGATCCTCGAGCTTCTGGGCGAGATCCGGCGCGAGAGCGGCATGGCGCTGGTGCTGATCAGCCACGATCTCGGTGTCGTCTCCGAGAACACCGACCGTGTCTGCGTGATGTACGCCGGCCGCATCGTCGAGGACGCGCCGATCGATACGGTGTTCGACGCGCCGGCCCACCCCTACACGAAAGGGCTGCTCGCTGCGTTGCCCGAGCTCGAAGGGCCGCGGCGCGCGCTGGTGCCGATCGCCGGCGTCGTGCCCGAACCGTCGAACCTGCCGCCCGGCTGCAGTTTCGCGCCACGCTGCGACCGCCGGATCGCCGCCTGCGAGACGGCAATTCCGCCGGGCATCCCGCTGGCCGCCGACCATCGCGTCGCCTGTATCCGCGCATGACGGCACTGCTCGAAGTCACCGACCTGTCGCGTACCTACGAGGTTCGCCGCGGAAGCTGGCCGTTCGGCAAGGTCGCGACCTTGCATGCTGTCGACGGCGTGTCGTTCGAGCTGCAGGCCGGCCGCACGCTGGGACTGGTCGGGGAATCGGGCTGCGGCAAGACGACGACCGCGAAGCTGGTGCTCGGACTGGTGCCGGTGACAGGCGGCCAGGTGCGGATCGCCGGCGAGAACCTGCCGGCGGCCGGAACCCAGCCGTGGCGCACGCTGCGGCGGCGGATGCAGATGGTCTATCAGGACCCGCTCGGCGCGCTCGACCGGCGGCTGAGCGTCGGCCGGCAGGTCATGGAGCCGCTGGCGATCCACGGCCTCGGCGGCACGGAAGCGGAGCGGCGCGAGAAGGCGCTGGCGATGATGGATGCGGTCGGGCTCGCGGCGCATCACTTCGACCGCTTTCCGCACGAGCTGTCGGGCGGGCAGCGCCAGCGCATCGTGCTGGCTCGCGCGCTGATCCTCGATCCTCAGCTCCTGGTGTGCGACGAGCCGATCTCGGCGCTCGACGTCTCGATCCAGGCGCAGGTCGTGAACCTGCTGCTTGCGCTCCAGCAGCGGCTCGGGCTGGCCTATCTCTTCATCAGCCACGACCTGCGCATGGTCCGGCAGGTCAGCCACGAGGTCGCGGTGATGTATCTCGGCCGCATCGTCGAGCAGGGCGATCCGGATCGGCTGTTTTCCGCGCCGGCGCATCCCTACACCCAGGCGCTGGTCTCGGCGATCCCGACCCATGCACGCCAGAAGAAGCGCCGGATGGTGCTGCCCGGCGAGCCGCCCAACCCTGTCGACCGCCCGGCCGGCTGTGCGTTCCATCCGCGTTGCCGCCACGCGGTGGCGCGTTGCCGGATCGAGGCGCCTGCGTTGCGCGTGCTGGCGGATGGCCGCCGCGCCGCGTGCCACCTCGCCGAACAGATTGCCGCGAGCGCCGCCTGATGCTGCGCTATCTCGCCGGGCGCCTGCTGCGCGCCATCCTCACCATCTTCCTCGTGATCGCCTTCGCCTTCTTCGTGCTGCATCTGTCGGGCGATCCGGCGATGATGATCCTGTCGGTCGACGCGCCACCCGAATCGATCAAGGCGTTCCGCGAGGCCTGGGGGCTCGACCGGCCGCTGTGGGTCCAGTTCCTCTCCTATATCGGCCATGCGCTGCAGGGCGACCTCGGCAACTCGATGCGCGATGGGCGGCCCGCGGCCCAGCTCGTGTTCGAACGCGTGCCGGCGACGTTGGCGATCACCCTGCCGGCTTTCGCGCTGAAGCTCTTCATCGGCATCCCGGCGGGAATCTATGCCGCCCTTCATCGCAACTCGTGGGCCGACCGGCTGACCATGATGGTCTCGGTCGCCGGCTTCACCGTGCCGAGCTTCGTGCTGGCGCTCGTGCTGGTGCTGGTCTTCTCCGTCCAGCTCGGCTGGCTGCCGTCGGCCGGCAGCGACAAGCCCACGAGCGTCATCCTGCCGATCGTTACGCTGGGCATAGCCGGCGCCGCGATCCTGGCGCGGTTCACGCGCTCGGCCATGCTCGAGGTGCTGGGTCAGCCCTATATCCGCGCCGCCTCGGCCAAGGGCCTGCAGTGGCGCAAGGTCGTGGTCGATCATGCCTTGCCCAACGCCGCTATCCCGACCACGACGATCGTCGGCTTCATGGTCGGCACCCTGATCGCCGGTGCGGTGGTGGTCGAAAGCGTCTTCGCCTGGCCGGGCATCGGACGATTGCTGGTGTCGTCTGTCTCCAATCGCGATCTCGCCGTGGTGCAGGCGATCCTGCTGCTGGTCGCCGCGACCATGGTGACCTCGAACATCATCGTCGACGTGATCTACGGCTGGCTCGATCCGCGGCTGCGCCGGGGAGGGGCTCGTGGACGCTAATCGGGCCGCTGACCGGGCTCATCCGGGCAAGGTGGCGCGCTTCTTCGAGGCCTGGCCGCCGCTCACCCTGATCGGGCTGGCCTGGATCGCGCTGATGGTGATCGTCGCCTTCGGCGCCGACCTGCTCGCGCCATATTCCTTCACCGGCCTCGACCTGCGCGCGCGCCTGTTGCCGCCGGTCTTCATGGGCGGCAAGTGGACCCACCCTCTGGGCAGTGACGAGCTCGGGCGCGACGTGCTTTCGAGGCTCATCATGTCGATCCGGCTCAGCCTGTTGATCGCCTTCTTCGGCACCCTGATCGCGGCCGCCTTCGGCACCGCCATGGGCTTCGTCGCCGCGCATTTCCGCGGCAAGGTCGAGGCGCTGATCCTGATGCTGATCGACTTCCAGGCGAGCGTGCCGTTCCTGATCGTGGCGCTCGCGGTGCTGGCCTTCTTCGGCAACAGCCTCGTGCTGTTCGTGATGCTGATGGGCCTCAATTCCTGGGAGCGCTACGCCCGTATCGCCCGCGGCCTCACCCTGTCGGCCAACGAGCAGGGCTATGCCGCGGCCGTCCGCCAGCTCGGCGCCACCAACGTCCGGGTCTACGGGCTGCACGTGCTGCCCAACATCGCCTCGACCCTGATCGTGTCGATGACCATCACCTTTCCCGAGACGATCCTGCTGGAGAGCGGCCTGTCATTCCTCGGGCTCGGCATCCAGCCGCCGCTCACGTCGCTCGGCAACATGGTGGGCTACGGCCGCGAGTACTTGACGCGCGCCCCGTGGATCATGCTTTCTCCCGCCGCGGTGATCGTGCTCACCACCCTGTCGATCAGCATCGTCGGCGATTGGCTGCGCGACCGGCTCGACCCGACCCTGCGTTAGAGGACCTGATGACTGACATTGCTTCGCATCGCGGCGGCGCGCTGCTGTGGCCGGAGAACAGCCGGATCTCGTTCGAGAACACCACGAAGCTCGCCGTGGAGCAGGTCGAGTTCGACGTCCATCCGACCCGCGACGGCAGGCTGGTGGTGATCCACGACGACACGCTCGACCGCACGACCGACGGCAAGGGCCCGGTCGCGGCGCAGGACTGGGCGGACCTGTCGAAACTGGTGCTCAAGGGCACGGGCGGCCAGCGCCTGCTGCTGCTCGACGAGGTGATCGAGATCTTCCGACCGACGCCGATCGTGATGCGGCTGGAGATCAAGTGCGGCCCGGATCGCATGCCCTATCCGGGCCATGCCGCACGCGTCGCCCGCGCGCTGGAGCAGGCGAGGGTGCTGGACCGCAGCGTCCTCACCAGCTTCCAGCTCGGCACGGTCTGCGAGGCCGCCGCCGCGGCGCGGCCGATGACGCATGTCTGGCTGGTGCTGCCGCAGGTCCAGACGGACATCGGCCTCGCCAACGTGATCGCCTCGGCGAAAGGGGCGGGCGTGCCCATGCTCGGCCTGCGCCAGAACATGCTCACGGCGGAAATCGTCGCGACGGTGCGCGCCGCCGGCCTCGGCATCGGCGGCTGGGCCTGCAACGACGCCGAGGCGATCGCGAAGCTGCTGACGCTGGAAGTCGATGTGTTCACCACCGACCGGCCGGACCTCGCCATCGCACAACGCGCCGCGCGACCCTCGAATTGAGCATTTGCCTCCCCCGCTCGCGGGGGAGGTGTCAGCGTCTTACGCTGACGGAGGGGGTGTGACGCGAGATCGTGCGTCGCACCTCCGTCGCGGATTACCGCGCCACCTCCCCCGAAGACGGGGGAGGGAAATTGGTTGATTCTATCCTATTTATTATAATAAATAGACGCCATGCCAAAGCGTGGCGACGAGATGGTCGACGAGATCAAGGCGTGGATCGCCGAGAAGCGGCTCGCGCCGGGCGACAAGCTGCCCAAGGAAAGCGAGCTGCAGGCGTTGTTCGGCGTCAGCAAGGGCACGGCGCGGGAGGCGCTGAAGTCGCTGGAAGTGCAGGGATTGGTGACAGTCAGCACCGGCCCTGCCGGGGGCGCCACGATCGGCGAGGTGCCGCTCGAGCGCACTCTGCAGCTTCTGCAGAACTACCTCTTCTTCCGCGCCCTCGACATTCCGCAGATCTATGCCGTCCGCCGGGCACTCGAGCCTGAGCTCGCGGCCGGCGCAGTGCCGCACCTCACCGAGGAGCACTTCGCGGCGCTGGAACGCAGCATAGCGGTTTGCGCTCCGCATTCGTCGAGCCGCGAGGAGGCGCTGGCGCAACGCCAGGAGGACCTGCATTTCCACGATGTGCTGGCCGCGGCCAATCCAAACGTGCTGCTGCGCTTCATGTGCCAGGTGATCAACCACCTGCTGCGCCATTCGGTGGCGATGGGCGAGCCCAACCAGCCCGCGGGCCATGCGCTCGGCGACAGCAACGTCGCCGCCCACCGTCGCCTGCTGGCCGCGGCGCGCAAGGGCGACGCCGCGCGCGTGCGCAAGCTCATGGTCGAGCATATCGACGAGGCCGAGCGGCATGTCCTGAAGCTGGCCGCGGTCCGCCCGCGCTTCGTCAGCGACCTGGACCTGCGCCGCCGTGTGGTGCCGCGGCCGCAGCCTTCCAGGCAGGAGAAGAAGCCATGACCCTCGATCGCCGCTTGTTGATGACCGCATTGGGAGCCGCTGCCATGACACCGATCGCCCAGCGCGCCGCGCACGCCGAAGGAGCCTACGACCAGCGCCTCGCCGAGCTCGAGCGCGCCGGTCGCGTGTTCGGCCTGCATGCGCTGACGGTGACGCGGGGTGGCCGGATGGTCTTCGAGCATTACGGCACGGGCGCCGACGAGAGCTGGGGCCGGCCGCTCGGCGAGGTCACCTTCGACCGGACCGTGCTGCACGACCTGCGCTCGGTGTCCAAGAGCGTGGTGAGCTGGCTCTACGGCATCGCACTGGCCGAAGGCAAGGTGCCGGCGCCGGAGACGACGCTTGCATCGGCGTTCCCGCAATATGCCGACCTCTGGCGCCAGCCGGGTCGCGACAGGGTGACCGTGGCGCACGTGCTCACCATGACTCTGGGCATGGATTGGGACGAGCTGACCATTCCCTACGGCGATCCGCGCAACAGCGAGAACGCGATGGAGCTGGCGCCCGACCGCATCCGCTACGTGCTCGATCGGCCGATCATCGGCGCGCCCGGCGAGAAGTGGAGCTATAACGGCGGCGCGACGACGCTGCTCGGACGGCTGATCGCGCAGGGTACCGGCGAGACGCTGCACGCCTTCGCCCGGCGCGTGCTGTTCGATCCGATGGATTTCGGCCCCAGCGAGTGGACGATGAGCACGGACGGCTATGAAGTTGCCGCCTCGGGCTTGCGCCTGCTGCCGCGCGACATGTCGAGGATCGGCCAGCTCGTGCTGAGCGACGGCGCGTGGAACGGCAAGCAGATCGTGCCCGCGGAATGGGTCAAGCGCGCCACGACGGCGATGGTCCTCATGCCCGACGGTCGAGGCTACGGCTACCACTGGTACACGGGCGCCTTCTCGGACGGCAAGCATCCGCCGCTGCCGTGGATCGCCGGCATCGGCTGGGGTGGCCAGCGGCTCTACGTCGTGCCGAAGCTCGATCTCGTGGTCGGCATCAATTGCGGCAACTACCGCCGTCCGGGCAGCGAGCAGAGCGCAGTCGGCCTCGCGATCGTCACGGAGGCAGTGCTGCCGGCATTCGGGTAGCCTCAGGATCTTCCGGACCGCGAGCTTCCAGCTCGCTCATACGCGCATTTGAATGCGCTCAATCATGGGCGAGCTGGAAGCTCGCGGTCCGGAAGACTGTGACCAGTTCAGTTCTGCGGCAGGAATTCGATCATCAGCCCGTCGACCTGCTCGGCGGGCACGACCACGCGGTCGCCTTCGGTCAAGGCGAAAGGTACGTTGTTGGCGCGCAGCAGCGCCTGCAGGGGGCGCGAGCGTTCCACGGCGACGGCGATGCCGACGATCATGGGTTTGTGCTCGGGCGCCATGGCCTCGACCGCCTTGTATTCGCTCTGGTAGGCCGACGGGGACCAGACCAGGATCTCGACCGCGCCGGTCTGGATCATCGTGCAGCCGTCGAACAGATCTTCGGTGATAGCGCCCCATTGCTCGCCCAAGGCCTTCGCCGTCTCCGGCGGATCGTCGGACACGACATGGACGGCCAGCATGCCCAGTGCGCCGTTGGGATGGACGATCCATTCCGGCTCCATGAAGGCTTCGGGCATCTGGTGGCGTACGGGAAACCAGGGCAACGGGCCGTCAATCTCCCCGACGATCACCTCGGCCTCGACCTCGTAGCCGTCGTCCGTCTCCCAGACGTGCTCGCGCACCTCCCCTTCGAGCTCCTCGACGTTGACGGCGACGGCAACGCGGACATCCGCTTCGATCAGCTCGATGTAGTTCGGAATGTCGTCCTCGGCCGGCTGGAAGCAGATGCAGCGCGGCTCGACCCCCTCGGGGGTAAGGTTGAAGCCGATCTGCTGCAACTTGATCGCGAGGGCCTCGGGGTCGGGGGTGGCAATGCTGAGATGGTCGATGTCGCGGGCAGTGACTTTCATTGCGGCGTCATAGGACCGGCTCTAGGCGGCGTCGAGTGTCTTCTTCATGAAGCCCACGGCGTGCTCCATCATGCCGTCGATCGCGGGCGCGAGCTCGTCGGGCAGGAGATCGACGGTCCAGACCAGCCGGCTGCGGCCGTCGCCTTCCGGAAAGACCTGGACGGCGGCGCTGTAATGGCTCGCCTGTCCTTCGACGACGGCGTAGACCAGCCGGCATTCCTCGTCCTCGATCGTCACCAGGCGCTCGCGAACGATCATGCCGTTGAAGAAGGTGACGATCCGGTCGCCCTTGTCCATCTCGAGCCCGGTGAGGAAGCCTGGCGCCACGCGCGTATGCACGGCGCCGAAGTCGCGCAGCGCGGACCAGACGTTGGCCGCGCCCGCATCGAGCGCGATCTGCTTGCGAAGAGTTGCCATCGGATGCTCCCTGTTGCTGGAGATCGTCTAGGCGGCCGTGCATCGTCGGTCTGGCGGATTTCGGACATGGTCGCCCGCCGTCGAGCAAGGCCGATCCTATGGCCGCCACGGGGTGGCGTGGCCCAGCCAAGCCTCTCTACGTCTCGTTCCAGCTCGCCTCGACGGCAGCCCGGTCGAGATCCCGCGCGATGAAGACCAGGCGCGAACGCCGGTCGGCGTCGGGCCAGCGCGCCAGCAGGGTCGGCGGATGGAAGGTGCGGTGTACGCCGTGGATGACCAGCGGCTGGCTCTCGCCGCCGACGTTCAACACGCCTTTGACGCGCAGCAGCTTGTCGCCCCACACGGCGCGCACGCCCATCAGCCATCGGTTGAACCGGTCCCAGTCGAGCGGTTCGTCGAAGGTCAGGCAGAACGAGCCGATATGGGCATCGTGGCGCGACCGGTCGTGATGGTGGTGGTGATGATCGTCGTGTCGATCGTGCGCCTCGGCGTTCAGCCATTGCAGGACCTTGTCGCCCTTGCCGGCCGGGTCGAACGGGCCGGAATCGAACAGCAGTGCCGGATCGATCTCGCCATTCACCACTTCGTAGAGTTGGGCACCGGGATTCAGTTCGCCCAGCCGCGCGCGAAGATGTGCGCTGCTGGCCACCTCGGCGAGGTCGGTCTTGCTGATCAGCAGCCGGTCGGCGACGGCTGCTTGCCGCTGCGCCTCGCCATGTTCCTCGAGCTGACGCGCGCCATTGAGGGCGTCGACGGTGGTGATCACGCCGTCGAGCCGATAATCGTGGCTGATCATCGGTGAATTGAGCAGGAGCTGCAGGATCGGCGCGGGGTCGGCGAGGCCGGTCGTTTCGAGCAGCACGCGATCGAACGGTGGCGTCTCGTTCTTCGAGCGCCGGCGGGCGATGTCGCGCAAGGTGCGATCGAGGTCGCCCTGGATGGTGCAGCACACGCAGCCCGACTGGAGCAGCACCATGTCGCCGTCGATCGATTCCATGAACAGGTGATCGAGCCCGACCTCGCCGAACTCGTTGACCAGCACCAGGCTGCGCGCCATGCGGCGGTCGGCCAGCACGCGGTTGAGCAGGGTGGTCTTGCCGCTGCCCAGGAAGCCCGTGATGAGGGCGACGGGCATGCGCTTGGCCGAGGTGTCGGTGTCGAACAGGCTCATGTGAATTATTGCAGTTTTGTGAATGGAGCGGCGCACCGTAGCGAACGGTCTTGACGTCGCAACAGGACGGCATAAGGCTCGCACGGTCAATGAAGAAACAAGGAGGAGCGCTCATGGATGCCCGTTATCTGGCAGACAAGGATCAGTTGAAGTCCGATTCCACCGACAAGATCGATGACAACCGTCGTGCGCTGTTGACCGGTGGCCTGGTCGGTGGCGCCGTTGCCGCGGCAGCCCTGATGTCCACAGCAGCACACGCACAGGCGACGGCCGCGCCGGCGCTGAGCGACAAGCCGTGGTGGCCGCATCCCAAATGGGGCAAGGACGATGTCGCCGGCGCCTCGAACTGGATGACGCCGGCAAAGGTGCTCGATGCCGTCAAGTGGATCAAGGACGGCAAGGTGCATCGCATCGGACGGATGTACGAGAGCGGCATGCCGAAGTTCGGGGAGCGCGCCTTCACCATGCGGATCCCGGGTTCACCGACCGGCGGTCCGTTCGGGTCCAACAAGCTCATTTACCACGACGAGTATCTCGCCACCGAAATCGGCCAGACCGGCACACAATTCGATGGCCTCGGCCATATCGGCATCCAGATGGGCAAGGACGGCGACAAGAACGAGATGCGTTACTACAACGGCGTCACCGAGCAGGAGATCGGCGGAGCCTATGGCATCGCCAAGATCGGCATCGAGAACGTCAAGCCCTTCTTCACGCGCGGCCACCTGTTCGACGTCGAGGCACACAAGGGCAAGATGATGGAAGCCGGCGAAGAGATCACGGTCGCCGATCTGCGCGCCTGCATGCAGAAGCAGGGGATGAACGAAGCCGACATCAAGGAGGGCGATGCGCTGTTCTTCAACACCGGCTGGGGCAAGCTCTGGATGAAGAACAACGACAAATTCAACAGCGGCGAACCCGGCATCGGGCTCGAGGTGGCAAAGTGGGTCGTCGACAAGGGTGCCTGCCTGACCGGCGCGGACCAGTGGGCGACGGAAGTCGTGCCCAATCCCAACAAGGACCTGGCCTTCGTCGTCCACGGCGAGCTGATCTGCAAGCAGGGAATCTACAACCACGAGAATCTCGATTTCACGACTCTCATCGCCGACAAGAAGTACCAGTTCGTCTACATCTACTCGCCGGCGCCGATCAAAGGCGCGACCGGCTCCAACGGCGGTCCGATTGCTGTGACCTGATCTGCCTGCACTCGAAAGCCCAACGCCCTCGCGCAAGCGGGGGCGTTTTGCGTTAAGGATCAGGTATGAAGAAGATACTCATCATCGGCATCGGTGCGGGCGATCCCGACTTCGTCACGATGCAGGCGGCGAAGGCGCTGAACACGGTCGATGTGTTCTTCATCCTCGAGAAGGGTGCGGCCAAGGATGGCATGATGGAGCTGCGGCGCGAGATCTGCCGCCGCTATGCCGGGGACCGCGCCTATCGGATTGTCGAAGCGCCGAGCCCGGCGCGCGATCCACGGCCGGCGGACTATGCCGCCTGCGTTGATGACCTCAACCGGGCCAAGCAGGACACCTTCGGGAAGATGATCGCCGACGGGCTGGGCGAAGGGCAGACCGGTGCGATCCTGGCGTGGGGCGATCCTTCATTCTACGACAGCACGATCCGTAACGTCGAGGCGATCGCTGCACGCCACGGCCTCTCCTACGAGGTCATCCCCGGCATCACCGCCGTGCAGGTTCTCACGGCGCGCCATCGCATTGCCCTCAACACGATCGGCCGGCCGGTGGTGATCACGACCGGCCGGCGGCTCGACGAAGGCTGGCCGGCAGGCGCCGACAGCGTCGTGGTCATGCTCGATGGCGAGGAGACCTACCGCCGCTTCGCCGACCAGGAAGACATCGACATCTACTGGGGCGCCTACCTCGGCACGGCGGATGAAATCCTGATCGCCGGCCGCCTCGCCGAGGTCGCGGAGGAGATCCATCGCGTTCGTACTGCCCAGCGGTCGGCGCATGGCTGGATCATGGACACTTATTTGCTGCGCCGCCGCTGACCATGCTTTGATGCAGCCAAGCGACAGTCGGGGGAAACAGGGTATGTTGGTTCGGACAATCGCCGCCATTGCGGCATTGGGTTTGACTCTGCCTGCTGTCGCACAAGGCATTCCCAAGGCGCAGTCGCCGGAAGAAGTAGGCTTCGTCTCGACCCGCCTGAAGCGGCTGAGCGATCGGATCGAGGAGGGGATCAAGAACAACGAGTTGCCGGGCGCGGTGGTGCTGATCGCGCGCAACGGCAAGATCGTCATGTTCGACGCCTACGGCTTCCGCGACAAGGAAGCCAAGGCGCCGATGAAGACC
>Ga0070665_100004961_pt1 | contig 13794 bp, 12 predicted proteins | sample KBSS13metaG_FD_65862 | JGI IMG/M metagenome (GOLD analysis project Ga0070665, IMG submission 65862) | Switchgrass rhizosphere microbial communities from Kellogg Biological Station, Michigan, USA - KBS S1-3 metaG | ecosystem: Host-associated > Plants > Roots > Rhizosphere > Soil ... | reverse complement strand
GTCCGGGCGTCCGGGACGACGGCGATGCCCTGCGGCTCCGCGAAGCCCCGAAGACTCGTGACGTGCTCTTCAGCTTTCATGTTGAGCACTTCAACAGTGTTGTTGCCGAGTGCCGAGACAAGCAGGTGTTGCGTCCGAGGGTCGAAGGCGAGATGGTCGAGTCGTCCCTCGACATTCGGCAACTCAATCGATTTCACCAGCGTCAGTGGGGCATCAGCGGCTCTTGGCATTGCCGTCAAGGTGGCCACCGCTGTCGCCAGCATCGTCAGCCGCCTGCGAAGCTTGCTCTGCGCGAGTGCCCCGAGAGCGAGCCCAGGAATCACGAAGATGTTCATCACTCAGCCCGTGCGCGACCATCGGTGTACGGAGCAGGGGGAATGTTACCGGCCGACGGGGTCGTTCGATCCTGATTTTTGTGTCAGGAATCATGGGCGTGAGCCACAATGGACCCGCGCATTTGATCCGCGCTCCATGGCACGACGATAAGCGGCGCGAAGAATGAAAACGAATCGCAAGGTCACGACGCCCGCGCTGCGGTCCGACGTCATCGTCGACTTCATCTTCGAGGACGGCGTGCTCTTCGTGGCGCTGTGCAATCTCGGTGACCGCCCCGCCCGGAAGGTGTCGGTCACGTTCGATCCGAAGTTCCACGGCGCGGACGGCTTGAACGTCGCATCGATGGCGCTGTTCAAGAACGTCGAATTCCTGGCGCCGCGCAAGACGATCAGGACGCTGCTCGACGCGAGCGCGGCGTACTTCGCCCGTCGCGAGCCGACGCGGATCGCGGCGACCATCTCATATGTCGCCGCCGATGGCACACGCTGCCGTGAGACCATCAATCACGATCTCGAAATCTATCGGGATCTGGCCTACCGGGTCAGAACCTGATCTCTCCGAGGAGCCGCCATGCCGCCTGTCTTTCGCAACGATCCCTACGGCGACTTCAATTTCCTCGTGACCATCAACGGCATCAGCGACGATGGCACGTCGGTCCGGGGCGGCTTCTCGGAAGTCACCGGCCTCGACGTTGAGATCGTGCCAATCGAATACCGCACCGGCAACGAGACGTCGCTCGCCACCCGCAAGCTGCCGGGGCTCCACAAATTCACCAACATCACGCTGAAGCGCGGCGTGATCGGCGACCTGTCGCTCTGGAACTGGATTAACAGCGTGCTGAACGGCAACGTGCGCCGGGCCGATGGATCGATCGTCCTGCTCGACGACAACCGCTCCGAGGTCCTCCGCTGGAACTTCCGCCGCGGCTGGCCGTGCAAGTTGACCGGTCCGACGCTCAACGCGAAGGGGAATTCGATCGCGATGGAGACGCTGGAGATCTGTCACGAAGGACTTTCGATCGACGGTCAGGCCTGATCTTCCGCAGTTACGCGAAGCGTTTTCCAAAGCTGCGTAGTGTCCGCCTTCAGGCGGACCCGCGCGAGTCCGGCTAAAGCCGGACACTACCTAGAAACGGAAACTGGTCTAGTCCACAATTTCCGCCGCAGTAATTACTGACGGCTTTCGTAAGCGCTTGCCGTGTCAGGGCGTTAAGGGCACAGCGCTCGTCTCCGCACTTCCAAAAAACGACGAAAGAAACCAAACGGTCGCGCCTACACAGATAAGGCGTCGAGGCAGCGGCGACGTCCTCCACCCGTTCAGCCACACGGAATAAAAGTCGCTGTATTCGAGTCGTATCAATGAGGAGAATCGAATGAACATTCGCAAGACAGGTCACCACATCGTGCGTCGGATCAGGCTCATCGCCTGCATTGGCGCTCTCGGGACGGCTTTCGTGCTCGCGCTCCCGCAAGTCGGTCACGCGCAGAACGTCACGCCGCCACCAGTACCCGGCACACTTGTACCGCAGGATGGAAGCGAGGCGTTTCTCGTCGCGCACGCCTTCGGCAGCCAGGATTACGTGTGCGCGGCGTCAGGTTCCGGCTTCGCCTTCGTGTTGACGACGCCCGAGGCTGTGTTGTTCGACAACCCAGTCGGCAATCCGTCACACCGCATCATCAATCACTTCTTCAGTCCGAACCCGGTCGAGGGCGGCACGATTCGCGCCACGTGGCAGAGCACACGGAACTCGAGCGCCTTCTGGGGCCAGCTGGTGAAGGCCGAAAATGCTGCCTCAGCTCCTGATTTTGTCGCCAAGGACGCCGTCGCCTGGCTGCTTTTGAGCCGGGCTGGCGTTCTCGGAGCATCGGCAAACGGCGACGATCTCTCAGTGGCCACGTTCGTTCAGCGAGTGAACACCGTGGGCGGGCTGGCACCGTCCACTGGCTGCAGCTCGCCGAAAGACCTCGGGACGACGGCGTTCGTGCCTTACGAAGCCGATTACGTGTTCTTTTCGAAGCCTACCGCGACAACCGCTGTGCCCGAACGCAACTAGGTCGGTGGCGCGAACGACTCGTCGTTCGCGCCGTTCTTCCCGCGCTCAGCGCCGCCTGTACCTCAAGCTGACCACCGCTTCCTGATCGACGACCAGCGGCTTCACGAACTGATGCGACACGCCCGCCCGCGGGACGTCAATACGTACAGGCAACACGCCTGACGCTCGCCGCTGCAGATTGACGACGTTCTGAGACGGCGGCTCGGACGTTTTCTGAGTATCGCGCGCCTTTGCACGCATTTCGGGGGACTCGGCAGTGACGGTCAAAGATTCTGCGAGGGCCGCCACGGTCATGACGAAGTCCACCCGCTTCGACGAGCGATCGAACTCGAACGAATGACTCGCGGTTACGAATCCGGCCAGCTGCGCCGAGATCGTCGCCAGACCCGACGGCAGGTCGGACAACGCGTACCTGCCTTCCGCGTCCGTTACCGTGCTGCGATGAAGGTTCCCAACTGCGAACTCGATCGCGACCCCGGGAACCGCGCCTCCTGCCTGATCCGTCGCGCTCCCTCGAATCTGACCGGGTAATCCCGCCCCCGCGGTGACGGTGACGCCGCCATATCTGCCGCCCCCGACGCCGCCGCCAGAACCGGGGCCGACGCCGGCGCCTCTCCCACTCGTGGCGCCCTCTGAGCCTGCCATTCGGAAGGGAGGAGGCAGCGTGCCACGATCGATGACGTTGCCGTCGAAGGCACGTACGTCATACCGCTCCGGCACGAACACCTCCCACTCGACGATGCCAACCGGGATATCCATCCTCGGCAGCGTCATCTGAAAGTCGCCCTTGCGAAGAAACGGCGTCCCGGCGTGCATGTACACGAACGACACCTGATAGCTGCCGTTCGGACGGAAGCCGGGCCGCAACAGCGGCACACGCGTTCCGTCGGCGCCGACCATCGGTTTGGCCGTCTCGCCTGCCACGTCCACCGACACGATCGTCGCTCCCGGCGGCAGCGCGACTTTCAAGAACGGCTGCGCCCGGTTCTGCACCTGCAAAGCGATTTCCGTGAGCGCTCTCCCCTCCGTCGTCACGAGCGTCGTCGCGACGGCGCGGTCGGCGACTGCCGCCAGCACACCCGCGTCGGCGAAGCGCCGGACATCCATGCTCAGAGCGATCGGCGCCGTGGCGGCGCGCTGATAGCGGAACGCCGACAGGATCGGAAGCCGTGCCAGTGAGCGCAGCGCGGCGTTGAGCTCGCGGACGTCGGTGCGGTGCAGGCTTCCGGCCGCCGTCTCGTCTCCGGACGCACCGGCACCACGGCCGGTCGCCGCCAGTTCGAGCGTACCGACGCCTTCGATCGCAATCTCGCCGCGCTCACGCAGCGCATCTGGAACCGACACGAATCCCGTGTCGAGCGCGAACGATCCGCCTTGATGCGGGCGTTCGAGACTGACGAGAAACTGGTGATGGCGCGCAGCCGGCTCGGCAACCGTCAGCAGCATTCCGCCTTCTCTCTGATCGCTCGATGCGAGCGAGCTGCCGGAAACCCCGGTCAGCTCGTAGTCCGCCGGCAGCCGGACCTCGATGGTCCGTGGTTCGCCCTGTACCACGGTCACGTCGACGAGCGCGACCATCCGTACGTCCGAGTCGTCCAGCGTGACGAGCGTCATGACGTCTGCGAGCGTTCGCACCTCGCGCGCTGCTGCCACCGGAGCGCTGTCGCGCATCGACCACCACATCTCGGCCGGCGACCCCGGGCGAAGCGTCACCTCGACGATGGTTCGTCCGTTGGCGGTCGATCGCTTCGTGACGAGGCCGGCGGACACGTGCACATCGGCCTGCTCGCCCGGCAGGTCGATCTGCGCGCGCGCGGTTCCCGCCGGCGGAACCGGCAGCGTGAACGACGCGCGGCCAGGCGCGAAGGTCAGCGGCGCGCCCCATTCGAGCGTCAGCGAGAAAGGGCCTGGTCCAGGCAGGAGCGCCGTCTGCATCACGCCGTCCGTGCTGAGCGGCAGCGGCCGGCCCGATGCGCTGCCTTCGATCAGTGTCGCGCCCGAGACGAGCGGAACGCGATTGATGCCGGGCCGCAGGACGTCACCGACCAGAGTGAAGACCCCTTGCGCGGTCTCCCGATCGACGCGGACCCTCAGGTCGGCGCTCGAGAGCACGGCGCCCACCGGCGGAGTGGCGGAAGTCGACGAGGGTCGATTGGCGAGATCCATGAGGCGGTTGTATTCGGCCAGCGGCAGCGTCACGCTCCGCGACGCGTCGGGCCGTGCAACGTCGGTGGTCCGCACTGGCGGCTGGGCGCCAGCCATGCGGGCGATGACGAGCAGGGCGATCGTCAGACGCGCGGTTCTGAGGGTAGTCATGTGTACCTCCAATTCACTTCGCACGTTTGACGAGAAGATCGACGCTCGGCGTGGCGGCTTCGGCCGTCAATTCAGCCGCCAGGAACATCGACGGCCCGAACGACGGAAACGCCACCCGCACCGGCAGCGACCCGATGACGATGCGGCCTCCGGATTCGTTCTTGAAGCGTTCGACCAGCGCCTGCAGTCCTTTCTCGGATCCGATCTCGACAGCCGCCGGCGGCGGTGGTGGTGCCGGTGCGGCTGCCGCGGTCGGCAGACGCAGCGCGGCCGCGAAGGGGCCGGGATCGGTGTCCACTCGAAACGATCCCAGCTGCGGCTCGACGTGAAAGCGCGGCGAGTAAAACAACTCGACGCCGGTCCGCGAGATCGGCAGATCGAGCGCCGGCAGCTCGAGGTGCTCGCGGCCCTTGTCCGTCCACGCGTCGATCCGCTGCAGGTACAGCAGTTCGACGACAAACGTCGGCGCCTCCTCATTCGCCCGCCCCTTTTCGAGCGGCAGCAGCACGGCGTTGGCCTCGGCGACGCCCGGACGGATCGGCCGCCCGCCGACCTGCGCGCTCCAGATCGTCGATCCCGCCGGCAGCGTGGCCTTCAGGAAGCTGCGCTGGTTGTTGCGGACGGCGTACCGCGCCTCGACGAGCAGGCGGCCGTCTTCCGACGCGAGCGCGCGGTACCGCGCTTCCTCCACGTTGGCGATCGAGACTGCCTGCGGCGTATAGCGGACGACGACCACGCTGAGCGCGCGCGCGTCGGTGCCGGCGAGCGGCCGGTGCCGGAAGGCGATCATCGACGGCGACTCGCGGCCGGCCACGAGATCGCCGAGCTCCGACGGATCGGCCGGCTCGAACCCGCGCGTTTGCCGCTCGCGGATCTCGCCGGCGCCCGCGACATCCACCGCGACGCCGCCGGTCTCGCGCTCGGCCGATGGCATCCGCACGAGCGGCACGGCAATCGTGCCGTCGCGAGCCGTTCTCGCGTCGCCGGAGATCACGAAAGAGACTTCGGTACCGGTGGGCTCGAGCAGCTTCAGGCGCAGCAGACCGCCGGCCGTCTCCCAATCGGCGACAGTCGAGCCATTGACCTGGTTGACGACGAGGCCCGGCGGGATGCTGAGGGAGAGCTCGCGCGCGAGCCCCTGAAGGACTTCGACGCGAACGGCGGCCGCCACCTGGCTCACTTCTTCTCCAAGGCCAACCACCTCTGTCACGCGCGCCCGGACGCGCAGCGGCTGTTCGGCCCGCCGGTCGTCAACCTTTCTCTTCCACCTCATCGTCAACGCCTGATTCGGCTGACCGAACGCGGTCCAGCGACTCTCGTTCGCCGTCTCCGAATGCTCGGCGACGAAGCCGCCGCTGATGGACAGGTCGACGCCGCTCCTGGGCAGCGCGAGCTTGACGCGCGAGATCGGAGACGGGGCTGCGGGCAACGCGATCGATTCCACACCTGCCGACGCTATGAGCGGGATGACGAGGTCGAGCATGACGATCGAACGGCCGGAGTGCGAGAGGAGCACCTGCCGTGGAGGGCCTTCGACGAGCGCGAGCGGCTGCCCGTCGATGCTGGCTTCACGCACCATCAGTCCCGCTGGAATCGGCAGGCGGGTCCAGCCTTCGCGCAGGACGTCGATGGTCAGGAGCGCGCGCCCGGCGACGGTGTCCGCGTCGATGCGAAGGTCGTAGTCGATCCGCGTCAGGGTCGCGTCGACGGGCGGCGGTGCGATTGGCGGCGGCGCCGGATTCGCGCGGTCGCGCAGCGCGCGGTACTCATCGACCGGAAGGACGACCCAGCCTTCCGGCGGAGCCGTTGTCTGCGCGGCCGGCACCGCCGCGGAAAAAAACGCACACACGAACACTGCGGCCAACGCGAGAAGTGCTCGGCCCATGCGGTCCTCCTCCCGGTGTTCGACACCGGCGCGCGGCCGGTGGCTACGGGTTATGACGCCGCAGAGTCGCCAAGCGCCGGGACCGGCGTGATTGCAATTGAGTGACCGTGCGTGAAACCGATCGAAAGCGTGCGGAAGTGAAGGGAAGATCGATCCGATTACATTTTCGACGCGATACGGCGTCCATTCGCATGGACGTGTTCACGAGCGAGGATCCAAAGGACCGTCGGCGCCAACGATCGACAGGACGAGAAGACGGGACGAGGCGATCCAGCCGTCCCCGGCGTCTAATTGGATGCAATGAATCGACGTGGATTTCTTTTCGCCGCGGGAGCCGGTCTTGGTGCGGCAGCCGTTTCCCTGCCGCCTTCGATGCTCGCCCGGATGTCGGGAAACGTGCTGCCAGCGGCTCACACGCCAGACCCCACAACCTGGTCGGACAACAACATCACGTTGGCCTGGCTCGGACACGCAACCGTGCTGATCAACTTTTACGGTGTGCACGTGCTCACCGACCCGGCGTTGTTCCGCCGCATCGGGGTCGATCTCAGGGTGGCCACCGTCGGTCCGCTGCGTCTGACTGCCTGCGCGCTCGAGGCCGCGCAGCTTCCCGATATCGACGTCGTGCTGCTGTCGCACGCGCATTTCGACCACCTGGACACGGCATCGCTAGGAGCGCTGCCCGGTCATCCTGTGGTCGTGTCGGCGCCGAAGACCGCCGATCTGGTGCCCCGCCATTCCGTCGCGGGCGTGCATGAACTCAGGTGGGAGCAGGCGGCGAATCTTCGCACCCGCCGAGGCGACCTGGAGGTCCGCGCGATCGAGGTGAAGCATTGGGGCGCGCGGCTCAATCACGATGGCTATCGCGGCTACAACGGCTACGTGATCCGGCGCGAGGGACGTTCGTTGCTGTTTGGAGGAGACACCGCGCACACGCCGCTCTTCGCCGAGCATCGGCGCCACGGTCCCTACGAGGCGGCCATCATGCCGATCGGTGCGTACGATCCGTGGATCTACAATCACTGCACGCCGGAACAGGCCGTCGCGATGGCCGACGCGGCCGGTGCCCGCTTGTTCGTCCCGATTCATCACAAAACGTTTCGGTTGAGTGAAGAAGGCTTCAACGAGCCGATCGCGCGAACTGAAGCTGCGCTCGTCAAGGAACGCGACCGACTCGCCGTGCGTGAAGTCGGCGACTCGGTCGTGGTCGCGTAGCTCGCTTTCTCACATCCGCGTGCATCCGTCCGATTGTTCACCGCCGGCGGCGAACAGACGCCGCCAGCGCACGATGGCGATCGCAACGAATAGGAGAACGCCGCCGACGAACAGCTCAGGCGTCTGCCGGTGCCACGGGATTCGAGCGGCGCGATAGCTCAGATGCATGTCACCAAGCTGGATCATCTCCACGGTCGCAGCACCAAGATCCCCGATCATCACCGCCGCGGCGCTGAGGAACACCGCGCTCGCGGCGATGCCAATCGCCGCCGGCCAGCGTTGATCGGGGGCGAATCTCGAGAGCAATCCGCCGCTCAGGCGGCTGGCCGCCGCGACGAAGAGCACGGCGAACACGATCAGAACAATCGCGTCGAGCCGCCGATCTCTTCGTCCGACCGCGTCAGCGACCTGCACCGGCTGCAGCTGATGGCGGCTCGCGATTTCCCGCGTGAGCGCCGCCAGACATGCCTCCCGCGTGTCGTGATACTCAGCGACGCCCTGGTAGTGACCAGACCGATGGCCGCGCGTCGTATCCGCGTAGCGGATCGCTCGCTCTTCGGCGGCGCGGGCGTCTCCTTCGAGATGACGCAGCTGCGCCGAGTCGCTCAGGTCCAGCGCGACTGGCGTTTCCGCTGTCCACTCACAAGTACGAGCAGGCGCGGAGATGCAACCTGCGGCACCAACCGGAAGCAGCAACGCCATCGCCAACAGTAATCGAGGCACGGTCGCAGGCAGCCTTTTCCTCCTCCACACCCTACAGCCGAAGGGCCGCGCTCGAACAGTAGAATGAGAACGCTGCGAGGAGGGTTGATGAAGCGGTTGCTCGTGTCGATGAGTCTTGTCCTGGTCGCTGCCGTTCACCCGTCGGGTCAAACTGTCAACAGCGGGGTCGACGATCCATCGCAGCCGCCTCGCTGGTTCGCGACCTTCTCGATCATCGCGTTCGATCCGGCGACCAGCGATCTCGGCGTCGCCGTCCAGTCACACGCGTTCACAGCGGGAGCCGCCGTCCCCTGGGCAGTGCCGGGCGTCGGCGCCGTCGCCACTCAGGCGGCGGCCAATCGCCTCTACGGTCCGAAGGCGATGGAGTTGCTGAAGCAGGGGCTCACGCCGGCGGAGGTGGTGAAGCGGCTGACCGACGAGGACCCGGGACGCGACACGCGTCAGCTCGCGGTCATCGACGCCAAAGGGCGATCCGCCGTCTACACCGGCAAGCACGTGATCGACCGGAACTCCGACACCGCCGACTTCATCCATCTCGGCGGATACGCGGGCCACATCACGCGTCCGAACTTCTCCGTGCAGGGCAACACGCTCGCCAGCGAGGATGTTCTGAAGAACATGGCGCGTGCCTACGAAGAGGGCAAGGGCACGATGGCCGAGCGGCTGATGGACGCGCTCGACGCCGGCCAGGCCGCCGGCGGCGACACCCGCGGCATGCAGTCGGCGGGCCTTCTCGTCGTACGCCCCGTCCCTCCCGGCTCCTCGGTCGTCGTCGATCGCATCGTCGATCTTCGCGTGGACGATGCGGTGGATCCGTTCAAGGAGCTTCGGCGGCTGCTGAACATCAACCTCGGGACGCCGCGAAAGCTCACCGATCAGGCGGTGGCGCTCGCCGAAGCCGGTAAGTACGACGAAGCGATCGCCCGGCAGAAAGAAGCGCTCGAGATTCAACCCAACAGCGACACGCTGCACTACTCGCTGGCGCAGCGGTACTCGCAGGCCGGGCGGCCGCTGCAGGCGCTCGTCGCGCTCCGTGAAGCGATTCGCCTGCATCCGAATCTCGCCCGCCAGGCCGCCGTCGATCCGCTCTTCGCGAAGATGCGCGACCTCGCCGAGTTCAAGCGCCTGGTTCACCTCGGTTGATGCGTTCGATCGTCTCGAGCTCGTCCGGTCGAAAACCCGCCGACGCGAGAATCCGAAGGATGGTTTCGGTCTTGCCCGCCGTGTAGGCGGCGATGTCGTCGCGATACTGTCCGGCGAGCTGCAGCTTGAGCGCTCCATAGCGCGCCGCGTCGTCAGGATGCGTTCGCAGGTGATCGCGCACGACCAGGTGGTTACGAAGCGCGAGACTGCCGCGCGGACACAAGTAGACGTGGTGACGAGGCGCCTGGTGTGGGGACTGAAACGCTTCCCGTCCTTTGACACCGAGATCGCCGCTGTGGACGTAGCCGAGTCCCGCAAGCCCTTCGATCGCGCCGGCCACGTCATCGACCGCGGGAACCACGACGGTGATGTCGATCACCGGCTTGGCGGCCAGTCCGGGAACCGACGTGCTCCCGACGTGCTCGATCGACGTCGCCACATCCGCGACCGCCGGCCAGATGACCCGACGCAGTTGTTCAAACGCGGACGGCCAGGCCGGATCGTACGGAACGACGACGATGGGATTCATGCCGCGGCCGAATCAACGTCCTCTTCTGCTGGCGCGTCGCATCAGGAGCACCAGCCCGATGCCGACCGCCGCCGCGCCGCCCACGAGCATCGCGCCCGCGTAGGTTACCGGTCCCGGCGGCGGAGGAATGCCTTCCCTCGCGGCGTCCGACGTGGCGCGCCGCCGTGCGAGCTCGAGCACGAGACTGCGCTCCCCTTGCGCCATCGCCCAGCGGTGGTTCGCCTCGAACACGGGCTTCAGCAGGAACGAAAGATTCCGCAGCAGCGGCTTCTCGGCGCTGAGGCGCCAGTCATAAGTCGCGTTGACGAACGCGCCGTCCTGCTCGAACGTCCAGACGCCGCGCCCGTCGAAATCACCGCTCGCGACGAGCGTGTTGCCGTAGGGATACCGCGACTCGACGATCTCGAACTCCCACGTCAGCGTGTACGGCAGCCATCCCTTGGTATGGAGTCGCACGCGGCGGCCGAGGCCGTTGGCATCCGCCGGCCTCACCTCCTCGACATGGAGATACACGGACGGCCACCAGCGCGGAAGATCGAGCGGATCGCCGAGCACGTCGGCGACCTCGCCGCACGTGCCTTCGACCCGCCACCGCGTCAGGAATTCGTACTGATTGCTCACTGCGGCGCGGTTGTCTTCTTACCGTCCGCGTCGAGGAACGTGATGTCCTTGTAGCCCGCGAGCTGATCCTTGACCTTCGTCCAGTCGCCCACGACGGCAATCACGGAGTTGTCCGATCCGAGCAGCGTCGCCGACGCGCTCTTGACCTGGTCCGCGGTGACCGCGGCGACTTTCGAGCGGAACGTCTCGGGATAATCCTTGGGCAGGCCGAAGACGTACACGTTGTTGAGCGTTGCCGCGAGGCCGGTCTGTGACGCGGTCTGGATCGGGAAGATGCCGCGCAGGTACGACTTCGCGCCTTGCAGCTCGCTCGCCTCGACGCCGCCGGCGCGCATCTTGTCGATCTCCTTGAACACTTCGGTGAGCGTCGGGCCGGTGACCTCGTTGCGCACGTCGGCGGCAAACCGATAGAAGCCGGAGTCGCCGAATGCCGTCAGCGCCGATTGCGGCGAATAGGTGTAGCCCTTCTCCTCACGGATGTTCCGCACGATGCGCGAGTTGAAGGCGCCGCCGTAGATCGTGTTGGCGAGCGTCAGCTCGAACCACCGCGGATCGCTGCGCTTGACGACGATGTTGCCGACCGAGATCGACGACTGCACGCTGTTTGGCCGCTGCACGAAGTAGAGATGCCGGCCGCTGAGCGCAGGCGGCGCCGGATATGCCGGCGCGGCGACGTCGCCGCGCGCCCAGCCGCCGAACGCCTTGTCCGCCGCCGCGATCATCGCGTCCGGATCGATGGCGCCGACGATGAGGAGGAACGCGTTGTTCGGTTTGTAGTGATCGCGGTGAAACGCGACCAGCTTGGCGCGGTCCATCGCGTTGAGCGATGCCTCGGTCTCGCTGGTCCGCGCGTACGGATGCTCGCCGTAGAGCGCCCTGCGGAACGTCCGGTTCGAGACGAATTGCGGCGACGCCTTCTGCTGCGCGACGCCCTGCAGGTGCTGCTGCTTGAGGATCGCGACTTCGTCTTCCGGAATCGTCGGGTTCATCACGACGTCGGCGGTGAGCTCGAGCAGCCGCGGCGCGTACTCGGCGAGACCGCGCGCGAGAACCGACGTGTAATCCTGCGAGGCGGCCGCACTCAGCGAGCCGCCCATGCCGAAGACCGCGCGGCGGATCTCCCGGCTCGTCTTCGTCTTCGTCCCTTCCTGAATCAGGTCGGCCGTCAGCGACGCCAGCCCGGTGAGATCGGCCGGATCGCTCGAGTAGCCCGAGAGCACGGTGAGCGTGATCGAGACCTTGGGCACCGACGTCTGCCGCGTGACGATTACGCGCAGCCCGTTGGCCAGCGTCTTCTCGACGCGAGGCGCGAGCTGGAACGGCTTCTCAGGCCCGACGGCCGGACGCTCCTGGGCGGAGGCGACGGCGGCCGCGCACACGACGGCGAAGGTGGCACCCGCAATTTGCAATTTGCGTTTTGCAATCTGCAATTTCATTTGCCACCTCCCTCGGGGCGTCGATCGATGATCGTGCGATTGGCCGGCACGAGATACTTCTTTGCGGCCTGCTGCACGTCACTCGTCGTGATCTTGTCGAGATCGCTGAGGATCGTGTTGATCCGGCTCGGATTGTCGTCGTAGAGCGCCAGCGCGGCGAGGAGATCGGCGCGGCCAAAGCCGCCCTGGCTCTCGAGATTCTCGAGAAACGACGAGCGGAAATTCACCTTCGCCTGCTTCAGCTCGTCCTCGGTGATGCCGTGTTCCTGGACCGCGCTGATCACCTTGTCGACGACCTTGAGCACGTCGGCGCTTTTGAGATCGGGACGGTAGTCGACGCGGAAGGTGTAGAGCATCGGGCCGTTGTAGTCGAAGTTGTTGCCGAGCAGGTTGAAGCCGCCTGAGACGTCGGAGGCGACCTGGTTTTCCTTGATCAGCGCCTGATACAGCTTGGCGCTCTCGTCGCTGACGAGCAGCGGATCGAGCAGCGACAGCGCGAAGAAGTCCTTGGTCATCCGCTCCGGCAGGTGATAGCCGAAGGCGACCGCCGGCGTCCTCGCCAATTTGTCGCTCTCGGTGAAGCTCTTCTCCGCCGTCTGCGGCGGTTCGCTGATGTCCGGGCGCGGCGGCAGCGCCCGCGACGGAATGGCGCCGAAATGCTTTTCGGCCAGCTTCATCACTTCATCCGGCGTCGTATCGCCGGACACCACGAGCACGGCGTTGTTCGGCGCGTAGTACGTGTCGAAGAACTTCTTCACATCGTCGAGGTTCGCCGCCTCGAGCTCGGCGAGATCGCCGTAGAAGTTGTGGGCGTTGTACCAGTTGGTGTTCGCCTTCTGCGGCAGGCCGAGCCACTCGAAGGCGCCGTACGGCTGGTTGAGGACGTTGACGCGGACCTCTTCGCTGACCACATCCTGCTGGTTCTTGAGCGTCTCGGGCGTGATCTTCAGCGAACGCATGCGGTCGGCCTCGAGCCACATCGCCAGCTCGAGCGCGTTCGACGGCATCAGCTCGAAGTAATTCGTGTGATCGAACCGGGTCGATCCGTTCAACGTGCCGCCGTTCTCGTTGACGATCTTCACGTGCTCGAACTTCGGCACGTGCTCGGACCCCTGGAACATCATGTGCTCGAACAGGTGCGCGAAGCCGGTGCGCCCTTTCGGCTCGATGCGGAAGCCGATGCGATACATCACCTCGACGACGACGACCGGCGCCGCGTGGTTTTCGCTGATCACGACGCGCAGGCCGTTGGGCAGCTTCTTGTAGACGACCGGCACCGAGAAGGTCTGCGCGGACACCGTCGGCACGGCCGCCATCGAGAGGGCGAGACACAGTGCGAGCGTTGAAATACGCATGATTCGGGACTTTACCATAGCGTTCTTAGACGAACTCGAGGGTTGAACAGATCAGCGCGCAGCGTCGGAGCTCGTCCCAAAAGCGAACAATCGTATCGCTTGCGAACAACCGCCGATCTCGTGCTCGTCATTCGCAGGGCTGAAGCCCTGCGCCACACGTGTTCGCAATCATCTGTGGCGCC
>Ga0070665_100004956_pt1 | contig 13806 bp, 8 predicted proteins | sample KBSS13metaG_FD_65862 | JGI IMG/M metagenome (GOLD analysis project Ga0070665, IMG submission 65862) | Switchgrass rhizosphere microbial communities from Kellogg Biological Station, Michigan, USA - KBS S1-3 metaG | ecosystem: Host-associated > Plants > Roots > Rhizosphere > Soil ... | reverse complement strand
TTTGACGCGTCCGGCAGCCGAGGCCAGTCTCTCCCCTCTGTGGCACTCTCTGCGTGCCTATGAGCTGACCCTCTACAAAAACCATTCGGAACGATTCAAGCACAACTTCCTCGACACGTCGCGGCTTAAGGTCATCGACGACTCGCGCGGCTTCAACCCCGACCGCCTGAATCTTCAGAAGCCTCTCGCCATCCTGATGAGCATGGCCGGTCTGCTCGTTCTGCTCTGCGCCGTGAATGTCGCTACCCTTCTGCTGTTGCGTGCTGCGAATCGCGCACGCGAAATGTCCATGCGCTACGCCCTTGGCGCTCGTCGAGGCCGCATCATCTCGCAACTCATGATTGAAGGCAGTCTTCTCGGACTCATCGGCTCGATTGCGGGCCTCTTTCTTGCTCCAATCGTTGCGCGCCTTCTGGTTCGCATCATCACCAACTCCGACCCCGGCGCCGAGCCTTACTCGGCCTCCGTCGATACGCGCGTGCTTCTCTTCACGCTCGGAATCTCTCTGTTGGCCACGCTCTTCTTTAGCGTTGCTCCCGTCTTTCATTTCCTGAAGCCCGATCTGACCAACTCCCTCCGCCAGAACACCGGCACCCTCTCGAAAGATTCGCAGCGCTTCCGCAAGCTCGCGGTCGGCGCGCAAATTGCGCTCAGCGTTATGCTCCTCGGCGGCGCCGGACTCTTCGTTCGCACCCTCAACAATCTTCGCAATGAGCAGGTCGGCTTCAGAACTGACAATCTCATCCAGTTCGGACTCAGCCCCAGCGACTCTGGATACGGCGAAGAGCGGTCAGTAGAAATCATCAATAGCTCCATCGCCGCTCTCAGCCAGATACCCGGCGTGACCGCTGTCGCCGGAAATAATGACCCCGAACTGGTAGGCGACACTGAAACTTCCAACTACTCGATCCAAGGCTACAAGCCGGCAGAAGACGAGAAGATGAACTTCGAAGAGCCGCGCATCACCTCCGGTTACTTCGCTACCATTGCGCAGCCCATTCTGGCAGGTCGCGAGTTCACGCCAGCCGACACCATGGGACAGCCCAATGTTGCCGTAGTGAATCTCGCCTTCGTCAAGCGGTTCTTCGGCACTCCTCAGAACGCCATTGGCCGCCAGGTCGCTGAGGGCGGAGGCACCAACATCAAGTACGACATCACCATCGTTGGCGTCGTCGGCGATACCAAGCACACAGATCTCCGCACCAAGCTCGGGCCCGCGATCTACAAGCCCTACCTGCAGCAGAAACATCCGACCGGGCTCATGATCTATCTGCGCACTGCCCGGCCACCGGAGACCATTGAACCCGCAATCCGCCAGACCATGCGCCAGCTCGACTCCACGCTCGTGGTCAATGACCTGCGCACGATGCAAGACCAGATCGATCACAGTACCTCGGAGGAACGCGCTCTCGCTTTCCTCGCCATCGGCTTCGCTTCGCTCGCTCTGATTCTTGCCGCCGTGGGCCTTTATGGCGTTCTTGCGTACTCCACGGAACAGCGCACACGCGAGATCGGGGTTCGCCTCGCGCTCGGCTCGCCTCGGTCGGTCATCGTCATGCTCGTCGTGCGCGAGATGGCTCTGATCGCGGGCATTGCCGCGGCCATCGCGCTTCCCGCAGTCGTCGGACTGGCCCGGCTCTTTCAGTCGCAGCTATTCGGAGTCACAACCTTCGACCCCCTCACCCTATTCGCCGCCGTCCTTCTTACAGTCCTCATGCTCTCCATTGCAGCAGCAATGCCGGCTCGCCGCGCCGCTGCCGTCGAACCCATGCAGGCACTGAGAACGGAATAACAAATCTGTCGGTCTTGAGATCGGAGTAAAAAACAACATGATTGATCTGAAAAACGTTGAACGCAGTTATAAGACCGGCCACACCGAAACCTGGGTGCTGCGCCGCATCAATCTGACCATTCGTGAGGGCGAGTTTGTCACCATCATGGGCCCCTCCGGAGCAGGGAAGTCCTCGCTCCTGAATGTGCTGGCCCTCCTCGATGACAGCTGGACCGGCGAGTACTGGTTCGGTTCCACGCCCGTGCACTCACTCAACCGCAAGCAGCGTGCCGACCTCGCGCGCCAGCGTATCGGCATGGTCTTCCAGAGCTACCATCTGCTCGACGATCTCACCGTCGCTGAAAACATCGATCTGCCCCTGTCGTACAAAAACCTGCCTTCCAAGGATCGCGGCGGCATGGTAGCCGACATTCTCGATCGCTTTCAGATCGTGGCGAAGAAAGATCTCTTCCCCAATCAGCTTTCGGGCGGGCAGCAGCAACTCGTCGGCATCGCGCGCGCAGTTGTTCACGCGCCATCTCTGCTTCTTGCTGACGAGCCCACCGGCAATCTGCATTCCACGCAGGCTCGCGAAATCATGGACCTCTTTGTCGAACTCAACAAGGCTGGCACCACCATCATTCAGGTCACGCACTCCGAAGAAAACGCCCGCTATTCGAAACGAATCATTGAACTGCGCGACGGATGGATGACGCGCGACGAAGCCCCGCAGCCTCTCTCCTCGGAGGTCGCTGCACAGTGAAGAACCCACAGGTGAAGGCATTGATCCAGACCCCCGTTACACCTATGCGCACTCGACTCATCGCAGGAGCGGCCATCGTGCTGCTCAATCTCAACATGGCCATGGCCCAGGAGCCGGTCCCACCGGCCCAGCAGCCTCCTGCTCAGGAACAACAAGCGCCTGTCCCGCAGCCTGCCCAGAGTCCGAGTACGCCGGCCCAGCAGGAAACTGCTCCGCAGCAGCAAGCTGTGCCCGCAACTGCGACCGGAACCTTGCAGACGGGCCCGCAAGTCCCGTTCAGCGCGATGCTGCACAAGTCATACAACCCGTTTGACGCATATCGCGGACAAGTAGTCCCTCCGCCGAGCCTTGCCAACTCGCCGCGACTTGGTTCGCTCATCCGTGACGGCAAGCTCTACCTGTCTCTGAAAGATGCGATCGATCTGGCGCTCGAAAACAATCTTGATCTCGTTATCGCGCGATACAACATGCCAATCGCTCAGATGGACATTCTCCGCACTGAGGCAGGCGGATTCGTCCGCGGCGTTAACACAGGCGTGGTCTCAGGGACCCCTGGCGGTGCGGCTACGGGCGCAGGCTCCGGTAGCGGTGCAGGCGGTACAAGTACAGGGGCTGGCGGCGCAGGCGCTGGTGCGGGCGGTATCGTCCAGTCTACGTTCGGAACCGGAACCAACGTCTCCAGCTATGATCCATTCATCCAGGCTAAGGTCTACAACGACCACACCTCACAACTCCTCCCGAACCAGGTCTTATTAGGTGTTCCCGTATACCGGCTGAATGAGAACCTTGCAAACATTAGCTTTCAGGAGTCCTTTCCAACCGGTACTTACTTTGAAGCCGATTTCAATAACAATCGCCAGACTTCAAACAGCCCGAACAATACTCTGAATCCACAGCTCTACTCGAACACCGTGTTCTACGTGGGACAGCACCTGCTTGCTGGGTTTGGCCTGGGGCCAAACCTTCGTTATCTGCACATCGCAAAGACCGACCAGAAGATCTCCGATATCGCTTTCAGGGCTCAGATCATTTCCACCGTGTCCCAGATATGCAATATCTACTGGGATCTTGTAAATGCGTACGACACAGAGAAGGTGGGGGAACGCTCCGTTGCCTTCGCCACTGAGACGCTCAATACATCCCGAAAGCAGCTTGAACTCCAGGCAATTCCGGAGATGGATGTGCTGAAGGCTGAGAGCGAAGTTGCGACACGTCAGCAGGACCTTACTGTGGCCCGCACGAATCTCGAGCTCCAGGAACTTTACATGAAGAACGCCATCACTCGTTCTTTCGACGATCCGGTACTGCAGGAGATGTCGGTAGTTCCCACAGATCATTTGGCTGCGCAACTTGAATCGGATACTGAGCCGGTGCAGCAGGCGATCGCGGATGCCCTCAAAAACAGATGGGAGATCCAGCAGAACGCTCTTGACCTGAGTAACCGTGAACTTACCCGCAAGACTGCTCGCAATGCACTGTTGCCGCAGCTCGATCTTTACGGGTTCTACTCCGGCACAGGCTACGGTGGAACTCCGACGCCGGGCTTTCCCGGCACCATCACCGCTCCAGCGGGATTTGGCGGCACGATACAGAACGCGCTGAATAACTCATCGCCCGAGTACCAGGTCGGTTTCAATCTTTCAATGCCACTGCGCAATCGGCAGGCCAAAGCCGATCAATACCGTACCGAACTCGAGTACAGACAATCGCAGGTATACGCTGAACAGCTGAAGAAAAACATCGTCATTGAGGTTCGCAATGCCCGCTATTCCGTGGAGCAGGGCGCTAGCCGAGTGGCGGCTGCAAGGCAGGCACGCGACCTTGCCCAGCGCACTCTCGATATCATGCAGAAAGAGCAAAAGCTCGGCGCGGGCTCCAACCAGCAGACCCTTACATCCGAGCATGATCTTTCCGTGGCAGAATCAGCGCTGGTTACGGCGCAAACCGCATACGAAAAAGCCCGAATTTCGCTGAAGCAGGCCACCGGCTCGGTGCTCGAGTCCTACGGAATTTCAATCGCAGACGCAAAATCCGGTGTCGTGGAGGCGGACAACCATTAAATGCCAGAACCTCGCAAGAAAGACAGAATTCGGGTTTTAGTTGCCGATGATCAACCCCATATTCTTGAAGCCGTAGAGCTTTTGCTCGAGCCGCAGGGCATTCACGTAGAATGCGTCCGCTCGCCTCAACTGCTGCTGGAGGCATTGGGACAGAGCGATTACGACGTTCTTCTCATCGATCTGAACTACACCCGCGACACCACCTCCGGGCAGGAGGGTCTCGACCTCCTCGCGCGCCTGCAGGAGATCGACCCCCGCCTTCCAGTGATCGTGATGACGGCATGGGGCAACATCGATCTCGCTGTCGAAAGCATCAAGCGCGGCGCACGCGATTTCATTCAGAAACCCTGGGAAAACGAACGCCTCATCTCCCTCATTCGCGTGCACGCCGAGTTGCACCAGGCGCTCCGGCGCGCGCGTCAACTCGAATTGGAAAATCGGCTCTTGCGTGCCGAAGGCATGCCCGACTTCGTCGCCGCCGCGCCATCGATGCAGCCAGTCCTCGAACTCATCAGCCAGGTCGGCCCGTCTGATGCCAACGTCCTCATCACCGGCGAACACGGTACCGGCAAGGAAATCGTCTCCAAGCTCCTTCACGCAGCTTCGCCTCGAGCGCGGATGCCCCTCGTGGCTGTCAATGCGGGCGGGCTTCCTGAAGGCACCTTCGAGAGTGAGATATTCGGCCACGTCAAGGGCGCCTTCACGGATGCTCGCGCCGATCGCGTAGGTCGCTTTGAACTCGCCAACGGAGGGACCCTCTTCCTGGACGAAATAGCCAACGTGCCGCTTCGCCAGCAGGCCAAGCTTCTGCGCGTGCTCGAAACCGGTGAGTTGGAGCGCGTCGGCTCTTCGCAAACCCGCCGTGTCGATGTCCGCGTGCTTTCGGCCACCAACGCCAATCTTCCTGAAGAATCAAAGGCCGGGAACTTCCGCGAGGACCTGCTCTTCCGGATCAACACCGTCGAGATTCACCTGCCTGCTTTGCGCGAACGCCGCGAGGATATTCCTCTGCTCGCAATGCATTTTCTCGGCAAAAACCGCTCGCGCTATCGCAAGCAGGTAACCGGATTCTCTCCAGCTGCATTGCAGCAGATGCTGCAATACCCCTGGCCGGGCAATGTCCGCGAACTTGAGCATACGGTCGAGCGCGCCGTGCTTCTCTGCCGCGGCGAAGAGATTGAGCCTGCCAACCTCGCCATCGCCACTGCAAAATCCTCAGCGCCCAATTTTGAGAACATGAGCATTGACGAGGTCGAAGCCCTGCTCATACGCAAAGTCCTCCGCCGATGCGATGGAAACATTTCGCAGGCTGCTGAAGCTCTTGGCTTGAGCCGCGCCGCGCTGTATCGTCGTATCGAAAAATATGGCCTATGATAAGCGCGCGCGGAAACGCAACCCCTCGGCTGTCCGCCGGGCGTGGCTCTTTTGCTTTCTGCTCTCGCTTCCCACTTTCCTCTTTGCCGGGATCCTGCTTTGGCAGCAGCAAGTCACCACCGCTCCCGCGCTGCTACTGCTGTTCTGTTTGCTCATCTATCTGCTGCTGATCGCTGCATCTCTGGTGGAAGGCGTGATGCGCCCCCTGCAGACGCTCTCCAACGTCGTCTCCTCTCTGCGCGAAGGCGATTATTCCTTTCGCGCGCGCGGTGCCGGTACTCCTGATGCCTATGGAGAACTAGCCGGGGAGATCAACTCCCTGGCTGATCTCTTGCAAAAGCAGCGAGTCCGATCCCTTGAAGCCACGGCTCTTCTTGCACGCATTCTCGAGGTAATGCATGCGCCCATCTTTGCGTTTGATCGCGACAATCTGTTGCAGCTTGTAAACAACGCCGGCGCGCAGCTTTTGGGGCGTCCCCTGGCGCGATGCTTCGGCCACAGTGCGCACGAGTTGGGGCTCGATAGCCTGCTCGCTTCTGCCGACCAGTCGATCCATTCGCTCGGAGCCAAGCCATCACGCTGGCTTTTGCGTAAGGCGCTCTTCCGGCAGGAAGGCGCGCCTCACACCCTGCTCTTGCTTGCCGACGTCAGCCAGCCTTTGCAGGAAGAGGAGCAAATTGCCTGGAAGCGGCTCATCCGAGTACTCGGCCACGAACTGTCAAATTCGCTCGCTCCCATCAAGTCCATCGCCGGCAGTCTTCTTGCACGGGCTGAGACCATCTCCACCGACGAGGCTACAGTTCGCGACTTCCGCCGGGGGCTGGGTGTTGTCGAAAGCCGCGCCGACGCTCTGCATCGCTTCGTGCAGTCCTATCGGCTTCTCGCGCAACTCCCGCCTCCGCATGTCAAGCCGATTCAAGCCGGCCCGCTGCTGGAGCGAGTCGCACTACTCGAGCAGCGTGTGCCAGTCCAGATGGATGCGGGACCGCCCGTCACGCTCAACGCCGACCCCGACCAGCTGGAGCAGATGTTCATCAACCTGTTAACGAATGCGGTCGATGCATCGCTGTCGAACGGCGCCAAGCCCGTGCGCATTGGTTGGCGTGTCGCAGAGGCGGACCTCGTCGTCGGCATTGAAGACAGCGGTATGGGAATCGCCAACAGCGAGAACCTCTTCGTTCCGTTCTATACCACCAAGCCAAAGGGAAGTGGCGTAGGTCTTGCCCTCGCACAGCAAATCGCGCGTGCGCATGGCGGCGAAATCCGCTTGGTGAATCGCGAAGATGCCCCCGGCGCAAGGGCCATCATTCATCTGCCATTGCCCTAGCGCTTAGCCCGCAGCCTGGGAGATCGACACTACATTCGGCTTGATTTCCGTGGCAACGACGCGATTGCGTCCATTGTTCTTCGCGCGGTACAGTGCAGCGTCGGCAATCTGGATCATCTCTTCGTAGTTGGTCGGGAACCCTGCCGCGACTCCAAAGCTCGCCGTCACGCAGAATTTCCTCTCCCCTTCGCCGATAACCGAATTCTCGAGAATCTTGCGCAGATGCTCCGCGCGGTCGCGCGCCGCTTCCATCGTCGACCCCGGCAGTATAAGCAGGAACTCTTCACCGCCGTAGCGTCCCACCCAGTCATAGCTCCGTACCGCTCGCTGGAAGATCGCGCCCGTTTCGCGAAGCGTCATGTCTCCGCAGACGTGACCCATTGCATCGTTGATGTGCTTGAAGTGGTCGAGATCGGCAAGGATAACCGCCATCGGGCTTCCGTCGCGCATCGACCGGTCAACCTCTGTACGTAGTCGCTCGACAATGATGCGATGATTCCACAATCCTGTCAGCCCATCGTGTTCCGCGAAGTGCCGCATCTGTTCGCGTGTCCGCACCAGTTCGGTCTTTTCTTTCTCCAGATCCTTCGTGCGATCTTTGACCGCCTCTTCAAGCTGTCGCTTCTGTCGCATCAGCTGGCCCACGCGGCGACGCCAAGCCCAGATCATCAGCACGATGCAGAGCGCACCCAATCCACGCTGAAGATAAACGTTCTGCCACCAAAGCGGAACGATCTTGAACGAAAAAGAGGCGCGCGGAGAAACCGAGCTGCCCGCTGCGTTCACCGCTTCAACCTCAAAGCGATAGTTCCCTGGCATCAAGTGCCGGAAATGCACAGTCAGCTCCCGGGTGTTTTCCCACGCTGAATCCTGTTCCCCCACCAGCCGATAGCGAATACCGATATCCTGCGTGTCCTTGAACGACAATAAGGCCATCGAAATCGTCAGCGGTGCATTCGAATTCCATTTCACCGATCCGCTATCAGCTACGTCGGTCAATCCGAACGAAACCTGCGAAATCACCGGCGGCGGCGGCGATCCGGCCAGTGCGTTTTCGGGAGTGATAAGGTGACTCAGGCCCGCCGAGGTGCCGATCCACATGCTTCCGTCACGATCTTCAGAGATCGCGAAGCTGTCCGTGTCGTTCCAGATGAGTCCGTCATCTTGCGTGAAGCTGCGCCATACCTGCCCGTCGTAGACTGTCACGCCTGCATCTTCGCCAACCCAAAGGCGTCCGCGATGATCGACCATCAGCGACACGATTCCTTCTGACATCAGCGGTGGGCGGCCGATTGGGCCAGCTTCGACCACCTTGAACCCATTCACCCGCAACTTCATCAGGTCCTGTGTCGGTCCGGCAATCCACAGATTGCCTTTCGGGTCGGCCGCGATCAGATCGGGCTTTATCTTGAAGACTCCAGCATCAACTGGATGCCAGCCGATGGAATCAAACGCGAATATCCCCTGGTCCGAAGTGGCCCACAACACACCCTTCGAATCTTTGCTCATGCTCGTGAAGCGGAGCCCCGCCTTCGGGAATACCGCTGACACTACCGCTTCCGGTTTTGCCTTCGGATCGGCAGGATTGATCGAATACATTCCCGACACGGTGGCAATCCACATGCGCTCGGGACTGTCAGTCAACAATCCATACACGGCTGGCACCTTCACTTGTCTGGCGGTGACAGTTTTCGGATCGATGCGCGTCAGGCTGCCTGCCATGCTGCCAACCCAGATTCCACCGTCCGCAGCTATCTCCAGGGATCCTGCACGAGTAATTGGTGTCTCCGCAGAACGCCAGACCTTCGGCGCATTCGCCCCGGCTGGGATCCAGCTCAGCCCGGTTTCAGTGCCGATCCACAGTCGGCCCTGCTGGTCGCGAACCGAAGCCCACACCAGGTTGTCCGGCAGGCCATCCGCCTGTGTATAAGCCTCCCAGCGGTCCTCTCCTACCCATCGCTCCAGCCCATGACCGACAACACCCATCCAGATCGAGCCTTCGCGATCGACAAACAGTCCCTGCACCTCAAAAGGCGAGAGGCCATTGTGTTCTGTTACGAACCGCCAGTGATCGTGCTCCCACAGCGCGATCTCCGAACCCTGTGCGGTCAGTATTCTCCCCTGCGAGTCTTCTGCCAGCAGAGGATAAGGCTGCGCGCCCGGCTTCCCAGGCAGGTCCCTCATTTCTGCGCGGCTTCCATCCGCCGCCAGCTCCACAATGTGCTGATTGCTGCGCAGCCAGATGTGGCCATCACGAGCCACCATCATTGTCAGCCACTGCTCTTCAGGCAGGCCGAGCGCGTTGCGCATCTGGACCGTGTGGCCATCCTTCAGTCTGCAAAGATCCTTGTCGCACCCGTACCAAAGCGAGCCATCCGGCCCGTACAGAACGCTCCATATAAATGCGCCCTGCAGGTTCAAGTTCTCCGCGACCCAATGATCGGTTGCGCTCTTGTGCAGTCTTACTCCGCGACTGCTGGAAACCGTCACGACCTCATCCGGTTTTCTCGAAGCAAATGTTGTTCCCGTCGGATGTGTAAACTCGTTCAGCGCAAGAGGAGGCGGTAGGGGGGTGAAGTTGCCGTCCTTGCGTTCGAAGTAGATCCCCGCCGAGGTCCCAACCCACAATGTGCCGTCGGGCCCTACATAGAGAGTGTCGATGATGCGATCCGGGATCCCCTGGCTCTGTCCAAATCGCTGAAACTGGCTGCCATCGTAGCGGTACAGCCCGTTCTGGGTTCCTACCCAGAGATACCCCGTGCGATCCTGCTGAATCGCCGTAATGTTAAGGTTCCCAAGCCCTTGCGTGTATTCGCGGAAACTGTATCGCTGCGCAGCCGCAGTCAGACTGCAGATGCCGAGCATCGCCGCCCAAGCGGCGAGCCCGGCAAGATGCCTGACCGAATTGGGTCTTCGACTCTGCAACATTTGATCTTTCGCGACGGTTAACACAGCGCTGGCGGACGTCGCCCCGGGAACATTTCGACCCTTCCGACGCCGGAATCTCCGACCAAATCCCATGCGCGAGACCTCGCGACTTCAGTAACCCAAGGATAGCGGCATGTCTCCGCCCGGGACATGCCACTTTTGTTCTAAGTTGTTGGTAGAAAAAGGTGCAGAGGTAATCCGGGGTACGTTACCCAGGTTTCGCCCTGGGTTGAGTTCGGACAGCACTCGCTATCTGTATGATTTCACCCGTGATGTCACTCAGTCAGTCGCAGACCAGCTCAGACTCAGGAAACGCACTCGGAGCGGAATCGTCATCTGTCGAGGCTGGCTGTTCGGCAAAAAAAGCGTTCACCCGATCCAGCACTTCCGCCCCGGACTTCGCGGAATAAATCGCCTTCCGCAGCTTCGCCCCTCCGGTCACGCCATGCGTGAACCAGGTCGCGAACTGCTTCATCTTTCCCGCCGTTTCCCCTATACGCCTATCGCGCGGCAGCTCTCTCGTCGCCTCCGCCTCAGCCAGCAGCATTTCGAAGTACGCCCGAATCATATGATGACGGTCGGAGAAGGTCGGCTGACAATAGCTGCCCGTCGCCGTGTACTGAGCGATCTGCCTGAAGATCCACGGGTTAGCCGCTGCCGCCCGCCCGATCATGACCGCGTCACAGCCCGTTTGCGCAACCATGGAGGCCGCATCTTCCGGGGTTCGGACGTCCCCGTTCCCAACAACCGGAATCCGAACAGCCTGTTTCACTGCACTGATCCACTCCCAGCGTGCTTGTCCGCTGTATCCCTGCTCCCGCGTTCGGGCATGGAGCGCAACTGCATTCAGCCCTTCCGCCTCCGCCATCCTCGCCAAATCCACACACACGACCTGCGCGTCATTCCAGCCCAGCCGGAACTTCACGGTGAAGGGAATCGTGACCGCTTTCCGAACCGCCCGAAAGATCTCTCCGATCTTGGGGAGATCCCGCAACAATCCCGAACCGCCGTTGCAGCCCACCACCCGCTTGGCCGGGCAGCCTAGATTCAAATCGACCGTGTCAAAACCTGTGTCCTGAACTATGCGCGCAGCTTCCGCCAGCGTCTCCGCGTTCGATCCGAACAGCTGCGCACCGATAGGGTGTTCATCGTCGTAAAACGTCAGATAGCGCCGGCGCTTCGACTCCCGCATCCTCGACAGCCCGTCCGCCGACGTGAACTCCGTCATCAGCAGCCCGCATCCCGACTGTCGGTTTGTCACGTCCTCTTCAACCGCGGCTATTTCCTGATCTCTGGCCTCTGTTGCCCGATCTCTGTTTTCAGGTCTCTGATCTCTGGAGAACACGCTCGCATGGCGAATGAACCGCCGGAACACCGTGTCCGTCACGCCGGCCATGGGCGCCAGCACGGTCGCGGGAGCCACGAGCACTGGTCCGACACGCATCTCGGCAGGCACACGGACCCCTTCGGGCATAGTGTGCTCGATGGGATTATCCCAGTTCTTCTTTACCGTGAATCCCTTGCCAGCCATTCGATCAGGTTCCCTGAATTCTGCAGCCTCTCTAAACGAACTTGGGCCTCCGCCGTGGCGGAGGCCCGATCTCTCTGCCGCTGCTCACGCGGAGGCTTACTTCTGCTCTCCGGCTTTGGCGTACTTGCGGCGGAACCGCTCTACGCGTCCTGCCGTGTCCACCAGGCGCTGCTTGCCGGTGAAAAACGGATGGCAGTTCGAGCAAATTTCCACGTGGATGTCGCCCTTGTGGGTCGACCGGGTCTCAAAATTGTTTCCGCAAGCGCAAACTACCCGAACGCTCGCGTAATTGGGATGGATTTTTTCCTTGGGCATCTAAAAGCGGACCTTTCCTGCAATCTACCTTACCTATTGTATTGGGATTCAGCAGGCAGTGCAAACGATTCAGGCCGCGACAGATGGGTCTTCGGCTGGCTTCACTCCCGGGGGCATCTCCTTCGGCGTCAATAGCGGCCAGCCCTTTCGCAGGACAAACTCCAGCCAGGCGCCTGCGACCTGCGAGGTCAGCACGGCAGCCACCACTAGCGTTGTATAGAACTGCGAGCTGATGATTCCCGCGTCATAAGCCACGCTGGCCAGCACAATTCCCGGTCCGCCTCGTGCATTCGTGGTAACCGCCAGGTTCAGCAAATCCAGACCGCGGAATCCCGCGAACCGACCGGCCAGGGACACCGATGCGATCTTGACTGCGCACGTCCCCAGGATGAACGCCGCCATCATCTTCAGCGACACACCCCGCGCCAGGTCGAGCTTCAGGCCGACGATCGCAAAGTACACCGGCACGAAGACAGCGAACGCCACCTTGCCGATCGAATCGAGCGCATCGGCAAACAGCCTCCGCTTCTTGTGGACCACTGCAAACCCTGCCAGGAAGGCCGCAAACACAACACTAACGTCGAGAGCTCCGGCCAGCGCGCAGTAAGCCAGCAACACCGCAATCGCATACCCCACCGGGCTGCTCTTGGCCAGGATATTGAACTCGGATTTATTGATCCTCTTAACGATGCGCGGCACAAGCGTGAGTCCCAGCGCAAAGAAGGCGACCGTAAGCCCGAGGTGCATCGTCATCTTTTTCGGATCGAGGGCCTGTTTCCCGGCTGCGGCAGTTGCCATCGCCAGAGCCAGCCACAACACGATATCTTCAAGCACTGCAACGCCGAGAACCAGGCGTGCGAAGCGCGTGTGCAGAATCTTCAAATCGCTGAAGATCTTCGAGACCACTGGAACCGACGTCACCGCCACGCCCACGGCAAGAATGATGACCATCGATAGCCGATTGCCGTTAGGCCCTTCCAGCGAAGGCCGGATCAACATGGGAGCGAAGATTAGTCCCAGAACAAACGGAATTCCCGTTCCCACCACGGTCAGCCAGCCCACTTCGCGGCGTTCCTCGCGGGTGAAGAGCTGCTGGGTCTCCGCGCCGCTGAGAAACATGAGCAGCAGCAATCCAAGCCAATAAATGAACTCCAGAACGTCGCTCTTGTGCAGCGCAGACTGCGTGAGTCCCGCCACAGCAGGAAAACGTCCAAGCAGAGCCGGCCCCAGTACCACTCCGGCCAGAATCTCGCCGATCACCTTGGGCTGGCGCATCTTCACGAACAAGGCGCCAAGAAGTTGCGCAAGGCCGATCAGCAATAAAAGGACAAAGAGGACCGAAGTCAGAGAGGAAGTTGACAAGGAGTTGGCACCTTATTTGTGAGATGCACAGAATCTCAGATTCTACTGCCCTCTGCTCTGAAAGTTGCAGTTTTTCCCCCGATTTTGCCCTGTCGGGAGCGTGTCCCGGCATTCTCGCGATTTGCACCGCTACTTTCTCCGCCAGACAACGGGTAACTGGGTCCCTGCCTCCAAGTGCACGGCACGAATGAACGCAAATTTATTAGAGGTAAAACCATGGGACTTCTTACACCCAACGACTTCCAGAGCCTTCGCGAACTCTATACCGCCCAGCTTCGTTATCTCTTATCTACCGAGAACCAGATCGTCGATGGACTCCCGAAGATGATTGACCACGCAGAAGAGCCCAAGCTCAAGCAGGCCTTCCAGTCGCAT
>Ga0070665_100004955_pt1 | contig 13806 bp, 16 predicted proteins | sample KBSS13metaG_FD_65862 | JGI IMG/M metagenome (GOLD analysis project Ga0070665, IMG submission 65862) | Switchgrass rhizosphere microbial communities from Kellogg Biological Station, Michigan, USA - KBS S1-3 metaG | ecosystem: Host-associated > Plants > Roots > Rhizosphere > Soil ... | reverse complement strand
GGTGGTGGCGAGCTCGAGCCACAGCCCAGCGCGAACATCAAAACGAGCGAGCGCATCAGTACCCCTTCGCCTTCCCATCCGCCTTGTTGGTGACGATCGCGATCGACGCGCTCGTGCCCAGCCGGTTCGCTCCGGCTTGCGCCATCTTGATCGCGTCCTCGGCCGAGCGCACGCCGCCCGATGCCTTCACGCCGAGCTCGCGCCCGACGATCTGCCGCATCAGCGAGACGTCCTCGACGGTCGCGCCGCCCTTGCCGAATCCCGTCGACGTCTTGACGAACGCCGCGCCGCCGAGCTTCGACAGCGAGCTCGCGATGATCTTTTCTTCCTGCGTGAGCGCGCTGGTCTCGAGGATGACCTTCACGCGCGCCGGCGCGGACGCCTTGACGACCCGGCAGATGTCCTCGAACACGGTCTCGTAGTCTTTCGACTTGAGCGCGCCGATGTTGATCACCATGTCGACTTCTTGCGCGCCGGCGCGGACCGCGTCGCGCGCTTCATACGCCTTCGCCGTCGGCAGCATCGCGCCGAGCGGGAAGCCGACGACGGTGCACACCATCACGCCCGAGCCCGCGAGCAGCGACTTGCACAGCGGCACCCACGTCGTGTTCACGCACACCGACGCGAAGTGATACTTCTTCGCCTCCTCGCACAGCTTGACGACCTCGTCGCGCGTCGCCTCGGGCTTGAGCAGCGTGTGATCGATCAGCTTGGCGAGATCGGCGGGCACCTCGCCGACGCCGGGCGCCGCGCCGACGCGCACCAGACCGACCTCTTCGGCGGCGCGCACGCTCCACGGCCGGCGCACCACGCACGAGCCGCAGCTCGTGCAGTCTTCACCCGGTGCCGAGTCGTCGTCGCACGGGCCGCGATCGCGCGGCAGCACGTTCAGCTTCGCGCGTGGCTGCCCGGTCAGGCGCTCCTGCACGCGCTGCGTGATCAGCTCGACGAGACGGTCGACCTCCGACATGCGGGGGCACTATAGGTCTTTTGCGACGCGGAAAGACACGTCGGCCTGCGGATTGTCGGGGCGTACGACCGTCTTGTGGGGCTGGCGCACGGCGCGCTTGCCCTCGGGGGATTCGACCCATTCGAACACGCCCTCGCGCGTGATCACGCCCGGCGTCGCGACCGCGGCATCCCATTCGTCGCTGCGGAGCAGGCGGCCCGAGCGCGTCTTCGCGAACGACCGCGCCTCGTCGTAGCTGACGTCGATCGCGGGAGCGTCGGCCGAGCCGGCCTGCGTGTGATCCGCGAACAGCGTCTGATACGCGGCGGCCGAGACCGGCAGTGCGTCGACGTAAAACCACGGCGTCCCGTCGGGGTGCTTGACCAGGATCATGCCCGCCGGTGTCTGAGCTTGGGTCTGAACCGAGCCCGAGCCCGATCCTCCGGAGCCGACGAGCGTCGCGGGCTGCGGCGCCGGCTCCTCGCGGCCGAGATACGTGACCAGGCCGGCCACGAACAGCGCGAGCGACGCGAGCGTGACCATCACGAGCCACACCGGCAGCCCGGCCTTCGGCGGCGGGATGACGACGTCGTCGGCATCGCTGTAGCCCGTCGGCGCGGCGAGCGGCGCGCTGGGCCCGGCCATCTGGATGTTCGGCCGCGAGCGCTCGCGCGAGATCGCGAGCTCCGGCACCGAGCCCGGATCGAGCCGCGCCAGCGCTTGCGTGAGTCGCGCGACGAGCTCGGCATACGACGGTCGCGCGTCGGGCGACTTCGACATCAGCTGGAGCGCGAGCATCGCGAGCTCGGGATCGACGTTCGGGTTGCGCTCGCGCGCGTCGGGCGGCGGGTTGCGCAGGTGGCGCGCGACGACCTTGAGGTACTTGTCGTCGGCGGGGCGGCCGGTGCGAAACGGCGGCACCCCGGTGAGCAAGAAGTACAGCGTCCCGCCGAGCGCGTAGATGTCGACGCGCTCGTCGATCGCTTCGCCGCGCGCCTGCTCCGGCGCGATGTAATCCGGCGTGCCGACCACGACGCCCATCGCGGTCAGCGCGGGCTCGCTGCCCGGGTCGACCGGCTTGGCCAGGCCGAAGTCGGTGACCTTGACGCGCCCGTCGGGCAGCCGCACCAGGTTCGACGGCTTGACGTCGCGATGGATGAGACCGGCGCGCGCCGCGGCCGACAGGCCCTGTGCGGCATCGAGCACGACGTGCGCCGCTTCGATCGAGCTGAGTGCGCCGCTCTGCTCGACGGCGCTGCCCAGATCGAGGCCTTCGAGCAGCTCCATCGCGATGTACGGCCGATCGTCGAAGCTGCCCGTCGCGAACACCTGCACGACGTTCGGATGGCTGATCGCGGCGACCGCGCGGCCCTCGCGCACGAACCGCTTGCGCAGCTCCGGGCTGTCGCGATGCTTCTCGGAGAGCAGCTTGATCGCGACGCGGCGCTCGAGCCCGGTATCGACCGCGCGAAATACTTCGCCCATCGAGCCGGCGCCGAGCTGGCCCTCGACGCGATACGCACCGAGGATGGTGCCCGGCGTGGGGTTCGGCACAGCGGCTATCCTAGCGCGGCGGGCCGTCGCTGCGATGCGACAGGTTCTCGAATCGCGTGTAGCGGCCTTCGAAGTGCGTCTCGACGGTGCCGGTGGCGCCGTGACGGTTCTTGCCGAGGATCACTTCGGCGATGTTCGGGTTCTCCGAATCCTTGTTGTAGACGACGTCGCGATAGATGAAGAGGATCACGTCGGCGTCCTGCTCGATCGCGCCGGATTCGCGAAGGTCCGACAGCTGCGGCCGCTTGTCGGTGCGCTGCTCGAGCGAGCGGTTGAGCTGCGACAGCGCGAGCACCGGACACGACAGCTCCTTCGCCAGGCTCTTGAGCCCGCGCGAGATCTCGCTGATCTCCTGCTCGCGCGAAGCCTTCGCGGCCTGTGGCGAGCCGCGCATCAGCTGCAAGTAGTCGATGACGATGAGCCCGCACTTCTTGCCCGAGCCGTCGCGCGGGAACAGGATCGGATCGCTGCGGAACCGGCGCGCGCGTGCGCGGACCTCGCGCAGCGACAACGCCGGCGTGTCGTCGATGAGGATCGGCGCGCGATCGAGCACCGACGCAGCGATCGTCAGGTTCGACATGTCCTGGCGCTGGAGCTGGCCGCGGCGCAGCGACGACGAGTCGACCTTCGCTTCGCTGCACAGCATGCGCTCGGCAAGCTGCGTCGAGCTCATCTCGAGCGAGAACACCAGCACCGGCCAGCCGCCGCTGGTCGCCGCGTTCTGCGCGAGCGACATCGCGAACGACGTCTTGCCCATCGCGGGCCTGGCCGCGAGGATGATGAGCTCGGTGGGCTGGAGCCCGGCGGTCTTGTTATCGAGATCGTCGAAGCCCGTCGGCACGCCGGTCACGCCGCCCGCACTCTTGAAGCGCTCGTCGAGCGACTTGAAGACCTTCTTGACCAGGCCCTTCATCGGCTCGGGCCCGCTCTTGTCCTTGCGCTGCGTGACCTCGAAGATCCGGGCCTCGGCATCGTCGAGGTAGTCGCGGACCTCGAGGCCGTCCTCGAAGCCTTTCTCGGTGATCTCGGTCGACGCCAGGATCAGCTTGCGGGCCTGTGAATGGTCGCGCACGATCTCGCTGTACGCGATCACGTTGTCGGCGGTCGGTACGCGCAGCGCGAGCTCGCCCAGGAACGCGACGCCGCCGATCGCGTCGAGCTTGCCGCCCTTGGCGATCTCGTTTTCGAGCGTGACGGTGTCGATCGGCTTGGCGACCGCTTCGAGGTTACGAACGGCCTCGAAGACGACTTTATGCCGGTGATCGTAGAAGTCGTCGAGCTCGAGGTTCTCGAGCTGCAACAGCACCTCGTTGCGCAAGAGCACGCCGCCGAGGATCGAGGCCTCGGCGTCGACATTGTGCGGCAGCACCCGGCGGTCGCGGCCCATCGCTCGACGTTATACCTCGGTAGACAGATCGATTACCCGCGGAGACTCGGGCTCTGAAGGCGTAGGTCGCACATACGCGTGGATGGCGCTGGCGCGCGTGCTGCAGAAGGAGATCGCATGAACGACTTCGATTCCCTTGATCTGCCCGTGCTCGATGACGTCACCGGCGGCGCCGAGCTCGACGGCGCCAAGTACTGCGACACCAACTTCCCGCAGCCGCAGGCCAACCAGGCCTGCAGGACCGCGTTCGGCGAAGGCGCCGGGCAGGCCAGCCAAGCGCTCGGCGGCGTCTCGCTGTTCGGGCGAGACGGCCGAGGCGTCGTGTACCAGCCCCCGAAGGCGCCGGGCGCGAAGTAATCGCGCTACTTGTCTTTGCCGACGACCCAGAACTTCAGGGTCGCGACGACACCCGCCGACAGCTTGACGGGAACTTCGTACTTGCCGAGCGCCTTGATCGAGCCGTCGAGCTGGATCCAGCGATGGTCGATCTCGACGTTCGCCTTCTTCAGCTGCTCCGTGATGTCGCGGCTCGTCACCGAGCCGAACAGCTTCTCGTCCTCGCCGACCTGACGCTCGAACTGGAGCGTCATGCCGTTGATGCGCGTCGCGATCTCGGTCGCGCTCGCGAGGTCCTTGGCGACCTTGCGCGCGATCACGGCCTTCTCGTGATCGAGGCGGTTCTTGTTCGTCACCGTCGCGCTGACGGCAAGGCCGTTCGGCACGAGGTAGTTGCGACCGTAGCCCGGGCGCACCGTGACGAGCTCGCCGGCCTTGCCGAGGTTGGCAACGTCTTGCGTCAAAATGATCTGCATCGGCATGACTAGTCTCCGGTCACCGAGAAGGGCAGGAGCGCGAGCATGCGCGCGCGGCGCAGCGCCGTCGAAATCGTGCGCTGCTGGCGTGCCGACGCACCGCTGAGCCGGCGCGGAATCATCTTGCCGCGATCGGTCACGAACGAGCGCAGCACCTGCGGGTTCTTGTAGTCGACCTTCTGGAAGATCTCGTCCGACAGGAGCTTGCGACGCTGCGCGCCGCGGCCCTTGCCGCCGCGCCGGTCGTCGCCGTCGCGATCGAGGCCCTCATCGGCTCCGGGGTCCATACGCGTGGTCATGGCTTACTCCTTGTCCTCGGGCGGCGGGGTGGTGTCCTTGACAGCCTCGGCGTAGTCGGCCGAGTACACGTCGCCTTCATCGTGATCGTCGTCGTGCGACGAGTGCTCGTCGTTACCGCGCGACAGGAACAGATCCTCCTCGTCGGCCGCGGTCTGCGCCGCCTTGTCGTACGAGGTGTCGTCGATCTCGGTCGGCCGCGCGCCGACGTCGACGTTCTCGTCGACCTTGACGGTGAGGTAGCGGATCACGTTGTCGAGCATGCGCAGGTTGCGCTCGCACTCCTCGACCACGCCCGGCTGAGCGAGGTAGAGCCAGTACAGGTAGATGCCCTTGCGCTCTTTGGCGACTTCGTAGGCGAGCCGGCGCTTGCCCCAGTTGTCGACCTTGATGACCTTGCCGCCCATGCCTTCGATCACGCCCTTGATGCGGGTGTTGACCTCGGCGACGCCCTCGTTCGCGGTGTTGGGGCGCAGGATGTAGATCGTCTCGTATTCGCGCGCCGTATTCGGCGTGTCTCGCATTGACTGCAAACGTGCCATGTCGGTTCCTCGTGGGTGTAAAGCCCCCGTGGCAGGGGAGCGAGGTGGAGCGGCTCTATATCACGCTGGAGCTAAACTGGAACGGGCGTTGTGCTGATTCATCGCCTTCGTGATGCCGCTCGTCAGGACGGCTGCGATGTCCTCGCAACCGGCCGAGATCACGGCCTGCAGTGACGTCTGCTGGCTCTTGGGAAAATCCGCGAGCACCCAGCCGGCCGCGTCCTTGCTGCCCGGCGGCTTGTTGGGGTCGCGGCCGACGCCCATACGCACGCGCGGGAAGCCGGGCTCGGCGAGTTGCTCGATGATCGAGCGCAGCCCGTTGTGGCCGCCGTGCCCGCCGCCTTGCTTGAGCCGCACGATGCCGAACTCGAGATCGATCTCGTCGTGCACGACGAGGATCTTCGCCGGCTCGACGTCGTGAAAATCGGCCGTGCGCTGCACCGCGAAGCCGGAGAGGTTCATGAACTCCATCGGCTTGAGCAGCACGCACTTCGTGCCGGCGACCATGCCGGTCGTGGCATCGCCGCCGAGCTTGTTCGGCTTCCACGCGGACAGACCCGCACCGCGTGCGAGCTCGTCGACGACGAGGAAGCCGATGTTGTGCCGGTTGTGCTCGTACTTCGAGCCCGGATTGCCGAGCCCGACGACGAGCCACATGACGGCTTACTTCTTCGCGGCGGGCTTGGCGGCCGGAGCGGCAGCCTTGCCAGCCGGAGCAGCGCCCTTGGCGTCGGGCTTGGCACCCGCAGCCGGAGCGGCGCCCGCGGCCGGAGCAGCGCCCGCGGCCGGAGCAGCGCCCGCGGCCGGAGCAGCAGCGCCCTCGGCGCCCGGAACCGCGGCAACTTCGATCTTCTCCTCTTCCGGCTTCGCGCAGGTCACGACCGCGAGGTCGCGGTTGGTGACGCTGGTGACGCCGCCGGGCAGAGCGATCGAGGAGACGTGGATGACGTCGCCGATCTCGAGCGGCGAGACGTCGACGGTGAGCTTGACCGGAATGTCGCTCGGCTTGGCACGAACCGCGAGCTCGCGGAGCACGATGCGGATCTGGCCGCCGTCGATCGCGCCGGCCGGCTTGCCGGTGAACTCGAGCGGGACCTCAGCGAGCACTTCCTTGTTCGGATCGATCGCGAGCAGGTCGACGTGCGTGATGTCGCGGCGAAGCACGTCGATCTGGTAGTCCTTCACGAGCGCGTGCAGCTTGGTCGGAGTGCTGCCGCCTTCCACGGTGAGGTCAAGCACCGTGTTCTGCTTGCGGACGGGGTCGAGCGCGGCGCGCAGCGCCTTCACGTCGACGATGATCGACAGCGGCTCGATCTTGCCCGACGGCGACGCGCCGTAGCACACGCCCGGGACCTTGCCCTGCGCGCGCAGCTTGGTGGCCGCGCCCTTGCCCGAGGTGTTGCGGAGCGAAACGGTGAGCTTTCCGACTTCCATGACTAGTTCTCTCTTCCCTTAGACAAATAGCGAGCTGATCGAGTCGCCGTGATGAATGCGCTTGATCGCCTCGCCGAGTAGCCGGCCGACGCTCTTCACGCGAACTTTTGCACACTGCTGCCCCGCCTCCGACAGCGGGATCGTGTTGGTCACGACCACGTGCTGGAGCGGCGAATCTTGGATCCGCGCGACCGCCTTGCCCGAGAACACCGGGTGGCTCGCGCACGCCGACACGCTCGCGGCGCCGGCGTTCATGATCGCGGTCGCGGCATGCGTGAGCGTGCCGGCCGTGTCGATGATGTCGTCGACGATCACGGCCTTCTTGCCGCGGACGTCACCGACGATGTTCATCACCTCGCTGACGTTCGGCGCGGGACGGCGCTTGTCGATGATCGCCAGGCTCGCACCGAGGCGCTTCGAGAACGCGCGCGCGCGCTCGACGCCGCCGGCATCCGGCGAGACGACCACGCACTGCTCGCCCATGAAGCCGAGCACGCGCAGCTCCTCGATCAGCACCGGCATCGCGAACAGGTGGTCGAACGGGATGTCGAAGAAGCCCTGGATCTGGCCGGCGTGCAGGTCCATCGCGAGCGCGCGATCGGCGCCTGCCGCCGTGATGAGGTTCGCGACGAGCTTCGCCGTGATCGGCGTGCGCGGCTTGGCCTTGCGATCCTGCCGCGCGTAGCCGAAGTACGGCACGATGGCGACGATGGACGCTGCCGACGCGCGCTTGAGCGCGTCGATCATGATCAGCAGCTCCATCAGCGACTGGTTCGGCGGCGAGCACGTCGACTGCACGACGAAGCAGTTGACCCCGCGGACGTTTTCCCCGACCTCCACATAGATTTCGCCGTCCGAGAAGTGCGTGACATCGCACCGGCCGAGCGGAATCTCCACGAACTTACAGATCTCGTCTGCGAGTGCGCGGTTTGCGTTACCCGTGAAGATCGATAGCGACTTCAGCACGGTGGCGGCTCCGTAAAGGAACCGGCGATCTACCGTTGTTTGGCGCCGAGGTCAATCCCCGCGATGGGTGGCCATCAGGCGCTCGACCTCGGCGGCCGCAAGCTCCTCGGCTTCCTCGACCAGCAGCACCGGGATGCCGGCCTCGACCCGGTACCGGAGCCGCGACCCCGGGCACAGGTAAAACCCTTGCTCGGCAAAGAACACCAGCGGGAGCTTCGACTTCGGGCAGACCCAGTCCACGGCGCTGTTAGTTACCACAAATGAAAAAGCCCGCCGGAGCGGGCTTTCGTTTCGTCTCGGGGGCCGGGCTCAGGTCCCGGGCTTCTGCACCGGACCCGAGGCGGGCGGCGCCGGCGGAGCAGCCGGGGCAGGCGCCGGAGCGGCCGGCGGCGGCGGCGTTCCCTCGGTCAGGTTCGAGATCAGCTTGAACTCGACGCGGCGGTTCTTCGCGCGCGCGGCGTTGAGCTTGGCGCCCTTCAGATCCTTGGGATCTTCGATCGGCTGCGTCGAGCCGTAGCCCTTCGCGGTGAGCCGGCTGTCCTCGATGCCGGCCTTGACGAAGTAGGCCTTCACCGACTCGGCGCGCGCCTGCGACAGCGCGGTGTTGTCCTCGAACTTGCCGCCTTTGCCCATCGGCTGATCGTCGGTGTGACCCTGGATCTCCATCTTGAGCTCGGGGAACTCCTTGAGCACCGCGACGGCCTTGTCGAGCGTGCTGTTCGACGCCGCGAGCAGATCCGCCGAGTTCACCTTGAAGTTGATGCCCTGGATGACGCCGGTGAACTTCTTCACCTTCGCCGGGATTTCATCGGGGCAGCCGTCTTCGTCCTGGTAGCCGTTCTTGGTCTCCGGCTGATCCGGGCACTTGTCCTGCGCGTCGGGCACGCCGTCCTGATCGTTGTCAGGGTCCGGGCAGCCGTCGGCGTCCTGAAAGCCGTCCTTGTCCTCGGGCTCGTTCGGGCACTTGTCCTGCGCGTCCGGAATCCCGTCGTTGTCGTTGTCCGGATCCGGGCAGCCATCGGCGTCCTGGAAGCCGTCTTTGTCTTCCGGATCGTTCGGGCACTTGTCCTGCGTGTCCGGCACGCCGTCGTGGTCGTTGTCGGGGTCGGGGCAACCGTCCGCATCCTGGAAACCATCCTTATCCTCGGCCTCGTTCGGGCACTTGTCGACGTCGTCGGGAATCCCGTCGCCGTCGGAGTCCTTCGGGCCGGTCGGAGCCTTGGGCGCTTCCTTGCGGCCGAACTCCTTGTAGATCGACAGCATCACTTCCCAGTCAACGGTCGGGCCGTCGCTCGCCGAGCTCGGCGGGAACAGGATGCGGCCGTCGGCGCGCAGACCCCAGCCGTTGTCGACGCGGTACTTCGCGCCGATGCCGGCGTAGAGCTCGGCGTCCGTGTCCTTGGCGATCACGTCGGTGTTGCCGCTGCTCACGACCTGCATCGCGCCGCCGCCGCCGAGCACGAACGGGATCAACTTGCGCGTCGGGTCGGATGCCCCGAACTGGAAGATCAGGTGCGCGCGGTAGAACAAGTTCCACACGTCGAACACCGACTGGCGCGACTCACTCGGAACGATGCCGAACTCGCCTTCGATTCCGATGATGTCGGTGAACTGCACGCCGACGCGGACTCCGAACAGCGCCGAGTTGCGTTCCGACGGTGCGTCAGTGACATCCGGAACACCCAGCTCGTTGGTCGAGCTGAAGATGTGGATGCCCGCGGTCCCGCCGATCTCGATCGACGGGCTGGCGCTCGCGACAGACGCGGTGGCTGCGATCCCCCCCGCGGCAAGCGCGGTCACGATCGAACGACGAAAGAAGCCAAGCATGAATTCTCCCCAGAAGTTGGCAACAGATTTTTATCTGCTACCGGGGGAGAAATCTAGTTCTTGCGGCAGTTTAGTGGAGAGCGCGATCTCACCCGCGGTGCTTCCCCTCGAAGAATTCGCGGTTGACGAGGAGGCGTTCTGGGATGCGATCGCGCCGCGCCCTGACCGAGGTTCGCGTGGCCGAGTACCGCAGCGGGAGGTTCGCTGGAACGTCGACGGTACGGGGCAAGTAGAGCGTCGCGCAGGCGGGACCGCCGCCGGCTTTTCCAAACAGCTCGAACAGCGGCACGCGATGGACGTCGAGCCCCAGCGCGTCGAGCGACGCGACGAATCGCGCCGACACGCCGTCGGGAACGAGCACGCCCTTGGCGACCTGGCGCGAGTTGCCGGCGTACTGCTCGACCGCGTCGTCGCGTCCGATCGGCACGATGCGGCCCTCGCCGAGCTCGCGCGCGACGGTCGCGGCGCCGTCGCCGTAGAGCCCGCCGGCGTAGTGCACGAGCACGCCGGGGCCGGTCTTCGGCCTGCCGCCGAAGTGCACGGTGTCGCCGTGAAAGTGCGGGTAGACCAGCTCGGCGTAGATCCGCGCCGACTCGGGCACGCCGGCGTGCTCGGCGGCAAACGCGACGCCCTCGCGCGTGCTGCGCGAGCTCTTCGGCGCCGTGTCGCGATCGTAGTGGCCCGGCACCGCGTAGGTCAGCACCACGCGATCGCCGACGGTGGCGACGTCGGCCATGCCCTCCCAGCGATGCGGGTTCTCGGTGATCGCGAGCGACAGCTTCGCGGCCTCCGCGACGCCGCCGAGCACGTCGCGGTAGTACGTGCCCTCCATCGCGCGATGCGCGAGCATGTTCGGCATCACGGCGCGCAGCGTCGCGCCCTGACGCGTGACCCACGGACCGTTCGCGGCGAACACGCGGCCGGTCATGACGTCGTCGATCTGCCCGAGCTGCTCGGACGACCCGGCGGGGCGGATCACGCCGGCCGCGTCGACTTCTAAGTCACCCTTGTCGAGAAACGGCTCGTCGACCGCCTCGAACTGATAGATCGCGTCGCCTCCGCACGCGACGATCGCGTCGAGGATCGACAGCCACTCGTCGTAGGCGCGGCGCGGCGAGTACTCGAGGTGCGTGACCTCGCTCTTGTAGTTCGCGCCGGCCTTGTTGACAGTCGCGGGGACGGGCGGCCTCACGACGAGCAGATCGCCGTAGACGTCGGGCAGCGGATTCATGGCCCGGGTTGTACCGCATGGCGCCGCGCGAGCGCGCACACGGCGGCGATCCACGCCGGCGTCGCGTTGAGCGATGGCACGAGCACGAGCTCGTCACCGCCGGCGGCCTTGAACTGCGCGCGCGCGCGCAATCCGATCTCCTCGAGCGTCTCGAGGCAATCGGCGACGAACGCCGGGCACAGCACGGCGAGCCGCTTCACGCCCTTTTTCGCGAGCTCGTCGAGCACGATGTCGGTGTACGGCGAGATCCACGGCGTTCGGCCGAGCCGCGACTGGAAGCACACCGTGTGGTCGCGGACGCCGAGCCGGGCGACCAGCGCGCGCGCGGTCGCGTAGCACTGCGAGCGATAGCAGCGCGGCGGACCGGGAGCGCGGTCGCAGCAGCCGTCGGTCAGGCATTTGGCGTCGCCGCTCTTCCGGATCTGGCGCTCCGGCAAGCCGTGAAACGAGAACAGCACGTGATCGGCGCGCGCGTCGGCGAGCACCGGACCGGCGACCGCGGCCCACGCATCGATGAAGCCGGGCTCCGCGAAGAACGCCGGGACCAGATCGAGCGCGGCGACGTCCCAGCTCGCTGAAGCGAGCTCCATCACGCGCGCGTTGGTGGTGCTGGTCGACGACGCGGCGTGTTGCGGATAGAGCGGCAACACGACGATGCGGTCGCAGCCCGCGAGCGCTTCGAGGCCGTCCGCGATCGACGGCGAGCCGTAGCGCATCGCCAGCTCGACGCGCCAGCGATCGCCGAGCTCGCGCTGCACGCCGACGGTGAGATCCTTGGAGTGCGCGAGCAGCGGCGAGCCGCGCTCGGCGTCCCAGACCTGGCGATACGCGTGCGCGCTCTTCGCCGGGCGCGTGCGCAACACGATCAGATGGAGCAGCAGCGCACGGCCGATCGGGTTGATGTCGATGACGCGAGGGTCCGACAAGAACTCGCGCAGGTACCTGCGCACGGCAGGCGTGGTCGGCGCGTCGGGAGTCCCCAAATTGACGAGCAGTAATCCGGTCACTCTAGGTGGGCTTGAGGGTAGCTGACCGTCAAAGTCAAGAAATCGGCCGGCCTGACGAAAGACATTTCACAAGCCCCCAAAAACCGCGGCAACAGGGCGGTGATTGGTAGCTCCACTCACAAAATCGCGGGAGTATAGAGATCGGAGCAATCTCCAATCCTCATCGGCACTTGAAAGAAGATTCGGTCATCCTGTTTGACCTCCCGAGCGGTGGCTGCATTATCCGTTGGCCATGGCAGGAACCCAGGGGAAGCCACTGCCCAAGAAGCTCGGGATCAAGGCCGGGCATCGGGTGTGTCTGCTCGATGCGCCGCGGACGATCGTGCGCCGGTTGACCTGTGACGATGTCCGGATCGCAGAGGACCTTCGCCATCCCCTGATCGATGTGGTCGTGCTGTTCGTGGACCGCGTTGCCGATCTCGAGCGCCGGTTTGCCGACATCGCGGGTCGCCTGCACCCGGCCGGCGGCTTCTGGATCGCGTGGCCCAAGAAGAAGCGCGGCGCCGACATCACCGAAGAGGTGGTGCGCCGCATCGCGCTCGCGGCCGGCATGGTCGACAACAAAGTTTGCACGGTGGGGGATTGTCTGGCGATCCGCCTGGTGCTGCGCGGCTCGAACCGCGACGCGATGGCGTATCGCGCCGAGCCTCCGCCGGTTTCGCGGCGGGTGCGGCGTTCGGCAGCCGCGGCGCGCGTCGTGCGTGCGAGTGGCGCTGGCTCGAGCTTGCATCGCGCGCGCGCTCGCTCGACCAAGTAACGCTGCGTTGCGCCGTGGCGCGCGCGCACGGCCGCGGGAGCTGCGGTAGTGTCCGCGCCATGTCTAGACTCGTCTGGCCGGCGCTGCTGTTATGTGCGCTCGCCGCGTGCGGCGTCGACGATCGCCCGCTCGACGCGCGGTACATCACAGACACGATCCTGGCGCCGTCGTGCGGCTCGGTGGAGTGCCACTCGTCGTTCGTCCAGAGCAACGACGTCGTGCTCGACACGTACTCGGCGATGCGCGACACGATCGTCAACTTCCAGGGCGGGTTGATCAGCTTCTCGGACGCCCCGTACGACCCGGCCGATCCCGCGGACTCGGAGCTGATCACCTGGCTGACGCAGACCGACCCGTTCGGGCGCGGCATCGGCCGCATGCCGCTCGACGAGCCGATGCCCAACGCGGACGTCGAGCTCTTGAAGCGGTGGATCCAGGGGAAGCCGAACCCGGTCGACGACCAGATGACCTGCGTGCCCAACGTGACCGCGTGTCCCCAGGTCTCCGATACCTGCGTCGTGCCCGACAACGCCACCGTCGGCGAGTGCTTCCAGATCACGTATCCCACGCCTGCGTTCGGCGCCGAGTGCGATCCGTCGAAGCACGGCGGCATGGCGTGCAACGACCGTGACCTCGTGCAATGCGGCGATGACTGGAACTTCGGTCAGGTCCTCCAGACCTGCTCGAGCGGCTGCAGCGAGGGCAAGTGCACCTGATGCGCGCGCTCGTCATCGTCCCGATCGTCCTCGCCGCGCTGGCCGGCACGGCCGCGGCGTATCCCCAGTTCCAACTCAGCAGGGATACCACCTGCGGCTCGTGTCACATCGCTCCCGAAGGCGGCGATTTGCTCAACGAGAACGGCCTCAACACCGCCGAAGAGATCTCGCAGTTCGGCACCAATCCCGCGTTCCTCAACGGGCTGTTCAAGATGCCATCGTGGCTGATGCTCGGCGGCGATCTGCGCGGCGCGACCGGGTTCGTCCAGGCGCCGCAGAAGTACCTCGAGACGTTCCCGATGCAGGCCGACCTGTACGGCAGCGCGA
>Ga0070665_100004954_pt1 | contig 13806 bp, 18 predicted proteins | sample KBSS13metaG_FD_65862 | JGI IMG/M metagenome (GOLD analysis project Ga0070665, IMG submission 65862) | Switchgrass rhizosphere microbial communities from Kellogg Biological Station, Michigan, USA - KBS S1-3 metaG | ecosystem: Host-associated > Plants > Roots > Rhizosphere > Soil ... | reverse complement strand
GTCTCGACCTTGGCCGGCACGATCTCCGAGCCGATCACGGTGCCGCCGCCATTGTCGCGGATGGCCGCCGCGAAATAGAGCGTGGACATGCCGACGGAGGTCGCAAACTCCGCAACACGCGTGGCGCGCAGGCCGCGACACAGCAGGTAGATCAATTCGCCCTGCTCGGGATGAATCGAAAAGCCCTGCTCGGCATAGGCGTTGGGATCGCGGCTGTTGAAGGAGCCGCGCGGGCCGCCGCCAGCCGGCCTCTGCCGGGCGCCTTGCAGGCGTGCGAGAACGGCGTTGACGCGCGGGTCCTGGATCGGGCTGTGGGGCAGATCGTTCATGCGGTGTCTCACTTGCCGGTCAGTACTTGCCGGTCCGTTACTTGCCGAGGATTTCCGCAGCGGCGCGATCCAGGATCGCAGCGATGCGGCGGGCCTCGGCGGAGTCGCTACCGTGCTTGCTGCGCAGCGCTCGTTTGAGGTTGTGGCGGGCACGCTGCATTTCGTCGGAGGCGTCGGCGTCGAGATCGCTGACGCCGGCGAAGGCTTCGCGCACCTCGTCCATGCGGCGGCCGATCCGCGACAGCGCCTGCAGGATCGCATCCGCGGTCGCGCGGTTCTCGGCAAGATGCGCCTCGCCCTGCGGCGTGATGCTGTAGAGTTTTCTGCCGCCATCCTGCTCGACGCTGCTGTGGCCCACCTCTTCGAGATAGGTCAGCGCCGGATAGATCACGCCAGGGCTCGGCGTGTAGAATCCTTCCGATCGCTCCTCGATGATCTTGATCAGCTCATAGCCATGCGCCGGCTTCTCGGCGAGCAGCGCCAGGATCACCAGCTGGAGATCCTGCGACGACAGCCGCCGCGCCCCCGGAAAGTCGTCGCCGCCGCGCCCGAAGAAGCCGTGCCCGCCCCGGCCGAAGCGATGCCGCCCGCCGTGCCGGCCCATGGCGAATTGGGCGAAGTGCCCGAAATGGAAGTCCTTGTGGTCTCGTCCGTGTCTCATATCGTAAGTCCTTTTGTAAGACATATCTTACGATAAAGTTTGCGACAGTCTGGCCGCAACCCACAAATCCGTGATCTTTGGTGGGAGCGCCGGTTCCCGGCCGGAATCCCCGCGGGCTATTCGGCGGCCTCGCTGTGGGGAACGCCCTGCTCGACCTCGAGCTGAAGGATGTCATTGAAGCGGTTGAAGGCGCCGCAGAGCGAGATGCGCCAGGTCAGCTCGACGATTTGCGCTTCCGAAAAATGCGCGCGCAGGCGGGCAAAGATCTCGTCGCGGGTCTTGTTCCAGTTGCTCGTGACGGCGATCGAGTATTCGACGACGAGCTTGTCGAGCTCATCGAGCTCGGGGTGATCCTTGTAATCGATGAGGCGCGCGGCGCCCTGCTCCGAGACGCCCTGCACCGCCAGTTTCGGCGCGTGATGCGAGACGCAATAGTCGCATTTGTTGAGCAGGGAGACCGTGACCAGCGCCAGCTCGAGATGACGCTTCGACACATTGCCTTCTTCGGCGAGATCGACCAGCAGCGACCACATGTGCTTGAAGATCGGCAGGCGGTGCGCCATGACACCGGCCTGGTTCTCGAACGCGCCGTAGGTCGTCATCTTGTCCCATAGCGGCTTCAGTGCATCCGGCAAATCGTCCCTGGTCTTGATCGAAACGCGCGGCATGGCCATTCATCCCTGGTTGGAACGCGCATGCTGCCATAAAGGCTCGCCCGACGTCACGGTCCTGATCGCATGACACCCAAGACATTCGAAGCACGCTGCCTGCGCCTGCCCGCCGCCACCAAGGTGGTGCAATGGGAAGGCACCTCCGTGTTCAAGGTCGGCGGCAAGATGTTCGCGCTCGGCGGCGGCTTTGCGGCGGGCACCGGCGGCTACATGTTCAAGGTCTCGGACATGGCCTATGCGATGCTGGTCGAGCATGGTGTCGCACGGCCGGCGCCGTATCTGGCGCGCGCCAAATGGGTGCAGCTGGTCGGCAACAACGCACTTCCGGATGCGGAGCTCACCGCCTATCTCGCGCAGGCCCATGCCCTGATCGTCGCGAAGCTCACGAAGAAGCGGCGCAAGGAGCTGCGGCTGGACTTAGCGCTCTCCACAACGTGATGACATGATGATCATACTCCCGTTGGACATGTGCTGCACCGCAACTAGCTCAATGGAAAGCCAAATCGAGATGGAGTTTCTCCATGAGCAAGTCCAACACGCCCCTATCAGCCAAGGCTTATCGCCATGAACTCGTGCACAGCGACGGCGCGGACTTCGTCGCCTACCAGCGCCGGCGCGACGACGGGCTTTGGCAGACCTTCGCGACCTGGATGATTCCGAACACGGCCGACAACTAGGGACCTCACAGCGCCTCTTTTCGCCGCGCGTCTCAGTCTCGCAGTTCGAGCTTTTCGGGATCGGCGGTCCTGCGCGGCTTACGGCGGTGCTGGTCGTTCCTTCGACCTGCCGGGTTTCGGAAGGCTCTCTTCGACGTTGGGAAGTTCGAGCGCCGAACGCAGCCGTCCTTTGCCGCGTTCGTACAACATTGAATAGGTTGCCGGCTCCAGAAGATCGGAGCGAGGTTTGAAATCGGGAATCACCTTGTTGAAGGGGATCGCGCCGCATCCCGGCGCTGCGCAATCTCGTTTGTCGTTCGGACATGCCTTGAAATCACAGAGCCGGCCGAGATAGCGGTCGGTGCCCGGCTCGATCAGAAAAATGTCGAGCTGCTGGCTGACCACGCTGGTCCCGGCTGCTCGTTCGAAAGCCGCTCGCAGCGCCCGGGCCGCGGCACGACGCAACCCGGCGAGTTGTTGCGGCGAATCGATCCAGAGCGCCAGATCGAGATCGCGGCACTCGTGCCAGACCTCGATGCCCTGGCGCCGGAACTCCGAAAACCGCGGAACTTCCTTCCAGAGCGCCTTGGCGACCGAGCCGATGACGGCCACGGCCCGCACGTCCGGAAAAGACGTCCACGCGTCCGTGACGACGTCAGCAGCAATCCTGAACTCGCGCTGCCGAAGCAGCATGAAGCGATTCTGTTCCGCGATCTCCGAACGCCTCACTGTCTCACCATATGTCCAATATGCCTCGTCGATCCTCCGCCCGCGATATGATCAGCTAAGCCGTCCCGCCGCGCAAGGTTTTGGCCAATTCGGACAGCAGTTCGCCCAATCGGCTGGCGGTCTCGGGAGAAGGGAGCGGAATCCGGAGACTTTGTGAACCGTTGGCGGGATCACGCTCGAGCCAGGGATGAGCGGAAGAGCCGGAGCCGTTCGCGGCGGCGATGGCGCCGATGAATTGCGTCCCCATCTGAACCAGCGCCTGCCACGGGTCGGACGACATATCGCGCGATCCCGTGATGGCTGCTTCGGCTTGTCCGACCAGGGCCTCTCCCCCACGATCATCCGAGGATTCGGCGTCGCCGGCGCTCTCGACGGAACCGGCCGCCTCGGCCCCGGTGACCGCCTCGCCGGCCCCCATACCACCGGTTACGCTCTCCACATCCTTCATGAAGCGGTTCAGGCGCGAACCGCCCAGCGAGACCTCGTTGCTGCCTCCGTCGAGAATGCCTTCCGAGAGCGAGCGCTTGAATGCGAGTACCGACAGCATGCCCTCTTCGATGGTCCCCTTCGCAACGAAATTGACGATCTGCACCGGTCGTGCCTGGCCTAGGCGATGGATGCGCGCGATGCGCTGCTCGAGCACGGCGGGATTCCACGGCAGGTCCATGTTCACCAGTGTCGAAGCGTGCTGGAGATTAAGACCGGTACTGCCGGCGTCCGTCGACAGGAAGACGCGACAGCTCGGGTCGTCCCGGAAGCGCTGCACCAGTTCCGGCCGCTTGTCGGACGGCACGCCGCCATGGAAGCTGACATAGCCGATCCCGCGCGCCTGAAGGCGGCGGATCACGATGTCGTGGGTGCGCGTCCATTGTGAAAACACCACGGCCTTGGCGTCCGGCGTCGCAAGCAACTGGTCGAGCAGCGCAGCAAGTTCGTCGGCCTTGACGCCATGGTCGCTCTCCTGAGCCAGCAGATATGTGCTGTTGCAGGACATCCGCATGTTCTGGAGCGCGCAGGTCAGCCGGCGCTGATCCTTGTCCGAGAGAAATTTGATCTTGCGCCAGCTGTACGATCTTGGCCACCGTGTCCGCATTCTCTCGATGCAGGTTCATCTGCGGCTCGGTCATCGGCACCAGCACGTTCTGGTCGGTGCGGCTCGGCAGTTGCCGCAGCACCTCGGATTTGCGCCGCCGGATCATGACGGGCGCCAGGGTCTCGCCAATCTTGTCCAGCGCCCGATAACCGGTGACACGACCGCCCTCGTCCTTGACCTGGTGGTCGTGCAGGAGCTTCCAGGTCGGCCCCAGGCGATGCTGATCGACGAACTGGACGATCGAGATCAGCTCTTCGAGCTTGTTTTCCAGCGGCGTTCCCGTGAGCACGATCGCGTATGGACTGTCGATGCGCTTCAGGGCTCGCGCGGCGACCGTATTCCAGTTCTTGACGCGCTGGGCCTCGTCGACGATGACCAGCTCCGGTGACCAGCCGGCGATCAATTCGAGATCGGGCTGGAGCTTCTCGTAATTCGTGATCTTGCAGAAATCGTCGAGCGCGTAGTCGCTCTGACGCTGTGCGCGGCCCCCCTCGATCACGCGCGCGCCCCGCTTGTCTCGCCGGCCCGTGAATCGGGCCATTTCGCTTTGCCATTGATATTTGAGTGAGGTCGGGCAGATCACCAGGACTCTCGACACGCCGAAGTGACGGGCCAGGACTTCCATTGCGGCGACGGCTTGAATGGTCTTGCCCAGACCCATGTCGTCACCGATCAGCGCACGGCCGGTGCGCACGGCAAACAATGCGCCTTCGGCCTGATAAGGATAGAGCGGCGTCTTCAGCAATCGATGCAGCTTTGGGTCAGCCGCGCCACGCGGAAACAACCGGGCGAGTTTCTCGGCCCGGCGGTCGGCATCCCGGCGTCCCGCGACGAAATCGAGCGCGTCATCGTAGGCGCGCAGCTCATGTCCGCTCTTCGATGCCAGGCTGATGAAATCGTCGAGTTCGCCCAGACGGTCCTCCGGCAGGAGGCCGTCGCGGTCCAGATCGAACAGCCGGGCGGCCACCTTCCTCAATTCCGTCGGACAATCGGTTCCAGCGCGGAAATGCAGGCTACGACGACCCTGGTTGCGCAAGTAGAGTTCGGAAAACGGCGGCTGATAGCCTCGGGCGAACGCCGCTTTGGCGCCGCGCTTCTTCTCCAGTTGAGCAAGCACGAATTCGAGATGCTTGCAGGTCCCGAGCTCGTTGGTGCCATAGTCCGGACATGAACAGAAATTGCCGCCGGGTCCGAGGCCGCGGATCGCCACGCGATAACTCGATTTCGAGGCCGGATTGGTGACCTTGAACTCCGAGAAGAACGGATCGACACCCAAATTCTCGAAGTGGAAGGATTGCTCGCGTCCGAACTGGCGGCGTAGCGCGCGCTGCCACTCGACCGGTGACAAATCCGTCGGCGGGTGCGCGCGCGACAGCTTGGCCGGTTTGCGCTGCAAGCTACGGGCTGGGGCAGATGTCATTTGCTGGCTTTCGTTACGGCGGGCAATCGGCGCTGCATACTAGCGTTTGCGCAATCGCTGCATAACGGGCCTCAAATCGAAATCCACTGGTATCGCTCCTCTCGATCTGTCCGACCCGATTGACAGAAATCATTACCTGACTAAAGTCAGATATCATGATCGATCCCGTCTCGCGCGTCCGCCGCTTCAATCGCGCCGTCACCTCAGCCGTCGGTGCGCTCGACACCTCGTTCCTCGGGCGCGGGCGGCCGCTGGGCGCCGCGCGCGTGCTGAACGCGATCGGCCATGGGCGCACGGATGTGGCGGAAATCCGCGACTATCTCGGCCTGGATTCCGGGCTGATGAGCCGGCTGCTGCGCAGCCTCGAGGACGAAGGCCTGGTCGAAACCAATGCGCATGAAGACGACGCGCGCCGCCGCGTGGCAACGCTGACGCGCACGGGACGGCGTGAGTTCGCGGCCTATGAAGCGCTGTCGAACGCGCAGGCCGAGAGCTTCATTGCGCAGCATTCGCAGCGCGAGGCGCTGCTGGCTGCGATGGACCTGATCGCCTCCGCGCTGACGCGCGAGCGTGTTGCGCCTGCCGAGATGGATCCTCGAAGCGACGAGGCGCGCTACTGCCTTGGCGAATATTACGCCGAGCTCGGCCGCCGCCTCAAACAGGGCTTTGACGTCTCGCTGTCGCGCGATCCAGATGCCAAGGACATGCGCCGTCCGCGCGGCAGCTTCATCGTCGCGATGTCGGACACGCTGCCGATCGGCTGCGTGGGCTTGAAGGGAACGGATCACGGCTACGCCGAGATCAAGCGTCTCTGGGTCGCCCCCGCCGCGCGCGGGCTTCGCCTCGGCCGGCGCCTGATGGACGCCGCCGAGGATGCTGCCCGCGATCTCGGCATCAAGCTGTTGCGGCTCGACACCAACAGCGCGCTGCCCGAGGCCGGCCAGCTCTACCGCACCACAGGCTGGACCGAGATTCCTCGCTTCAACGACGATCCCTATCCGGATCTCTTTTTTGAGAAGCGGCTGTAACTCAGCGGCAGATGATCATGTCGTCCGCGTCGGCCGCACGACGATCTCGTTGACGTCGACATCATCAGGCTGCTCGATCGCAAAGCGCACCGCACGGGCAATCGCATCGGGCTGCAGCGCGATGGCGCGATAAGTCTTCATCGCTTCGGCCGCAACGGGATCGGTGATGGTGCCGGCGAGCTCGCTTTCGACCACGCCCGGATGGATGCAGGTGACGCGGATGTTGTCGTGCTCCTGGCGCAGACCGTCCGAGATCGCCCGCACCGCATGTTTCGTGGCGCAGTAGACGGCGGCCGTGGGCGACACGCTTAGCGCGCCGATCGAGGCGATGTTGATGATCTGGCCGGAGCCGCGCGCCACCATTTCCGGCAGCACGGCCGCGATGCCGTAGAGCACGCCCTTGACGTTGACGTCGACCATCCGGTCCCACTCCTCGACCTTGAGCGAAGCCATCAATGAGAGCGGCATCACGCCGGCATTGTTGACGATGACGTCGATGCGGCCCCAGACGCCGCGCGCGGCGTCGGCAAACGCGGCAACACTGGCGCGGTCGGTCACATCGAGCGGATGCGCGAGCGCCGTGCCACCGGCCTCATTCAGCTCCGCCGCGAGATCCTTCAGGCGGTCGGCGCGCCGTGCACCGAGCAGGACCTTTGCTCCGGCGGCGGCCAGTTCGCGCGCGATGCCTGCGCCGATGCCGCTGGAGGCACCGGTAATGAGAACGACTTTATCGATGGGCATGAGGTCCTTCCTCGCGTTCGGGTTGATGACGCGGAAGATGGACCGGACCCACTGTCGTGATAAGATGACGATCCCTGACCAGTCTGGCAAGCCAGCTTAACCAATGGAACCCGACCTCAACGCCCTCGCCGTCTTTGCGCTGGTCGCCGAAGAGCGGAATTTTCGTGCCGCCGGCGACCGCCTCGGCGTCACGCGCTCGGCCGTGAGCCAGACCATCCAGCGGCTGGAGGAAACGCTCGGTATCGCACTGGTCCAGCGCACGACGCGCAGTGTCAGCCTGACCGAGGCCGGCGAGCGGCTGCATGCCGAGATCTCGCCCGCCATCGCGGACATGCGCGCTGCGCTCGACGGCACCGAGGCGCTGCGCGGGCGGCCACGCGGACTTTTGCGGCTCGCGGTCTCCTCGATCGCGGAGCATTTTCTCGCGGGGCCATTTCTCGCGGCCTTCACTGAAGCCAACCCGGAGGTGCAGCTCGACATCACCGTGACCGATGCGGAGTTCGACATCGTCGCCGCCGGCTATGACGCCGGCGTCCGCCTCGGCGAAGTCATCGAGCAGGACATGATCGCGGTGCCGATCGCGGGCAACGAACGCCAGCTTGCAGTCTGCGCGCCGGCCTTCCGCGACCGTTTTGGCGTGCCGTCACATCCGTCAGAACTCGCGTCGTTTCGCTGCATCGGCTGGCGTCCGGCGCCAGGCGTCACGCCCTATCGCTGGGAGTTTTCGGACGGCGGCAAGGAGTTCAGCGTCGCGGTCGCTCCCGAGATCACCACCAACGACATGGCGCTGATGATCAAGCTCGCGGTCGCAGGCGCCGGCATCACCTTCGGCATGGAAGCGAGCTTCCGCCCCGCGATCGCCCGTGGCGAGCTGGTGTCGATCCTGGAAAATTACTGCCCGTTCTTCGCCGGCTTCTACCTCTATTATCCGAGCCGCCGCAACGTTGCGCCAAAGCTGCGCGCGCTGATCGAGCACGTGCAGCGGCGCATGTAAACTGAAGGGAGCATGCCGTGACAAGAGACGAGCTAGCCGGCACCTACCACGCCTACATCGCCTGCCTGAACCGTCAGGATTGGCCGGCGCTCGGGCGATTCGTGCATGACGATGTCACTCACAACGCGCGACCGCTCGGGCTCTCCGGCTACCGCGCCATGCTGGAGCAGGATTTTCGTGAAATTCCGGATCTGCACTTCGACGTAGAGCTCCTGAGCTCCGATCCGCCCATTATCGCCGCCCGCCTGAAATTCGATTGCGCGCCGGTCAGAACATTCCTGGGGCTTCCCGTGAACGGAAAGCGGGTCTCGTTCTGCGAGAACGTGTTCTACGAATTTCGTGATGGAAAGATCAGGCAGGTGTGGTCGGTCGTGGACAAGGCTGCAATCGAGGCGCAGCTCTAGCGCGCGGAAAGCTGGACTAACCATGACCTCTTGACGCTTCCCGTCGATTTGCTTCGGGCAAGAAGCAGCCCGGCAACGGAGGCAATGACCAATGCGGCACCGGCCAGCATCCACAATGACGGCTTTTCACCGAGAAAGGCCCAGCCGAGCAGCACCGCGATGACCGGATTGACAAAGGTGTAGGTCGCGACCAGCGTCGATGGCACCTGTTTGAGCAGCCAGATATAAGCCGCGAACGCGACGACCGTGCCCAATAGTGTGAGATAGGCCCAGCCCGCGATCGACACGGCCGAGATGTTTGACAGATGCAAGCCGCCGAATTCGCCGCGTGCTGCGCCGACGGCCAGCAACACCAACCCGCCGGCAACCAGTTCCAGCCCGGACAGCGCGACTGGCGAGGATGTCCCGGAGTGGCGCTCGGATACGAATGTGCCGGCCGCCCAGGATAGCGCCGCGCCAAGCAGCAGCAGGACGTCGCTCATATGCAGCCCGCTGCTGCCGGATGACGCCTCGTGAGAGGCAATCAGGGCGACGCCGGCAATACCGGGAACGAGGAACGCCATCGTCTTCCATGTCGGCCGCTCGCGGCCGGGAAAGACGACCTGCAACAACACCAGCCATAATGGAATCGTTGCAAGCAAGACGGCGGCAAGACCTGAATGGACGCGCTGCTGGGCATCGGCGAGCACGCCGTGGCACCCGACGAAGAAGAGCACGCCGCACATCGCTGCGACGAGGCAAGTTTTCAGCGGCGGCGCCGACGCACCCACCGCGCGTGCCGCGCCGTAAAGGATGGCTCCCCCGACCAGACAACGCGCAGCCATCAGCGTGAATGGCGGCAGCGATTGCAGTGCAAGCGCCAAAGCGAGATAGGTCGAGCCCCAGACGAGATAGATGGCGGCGAATGCCGCAATGATCGCCAGGTGCACCCTTGAAAGCGGCATGATGATTCATAACCTGTTATATGGTTATATTCACCAACTGGACGGGTGCGCTTTGGTTTCAGGAAAAACCGACAGTTCCCGCGAGAAAGAAGATGACGAGGACCTGGCGATCCGGTTCGTCAACACGGCGGCGTGGCGACTGCGCGATCCATCCGAGGAACGGCTCGCGGACGCCGATGCGCTGCTCGTATGGCTCGGCGAAAACGCCATCGGCAGTGCGCGCGAGCTGAAGCGCATCCGCGCCGTCTGGCAGGCCGACCTCGCGCGCGGCAGGGCTGCATATCGCGACGCGATCATGCTGCGCGAAGCCATCTACGACATTCTCGTCGCCCGGATCAAACGCCGCGCGCCTCCCGGCGAAGCCTTGAGAGCCTTCAACGGGATGCTGACGCGGCCGATGCCTGCGGCGGCGCTCGCATGGGGTAGCGGCAGCGTCGGATGGGGACTACAGCCGCAGGGCGACGGCCTCGATCTGCTCAAACCGATCGTCACATCGGCCGCCGCGCTGATGACCGGACCGCGGGCACGACGGGTGAAGCAATGCCAGGACGACCGCGGCTGCGGCTGGCTCTTCATCGACGAGAGTCGCGCGCAGAACCGGCGCTGGTGCGCGATGGGCGATTGCGGAAACCGCGCCAAGGCGCACCGTCATTATCAGCGGATGCACGGCAAGGGGCGCAGCTGACCTGCTCCCTCCTCACGCCGCCACCGGCGCGCCCTGCTCCTGCGGCTTTACGAACGGCCGGAAGTTCATCGCCATCAGGAACGCACCGAGGCCCATCGCCCAGGAGGCGATGTAGAGCCACGCGTAGCTGGAGAACGCGTCATAGATCAGGCCGCCGGCGAGCGGGCCGGTCGCCATGCCGAGGCTGCCGGCCATTGCGGTGCCGCCGATCACGGTGCCCATCATGCGCAGCGGGAAGTTTTCGCGGATCAGCACGGCATAGAGCGGCATGGTGCCGGCATAGATGAAGCCGAACACGGCCCCGACCGCGTAGAACGTCGCGAGCTGATGCGCGAAGACATAGGCGAGCGCGCCGAACGCCTGCAGCAGCAGGCCCGAGACCAGCACGCGCTTGGCGCCGAAACGGTCGCCCATCAGGCCGAAGGCGATGCGCCCGCCGAGGCCGGCAAAGCCCTCGATGCTGTAGATCGTCACCGCCGCGACCAGCGGAATGCCGCAGCTCACGGCATAGCTGACGGTGTGGATGATCGGGCCGGAATGGGTGGCGCAGCAGAAGAAATTGGTCGCGAGCAGGATCAGGAATTGCGGCGAGCGCAGCGCCTCGCCCATCGACATCTCGTTCTGCGCGGCCCCCTCGCCCGCCGGAGCGGTTACAGCCTGCGCGAGCGCGGGCGGACGGCGTACCAGAAACGAGACCGGGATCATGATGGCGCCGACCACGAGCGCGATGATCTGCATCGAAGTCCGCCAGTCGTGGCCGGAGACGAGCCAGGCCGCGAGCGGGGACATCGTCATCGGCGCCATGCCCATGCCGGCCGAGACCAGCGAGACCGCGAGGCTGCGATGGGTGTCGAACCAGCCGGTGACGGACGCCATCATCGGCGCGAAGATCGCCGCGCAGGAGGCACCGACCAGCAGGCCGAACACGAACTGGAACACGATGAGCGAGGTCGCATGGCTCGCCGCGACAAGGCTGAGTGCCAAAACGGTCGATCCTGTCAGCACCACCGGCCGCGGACCAAACTTATCCGACAGCGTGCCCCAGGCCATGCTGGTGAAGGCCATCGCCAGAAAGCCGATCGTCATCGCGCTGGAAATGCCGGTCACCGACCAGCCGGTGTCTTTTGCGATCGGCTGCAGGAACACCGGCAGAGAAAACATGCCGCCGATGGCGACGCAGCCGAGCAAGCCGCCGGCGGCGACGATCACCCAGCGATAGTTGGAAGGGGTCATTGTCCTTGTCTCCCGTCAATCTGTCTGGGTGGAAGACGAATGGGAACTGCCGTGGCCGACAGACTGAATACATAGACCAGCAAAGATTTTGCCGTCATGGCCGCAGCCTGTCACATTCCGAATTCGACAAGGCCTCGCATGAGGTTGGGGGTTGACCAGGTCGCAACGCCGGTTCCAGCAAAATCGCGGTCGGTGGTCCAGACGTCGGCCTCGACACTCCAGGCCAGCGCGAGCACGTGGGCATCGCGCACCGAGCCGTTGCGGCTCGGTACAGCATCGCGGAGCGTCTCTTCACACCGGGTCATGATTGGCTGCAGCGCAGCAATGGGGACGATGGTCAACAACTCCGTGAGATCGTCGAGCACGCCGAGCAGATCGGGACGCTTCAAGCCGCGCGCGATACGCCGGCGCGCCTCCTGAACGACACGATCCGTGGTCACGAGGATCACTTCCCTCGCTGCCGTCAAAAGCGCGCCCGAGCTTCGGCCGCGAACGGCGGCGACCAGAATGGCCGCGTCGACGACGAGAGTCGTCGAGGGCCGTCTCACGTCTTCCGCTTGCGCGTCAGGGCCTTCACGGCGGCAACCGACCAATCGATTGGATCGACCTCACCGAATCCGGCCAAAGCTGCATCGTCGGCTGCCACGTCGCGTCCCTTGGCGAGGCGCTCGGCGCGCCCCAGCACGGCCGCCAGACGCCCTGGATCGGTCGCCTTGAGCGGGATAAGCACCCCGACCGTCCGCTCGCCGGATTTCACCGGTGTCGGACCAGGCAATGCGCCAATGGCCTCGCCCGAAATCTTCTGCAAGTCACGGATGCTGATGTGCGCCATGACAATTACATACGCCTATATGTAATATTTCGCAAGATGCGCCCTGGCCCAACAGAGAAATGAGCGGAATATTCTCATGCCAAAGATCGACATCGCCACCGTGCCCGCCCGCAAGGGCTCCGGCTATCCCGCACCCTTCGCCGCTCCTTGCGCCGAGCGCATCCGGCAGCGGCTCGGCAATGCCGGGGGCCTCGCCGATTTCGGCGTCAACCTGATGCAGCTGCCGCCGGGCAATTGGTCGAGCCAGCGGCACTGGCATTCGCACGAGGACGAGTTCGTCTACGTGCTCGCAGGCGAAGTGACGCTGATCGAGGACGACGGCGAAACCGTGCTGCGTGCCGGTGATTGCGCCGCCTTCCCGAAGGCCAGCGGCAACGGGCATCACATGATCAACCGGTCGGATGCGATAGCCGTCTATCTCGAAGTCGGCTCGCGCTCGCCCGACGATCTCACGACGTGCTCCGACATCGACATGATGAGCGCGAACTCCGACGGCCGGTTCGTGCACAAGGACGGCACGCCCTATCCGGACTAGTTCGCCAGCCCCTGCTTCTCGATCCAGTTGTTGATCAGCTTTGCGACATCGTCCGAGTTGCGATCCATCATCAGCATGTGGGTGTTACCCTTGATTCCCATTTTGGGCAGGTCGAACGTATCGACCTTGCCGCCTGCTGCTGTAATCGCGGCAGCCCACTTCTCCGGCTGCGGCCTGATCTTCTGCCAGGTGGCGTGCTTGTCGTGGAAATCTCCCCACACCACCAGCAACGGGATGCCCTTGACCTTCGCGGCATCGGCCTTCGCGGGATCGGGCGCGCCCGAGGGCTCGATCGCGATCAGCGCTTTGACCTTGTCGGGCGCGTTGAGCGCGGCCGTGAAGCCGAAATTGCCGCCCTGGCTGTGCACCACGATGATGCACGGGCATACTTTCTGCACCAGCGCGTCATAGGCCCTCTGAGTAGCAGCGTCATTGGTCGACCAGCGCGGAATGCCCTGCTTGGCGAACTGATCGAACGCCTCGATCGGGAATTGCTCGCCTTCGAACGCCTCGCGTTTGCCGCCGACTTCGTAGCTCGGCCCGATACGGAACAGCTCCCAGGCTTCTTTTTTGGGCCGGAAGAACGGCTCGCTCTTGAAGATCTCCGGATAGCGCGCCCATGAGGCGCGGCCGCGCTCGACGGCATCCGACACGTAAGTGTCGTAGCCGGCATTCAAAAAGAACTGCTGCCAGCCAGGCTTGCCGTCGGGCTTGGTCTCCCAGGTGACGCCCGAGAGCCCGCCGCCATGCCACAGCAGCAGCGGCACCTTGCCCTTCGGCTGCGCCAGCTTGACGTATTGAACGTACATCTGCTCGACCTCGAACTCGCCATTCGGATCGACCTTGATCGC
>Ga0070665_100004951_pt1 | contig 13808 bp, 14 predicted proteins | sample KBSS13metaG_FD_65862 | JGI IMG/M metagenome (GOLD analysis project Ga0070665, IMG submission 65862) | Switchgrass rhizosphere microbial communities from Kellogg Biological Station, Michigan, USA - KBS S1-3 metaG | ecosystem: Host-associated > Plants > Roots > Rhizosphere > Soil ... | reverse complement strand
GGCCGAAACCAGACACTTCAGGAGAGCTTCGAACTGGGGCAGCATACATCTGCCTGATCCCTTCCGTTCCCGCTCCTGCAGCTTCATCGGTCAACAATGCGCGTCAGTAGACAATCCGTGTCAAAGCCGGTTCGAGGGGACCTGATCCCTCGTCCTCCCGCACTTCGCGTACTGTTTCCGGATGTCGAGGAGCTGACAATCGAGCTCGAGTTTGCCCCCGAATTGGGCTGGTCGCCTTCGAGTCAACTGCGCATTCTGCGTCCGGCGGCGCTCGCCTCGTTCAGTTATCCTTGTCCCTTCCCCGGTTGCAGTGGACGCTTCGATCTCGCCGAGCCGATGCAAGCACTACTGCAAAGCAGCGAGGGGTCGCTTGTGTCCGAACTTTACTGCGCAGGCGTACGACCGAGGGATCGGACGAATGGCAAGCCCTGTAAGGCGCAGGTGAGTTATCGAATAGTGGCAACTTACGGAAATTCGCAGGCGAGTGCCCGAGGGCGCTGACCCATCGATGCGCAGAGGCTTTTTTTTGCGCCTCGGTTATCCGGCCACTATAGTTTCTATCGCGAGGACAAAAGCACATGAGTTCGGCGGTTCCCACTTACATTGATCGGCACTTCACCGCGCTTGAACTGCTCGCGGACCATCGCGAGCGGCTCGCACTCGAGGAGGAAGAGCGCGAAAGAAAGCGCACCAATCAGTTCGAGGAATTGCGCTCGGAGGTCAATTCGGTGCCGATTCGGATCCGCGCGTGGGAGAAGATGCACGGATTGCGTCTTCCGTCTGACCCCACCCATCCCATCCTCCGGGTCATCACGTCCACCACTGGAATCTCGCTCGCGTGTTTGAGAGAAGAGCAGCAGGCCCGTCGCGTCAATCAGATGACGCGCACATCGGCAAAAAGCGAAGATACCAACGCCTAGAGCAGCGCGACTGACCAGCCGCTCGCGCACCGCCGGTGGCAGCGAGCTTAGAATGTGGTTTTGCTCAGGAGATCGAATCCGGGGCATGGCTGAACCCCACTTTACTCTACCTGGTCGACGCGTCGGAGTGTAGCTCGATCCGAGCCGCAATCGCGCGTAAGTCATTGAATGACTGCGGGAAAAGTGGTCGATCGCGAGCCTTCGTGGCCCAGCGCACAGACCCGGACACCCGCAATGTGGAAGCTCCTCATACTATGAGACGAAAAGCCTCCCTACCCGGGCAGTTGCCACGACACGCATCGAGCACTGATCGCCGTGTGCCCGTTCCGCTCGAGGTCTTTTACGTCGTGCAAACAACAGGAGATGTCATTGGCAGGCGGCATCATCGGGTATGCCCACCTTTGTACGAGACACGGCACCAGGCACGCATAGAACTCATGCATCTGCAGGCGGCGAGCACCGGCTGCGGGACCCTTAGCATCTGGAAGGCTGCGACGTATGTCGAGCCAGCCGAGTGGCTCTACGATGTCGTGATAGCCGACGGCTCCATAGTTCGTCTAAGAGACCACCACCAAAGACGGATCGATCGAGTCGCAGCTGCCGGTTGATGTTGGCCTTCAGCGGCCACTCAACCTGTCGGCGTACCTCATCCTTGAAGGCTCTCGATCAGCGCCGCAATCTCCATCGTCGCCACACTGCAGAATGTGTCCGAGACAGCGTACGGCAATGCAATGTGTTGGTTGTTCCGCATACCGCCGCACGTATAAACAACGTTGGGTACATAACCTTCGCGGTTGGACGGCCCGGGTCGGACCAGCGGCTCGCGCGAGCGTGCGAGAACCCTGGCGGGATTCGCCTTATCGAGAAGGACTGCACCGATCGAATATCGGCGGACGGGTCCGACACCGTGAGTCAGCAGCAACCAGCCTTCGTCGAGCTCGATCGGTGAGCCGCAGTTGCCGATCTGCACGAACTCCCATGGGAACTGCGGTTTCAGGATAGCGTCGCCACCATTCCAGCAATAAAGATCGTCCGAGTAGATGAGATAAAGGTTTTCGTTATCCTGCCGCGCGATCATGACGTACTTGCCGTCGATCTTGCGTGGGAATAGCGCCATGCCTTTGTTGCGAGCGGCCGCGCCACGGAGCGCAGTCATACGGAATCTCACGAAGTCGCGAGTTTCGATCAACTCCGACCGGATGCTCCTTCCCGTGTACGCCGTGTATGTGGCGTAAAACATCTTGGCGCCTTGTTCTTCAAACTCCACGAAGCGCGCATCCTCGACTCCATTCGACTGGGACGGGAGTACCGGAAAGATTACGCGCTCGCTGATGTCCTCATTCGGATTGAAGATCAGCTCGGCGCGGTCCGGGTCCGGCGATGACTGTGCACTCACTTTCGGTATGGACGCAAGGCGCGCGGGTGAATCGACGCTGACACTGCCATCAGCCGCAACGATGCCAGAGCGGAAAGTGAGGGAGGAAACATGCCCCTCGCCAACCGCGCGCAGGCTGAGGACGAATCGGCGGGCCCCCGTGGGAATCCCAGTTTGATCGGGATGAGGCACGATACTCGGATTGAACAGCGCAGCCGCTTCGAAGGAGTATTCGTGCAGGAAGTAGGCGCCGATGAGCCGGCGCTGCTCCTGTGTGAAACGCGGATGTCCGGCAAAGGCCCCTTCCATCTCATCCGCGCGCGCCTCGAAGGTCTCGAGCAGGTTGCGGTGTCGCCCGACAAAGTTCTCCAGGACCTCCGCAAGGAGGCTGGCAACGCTCGTCGCGTCCAGTGCCATGACGCGATCCACGATGTGGTTCGCACGCGTCTTGTCCGTAGGATTGAAATCGCGCGGCTCGGTCGCTGGCTTGAATGGTCGCACAACGACGCGCGCCGGATCTGGGCGCAGGTGGAGCGCCTGTCTGTTCAGAAAAGTATCTTGTGTCAAGGTTCCTCGAAGCGTTGCCGAGAGTTAATGGATTCGGTTGCGTAAAGTGCTCAACGGCACGAGCTTCGCTCCGGCGTCAACGCAACGGTCGAGGCGGTGCATTTCCACGAGACCGAGAAGATAAGAGACAACGGACTCAGCGCCCCTGTTCTCGTTGGGGCGGCCAGGATGCAGTCCGTCGCAGCAGCTTCCACTATCCGGGTCGATCAGCGGCGTTGCCAGGTCGTTAGCGCCGAGGAACCACTCGAAGGCGCGCACGGCATGAGCTTTCCAACTTGGTGCGCCATCCACGCGCCACGCGGCGAGACAGGCCGAAATGCTCGCTGTCGCCTCGAGCGGTTGCTGATCGAACGCGAGCGGGGGCTGGCGCAGATTACCGAAGCTCTGCGAGCCGACGGGCCGGAAAAATCCGTTCTCCGCGGTTTGCAGCATCATGATCCAGCGCAGTGCTCTGAGTCCGGCACAACTGTAGTGGGGCACGCCCAAGGAGGCTCCCGTCACAATCAAGGCCTGCGGCAGTCGTGCGTTGTCGTAAGAAAGTCCCTCCTCGAACCACACCCAATCCTGCGTCTCGACCGACCCCAGGATAGACAATAATCTGGCGGCCAATAGATGTTTGAGCTCCAGCGCTCGCGCATCCTGCGGGAAAGGGACACAGAAGGCGTCCAAACCCAGCAGCGTAAAAGCCCAGGCCCGCGGAGATTGGAAAGCTTCCACGGAGGGTGCCGCTTCGGCAAACAAAGCGGCCGCCCAGCGCCGGCGCGACATGTTGGCGTCATTGCGTGCACATTCCCCTAGCGCCCAGAGCGCGCGACCGTGACTATCCTCCGAACCGCTGTCTTCCAGCCAGCGACGCTCGAAACTCATGAAGTTGCGAAACCGCAAGGTTTGAGGGTTCCAGGCGTTCTGCAGAAAAGCCGCAAAGATGCTGGTGAGCCTCTCGTCCAGGCGTTCCTCGCCGGGCGTATTCAGGGCGCAGGCCAACAGCAGCGCGCGCGCATTGTCATCGACACAGTAGCCATGCGATCGGTCCGGCACGCAGTGGATTGCGTGCTGCAACAGACCCGTGTCGTCGCACATCGACCGAAAATGAGACAGACGCAGCCGGGCTGGCAGCCGCCCCGGCTCCGAAGGAGTACGGTTACTTACCCGTCTGATCGAGTTAGCAGGACAACCGACCGCTGTTTCGAAGGCGGCGAGGTAGCGCTCGGCAGTGCGCTCCCACGTCATCGATCGACTGTGCTCGTATGCGACCCGACGCAAAGCTCGCCGCCGCGAGTCGTCAGAGAGCAAAGCCGCGATCTCGGTACCGATGGTTGCGGAGTCGCCGAATGGCACGAGAACACCCCTGCCGTCGGCCAAGAGCTCCCGCGCGTGCCAATACGGGGTCGAGACGACTGCTTTGCCCACGCCGAAACTATAGGCCAGCGTGCCGGAGGTCATCTGTGCCTCACTGAGGTAGGGCGTGACATACACGTCGCACATTGAAATGAACTCGACGAGTGTCGCTTGATCCACGAACTGATCGAGAAAGACCACATGTGCTTCGATGCCGAGTTCCCGCGTGCGCTTCTTCAAGCTTTCCCGATAGGCCTCGCCTTCGCTGCGGATGAGATTGGGATGTGTTGCCCCGAGCACGACATATACAGCGTCGGCACGGGTCCTCAGAATCGCCGGCATCGCCTCGATCATGACTTCGATGCCCTTGTTGGGCGAGATCAAGCCGAAGGTGAGGATGACGTCTCTGCCACCGAAGCCACGGGCGAGCTTGGCCGCGTCCGGCTCAACAAAAGCGCAGTCTGGAATACCATGCGGAATCGTCAGGATTTTCGCCTCCGGCACGCCATACTCGGAACGAAGCAGTTGCCGACCCTTCTCGGCCATGACAACGACGTTCGTCGAAACCTCGGCGATCTCGCGTAGCACCCGTCGTTGCACCGGACTCGGCCGTGCCAAGACCGTGTGCAACGTCGTTACGATCGGCATTGCCAGACCCACTAACAGGGTCAGGATGTGGCCGCCCGCATCACCACCGAATATCCCAAACTCGTGCTGCAGCGACACGACATCAAACGCTTCTGTGTTCAGGAAGTGGGCAGCACGTTCGTACCCGCCGAGACTGTGTTCCTGCACCTGAAAGCGGACGACCGGTGGGTAGTCGTAATGACGACCCGCATCGGTCATTGCGACGATAGTGGTGTCAAAGGTCGCGGCGTTGGCGGCGATAGCCTGTTGCAGATCGGTGGTAAACGTCGCGATTCCGCAGCGGCGCGGAAGCGAATTGCCGACGAACGCCACACGGCGAGGTAGTATCAATAATTTCTCCGCAGGAGAGAGAGACCGTACCCGGGGACAGGTATCCTTGGCGGAACCTCGCGAGGTATCGGCGAGTGTGGAGCGTATGGAGTTCCGTGCGGGCAGTCTGTGCGTCAGCGTACCGACTCGGTGCATGGACCCGTGTAGGATTGGTACCGCAGTATGACGCAACGTTCTCCGAGGAAATTGCCATGAAACGCGACTGGATTGAAGACGGATGGCAGCGCTTTCTCGATCGGCTGAAGGGATTCTGGGGGAAGCTCACGGATACTGAGCCGGCAACGGCCTGATTGCCTCATAGGATCGAGCTCACTCGGGCAGGCACACCTCGCCGCCCTTTCGGAATCCGTCAACACAGCGCCATTCACTACCGGAGTAGTCGATATAAGCGTTCGGCGGAACTACCAACTGCACGCAAGTAGAGTCTTTCCGCCGAAATCCGCGCTCGCATTGCCAACGGTCCCCAGCGCTCTCCAGATATCCGTTTGCCGGAATGACAACGGCAACACAGGCTTGGCCTTGCTTAACGAAGCCCCACTCGCATTTCCAGTCATCGCCAGCGCCCGTCAGATAACCGTTGGCCGGAACCTGCACGGATACGCAGCGCTCCCCGGCAACGCGAAAACCCCGCTCACATTCCCATTCGCGACCGTAGGTTGACTCACCCAGGTACGCATTGGCCGGTAGGATGATCCGCGCGCAAGCATTCCCTACCGCGCGGAATCCACGATTGCAGCGCCAGCCACTGTTGCGCCAGGAGTCATCCAGATGAGCGTTGGAGGGCACGCTTATTTTTACGCAATTCTGCTCCTTCCTGGAGAATCCGCGCTTGCACTCCCATCCTCTGCCGGAGGATTCCACATACGCGTCGGCCGGCGCCCTGACGGCCTCACAATGATCGCCGACCTGACGGTAACCCCATACACAGCTCCAACCCGTGCCGAATGCGCTCGCTCGAGCGTTGCTCGGCACCGCAGCACCTGCAGACGGAGCCACAATGATTCCACAGGCCGCGATCAATGCCACGCCAACCAGCAGTGGTGCCGCCAACGTGTGTGTCGCCCGTTCTGCTCGCATACCCATGAGATCTCACTGTCGTACAGAAGCTGCGTCAGGAAAACACTTAACAGCCCTACTTGCGCCGGGCGGAAACGGCGGCGGGGCGCATCTCCTCGCGCCGTGTGAAGTCGATGATGAAATGATCTCCGTCGAACTTGACTAACTTACCAACCAGATCCGCGCGAATATGAAAGCTTCGACGGCCGCGATCGTCGCCTGCAATCGACGTCACGACCATCCGTACGGGGAGCTCGCCATCGCGCGCAAGCGTAAGATGTTGGCCAAGGTCCGCGCCCCCCTTGGAGTCAGCGGGCTCTCTGGAGAGTCTGTCCTCATAACGAAGTATCCCCGGGGAAGGGTGTCCGAAGTACTCTTTCGAACAGTTGAGCACCATGGCTCCGTCAGTCGCCATTGCGGACAGGCTGTACACTCGATTACGAGGTTTGGCGCCGAATTTTCCGAAAGCATCGACCAGGCTGAGATCCATGCCGTTGCGCCTTCTGCGCTGCTGCGCGATAGTGAGTAAGCGAATTCGAAGACGGCGGCGAAACCTGGCGCTCACATTGCCAAGTCTCGAAGCAAAGGCGCTTCGGGCGTCAATTCACTGACGTTGCGCCTTTGCGCCGCAGAACGCAACGTCCATTCATGGCGTGAGGACGTGCCAAACACGAAAGTCCAGCAGAGTTGCACCGCTTCCTGTACTGTAGTTGTTGGCTCGCGTTCCTTTCGGGCTTGACTACCTTGGCCTCCAGCGCCGCACGGCGCGCCTTGCCGGCTAATGTCTGCCACCCACGCAAAGCTTGGCGAACCAGGAGACAGGCTCTACCTGCCCGCTCTTTCCGTTGTTATCGCGAGTAATCAAAGTGACTAAGCTATACGTCGGTAATCTCCCTTTCACTGCGACGGATGAATCCGTGCGCACATTGTTCTCTAAACACGGAACCGTCGAGACGGTTGCACTGATCAGCGATCGTGAGACGGGTCGCGCGCGCGGCTTTGGATTCGTGGAGATGCCGAATGCTGACGCATCGCGCGCCATGCAGGCGTTGAACGGCACTGATTTTGACGGCCGTGCTCTCAAGGTCAGCGAAGCGCAGGATCGCGAGCGCTCTGGCGGTGGCAACCGCGGACCGCGCCGCTTCTAAAGCGCAACTTACAGCAGGCACCGCTCCCGGCCTTCGGGGGCTTCGAAGAGTACCGCCGGCGCGCCGACTTCACACTGTCGGCGACCACACTCAGTCAGATCATCGAAGCCGAGCTCGGCCTCGCCGTCGAGATCGAGAAGTGATCGTACTCGCTTTTCTCAGACCGGGAAGAGACAGCCGATCGCCGCAGCTTTGGGTGAAAACGGTGCCGTTGCGGCCCAGATCCATTATGCCCTTCTCGGTAACCCAACTACCGGGAGCAGCGACGTCGCGATGATACCGCCTCCAATGCTAAAGACAGCTTTTCGGATGCCTGCAGCCTCAGCTGCCTGCAGGTCCGGCACAACAACATTCACGGCATGGCCGTTGGCCACCGCAACCAGAATGGCGAGCCCGACGGATGCGCCCACTCCCGCGGCGGTTGAAACAATGCCCGATGCGATTCCCTGCGCATCATCTCTCACACCGCTCGCCGCCGCGATGAACATCGCAGTAAACACGATGCCGTCCGCGGCGCTGACGGCAGTCAGGCCCGGAATGAGGGAGGTGTAGGTACTACCGGGTGAGATCGCAACCGCAAGCGTGACCGCTCCGGCTGCGCCAATCGGCAGTGCTATCAGCAGCGTGAGCCGGAGGCCGAAACACGTAACGAGGCGCCCAGCCAAGGTGGAGCCCGCAACCACCACGCTGGTCGGAAGCAGAAATGCAACTCCAGTCTCCAGCGCGTTGTAGCCCCGCACGTCCTGAAAGTAGAGCGATAAGAAGTACAGGAGAGACCCGAACGTCGCCATGAACATGAAGGCGATCCCCGCTGCCGTCCTGAGCGATGCGTTGGCTATCAGGGCGACCGGGACGAGCGGATCGAGACTACGTCGCTCGATCAACATGAAAGCCCCTGACAAGAAAATCCCTGCCGCCAGGGCGCCGACGATCTTCAGTGAGCCCCACCCCACTTCAGGCCCTCGAACGAGCGCGAACACCAACAGAGTGACAGCACCTGTCGCAGCAAGTGCCCCAGGTATGTCGAGTCTGCGTTTCGTCTGAGGTGCGCGGTCAACCTCGATGACAGAAAACGTGACGAGGAGGCCCAGCGCGGTGAGCGGAACATTGACAAAGAACACCGCCTCCCAACCAAACGCCCTCGTCAGCACGCCACCGAGGAGCACGCCTGTGACCAGCCCGGCCGCCCCTGAACCACCCCACACACCCAGAGCGCGGTTGCGCTCGTGGCCCTCCGGGAAAAGCGTGTTGATCAGGGACAGTGTGCTTGGCAAAACGAGCGCACCGCCGAGCCCCTGAACTGCGCGCGCGACCAGCTGAAGCTCGATTCCCGTAGCGAGTCCCCCGGCCAGTGATGCCACACCGTAAAGCGCGAGGCCCGCAGCGAGCATGCGACGCCGGCCAAGCAGGTCTGCGGCTCGTCCGCCGAACAAAACCAGCCCACTCGATGCGATCGCGTATGCGCTGATCACCGTCTGCAGAGTCTGCGCCGAGTAGCCCAAGTCGCGACCGAGCTCGGGCAAGGCCACCACGACTATGTACTGGTCGAGCGAGACGATCAGCATCGCAAACGACAGCAGACCCAGGATCGCAACCCGGCGCGTTTTATTGATTCCGTCCATGGGAAGACAAGGTAGGTGATCCAGCCGCGCTTGCCTACGCACGGCGGAGTATGCGGGTTATACGTTTTCGTATGGGCCGGTCACGCGCGAGGGTTCAGCTCCTTGGATCTCGCCTTCAACTCGAGGACCAGAAAGTCGATGAGCGCGCGGATGCGCGGTGACTGACGCATGCCGGAGTGGACGCCGAGCTTCACTGGCTGGAAGGGCTCCGGTCGCGGAGGAGTGAGCCGCACCAGCGTTGGTCGCCGATCGGCCAGCACTCGCGGCAGCACCGCCATGGCCTCGCCCGCCTCGGCCGTGGCCATGTGCGAATGGATATCGTTGGTTCGGATTGTCGTGCGCGCACGCGGTGCAATCGCCTCGAGCCATTCGATATGGACGACCTTCACCGCAGAGTCGACCAGGGACGTGACGAGATGGCCCGCGCAGCCCTGCTTGAAATCCGGCCGTCCCAACCGATTCAGATATCCCGTGGAGGCGAAGAGCCCGTAACAAACGTCCGCAACCCTGCGCTCTACGAGATCTCGCTGATCGAACGATCCGATCCGAAGCGCAATGTCGGCCTCGCCGCGCGACAAGTTGAAACGCCGCGGATCGTTCACGAGGTTGATCTCCACCAGGGCGTGGTGTGCGCCGAAACGTGCCAGCATCGGAGCAAGCACCTCATCGCCGAACCACGCAATGCTCGTTACAGTGATCGGCCCCTGAAGCCCAGTGTCCCGGGCCGCTATTCGCCGTTGGACAGCCTCCGCACCCTGCTCCATCTCCTTGAGCGACCCGAGGAGCGCTGAACAGAGGGCCGTCGCAGACAGCCCGCCTGCAGTCCGCTCAAACAGTCTGACCCCAATGCGTCGTTCGAGTCCGTTGATCCTCCGGCTGAGCGTCGGCTGAGTCGTTCTCAATGCCCGTGCCGCGGAATTCAGGGAGCCGTGCCGTGCCACGGCAAGAACAATCTTCAGGTCGTCCCAATCCATGCTACGCGTGATTCTCGTCCTACTGGATCCGTGCACCATGCCGCGGAGAAAATCGTCTCCCCCGCCTCGAAGTTGAGCTGCAGCCCGGCTGCGCGGTATCGCCACGTTACCTCCGCGCGCTTCGCGAGCGCCGGGGTCGCGAATGCGCCGGAGACGTCAACGTGCAGGGAGCGCAATGTCACTTATGCATCGAGTGTATGACGGGAATGCGTTGGACGGATAGCCCTCGGCGGGCCAGCCGGACGTGTTCACTGCGGGACTCCCGATGGCATTTCGCGGTAAATCGGAGTATATAGAACCATATGGTTCCGGAATTATCTAGTTCCACATCTGTGAACGATCAGCTCAGCCTGACGTTTGGAGCACTCGCTGATCCAACGCGGCGCGCCATCCTAGAGCGCTTGCTCACGGGCGATGCTTCGGTCGGCGAATTGGCCCAACCCTTCCGAATGACGACTCGCGCGGTGTCCAAACATATTGCTGTGCTCGAAGCTGCCGGCCTTGTGACTCGGGCACGCGACGCTCAACGTCGGCCAAGCCGAATTCGGGTTGAACCGTTGGTCAAGGTAGATGAATGGCTCCAGCTCTATCGCCGGCTATGGACAGGTCGATTTCAGCAACTGGGCAAGCGGCTTCGCGAACAGCAGGGTAAAGACTGACTGAAGGGAGTGCTGACCCAGTGGGTAATCCTGACGACCTGGAGATTGTGGTTCTGTTTGATGCCCCGCGCGAACTCGTCTTCCGTAACTGGACTGAGGCGGCCAAGATGCAAACCTGGTTCGCTCCCGACGGAGCCGTGGTGACCGCATGCGAAGTGTCGGCGCATCCAGGCGGTCGATGGCGGGTCGAGTTCCGCGCGGCTGACGGCACCGAATGCCTGGAGTACGGTGAATTCCGCGAGGTGGTTGAGCCCGAGCGCCTCGTTTTCACTCTGACCCACATCGAAGGACGGAGCGTTCGCCTGGAGACGCTAGTGACCGTCACCTTTGCCGCAGTCGGTTCGAGCACGCGAATGACGTTTCAGCAAACAGGCTTTGATACCCCGATCCGGCGCGACGAGCACAGGGAGGGCTGGAGCGAATGCTTCAAGAAACTCGATGCACATCTCGTGACACCCTGAGTCCGCGCATGAATGGCGCGAGACGCAGCAGCGACTGAATCCTTGGGAGTGCGGGAAACCGCGACTGTCTGGGTGGGGCAAAATTTAGCGCCGGTGCGCAGGCCCTTCGCATCTCGATCGAGAGCGATGCACGGCGACTCTACAGAGATCGGACACACGGTCTGTGCGCCAGCCCACGTGCGTTCGGATTCTGGAATCGAATGCCGGCCGCGCTACCGGCGGCCGGATCCAGCCGCAGCATGCTTTGCGTCGCCGAATCCAACCATGCATCCACGCTCTTCGTCCCAGAGCTTCAAACGCGCGCACCCGAGGCTCGCCCTCAGAGTCAAACGGGGCGCACGCTGCAGCAGCGGACTGGATTCGAACGCCGCGCGCAGCCGATAGTTCGGGATGTGCGGCGCCAGATGGTGGATATGGTGGTAACCAATATTGCCGGTAAACCAATGCAGGACCTGCGGCAGATCATAATGGGAGCTACCTGCAACCGCGGCCTGACTGTATTCCCATGATTCTCGGCGTCTCCAATACGCACCCGGGAAAGTGTGCTGGACGTAGAACAGCCAAACGCCCAGCGCGCCGGCTATGACCACCACGGGAAGCTGCACCAGCAGAAGCGTGCGCCATTCCAACAGTGAGACAGAGGCGACCGCGGCGATCACCAGCATCATGTCGTTGAGCAGCACACTGGCCCACTCCTTGCGCCAGGACAGAGGCAAATCGATCGGCAATCGATGCTTGATCAGGAACTGATACGCCGGGCCTAGCCCGAGCAACACCGGCATGCTGCGATAACAACGATAGAGAAAGCGGCCCCATCCGGAGCGTTGCCGATACTCTGCTACCGTGATGGTGCGAATATCGCCGAACTCGCGCCTGTCAAGGTTCCCCGAAGTCCCGTGATGCACGGCGTGGGTCTTCTTCCAGTACCCGAAGGGGAACAGTGTAATCAGCCCCAGGCAGCCGCCGAGCCATTGATTGGCTCGGCGGCTCGGAAAAAACGAACCATGCCCGCAATCGTGCTGGATGATGAACAGTCGTACATACAGCCCCGAGGCCGGTACGGCCAGCAACACAGTCCAGCCGTAGCCCCAATGCGAGTGAACACCCCAGGCCATTACAAACCACGCCAGCGCGAACGACCCCAGAGTAGTGCCCAATTGCCACAGCCCACGCACCCATGATGGCCGGGCAAATCGAGCACACAACTGTCGCTCATCGCACTTGGGCCGACTTTCATTGTAGCGTAACCGAACCACTACTCTCGCCCCATCGGATGGCCAGCTGCCTCGAGGTTCCCGGGTGTTGGCACGCACGACAGGGTCGTCGTTGCCAGCCTTGCGAAACAGCACACCATCCTCCCTCGCATTCGCACTGGTTCGAATATGCTAACAGGCCACGGTATAGCCTCTGTGCGGTAGCGAACAGTGCCGCTCGGAATTCAGCATTCAGGATCAGTTCATGTACTGGCGGAGACAGCAGATCGCGCGGAAGTCAGGTTTCCCGAGGAAATTGGCATGAAACGCGACTGGATTGAAGACGGGTGGCGGCGCTTTCTGAGCTGCTGAAAGTACGCTCTCGAGCTCGATTGCAGTTGGAAGATGGCAGTCTTGACCTTGGTTGTGATCAAGCAGTTCTCGACGGACTCGCTGGTCTGCTGTTGAGCCGAGGTCTGTGCGCCCGCACGCCCGAGGTCAGCCTATAACAGAGTGACGGTCGGTGGCCCACCGAACAGACCAACGGCTGACTGCCTGTCACGCTGCGGTCTTCGGGACGATTTCCAACACTCCCGACTGGAGGGGCTTCGTGTCAGAACTGTCGCGGTGGGCAGCGAACAATCGTCTGCTCGCCGCTCTACCCGGCCGAGATCGCGAACACCTGCTCGCGCGCTGCGAGCAGGTCGAGCTGCTCATTGCTGATGTGCTCTGCAAGCCTGGCGAGCGCATTCGCCACGTCTTTTTCCCCACCCAAGGCTTCATCTCTCTGATCACTCCGATAGACGGCCACGCCAATCTCGAAGTCGGCCTCGTCGGCGACGAAGGCATGCTGGGAATCACCTTGATGCTGGGCGTGGACACTGCGCCCCTGCGCGCCCAGGTACAGGGTGGGGGTGCCGCATGGCGAATGGAGGCGGCGACATTTTGCCGTGAGGTCAAACGTAGCACGGCGCTGCAACGAGGCCTGAACCGTTACCTATATGTAACACTGAGCCAACTGGCACAGTCGGCCGCTTGCACCCGCTTCCATGTGGTTGAGGCGCGACTTGCCCGGTGGCTCTTGATGACTCGCGATCGGGCCCACGGCGACCAGTTCTACATCACGCACGAGTTCCTGGCCTATATGCTTGGCGTGCGACGTGCCGGCGTTACACGGGCCGCCACTTCTCTGCGCAGGCGCAAGCTGATCCGCTACAGCCGTGGCCAGCTCACGATCCTGGACGGACGCGGTCTGGAGGCGGCGGCCTGCGGGTGTTACGCGTCGGGCAATGAAATGTATGCCAAAATCCTGACTCAGCCTGCGACTTCACGGGTGTAGACGCAGAGCGCCGCTGGTGCTGGGGATTGCCTTGACTCGCGCTATCGCGATCGCGGGGCGCCACCTCGCCACACCAAGTTCACGCCAAACCGGCGGTGAGACACCGCCCTGCAAGGTTAGCCCCTCGCTCACTCAGGGCGCAATGTACTCCAGCGCACAAAGCGGCGAGGGGTAGTCT
>Ga0070665_100004946_pt1 | contig 13817 bp, 11 predicted proteins | sample KBSS13metaG_FD_65862 | JGI IMG/M metagenome (GOLD analysis project Ga0070665, IMG submission 65862) | Switchgrass rhizosphere microbial communities from Kellogg Biological Station, Michigan, USA - KBS S1-3 metaG | ecosystem: Host-associated > Plants > Roots > Rhizosphere > Soil ... | reverse complement strand
TACGGCTGGGGCCCGCGGATGTGGACCTGGGTGCAGATGATGGGGCTGCGCAAGTTCCAGGAGATGGTCTTCACCGGACGGCCCTTCACCGCCGAGGAGATGTATGACTGCAACTTCCTCAACAAGGTCGTGCCGCGGGATCAGCTCGAGGCCGAGGTCGACAAGTACGCCCGGGCATGCGCTCGAAACCGCCCTGTCGACACCGTCTTTCAGCAGAAGGTCTTCTTCGAGATCTACAAGCAGCATCAGGGTGAGTACATGGGTAGCCTGCTGTCCGCTTTCTTCGAGTCGATGGGCAGTGGTGTCACCAACGACGACGCCGACGACCTGGACATGATGGAGGCGATCGACAGCGGACTGGCCGACGCAGTCAACGACAACGACGACAAGTTCCCGCCGGACTTCCGGTTGAGCAAGTCGAATCGCAAGAAGAAGTAGCCGCACGTGAGGCGTGATTCCGTGAAACTGCACTTACTGCGCGGCTCACTTGCACTTACTCGCAACAACTGCAATCTCGCGCAGGGGTTGGATCGGTTGTCGTGAACGGCCCGCTTGACGGGTACCTCGTCGTCGATCTATCTAGTGGCATCGCCGGCGCGTACTGCACCAAGCTGCTGGCCGACGGCGGAGCCCAGATAGTCAAAGTCGAAGAACCCGAGGGTGATCCGCTGCGGCGATGGTCGGCATCTGGGGCTGAGATTCCGGCTGACGGCGACGGTGCACTGTTCACGTTCCTCGCGTGTTCGAAGCACAGTGTCGTTGCCGACGCCGCCGCGGATCTCGACTTCGTCAACGGGCTGCTCGCCAACGCCGACGCCGTCGTGTGGTCGCCCGGTTCGACGATTGCGGAATCCTTCAGGCCCACCGAGATGCACCGCGCGCATCCCCATCTGACCGTCACCGCCATCACGCCGTTCGGTCTCGAGGGGCCGTGGCGCGACCGGCCTGCCACCGAGTTTACGCTGCAGGCATGGTCCGGCGGAATCGTGGGCCTGGGCCGCGGATCTCCCGACCGCGCACCGGTTTTCGTCGGCGGCCAAGTGGGCGAGTACCTGGCCGGAGCGTATGCGAGCGCGGCGACCATGGCCTCCAGGATGCGGGGCGCCGCAGAACTGATCGACCTGTCGATGCTGGAAACCCAGATCCTCGGCCTGACTTACTATCCGGTGAGTTACTTCAAGATGCTGGGCAGGCCATGGCGCGACGCGCGTCGGCTCACCGTGCCCGGCATCGCCAGGGCCAAGGACGGCTTGATCGACATCGGCTGCGGCACCGCACAGCAGTGGTTCGACCTGTGCGCGATGACCGGACATCAGGACTGGATCGACGAGGAGTCGCCGCTGTCGATCACCGAACAGGCCAATGAGAAGGCCGACGAACTGTACGCCTGGGTCGAGAGCCAAACCGTCGACGAGATCCGCGACTTGGCAACGGCGTTCCGCATACCCAATGCACCAGTCGCCAACGGCGCCAACGTCGAATCCCTCGATCACTTCGTCGAGCGTGGCTCGTTCGTCGCCAATCCACGCGACGGCTTCACCCAACCCGGGCCGCCGTACCGGACCCAGCCGGAGCTGCTGCAGCAACCAAAGGCCGCGCCGCGGTTGGGCGAGCACACCGACCACTACCGCCTGCGCGGTCCACGTCAGCGCGAGACCGCCGGCCCAATGCCGTTCGAGGGGCTGCGAATTGTCGACATGACAACGTTCTGGGCGGGGCCGTCGTGCACCCACACGCTCGCCATGCTCGGCGCCGAGGTCATTCACGTGGAGTCGACCCGACGACCAGACGGCACCCGGCTCATCGCGGGTATCCCGATCACCGAAGACCAGTGGTGGGAGAAGTCGCCGATCTTTTCCGGACTCAACACGAATAAGAAGGGGCTGACGCTCGACCTGCAGAGCGCCGCCGGACGCGATCTTCTGCTGCGGCTCATCGCCACATCCGACGTCATCGTCGAGAATTTCACGCCGCGGGTGCTCGAGCAGATCGGCCTAAACTTCGCTGCGGTGCAAGCGGTTCGGCCCGAGGCGATCATGCTGCGGATGCCGGGCTTCGGTCTGGACGGGCCATGGCGCGACAACCCCGCGTTCGCCTATGTCATCGAGGCGGCATCCGGGATCAGTTGGCTGACCGGCTATCCCGACGCCAACCCGTACGAGCCGTATTCGGTCGGTGACCCCAACGCGGGCGTGCATGCGCTCAACGCACTGCTACTCGCGCTGGAACACCGCCGCCGCACCGGGCAGGGTGTGCACATCGAAGCGGCGATGGTCGACGCCGCGCTCAACGTCGCCGCCGAGCAGGTGATCGAATACTCCGCGTACGGTGCGGTCCTCCAGCGTGACGGGAACAGGGGGCCGGCGGCGGCACCGCAGAACCTCTACCGCACCAACGAGATCGACGAGTTCGGCAGACGCGACTGCTGGGTAGCGGTGGCCGTGGCCACCGACAAGCAGTGGGCCGGACTAACCGACGCGCTCGGCCGTCCGGAGTGGGCCGCCGACCCTGCGCTGGCCTCCGCAGATGGTCGACGCCGTAATCACGACCTGATCGACGAGCAGCTCAGTGCGTGGTGTGAAACCCGCACTGGCGACGACATTATCGACACGCTGTGGCGCCACGGCGTACCGGTGGCCAAGGTCATCCAGCCGCACCGCCAGTCCGAGCTACCGCAGCTCGCCGCTCGCGGGTTCTTCGAGGACGTAGACCATCCGGTGAACGCCAGGACGCCGCACAGCACGCTGCCGTTCCGGTCGACACGTGGGCCCGACCGGGTCCATCGCCGGCCCGCGCCACTGCTCGGACAGCACAACCGCGAGGTGCTCGCCGGACTCGGGCTCAGCGACAACGACATCGACGAACTGCAGGCCCAGGGCGTGATCGGCACCGCTCCGGCCATGCACAGCTCGAAGGTCTGATAGCTTCCAGGCGATGGCCATCGACCCCTCTGACGTCCTGCTCACCGGCCGCGTCGCGGTCGTGACCGGCGGGGGAGAGGGCCTTGGCCGCGGCATCGCCGAAGGCCTCGCCGCATTCGGTGCACAAGTCGCGATTTGGGAACGCAACCCCGATACCTGCGCCTCGGCCGCGGAAGCCATGGGCGTCCTGGGCATCGTGACTGATGTCAGGGACAGCGAGCAAGTCGATGCTGCGCTCGATCGCACCAGCGCCGAATTGGGCATCCCGTCGATCCTCGTCAACAACGCGGGCGGCGTGTTCTCGTCACCGCTGCTCGAAACCACCGAAAACGGCTGGGATGCGTTGTACAAGAGCAACCTTCGCCACGTGCTGCTCTGCACGCAACGTATCGCCCGCGGCCTTGTCGACTCCGGCCTGCCGGGCAGCATCATCAACGTGACGTCGATCGAAGGCGTACGCGCGGCGCCGGGCTACGCGGCATACGCTGCGGCCAAGGCCGGTGTCATCAACTACACCAAGACGGCCGCCCTCGAGTTGGCGCTGCACCACATTCGCGTCAACGCGCTGGCGCCCGATCTGACCGTCACCGAAGGCCTGCTGCGGGTGGCGCCGAATGGTCTATCAGAAAGCGCGAGCCACATGGTTCCGATGGGCCGTCCTGGACACGTCGACGAAATGGCTGGCGCAGCAGTCTTTCTCGCGTCGAACATGTCCAGCTACATCACGGGACAGACCATCCACGTCGACGGTGGCACGCAGGCCGCCGGCGGCTGGTACCACAACCCGCAGACCGGCGACTATCAACTGGGGCCTGGCTAGTGCGCCCAGCCTTCGGCGACCTGATCGTCGAAGGTGCGGTCGATGCGCTCGAACCGACGCTTGATCGAATCCCGCGCCGCGCGATGTGGCAGCACGTAGAGGCGGTTCGCCAGAATCGCGTCGGCGGTCAGGCCTGCCACGTCGTCGACGTTTAGCACAGAATCGTCGGTGGGGTCCGAGGCCAACTGTTGAACCGTCTCGGCCTCGGAGTGGGCCGGCCCGTAGTCGGCGCTACGAACACGCTCAGTGTTGGCCAACAGGTTGGTCTCGACGATCATCGGGCACAGAACCGAAACCCCGATGCCGTTCGGCCGCACCTCGCGCGCCAGCGTCTCCGCAAGCGCGACAACACCATATTTCGCAACGCAATACGGGCCGAGTCCAATATTCGGGATGAGCCCCGCGAACGATGAGGTGAACACAATGTGGCTGTCGCCGCCCTGCGCGATGAGGCGCGGCAGGAACGCTTCGACGCCGTGGATCGGCCCCCACAGGTCGACGTCGATGACGAAGCGCCAGTCGTCGTGGCTGGTCTCCACGATCGGGCCGGCGTACGCGATGCCGGCGTTGTTGAACACGACGTGCACGTCGCCGAAGACCCGGAACGCTTCATCGGCGAGATTGGTCACGGCATCCAACTTGCGCACGTCGCAGACGACACCGTGCGCATCGACGCCGTCGGCGCGCAGCACAGCGACCGCCCCATCCAGCGCGGCCTGATCGATATCGCCGAGCATCACCCGTGCGCCGCGGCGCCCGAACTCCTTCGCTGTTGCGAATCCGATGCCGTTCGCACCGCCGGTGATGACTGTTGCGCGCCCTTCGAAACTTTCCACGGCGCGAACACTATGCGGTCAGGCGGGTTTAGTTGGCGGATCCCATGACGGATCGCCCAACTTGGCCTTGATCGCACCCCACGGATCGGCGTACTGCCCCGGTGCGTTCCAATACACCGAGCGACGCTTCATCACCTCGCGAACGATCGGCGCGAGCAACCGGCCCCAGTACCGCATGAACCAGAACTTCGCGGACAACTCGGACATGATGTCGGACCACGAGTGATGCTGGAACTGCAACACTTCCTGTGCCCGTGTCGGGTCCATCCAGTCGGTGACGAACCAGTCCTTGTCGCTGTTGGGGTCTCCCCGCCGCCCTGGCGGAATGGCTCCTGGCATGCCGAGCGCTGACACCATGGCGGGCGCCAGTTCCCCATAGCAGTGCCGGTGGGAGTCGTCGCCCGCGATCAGCAAGATCTCCCCGACGGCGTCGGCGGTCGTCGCAGCAGCACATGCCCGCGCGACGTCGCGGACGTCGACGGTGTGCACCCGGTTATCGCTGGGAAGTGCGCTCTCGAAGAGCATGGCATCCCCACTCAGCGGCATGGTCGACAAATCGGACGTGAGCACACCGCCGAACCGCAGCACCACCCAGTCCAGTTTTGACGACCGCACGATTTCTTCCGCCTCGGCCTTGGTGCCGCTGTAGAGGTCGCAGGGCCGCATCGGGTCGTCGGCCGTCAACGGCGCGGTGGTGCGGTGCGGATTGCGCGGGCCGAACACCGCGTTGCTCGATCCCAGTACGAGGCGCGGCGGACTGGGTTGTTCTTCGGCGATGCGGACCAGGGTCGCCGTTGCCTCGACGTTGACGCGACGCGCGAGCTTGGCATTGCGGTAGATCAGCGGCGGGATGATCGCGGCGAGGTGGATGATCGCGGCGGGCGCGACGTCGGAAACGAGGCGCTGTACCTGCTCGGGATCCGTGAGGTCGGTCCAGCGTGCCTCGACACCAGCGGGGAGCGCATTTGCCTTCTTGACGTTGGCAGGCGTTTCGAGGTCGGCTATCACCACGTCGCGGCCGTCGGCAGCGAGTTGCCGCACGGTCGCGGAGCCCACCAGACCGAAGCCGCCCGTGACCAGCACTGTGTCCGACATATGGCTCCCTACCTGCGGATATGACATTCTCTTTTTAGGAAAGTACCATACTCTGATTCGGGGGAAATGCAGCGGGGAACGGGCTAGACATGAGCAGTGACGGGGCGGGCAAGGCAGAGGTCGCCAAATGGGATCCGGGGTTCACCCGTCAGATCGCCGGCTGGGTGGGGCCCATCATCAAACGGTACTTCCGCGCCGAAGTCCGTGACCTTGATCTGATGCCGAAGGCCGGCGGGGCGCTGGTGGTGTCGAATCACTCCGGCGGGATGTTCACCCCTGATGTGCTGATCTTCGCGCCGGCGTTCTACGAGAAGTTCGGTTTCGATCGGCCGCTCTACACGCTTGCGCACTGGGGCGTATTCATGGCCAACGTGGGTGACTGGCTGCGCCGTGCCGGTGTCATCGAGGCCAGCCGCGAGAACGCCGCGAAGGCATTGCGGGATGGCGCGGTGGTGCTGGTGTTCCCCGGCGGTGACTACGACGCATATCGGCCGACATTCACCGAGAACGTCATCGACTTCGCCGGGCGCACCGGCTATGTCCGAACCGCCATCGAGACGGGAGTACCGATCGTCCCTGTCGTGTCGATCGGCGCACAGGAAACCCAATTGTTCCTTGCCCGTGGCGATTCGATCGCCAAGCGGTTGGGTCTGCAGCGGCTGCGCGCGCAGATCCTCCCGATCAGCGTCGGGTTCCCGTTCGGGATTTCGGTGATCCTTCCGCCGAACGTCCCGTTGCCGTCCAAGATCGTCACGCGCGTGCTCGAGCCGATCGACATCGCCGCCGAGTTCGGTGAGGATCCCGATGTCGACGAGGTCGACCTGCACGTGCGCGCGGTGATGCAGAAGGCGCTCGACGAACTCGCCTGCGAACGCCGCTACCCGGTGCTGGGCTAGGCCGGGGCCATTGCCGTCTCGACGGCGGCTGCGTCGGAAAGCCCGCACGCCCTTCGAATTTCGCCGAACGCGTGGATCATCGCGTCCGTCGCCTCGTGCGGGTCCTTGAAGGTCCGATCGTCGGACAGCACCGCAATGTCGAGTTGGTCCACGTAGCTCCACACGGTCATATTGAAGGCACTTCCTGCAGAAAGCACTCCGACGGAATAGATTTCACTGACCGGCGCGCCACCGATGTGCCCACGCTGGCGCGGGCCAGGCACATTCGACACCGCGACGTTCATGATCTTGCTGCGCGCCGTCCGTTTCGATTGCCATCGGAACAAGGCGGGCGTCAGCGGGGGCGGTAGGTACTCCATCATCTGGCCGTGCAACTGCGGACCGAACAGTTCGTTGTCCTCTTTTGCGCGGTTGGCCGCGACGGCCGTGAGTCGCACGCGTTCCAGGGGATCGTCGATGTGCACGGGCAGCGATACCGCCAGACCGCTGATCTCGTTTCCGGTGATGCGGTCCGCCGATCGGTCGGTGCTGACGGGGACACTGGCCAGGATGGGCCGATTCGCCTGTCCGTCGTAGCGCAGTAGCAGTTCACGCAGACCGCCCGCGGCCATCGACAACACGATGTCGTTGAACGTGACGCCGAGATGCTTTGCGGTTTCCTTGATCTGGGCTAAGGACAGGGTGGCTGTGGCAAATGTCCGTACCGGGGACACGACGTGGTTGAGGAAGGTCGGCGGAATCTTGAACATCTTGGCCATGCCGTCGTCATCCTCGCGCTCACGCGCTTTGCGCATCACCCGGCTTGCGCCACGCACCGCGTCACGCATCAGACGGGGCAAGGCGGCGATGTTCTGAACGTGATCGCGGCCCGCCGCTCGCAGCAGTTCGACGGTGGTGGGCGCCTCGCAGGTGGGGTAGTCGTCACGCTCGTCGTGCGCGGAACCGGCAAGGTCCATCAACCGGGCCAGCAGATTGGCCGACGCTACGCCGTCGGCAAGCGTGTGATGCACCTTGCCGATCAGCGCGAAGCGGTCGTCGGCCATCCCCTCAGCGAAATGGAACTCCCACAACGGCCGACTGCGGTCCAGCGGCGTGCTCGCGATCTCGCCGATCACCGCGTCGAGTTCCCTGCGCCCGCCAGGCTCGGGCACCCGGACGCGGCGCAGGTGATAGTCGAGGTCGACCGGGCAGTCCTCGAGCCACATCGGATGATGCAGCTTCCATGGGATGTCGATGAGCTGGTAGCGCAGCGGGTCAAGCAGGTGCAGCCGCCGGGCGATGGTCCGGCGGAACAGGTCGAAGGTGAACTCACCGTCAAAGTCGGCGGTATGCACGATCGCAACCTTGAGCGTGTGCGTGTGCAGGTTAGGCGTCTCGCTGTACAGCAGCATGGCGTCCATGCCGTTGAGTCGCTTCATGTCCCACCCCCGGGTCTATCGAAGCACTCCGAGGCGAGTGATCACGTCGCTTTCTGCCAGCGAGGCGCTATTTCAGGCAGCTGCCGCCATCGACCGGCAAGGTGACGCCGGTGATGTAGCGGGCTTCGTCGGAGGCCAGGAAGAGCACGGCGTTGGCGATGTCTTCGGGTTCGACCCAGCCGATGGGCAGGGTGTGCATCAACTGGCCGACGACCTTCATGTCCTCGGGGCCCGGGTTCTCCAGGTCGGGTCGGAACAGCTTCATTGTTCCTTCGTTCATGAACAGCGGGGTGTTCACGTTGGTCGGGTGCACCGAGTTGACGCGGATGTTTTGGGCGCCGAGTTCGACTGCGAAGGTGCGCATCAGGCCCACCACACCGTGTTTGGCCGCGACGTAGTGGCCGGTGTGCGGGTAGGCCTTGAGCCCGCCAACCGAGCTGGTCAGGATGATCGAGCCGCCGCGGCCGCCGGCCAGAATGTGAGGGACGCCGGCCTTGACGGTCTTCCACACCCCGCCCAGGTTGATGTCGATCATTGCGGTCCAGTCGGTTTCGCTGGTCTTGTCCAGCGTTTGGCCGCCGTTGCCGATGCCGGCGTTGGCGACGATGATGTCCAGCCGGCCGAGTTGCTCGACACCGGCGTCGACCGCCGCCTTGAGCGCTTCGTAGTCGCGCACGTCGACCTCGGCGGTGTAGATGCGGCGGTTGTGCCCCTTCACCAGATCCGCGGTCTCGGCCAGATCCTCCGGTGTGGACGCAGCGATCAGGTCGACGGTGTCGATCTTCTTACAGATGTCGACGGCGATGATGTCGGCGCCCTCGGACGCCAACCGCACCGCATGCGCCCGGCCCTGGCCGCGCGCCGCACCGGTGATGAAAGCGACCTTGCCCTCAACACGTCCAGTCATTGACAACTCCAATTCGTCAGTAGTGGAACAGTTTTCACGAAACCAGGGTGGGCATGGATTCCCAGCCGCGGACCGCCGTGGTCTGGGAAGGACGTGCGTTCGGCCAGTCGACCTCCCACGTCGGGAATCTCTTGAGGATTTCCTCGAGCGCGATCCGGCCCTCGAGACGCGCAAGCGCGTTGCCCATGCAGAAGTGCGTGCCCGCCCCGAAGGTCATGTGCGAGTGCGGTTCTCGATGAATGTCGAACACATCGCCGTTCGGGGGGAAGCGGCGGTGGTCGCGGTTAGCGGCACCGACAAGCATCAGCATCGCGGAACCTTCGGGCACGGTCTGTCCGTAGTACTCGACGTCCCTGGCGACGTATCGGGCGATCTGCAGTGCCGGCGGCTCCCAGCGCAGGATCTCCTCGATGGCCTGCGGGATCAGCGCGGGGTTCTCCGCCAGTTCCCGACGCTGATCGGGGTTTTCGGCTAACGTCTTGCCTGCCCAGCCGATCAGCCGGGTGGTGGTTTCCGAGCCCGCGGTGGCGACCACTGTCAGGTACATCAGCAGTTCGTCTCGGCTGAGCCGGCGCACGGTGCCGGTCTCGTCGGTGAATTCGACATTGAGCAGGTCGGTCATGATGTCGTCGGACGGGTGGTCGGTGCGGTAGTCGATGAACTCGGCGAACACCTCGCCCGTCGCCAGCAGGTTGACTTCCTTGCTCTGCAGCGTGGCTTCGCCGTGGTCGGTCACTCGGCGTTGATCTTCTTCCGGAATGCCCAACAGCATGCCGATCACCCGCATCGGCATCTGCTCGCCGAGGTCGTTGACGAAGTCGAATCGGTCAGTGCCGACCAGCGGGTCAAGGCAGCGCGAAGTGAACTCGCGGATCTGGGGCTCCAGGGCAAGCACCTTGCGTGGCGTGAACATCCGCGACAGCAGATTGCGGTGGATGTTGTGAATCGGCGGGTCCTCGAAAATCAGTGTGCCTGGCGGGATCTCCATGCCGGACTTGATGATCTCGAGCAGTGCGCCGCGGCCGGAGATGAACGTCTCGTGGTCGATCACGGCCTTGTTGACATCGTCGAAACGACTCAACGCGTAGAAGTCGTGCTTGTCGTTGTAGTAGAGCGGCGCTTCCTCGCGCATGCGGGCGAACACCGGAAACGGGTTCATGTTGAGCTCGACGCTGTACGGGTCGTAGTACAACTCGTCCGCCGTCGCGGCATGCTGCACGTCGGAATTCTCCGCACTGATCGTCACGGTGTTGCCTCTCGCTGAGCAGGGGCGTAAGACATATGGGCTGTATTTGTCTCACAACTCTGGCATCGGCGGGCCGCGGGTGTCAATAACAGACTCTTTTCTTGCAACTTAAGCTCTCTGCTTAGAAGAATCAGCTTCTCGCGCCAGTGTAGTGACGACCTGTGGAAGGTCCAGCGTCGTGTGAATGCCCGGGGCTGCGGCGCAGATGTAGGGCAAGGCGTTGACGGCGCGGTTGGCCGCCGATCCCCACATGCCATCCCATGCGGGGATCGAGGTCGGCGCTGCAGTACCACGTGGCGCGAAAGCGGATCAGTTCGAATCCCGCTCGTATGCCACTGACGGTGATCCGTTGTGCGGCAACCCTTCCTGCTGCCAAAGTGCTTGCCGCAATCGTCGTCTCCCGGCTCGCCATCGCCCGCGATCGCATCGGCGCGAAACTGCTCGAAGGGACCGATGGTCCCGGTCGACCACTGAACGGCCCGATAAGGCAAGGGATTTGGAAGCATCGAGCTCAGTTCCGGAAACGCAGGAGTGCTTCTTGGGCATACGAGGCGACCAGCGTGCCATCTTCGGTGAGGATGTCGCCGCGACCGAAGCTGCGACCGTGCGCCAGCAGCGGGCTGTGCTGCCTGAGCAGAAACCACGAGTCGGTGCGGAACGGCCGATGAAACCAGATCGTGTGGGATGTGACCGCGGACGTGAACCACGTGCCGTTGCCTCGATGGCTGACGCCTTCCATCGGCCGAAGGGCGGTTCCGATGAGCGTGAGATCGGTGCCGTAGGCGGCGAGCGCGGGTGCCAGCGCCGGCTCGACGGCGGGCGTGCGCATCCACACTTCGTATTCCGGTGGGCCGATGGTGGTGGCGGTCAGGTCGACGTCGGCGCGGGTTTCCCACGGGATCAGGTCGAGTGCGACTTGGTGCTCCGGGCCGAGGACGGCGGGCACATCGTCGACCGACTGACGCTGTGGACCGTCCTCGATCACGTGCATGGAGATCGACGAGGTCGCCACGATTCCGCGACTCTGCTGTGCGGTGATGGCCACGGTCGCGAAGGAGCGACCGTCATGGTGGCAGGTGGCGCGGTACTGGATCGGCTCGTCGGCGCGGCCTTCGCGCGCGAACACTGCGTGCTGGGATTTCACGGCCTTGTCCGGACAGATCGTCGACGCTATCTGGAGGAATTGGCCGAGCAGTTGTCCGCCGAACACGCGATGGTATTCCAGGTGTTGATTGCGGCCCTCGAACTCGGTGACGCTCTCTTCTCCGGTGCCCCCCGACGGCACCGGGTGCAGATCAAAGCAGGCGAGTAGGTCGGTCCAGAGATCGGGCACTCACTGAGTGTAAGCCTGATTCTACGTCAGTGAGAATGTAATTCTCGCGCTAGCTGGCAGCGAATCCGTGGGAGCAGAAGTCCCAGACTTCGTCCGCTGTGATGGGGTGCGCAACGCCATCGGCGGACTCGCCGCTGTGCTGGGCGACGAACATCACGGTCTGCATCGTCATCGCGGCCATCCGCTTGGGATTGATGCCGGGGCGCAGTTCGCCGGCCTCGCTCGCCGCCTCCATCAGCTCTGTGAGCAGGGCCAACAGTGGCGCGTGGGCCACGTTGACCTCAGTGGGATGAGAGACGAGTAGCCGAGGTGCGAAGTCTGTGAACAGCGGCCGCTTCGCGGTCGGGTCCGGTCGCGAGGACTCGAACAGCAGTTGGACGGCTACTTTGAGGCGTTCGAGCGGATCCTTTTGGCTGTCGGTCGCGGCGCGGATCTGGTCGGCCGACCGGCTCAGCGCATCCTCGAACAGGGCGAGCAGGAGCTCGTGCTTACCGTCAAACTGCAGGTAGAAGCTTCGCAGCGACTGCCGCGAACGGTCGACGACCTCTTGAACTGTGAAGTCGGTGCTGCCCTTCTCGATGATGATCGCCTGGGCAGCGTCCAGGAACCGCTGAACGCGCTGCGCGGCCCGGAGCTTCGCTGTCTTGATCGATCGCTCGACCGCGCGTTGCTTCCAGGCGGGTTCTTCGCTGGGACTGGTCACCGGCGGCTCGGATCCAGGCCGATTAGGCAAAACATGCACTGACTGTACCGGAGAACGCCTTGCCATCGCGGTCGTCGACCCCCTCGCGGTTCACGTGTCAGAGATTGTAACTTTCTCACCATGAGAATAGTATTCTCATTTTGGAGATAACAGAAGTCTTTCGTTTGTTCTTCCCAGGAGCGCCGTGCAGCTGACTTTCGACGCTGACGTCGAGGCTTTCCGCGCGGAGTTCGGGGCATTTCTGGACGCACATCTGCCGAGCGACGAAGAGGCCTTGGCTCGCTCCTACTCCAGCAGTGACGTCCCCGACTGGGCGCGGCGATGGCAGCGGCTGATGTTCGAGAACGGCTGGTTGTGCCCCGGCTACCCACCCGAATTCGGCGGCCGCAACGCCACCATCCTTCAGCAGTACGTGCATCAGGTGGAACTCACGCGCAGGCATGCCTATCTGACATTCAACCCGCAGGGTGTCGGCATCATCGCGGCGTCGTTGATCTCATTCGGAACACCGGAGCAGCAGCAGAAATGGGCCATCCCGATCCTGCGTGCCGACATCACGGCGTCGCTGGGTATGAGCGAGCCGGGGGCCGGATCGGACCTGGCGTCCCTGCGCACCAGGGCCGTCCTGGACGATGACGAGTTCGTCGTCAACGGCCAGAAGGTGTGGACGTCCGGCGCTCACGACGCAGACGTTTTGCTGACTTTTGTTCGCACCGATCCAAATGCCCCCAAACACAAAGGGATCAGCGTGCTGTTAATCCCGACCGATGCTCCGGGCGTGGTGCGCAGGCCGTTCGCATCCGTATGCGACCGCGACGATCTCGATTTCAACGAAGTGTTCTTCAACGAAGTGCGGGTGCCTGCCGAGAATTTGGTCGGACCGCTCAACGAAGGCTGGCGGGTGGCGAACGGTTCGCTCGGCCATGAGCGAAACATGTTGTGGCTGAGCTACGCCGACCGGCTACAGGAGTTCGTCGAGGACTTCCGCCCGCGCACCACGCTGGACCGTGACCGCTACGCGTCGCTGGTGATGGACAACCAGGCGCTTCGCCTGATGGGCTCGACGGCGTTGGCGGCAGCGTCGCGCGGCGACGAGGATCCGTCGGCGATGTCGGTGCTCAAGCTCTTCGGGTCGGAGGCCTCGCAGATGGCCGCCGAGCACGCGCTGGCGTCGGCGGGCGCCGACGCGTTGGCGCACCCGACCTTCTCGGGCCCATACAGCGCCGTCCATCTCGACGTGTACCGCACCGGCTGGTTCGAGCGTTACGTGCGTTCGTTTGGCGGCACGATTGCCGGCGGGACGTCGGAGATCCAACGGAACATCATCGCCCAGCGGGTGCTGGGTCTACCCCGAAATTGAGGAACGACTGTGTACATCGACTATGAGGTCGCCGACCGCATCGGCACCATCACGCTGAACCGCCCCGAGGCCGCCAACGCGCAGAATCCCGAATTGCTCGACGAACTCGACGCCGCATGGACCCGCGCCGCCGAAGATCCCGAGGTGACGGTGATCGTATTGCGCGCCAATGGGAAACACTTCTCGGCAGGTCACGACCTGAGGGGTGGGGGGCCAGTGCCGGACAAGATCACGCTCGACTTCATCATCCAGCACGAGGCCAAGCGCTACCTCGAGTACACG
>Ga0070665_100004945_pt1 | contig 13818 bp, 12 predicted proteins | sample KBSS13metaG_FD_65862 | JGI IMG/M metagenome (GOLD analysis project Ga0070665, IMG submission 65862) | Switchgrass rhizosphere microbial communities from Kellogg Biological Station, Michigan, USA - KBS S1-3 metaG | ecosystem: Host-associated > Plants > Roots > Rhizosphere > Soil ... | reverse complement strand
GCTTGAAAGAATACGCGATCTGGTCCCTGTTATCCCGGAGACATTTGGATTTATGAGCCTGAAGCACGTGCCGAGTCTGTTCCCAAGCCGAGGGTGTTGCGTCGCGCGTGAGAACGGCCGACGAATACACTCGCGAACGCGAGAGGGTTCAACGAGAAGAGGAATCGAAGTAGGGCTCTTCTCGCAAGACCAACATGATCGGCGCGGGTGAAGTCGGGTTACGGAGGTCAGATGGCGCAAACCATACGGAGAGCTGAAATGAGAAGAATCAATGCATGGCTCGTAGCTGGGCTGTTGGGCGGACTGTCGGCAACGGCGCTTGCCGCCGTTCCGCCGGAGGTGACCGCCGCCGTGAGTGATACCGCGCGCGGCAAGGATGTGGAGGCTGATGCGCGACGGCATCCGGGCGAGCTTGCGGCCTTCGCGCAAATAAAACCGGGCGACATTGTGGTCGATCTCATCCCGGGCTCCGGGTATTTCACCCGGATCTTCAGCCGGCTCGTGGGGCCGCGGGGACACGTGTATGCCATCTGGCCGAACGAGTACATCACGGACGACGCTGAAGATGTAGCGCTGACGGAGGCGCTGGCCAAGGATCCGCACTACGGCAATGTCACAGTATTGATGCAGCCGGGCGCAAAGTTCACCGTACCGGTGAAAGCGGATGTCGTGTGGACATCGCAGAACTATCACGACTATCCCGATAAATTCATGGGCCGGATCGATCCGAAAGTGCTCAACGACGCCGTGTTCGCGGCGCTGAAGCCGGGCGGCGTGTTCGTGATCGTCGATCACGTGGCGGAGGCGGGATCCGGTATGCGCGATACAGACACTTTGCACCGGATCGACCCGCAGATAGTCAAAAAGCAGGTGGTGGCGGCCGGTTTTCAGTTCGACGGCGAGACCACGGTGCTGCGCAATCCGGCGGACGACCACAAGAAAAAGGTGTTCGATGACGCCATCCGTGGGCACACGGATCAATTCGGCTTCCGCTTTCGCAAGCCGTGACCCGCTGCTCAAAATACATAGAGGACGCCGATCTGGGCGTTAGGCTGCAAGGAGCGCTGTGTCAGTGGGCTGTCGTTGATCGAGTTGCCGATGAGGTCGACGAGGCTGACGCGACCCACCAGCCCCCAATGGTCGCCCAACATGTAAACGGCGGCGAACGTGGCAGAAACGTTGAACACGCCACTCCGGGGAGTGTAGGGCGTCAGCGGATTTCCAACCGCTGCCGTGTGAGCGGCGTCCGCGGGGGAGACGCCGAAGAAGGTAGTTAGAGAGCTGGCGTCCGCCCAGCTCACACTGGTGCTTGCGGTGAGCTGCAGATTGGGCAGCGGCGAGATGCTATACGTTGTCCCCAATGAGGCGGCCGTTCCCGGATGCGACCCGACACGGCGGGCGACGGTGGCCTGGAAGGCAAACGGCCTGAGCCAATAGGCCATGAAGCCCCCGATCGAGGCAGCCTCACCGATATCGGGTAATCCTCTGAGATGGGCGGCGATGTTACTCTTGCGCCCGGCCGCGTCACCTACGTTGAGACCGGCTCGAAACGAGCCTGTGTCAATGAGATTGAGGCCCAGCCCGTTGACATCCGAAATGTACAGGCGCCCATCCAGTAGACCGCGCACATCCACGTAGGGGATGGGAGCCACACGGGTTACTTTGGAGCCCCCATAAGCGGGCCCCACGCTCGCGCCTAACCCCACAACCACAGACAGTCGTTTGCTCTGCGGCCCTGCATCCGGGGTCTCGGAAATGATCATGGTCTGCTTGGCAAGGGCAGTCTGACGTTCTGCTTCGATGGAGATTTCTGCCGTGCTTTCCTGTTGGAGGTCCGGCTGTCGGGTCCCGGAGGCCGGGTCTGAGACCTCGGTCGGTACTGCCGCCCGTGCAATCGGGAGGCCCGAGAGACTCAGCGCCAGCAGGGTGGACATTGCCAACAGAAGATCGTTTGGGACACGCGAGTGGGTGTCCGGGTTGGAGCGCGGCATGACTACGGAGCGCCTGCTAGCGGCCGTCCATCGGCCTCCGCCGGCACATAGATGGCAATTGCGCTGCCGCCTTTCGAGAACAGTGTCGCAGAGACGCCTGTGCCCACGGTGTGGGCAGTGCTCCCCTGCGTCGTGCTCGCGAAGCCGCTTCCGATCGAGCCCGAACCCTGGTCCGCGACCTCCTGCAGGACAATCCCGTTGGCACCTAGCGAGGCCGCTTCCTTCTTGAGACGATCGACCACCTTATCCGTCCTCGCCTGGGAGGAGACGGCGAAGGATCCACGGCTCGAGCTCTCGAGGAGCGCAACCTCTTCGTACTGTGTCGGCGGATGCAGATAGATTTTGACTTGCTCCGCCGGAATCGGGGCTCTTGCGCGGCCGACGATCACATGGGATGTCGTGCACGCCGCAAGTGTTACAACGATCAAAAGGCCGGCGGGAATAGACAGAGCGCGGTTTGTGCCTCGAAGGGACATCGAAACTTCCTTTGTAAACGCGTCCGAGAGCGACGGTGACTGCAGCGCACTCTAGACGACCGGACCTTTGGCAAACCTAAAGGTGGCTTGCGCCATAATCTCCCCATGCACATCCTGATGATCGAGGACGACCTGGACCTCGGGCAGGCCTTGCTCCAGGCACTGAAGACCGAGGACATCACAACCGAATGGTTCCGGCGGGCGGCGGATGCGCCAAACTCACTGAGCACCGCGACCGTGGATTGCGTGCTATTGGATCTATCGTTGCCGGACGGAGCGGGGCTGGATCTGTTGCATCGCTGGCGGCAGCCCCAGGGGGTTCCCCCGATTCCCGTCATTATCATCACGGCCCGTTCCGCTCTCGAGGATCGTTTGACCGGGTTGGATAGTGGGGCCGATGACTTCCTCGTCAAACCGTTCGAGACTGCGGAGCTGGTCTCCCGGATCCATGCCGTGGTACGGCGTTCGGCGCGAAACGCCGGTGAAGTCTGGACTGTCGGGGAGTTACAGATCGAGCCGAAACGGCATGAGGCGCGCCTGGCGGGCACCCCCTTGGATTTGTCGCCACGGGAGTTCCGACTATTGCTCGAGTTGGGTCGGAACGCAGGGACCGTTATTTCCAAGGGCACGCTGTCACGGCGCCTGGAGCCGCTGGGGGATGGGGTGGAGTACACGGCCATCGAGGTGCACGTCTCAAATCTGCGCCGCAAGATCGGTGCGCACCGGATCCGTACCATACGTGGCGTGGGCTACCTGTTGGTGTCATGAGAAAACTATTCCGTCCTACGCTGACCCGACGTGTGCTACTCGCGCTCCTGAGCGCGTTTTGCGTGGCGTGGGTGGCACTCATTGCCTTTCAGTATGTGGAAGTCCGCATTCAAGAGGACAGCAATCCGGCCCTGCAGCAGACGGGCGCCCAACTCGCCGATATGCTGTCAACGATCAATGACTCCGCCGAGGTCCGGATTATTATTGCGGCCATTGACCGTAGCATCCGTACCGCGCGGCAGCGTGCTCATGTTCCGGGCACAGTCGTGCTTCAGGTCTGGGACCGGAGTGACTCGCATACGGTGTTCTCTTCGTCGCCCGACACACGGATCAGTCTGCCGGCGATGCCCGGACGTCAGACCCGCCAGGTGGATCACGGCCATCTCTATGAGGTCATCCGGTTCGATACCGCTCGGTGGTCCGTGCTGGTGGCGCAATCGAGGCTGGCGAGCGATTGGGTGTTGAAGAGTTTGAGCGCCGATCTGACGAAGTATATGTTGGTCGCCTTCCCCTTCATGCTACTGCCGATGTGGCTTGCCATACGCCAGGGACTTCGGCCGCTGCGAGAATTGTCCGAGCGCATCGCTTCCCGCGGTTCTGAAGACCTCACCCCCGTAGGGGTCGACCCTAAGTACGCCGAGTTGGCCCCACTGGTTGCGGCGCTCGACGCCCTGCTCGTGCAACTGCTGCGCAAAGTGAGAGGAGAACAAAACTTCGTCGCCAACGCGGCGCACGAGCTGCGCACTCCTTTGGCGGTGATCAGTGCGCAAGCGCATGTGTTGGCCAAGGGCCAGACCGCGTCCGAACGATTGGAGGCGCAGCGGCCGCTGAGCGCAGCGATCGCCAGGGCTTCCCACCTCGTTCACCAGCTTCTGGTCCTGGCACGCCTGGAAATGGCGCACTCCGCGCCACCGACAACCGCGATCGATGTAGTTCAGTGGGCACGGGAGGAGATCGCCTCCCTCGCGCCCGCGGCGATGGCGCGCAATATGGAGATCTCACTCGAGGCTCCAGAATGTCTCAGTGCCTCCCTGGATCTGCACGCGTTGCAGTCCGTGCTGCAAAACCTAGTCGACAACGCGATCCGCTATGGCGATGAGAATGGGCGGATTGTGGTGGAGCTGACGTCCTTCCGGCTGGGTCGTGATGTCATCATACTCGCCGTGGCCGATGATGGCCCGGGCATCCCGGAATGTGACCGCTCCCGAGTCTTCGATCGCTTTTACCGCGGACGGAACAACGATGCCAGAGGTGCGGGTCTGGGGCTCACGATCGTCAAACAGGCCGCTGCACGGATGGGCGGCGTCGTCGAGGTCACGAGTGGCCTGGACGGCCGTGGCAGCCGGTTCGAGGTCCACATTCCGGCGAGCTCTCCCTGTTAGATCGGCTGCGGCAGGAGCCTGGGCGGCGCTTCAGTACAGCAGTCATGATATAAGACGTCAGCTGTCCTGAAATGGGAACTCCGTATGAACGACGCAGCAATCGACGCAAGCCGCCCGATATTCTGGCGCGATAAAGCGCTGCCGTTTATTGAGGCGCGGTCAGTTCAGGATGGCCGCAAGGTGTGCTATGGCAGGCACTCGCATGAGACGTTCTCGATCGGCCTGATTTCCGGAGGCCGCTGCAACTATAGCAACGGCAGGAACACCAGGGAAGTCTCCGTCGGAACCGTTGTGTTAATGAACCCGGGTGATGCTCATGCCTGCAATCCCGTTCGTGGCGAGCCCTGGTCCTATAGAATGCTTTACATCGACGTTCCATGGCTGGGCGAGGCTCGAGCTGCCGCGGATATCAATCGGAGCCCTCGTTTTGCGCCATTCGCAGCGATCTCGACAACGCAGCCCGAGTTGTACAATGGGTTGAATCGCCTGTTCGACACACTGATCGATCCGCAGAGTGCGCTTCTGGAAAAACAAACCACTGCGGTGTCATTCGTGGAATTGGTACAACGGTGTCTGGGCAGGAGCAGGTCAACACAGCCCACAAGGGTTCCGCGCCTTGCGCGAGCTGCGGACTTCATTCGGCACAACTGCACGCGATCCCTCACGCTCGAGGACATCTGCAGGGAAGCAGGTCTTTCCGCGTCGCATTTGATACGAGCATTCAAAGAAACCTATGGACTCACACCGCATGCTTATCAACTTAATTGTCGTATCGAGTTTTGCCGCGCGCAACTGCGCGCAGGTCAGCCAATAGCGGCTGTCGCTTTCGCTGCCGGATTCTCCGACCAGGCGCACTTTCAGAGGACCTTCAAGAGGTTCGTCGCGGCGACACCGGGGCAATATCGAGCCGGCTTTCCGTGAAGGCGATCCTGTCAATGAGCATTTCCTTCAATACCCGGAGGGTCCACGGCAATTAAGGTGGCGTTCGTCCTTCACGAGGCGGTGAGGCCCATCGCCCACTCACAGGAATGTCGGATGCAGTACCAACTTGCCGAAATCAATATTGCTACCTTTCGCGTGCCCATGGCCGATCCCGTCAATGCCGGGTTCATCGCAAATCTGGATCGCGTCAATGCTTTGGCGGAAGCAGCACCGGGATTTATCTGGCGATTGGTGGGCGAAGGCAACAACGCGCTGGAAATACGGGCTTTTGAGAATCCCAACACGGCGATCAACATGTCGGTGTGGACCGATATGGATGCACTCGCGAACTTTGTCTACCGCAACGAGGGCCATCGGGAGATCATGCGTCGGCGTAGAGAGTGGTTCGATCGCATGGAATTTCATCTGGCATTGTGGTGGATTCCCGCGGGACATCGTCCGACGGTCAGCGAAGGAAAAGAGCGTCTCGAAACTCTGTCGAGAGTCGGACCGTCCGCTCATGCGTTTCTTTTCAACAAGCCGTTCCCGGCGCCGGACGCCCTGGGAATCCTCCCACGTCTCGACAAATGTGCGTGATGCAACGAGCGGTCTCGGTCGCTCCGGCCGGCGACCTCCGCGTGTGGGAGGGGTGCCCACGCGAGGGATGGAGATCGTCGGCCGGCCGCGGACTGTCTTAGAGCTTCGCGCGCACTCCCATCGTGAAGGTTCGGCCGATGTCCTGAACATTCAGGAGCTGGTTGTCGAATCGTCCGTGTTCGACGACCTCGGCATCCGTCAGGTTGAGTGCCTTCAAAAAGACGCTGACGTGATCGTTGATGTCGTACTGGGTGCTGAAATCAACTTCCGTGAACGGTCGGGTAAATACCGGCTCGTTGCCGAACTGGCCGCCCGACTGCTCCTGCGTAGTCGCGATGAGCTGGGTTGCCGTCCAGTTCACGGCCACTCGCGCCTGGAAGCCGTGGTTCTGATAGAAGCCCACGAAGTTCACCGAATTGGCCAGGCCCGGGAGGAAGAACTGGGGACCTAAGTTGTAGCGGTTATACGGCTCGTTGGTGTGCACCACGGTTCCGTTCACCTGGTAACCGAAGCCATAGACGAGCATCTTCTGCCATCCGATCTCCGCGCCGTAGACGTTCGCCGTCGGCGAATTGACGAAAGTGGTCTTGGCCCACTGTGCCGTTTGCCCGGTGGTTGGATCGATGAGGCCGGGGATAGTGACGTTCACCGTTGACTGCTCCGGGAAGTCACTCACGTGCTTGAAGAAGGTGTCCAGGACCAGGTATTCGTTCTGCCCGTAGTACCACTCGCCGCCGAGGTCGAAATTGTTCGACTCGTAAGGTTTCAGACCTGGATTGTTTCCCGTCAGGCCCAACGCGCCGACGCGTGAGGAGGAGACGCTCAAGGTCGGCAGGATCTCCCCGAGCGGTGGTCGGGTGAGCGTTCGTGATGCGTCGAAGCGCACCTTCAGATCCGATATGGGGAAGAAATTCAAATCCAGGCTCGGCAGGAGGTGGCTGTCCGTGTTGGACGTCGTGATGAACTGCGCCGGCGTGTAGCCGACGACGAACGCGGTGTGGTCATTGGCGTTCACCGTCAACGAATTCGGCACCCGACCGTAGCCTCCGGTGGTGGTCGTGGTTCTTTCATAACGCAGACCCAGGTTCACCGTGAGTGGCCGGTCGCCGATGTTGAGCTTGTGCGACCAGGTGACGAAGGGTGCATAGGTTTTGTCCCGAACGTACGAAATGGACCCTGGATCGATGGGGACCGGCTCAGGGCCTCCAGTATAAGGTGAATAGCAGCCGAGCGTACCGGCGACGCAGGCCGGGGGGTTCGGGCCGTTGATCGTGCCCGGGTTCGCGCCGGCGGCTCCGAGGCCGGTCAGATAGTTGTACACGGTGTACGGGTTGTACATGAACAAGGGCGGGAGCTGGCCGCTGTTCTTGAAGCCTGGAAAGAAGTTCGAAGTGTTGATATTGCCGGAGTTGGCGAACAACGAAGCCGGCAGGGCTTGCCCGCCGGTATTCCCCGATGGGGACCCGTAGCCGGACCAGAGCTGCCAGGCGTTATTGGCGAACGAGCTGAAGTTGAGGGCGTTGCGGGTGTCTTCCACGAACTGCAGTCCGGCGTCCACCGAGGTGGTGTCCGTGTGCCAGTCCGCGTCGATCTTTCCCTGGTTGATCTGATCAGCCGCGCGCTGCGAGGTGATCCCCAGAACGTGCGAGCCGAGAATGAGCGGATTCACGCCGGCAGAGTTGGCGGAGTTGTTGTTGGGACCGTAGGCGCTGTAGTACGGCAGGTTATTGCTGCCGCCAGGAATGGCGATGCCGCCTACATACGCATTGGGAAAGCCCGCGGCCTGATTCGCCGGGAAATTCGGCTTGAAGACGTTGTACGAGGGGCCGTAGCCGATGTCCACAGAGGGGTCCAGTGAGCCGTTCGGGTTCAGATGGGACTCGGATTGATCGGCGTCGAGCTGCAACTTCACCTGGTCGGTCACGTCCCACTTGACGTTGAGACCGATGGTGTTGTTTTTAAGGTACGTGCCGCCCACGCTGGCATCGAGGTCGGTGGGTGCGGGGCCATACTGGAAGTTGGTGATCGTGCCGTTACTGTCCTGCTGTACGTTGTACATCTGGGAACTGTTGAACCACGTGCTGTAGGCGTACCGCTCGGCGAACTGACTTTCGTCGGAGTAGTTGTCGTCGATCGTCACCAGTACCTGGTCCGTTGGACGCCATTGCAGAACGACGCGCCCATCCTTGCGCCGGACATCGGTGCGATCGTTGTAGAGTTGGTATTCCTGCGGATACCAGCTTGGAAAGGCATTGGGCGGATTAACCGGATTGTAATTGATAGTCTTGTTGTTCGGATCTTGCCCGTTGCCGAGGACCAGCGAGTTCTTCGGAATCACGGTGCCGTTGCTTTGCACGCAGTCGGGACCGCCGGCCATCTGGCAGGAATTGAGGTAGGTCCCCTTCCAGCCCACGATGTCCTGGTGATGGGCACTGACCCTGGTGTCGGAGTAGTCCCCGTCCACCAGTACACCGAGGGTATTATCGAAGAACGTATTGCTGAACAACACACCGAATGACGGACGGAACGAGCCGTCGTTGGTCGTTTCAGTCGTTGAGCCGAAGCCGCTCACTTGCAGACCCGGGCGATCGAAGGGCTTAGGGAACTTGATGTTCACCGTCGCGCCGACGGCTCCGGAGCTGAGGCCGAAATCGGGTGTTTTGAGCACGTCCATTTCGCGCACGAAGTCGGCTCCGACGGAGGAGAAGTCGAACCCGCGCCCCGCATTGCCGCCTCCGGAGGCCGTGGCCTGCGGCCTCCCGTCGATCAGAGTCTCGTTGAAGTCACCGCCGAAGCCGCGGACAGTGATGCCCGATGGAGCGCCGGTGTAGAGCTCAGGTCCCCCTTGACCCCTCATCGACGTGCGCGTGACCGTCACGCCCGGGATACGCTGCATCGCCTCGCCGAGGCTGGCGTCCGGGAAGGCGCCGATATCCTCTGCCGAAATGGCGTCCACGACGCCAACGGACTGCTGTTTGATATCCAGGCTCTTCTGCAGGGAGGCCCGGATGCCGGTGACAACGACTTCCTCGAGTTGCTCGTCAGCGGCGGGAGTTGTGTTGGTCCGGGCCGGCGCGGCGTCAGCCGCGAAAGTCTGGCCGCTGCACGCCAGGGCCCCGAGCGCACCGGCGGCACTCAAGAGCGTGCTGTGCCTGCCGTGGATCAAGGAGTGCACATCGTTTCCAACAGACCGCCGTATCGATCGGCTCATTCGCATCGCCCCCTGCCGTTGTTGATATCCAAACTGGCCACTGTTGCGCCTGCGGCGGCAGTGGTAGTGCGGCGGATGGTAGCGCTATCAGAAGACGTTTGACCAATCCCAAGATCGGCGCGATGTATAACCGGGCGGATATAGGGGCGCGAAAGTCAGGGGAGTGCGAGGCGGTAGAGCCGGTTGGCGTTGCCGTGGAGGATTTGGTGTAGCTGCTCCGGCGAGCAGCCGCACAGGGCGCGTTCCAGCACGTTCAACCAGCGTGCTGGAGATATTGCCCGCAGACATACCGGCCAGTCGCTGCCAAAGAGGAGGCGGTCCGGTCCGAACGCTTGGACAGCGCTGTCAATGTAGGGCAGCAGCTGGGCTTCGGTCCAGCGCTCGTTGGCCTCCGTAGCGAGTCCGGAGAGCTTGCAGTGGACGTTGGGATGTCGTGCCAACTCGGCGACGTGGCGTTGGAACAAACCGATCTGATCGTGACGGATACCCGGTTTGCCGCAATGGTCCAGCACCATGGGGATCTCCGGTAGGCTCCGCACGAGCTGGAGGACGGCATCCATCTGGGTATACGTCACCGTGATCTCGAAATGAAGTTTGAAACGGTCCAACAGGCGCACGCCTGCGATGAAGGCGGGGCTTTGCAACAGGGCGCCCACGTCGGGTTCCGACTGCAGGATGCGCCGGATGCCCCGCACCCTGGCGGAACTGGCGACGATCTGCTCGAGCAGCGGCTCCACGCCAGAGCCCAGCTCGAGCGGGGCATGGGCTACGATGGCACGTATGCGCTCATCCACCCGGGCCTGTTCTTCCACGAACCGGATTTCCTCGAGCGACTGTCCCGGATCGGTATCGCATTCGACGAACACGAGCGCGTCGATCGTGGCGTCAATTTCTCGTGCCGGATAGTCCCGCACTTCGTAGGGACGGTTCAGAAGAGGGTTGCCTTGCAGCCACGCATACCGCAGTCGCCGCGGATCCCAGAAATGCACGTGGGTGTCGACGACTCGCAGGGGCGCCATAAGTTGCACCTAACTCCGTAATGGGAGGCCGCCGTGACGTCTGTAGCGCAGGGCCGGCCAGGCGTAAGCATATGTGGCGATCAGGGCAAAGCAGGCCAGTGGCATGAGGAAGCTCGTGGACATGTCGTAAAGGTCCCCCAGGTAGCCCATCAGTTTGGGCAGGATCGCGCCACCGAGAATGGCCATCACCAGGAAGGCAGAGGCTCGCTTGACCTGGCCCCCGAGTCCGTCGAGCCCCAGTGCGAAGAGTGTTGGGAAGCTGATCGACATGAAGAAGAAGGTGAGAAAAACGGCGACAACCGACAGCCACCCGAGTTTCAGGACGATGAGCGTGCACAGCACTACATTAGCGAGCGCATAGTGCCCGAGAAGGCGGTAGGGCCTGCTGCGGGTCAGCAGCACGGTTCCTGTCAGTCGACCCGCCAGAAACAGGCCGAATCCCAGGAGACCCTGGAGCGAGGCCGCGCGTTGCTCGTTGATGATGAGCCCGCCGTCGTGAGGGGTCTCGGAGACCAGGTAGTTGATACAGAAGCTGAAGATGCCGGCCTGGGCGGCAACATAAAAGAACTGGGCCACGACCGCACCGACGAAATGCGGGCGGCGCCAGAGCGTCTCGGTGCTGTCGGTGGGCGCCGCCACATCACTGGGATCGGGCGGTGGGGCGATGTCCGGCACACTGGCCCGGGAGAAGATCCAGGCCAACGCGAGCACGAGAAACGCGACGGCAACGTAGGGAAGCTCGAGCTGTTGGTGTGAGACGACTACGCCAGCGGAGGAATAAAAGAACGCGCCTCCGACCACGGGGCCGAGTATCCAACCCAGTCCGTTCAGGCTCTGCGCGAGGTTGATCCGAAACGAAGCAAACTCCTTCGGACCGAGGACTGTCGTATAGGGGTTTGCCACGGTTTCCAGTACCGTCAGTCCCATCGCGATCACGCTCACGCCGAGGAGAAAGGCCCAGAAGGCGGCAATCGCCGTCGCGGCCAGGAACCAGAAGCCGCCCGCGGCAATGATGAGTAGTCCTGCGATGATGGCTCCTTTGTAACCGACACGGCGCGCCAACATTCCGGCGGGAAGCGCCATCAGCGCATAGCCGAGGTAGTGAGCCGTCTGCACCCAGGCGGACTGCGCCTTGCTGAGGTGCAGCTCGTCCTGGAAGTGCTTGTCCATGACATCGATCAGTCCGTTGCAGAAGCCCCAGAGCAGGAACAGCGAGCTGACCAGGAAAAAGGTGAAGGCGAGGCTGCGCCCCCCCTCGCCCACGAACCACCGCGGCTGGGTTGTCATGATGCCGTCAAACTCCTCCCGGCTGCGAGGGTGTGGGCCCTTAAGGGGTCAGCCCTTGTAGGTGGCCTCGGCGATCGATTGAGCCCGCATCTGGGCACTGAAGCCGGCCTGCACAGGCGCGCGGTAGCGGCCATGGCGGATCTCCACCGGGTCCACAAAATGCTCGTGCAGATGGCTCGTGTACTCACACATGGCCTGCTCCCAGCGTCCACTGACGACGACAAAGTCGATCATGGAGAGATGTTGGGCATACTCGCACAGTCCCACGCCGCCCGCGTGCGGGCAAACCGGCTTGCCGAACTTGGCGGCGAGCAGCAAGACAGTGAGCGCTTCGTTCAGGCCCCCGAGCCGGCAGGGGTCGGGTTGCGCGACATCAATGGCATCACTGGCCAACAACTGTTTAAACATGATGCGATTTTGGATGTGCTCACCGGTGGCCACGCGGATGGGACGCACGGCGCGCGCGACCTTGCCGTGACCCAGGATGTCATCGGGGCTCACCGGCTCCTCGATCCACCAGGGATGGAACCGGGCGAGGGTGTGCATCCACTCGATCGCCTGGCCGACCTCCCAGACCTGGTTGGCATCGACCATCAGGCGGCGGTGCGGACCGATTTCCTCGCGCAAAATAGAACAGCGACGCTGGTCCTCCATGAGATTGCGGCCGACTTTCATCTTGAAGTTCTGCCAACCGCCTGCGAGGGCTTCCCGACACAGCCGGCGCAGCTTGTCGTCGTCATAGCCCAGCCAGCCCACGGAGGTGGTGTAGGCCGGGTAACCCTCCTCTCGCAACTGCGCCTCGCGCGCCGCCTTGCCCGGGGCCTGGCCATGGAGAATGTCGAGAGCTTCCTCGGCAGTGAGGACGTCCTCGATGTGCCTGAAATCCAGGAGGGCCACAAACTGCTCGGGAGTGAGGTCCGCGACCAGCTTCCAGACGGGCTTACCGGCTACCTTCGCCCACAGATCCCAAACCGCGTTCACGACCGCGGCGAGGGCGAGATGAATGACGCCCTTCTCGGGACCCAACCAACGCAACTGGCTGTCCCCGGCGAGGGTGCGCCAGAACTCGCCCATGTTCGAGATGATCTCGTCCAAAGAGCGCCCAACGATGAACGGTCGGAACGCTTCGATGGCCGCGACACAGATTTCGTTGCCGCGTCCGATCGTGAAGGTGAATCCGTGGCCGGCCAGGCCTCCCGGATGGTCCGTTTTCAGAATGACATAAGCGGCCGAATAGTCGGGGTCGGGGTTCATGGCGTCCGAGCCGTCAAGAAACGTCGAGGTGGGAAAGCGCAAATCGTGCGCCTCCAGGTTTATGATGGATGTCACCGCTGTCCTCCCATATATAAACGACTGTTCCACCAGTGGGGCATGATGTCAAGAAAGAGTAGTAAGAAGCGCGTCAGTGCGACGGGTTACCAAGCCCCCGCGCTGAAGAAAGGCCTGGAGGTCCTCGAATTTCTAGCGGGCCAGTCGGAGCCCTACGCGGTCTCCGAGCTGGCGCGGGGACTGGGGAAGTCACGCAACGAGATCTATCGGATGGTGATGGTGCTCGAGGAGCTCGGGTACCTCGTGCGCACTCACGCAGACCAGTTTGCGCTGTCCCGCAAGCTCTTCGACGTGGCGATGCGGTCACCCCCCCAACGCAATCTGCTCGTGCACGCGTTACCCCAGATGCAACGCGTCGCGGAGGCCACCTCGCAGAGCTGTCATCTGACGGTGGCCAGCGGGTCGGACATCGTGGTGGTGGCGCGGGTGGAAAGTCCTGATACGGAAGTATTTTCAGTGCGCGTGGGGCATCGCCGGCCTTTGAATCAGTCGGCCTCGGGGCCGGTTCTGTTTGCCTATCAGACCGAGAGCCGCCGGGCTGAGTGGCAGGCCCTGCTGAGCTCGGATAAAGATCGCAAGCTGTGGGCGGCGATCGAGCAGGGGGTCCCTTCCATTCGTGAGATGGGATTTCACCTGACACCCAGCCCGTACGTGGATGCCGTAACGGATGTCGCCGCTCCGATCACGGAAGGCAAGAGCGAGCTGGCGATCGCGGCGCTGGTGATGCCGTACATCGGCGGCCGCTCGGCCAAGCTCAGTCTCACACAGGCCGCGGCCGTCATTCGCGAGGCCGCAAGGCGGATAAGCGAGGAATTGTAGCTGCACCGCGCTTGCGCA
>Ga0070665_100004941_pt1 | contig 13825 bp, 11 predicted proteins | sample KBSS13metaG_FD_65862 | JGI IMG/M metagenome (GOLD analysis project Ga0070665, IMG submission 65862) | Switchgrass rhizosphere microbial communities from Kellogg Biological Station, Michigan, USA - KBS S1-3 metaG | ecosystem: Host-associated > Plants > Roots > Rhizosphere > Soil ... | reverse complement strand
CAGCGAGCCGCCGCCCGCCTTGGAGCATCCGGCCGTCAAGCTACCCGAGCATTTCACTCGCGTCGCCGCCGCGGAGACCCCGGTTGTGTCCGACTCGGGCCCGCCTGCGGAGGTGCGTATCACCGGGAGTCTCATTCGCACCGCGATGGATGTGCCGGCGCCCGTCGTGTACCTGACCAGCAAGGATTTCTCGCAGGCGCCTTTTCCGACGGTCCAGGACACGCTCTACCAGCTGCCGATCAACTCCCTGAGTGCCCCTCGGGAGGACCTGTTCGTCAACAATAACTATAACTACGGCAGCGGTATCGATCTACGCGGCCTCGGCGTAGCCGCGACTCTCGTGCTCGTCAACGGCCGTCGCCAGCCGCTGTCCGGTTTGAACGGCGACTTTGTCGATGTGTCGAATATCCCGATGGCCGCGGTCGATCGGATCGAGCTGCTGCCCGACGGTGCATCGGCCTTGTACGGCTCTGATGCCATCGCCGGCGTCGTCAACATCATCATGAAGAACGACTTCGACGGCGCGGAGTCACAGGTGCGCTACGGCGGCACGCCCGGTGGGCGCGCTGACATCATGGCATCGCAGTTGCTGGGTACCCACTGGAGCGGTGGGAAAGCCATGCTCGCCTATCAGTACGAAAATGGTACGGTGCTGGCGGCCTCTACTCGGGGTTACGCTGCGAATGCTGACAAGCGGTCTTATGGGGGCGCCGACTATCGGACCTATTTTACCGACCCTGGCAACATCGTCGACCCGCAAACCTATCAACCGATCTCCGGGATTCCCTCGGGAGCTCCCAATCTGCAGAACCAGTTTGCACCATACGAGATATTCCCGCAGCGGACGTCGCATAGTGTGTATGGAACTGTCTCGCAGGACGTGAATGATGCGATTGAGCTCTTTGGCGAGGGGCGCTTCACCCAGCGCCATACATACGTGCAACACTTTGCTGAGACCGACACGCTATCGGTCCCGGCGACCAACGGGTTGAATCCCTTGGGGGCTGACACCCTCGTGGCCTATAACTTCGGCAATTCACTTGGTCCCATCTCGTTGGCTGCTCGGACTCGCGACTACCTGGGAACTGTGGGTGCGAAATTCAAGCTCGGTCATGATTGGCAGGTAACTTTATCGGAGTCGTACGGGCGGGAGACGCTGTTCAGCAATACGTACGACATATTTGATCCCACAGCGCTGGCTACGGCTCTTGCAGACACCAACCCGGCAACAGCGTTCAATGCCTTTGGCGGCATGACCAATCCGACGACCATTGCCGCCATCCGGACGACAGATGTTTTGCACGCCGTCTCGTCGATCGAAACGACGGGTTTAGAGGCTGACGGCCCGCTTTTCGATCTGCCCACCGGCTCCGTCAAGTTGGCTACCGGTTTAGAGCGGAGGGAGGAAAGTCTCGGTCACACCGTGGCGAATCTCGTGAACCCTGCGCAGCCCGGATATGAGCGGTACAGCCGCCACGTGGGTTCCGCCTTCGGTGAACTCCTGGTACCTGTAATCGGCGACCCGGCCAATCCGCGGGCACCGCCGCGATTGGAGCTCAACCTGGCGGCACGGTATGACAACTACAGTGATTTCGGCCACACCCTGAATCCCGAGTTCAGATTGCGCTGGACTCCGCTCGAATGGCTGAAGTGGCGGGCTAGTTGGGGTCGGTCTTACCGTGCCCCGAAGCTGGATGACCTGTATGACTCGGCGAACGACGCCGCGTTCTCGGCCGTCCTGACCGACCCGAAATCGCCGACCCGACAAGCCACGGTCCTGGCTATTCAGGGCAACAACCCCAAGCTCAGTCCGGAGACGGCGAAAACCTGGACGACCGGGTTCGACCTGGTTCCAACTTTCGACCCCGGTTTGAAGCTGTCACTCACCTATTATTCGATCGACTACGAGGGCCAGGTCACCTCACCGGATGCCGCCGATCCGTTCAATATCCTCGTGCAAGAGAACCAGTGGTCGGCATTCATCACGCGCAATCCCACCCAGGCCCAGGTCGCCGCCGTTTGCAATCGGCCCGACTATTACGGCTCACGCACCGATTGCCTGGCGAGTTTACCGGCGGCGATCGTCGATCTACGCCTCGCGAACCTGGCATCGACCAGGCTTACCGGCCTGGATTTCGACGTCCGCCAGGCTCTGAAGACCGGTGCGGGACATTTCGATTTCGGGCTGAACGGCAGTTATGTGTTCCACTTCGACCAGGCACTGACCAGTGCTGTCGCACCTGTTGATATTCTAAACAGCCTGGGAAATCCGCTGAAATTGCGATTCCGTGCGACGTTGGGCTGGAGCCAACATGGTGAGGGGGCGCGGGGCCTGGGAGTCAACCTGGCTCTCAACCATACCGGTGGCTACGACAATGCCGCCAGCAAACTGCTTCCGCGTATCGACTCGTTGACGACGGTGGACGCGCGGCTGCGCTATGCCACGGCGCGGCGGGACGGCCTTTGGAGCGGGTTGGAGTTCTCCCTGAACGCGGTGAACGTCTTCAACCAGAGCCCACCGTTTGTGGACAATGCCGCTGGGTACGACCAGGCGAACTTCCAGGGACTGGGACGCGTTCTGAGCTTGTCAGTCGTCAAAAGTTGGTGAGCACGAGGGACGATGCGCGACCCGATCGAGTCGCGCATCGAGCCTCTAACGTGACTTAGCCGAATTGGTAGCCGTTCCCGCCGTCGGGATGAAAGCCACCGATCCCGCCCTTCGTTTCCTCGGAGACCACCCCCACCTCAACCAGCTCCGTCTCATGAACCACGTCCGTGTGTTCTTCCAACCTGACCAACTCGTTCGGGTTCGCGTTCATGCTGGCTTTCCTCCACAGGCACTTGTTGGCCTAAACAAGATAAAAAGTGATTGTTGCAAAGCGTCGAAAGAAAATTGTCGCTGATGGCAGACAACTCGAGAAGGGCGAATTACAGTAGATTCCACACTGGGTCAATACGCCCCGTGTACAAATCGCGGCCGCAGCACATTACCACAATTGTGCGTAGCACAATAACCCAAGCTCGGGCACAAATTTCGCGGCGGCGGATTAAGTCTCGAAGGCGCTCGCAAGGTCGTTCCGTCGTTGCGTCGGCACACGACGTTCGCGGCAACTACGAGTGGCTGTGTCGCTCGCGGCACGGCATCCTGTGCGGTTTCCGAACATCGCAGCAAACGCTGCACGGACCCGCATCGCAGCAAGTATTTTTATTTGCAAGGGTGGGGGGTGTGTGCACTTATCGCGCATTTAAATGGGTAAGGACGGGGTGATGGATACGGGCGACATGGGCGGAAGCTCACCACCGGGAAGGCGTGAAGAGCTGGTCGAGGAACTATGCAGGGCGCATGAGACGCAACTGCTCCAGTACCTCACGCGCATGCTCGGCCGGACCGATATCGCTCGGGAAGTCGTCCAGGACACGTACGAAAGGATTCACATCCAGTATCGACCCGAAGAAGTGATGTTTCCGCGCGCCATGCTCTACAAGATCGCGACGAACTTTGCCCTGATGCGGCTGCGTCGCGCGCGCCTGGAGAGCACGGTCATCACCGGGCCGCAGGGCATGGAGAAGGTCCCCGACGAGGCGGCGTCACCCGACAAGCGCGTCATCGCCGAGGAGATCAACGAGCGGTTGGTGCAGACCATCAAGGAGCTCTCCCCGAGCCTGCGCACCGTGCTCATCATGGCTCATGTCCAGGGCATCGCACGCAAGGACATCGCGGAGCAACTGGGGATCTCGTTGAAGAGGGTGGACAAGCGCATGACCAAGGCCCTGCGGACCTTGCGCGAGCGCATGGAGTCCTTCGGCATTGATCTGCTGCATGTCGATTGAAAGGCACCGGAGAATCAGCGTGTCTACAGAATTGAACGAGATCCGCGACCAGGCCGCCTCGTGGACCACCTTGATCGAAAGCGGCGAGATGTCGGACGCCCAGCGGAACGAGTTTCATTTGTGGCTGCTGGAGCCGGCCCACGTGCGGGCGCTGCGGGAATACCGCACCCTGGTGTCGATCATCCAGGAGCTGCCGAAGCAGAAGGCCGCGGTGCTCACGGCGTTGCCCATGCCGCAAGCGAGGTTTCCCTCGCTAGCCGCCCTGTTGACCAGCCCGATGCGCCTGACGGGCGCCGTAGCGACCCTGGCGGCCGTTGCAGCCCTCGGCGTCTGGTTGAGCGTCCCGGCCGTCCGGGAATTCGCTACGCAGACCTATTCGACCGGCACGGGTGAGTCGCGCACCGTAGTGCTAACGGACGGCTCCGTCGCCCATCTCAACACGCAGAGCCGCATCCATTGGGTGGGCACGGGGAAAGACCGTGCCGTCGCGCTCGAGAAGGGCGAGGTGCTCTTCGAAATTGCCCACGATCCGATACGTCCCTTCCGGGTGACCGTCGGCAATAGCGAAATCCGCGATCTCGCGACGGAATTCGACGTCTACCGCAAGTCCAACGGCAGTGTCGTCGTCACCGTTCTGAGCGGCCAGGTGGCCATCAAGGAGCTCGCGGTCGGGAGCGCTCAACCCGCTTGGACAGAGCGCCTGCTGCGGCCCAACGAGCAGCTCGAGTACACCCAGGCCAGCCTGATCGCCGATGTTCACGCGGTCTCTGCGCCGAAGTCGGTCCGCTGGCGCGAAGGCCTGCTCGAGACCGAGGGCCAGTCGTTCGCCACCGTGGTGAACGAACTCAACCGTTATACCTCCAAGCCGATCCTGGTCGCCGACCCGCGCCTGGAATCGGCCGATATCAACATCGGCGGCACGTTGGGTATCCATGACGTGCCGGCGGCCCTGGAGCGCATCGAGCGTCTCGGGCCGATTGTAGTAACGGATACCGGCGACTCGTACGTCCTAACCTATAAGGCAGAAGGCTCTTCCGGCGGTGAACGCGCCGGGGCTTGGCGCGAAAATGCGGCAGGGCGTCCATGATTCGAACCGGGCATGCAGTTTTTTTCGTGCGAGCGTTGTCTGCACGCCGTGAGCTCCATAGTCACGAAAATCGCACAGTTTTCCCGATCCTGACATTAAGGAACCAAGAGGACGAAAAAACATGTTGATACTAACGCGACGGGTCGGTGAGACCGTAATGATCGGAGACGAGGTGACGATCACCGTGCTGGGTGTGAAGGGGAACCAGGTGCGTGTCGGCATCAATGCTCCCAAGAGCGTTGCTGTCCATCGCGAGGAGATCTACGAGCGCATCAAGCGCGAGCAGCAGGGCGAGTCAGGAGATAAGCCGAAGCACACGGCAGAGTACGCTCCGGCCTGATCGTTCGGTCTTTTTGCAGGTCGCGCGCACGGGGGGTCTTAGTGCGCGCGATGTCTTGAACGCTCGAGAGAATGCATTACTTTCACAGTCGCGAGGAGAGTGCTGAAATCCTCCGGCGCGCGCTGCAACTCATGGCGCCGCACAAGGCCGCTTTTCATCCTCTCAGCTATGCGCTGTGGTATGAGCATGCGGCCGACCTCAATCCCAGCCTCTCCCGCGACCTCGAGAAGTTTTCCGTACCCGATGCGCCCCTATGCGAGCCGGACGTCTCGCGGCTCTACGGACTGCATATTGCCGCGCGCGATGTCGAGGCATTCGAGCGTGCGCAGACTCAGCTCCGCACGCTGCTAGAGCATACGGCGAGTGGTGCAGCTAGCACCCAGACCGCGGCGGTTCGTTTTACGCATACCCTCGAGAGCGTCAGTAAGAAGCTGGAGCAACCCGTCGACGCTGCCACTCTGAAACGCTTGGTTGCCGAGCTGGCCAGCCAGGCGCAGATCATGCAGAAAGTGACCGTGGAGTTCTCCGAGAAGCTCTCGACGCATCGTACGGAGGCTATGGGCGTCGTCGACCGACTAGAGCGCGCACAAACGGAGCCGCTGCGCGATCCTCTGACCGGTTTGAACAACCGGCACGGATTCCAGCGTGCTGCCGACGCGTTGACCTCGACCGATCTGGTGGGCGTGGCCCTGTTGGCTGCGGATGTCGATCATTTCAAGAGCATCAACGACACTCACGGTCATGTGATCGGCGACAAGGTTTTGCTGAAGATTGCCGAGATCCTGCGCACGCACATCAAGGCGGACGATATCGCGTCACGACTGGGTGGCGACGAGTTCGCAATTCTTCTGCCGGGGATGTCTCTCGCCGAAGCTGCCGAGCTGGCGGAGCAGATCCGGGTTTCCGTCTCGCGCACGAAGATCTCGCGCTCCGATGGTTCGGAATACGCTGGAGAGGTTTCACTCTCGATCGGACTGGCGGTGGGCGAGAAGAACGACACCCTGGAGACGCTCCGTCACCGCGCGGACGCCGCGATGTACAAAGCAAAAGACGCGGGACGCAATCGCGTCAGTCTCTCGGCCAACGTGCCCCTGAAGCAAGTCCGCTGAGTTTCATAGAACTCTCCGCAAGGAAACCTGCGACTTCAGTCGCGGGATGAATTGCGCTACGATGTTGGATGCAGCGCTTAGCCCCATCGACGCAGGGTGGCATACGACCAGATATCGGGGGCTCTCTGGCGCAAGCTGGCCCGTCGTCGCAGTACGGCAGAGGATGTTGGCGTGCCTGGCACGATCCAGAGACCGGTGTAGCCCGACAGGGAAATTCGTTGGGTCGAGAGCTATCGCTCTCGTGTAAGGCTCCGGCATGTTCGGGGAATTCTGCAAGGTCTGCTTGCTCCTTAGAATAAAGCCTCTGACTTCAGTTAGGGGTTGCTTTACCCGAAAGGACCCAATTTATAGCCGTGGGCGCTGAGAGAGCGGCACGGTATATTGGCGGGATGGATGAAGCCGAGCGAGTACTCCAGGATGTCTTTGGCTATTCCGCTTTCCGCGGCGAGCAGAAGCAGATCGTCACGCACCTTGCAGGTGGAGGTGATGCGCTCGTTCTGATGCCGACGGGCGGTGGCAAGTCGCTGTGCTACCAGATCCCGTCGCTGCTGCGAGAAGGGATCGGCGTTGTCGTCTCCCCCCTAATTGCGCTCATGCAGGACCAGGTGGCGGCTCTCGAGGAGGCCGGCGTGCGCGCCGCAGCGCTGAATTCCTCGATGACCTGGCCGCAGGTCCAGGAAGTCGAGCGCAAGGTTCGATCCGGCGAGATCGACTTGATCTACGTTGCTCCGGAGCGTCTTCTCACCGAGAAATGCCTGGCGCTCCTCGACTCGACCCCAAAGATCGCGCTGTTCGCTATCGACGAGGCGCATTGTGTATCGCAGTGGGGCCACGATTTTCGTCCCGAGTACATCCGGCTCGCCGTGTTGGCTGAGCGCTATCCCGGAATTCCGCGCATCGCGCTCACGGCCACCGCCGACGAGATGACCCGTAAGGAAATCGTCGCGCGCCTGCACCTTCAGAACGCGCGGGTCTTCATCTCGAGTTTCGACCGTCCGAATATCCGCTATCGGATCGCTGAGAAGCAAAGCGCGCGCAAACAGCTACTGACCTTCATCCGTACAGAGCACGACGGCGAGTCTGGAATCGTCTATTGCCTCTCACGCTCGACCGTTGATGAGACCGCGGCGTTTCTGGAGGGGCAGGGTGTGAACGCACTGCCGTACCACGCCGGCCTCGATAACAGCACTCGTGAGGCAAATCAGAGCCGCTTCATACGCGAGGATGGCGTGGTGATGGTCGCGACAATCGCCTTCGGCATGGGCATCGACAAGCCCGACGTCCGGTTCGTCGCTCATCTGGATCTTCCCAAAAGCGTCGAGGGGTATTACCAAGAGACCGGCCGAGCAGGCCGCGACGGATTACCCGCGGACGCGTGGATGATTTACGGCTTGGGAGATGTGGTCCAGCAGCGTTGGATGATCGATCAGTCCGAAGCCTCCGAGGAATACAAGCGGATATTTACGGCGAAACTCGATGCGATTCTTGGCCTGTGCGAAGCGGCAGATTGCCGTCGCGTGCGGCTGCTCGATTACTTCGGCGAGTCGAGCCAACCCTGCGGTAACTGCGACAATTGCCTGACGCCCCCCGAGGAGTGGGATGGCACCGAGGCTGCGCGAAAGTTGATGTCCTGTATTCTCCGCTGTCAGCAGGCCAGCGGATTCTCGTTTGGCGCGCAACAGGTCATCGACATTCTGCGCGGCAAGAGCACGGCGAAGGTCGAGCAGTTCGGCCATGAAAAACTCAGCACCTTCGGCATCGGTGCCGATCTCGACGTGATGCAATGGCGTTCGGTCCTGCGGCAACTGGTGATGATGCGTCTCGTGAGGGTCGACCACGAGCGATTCAACACGCTGCGCCTCACCGAAGGTAGTCGCGCAGTCTTGCGCGGTGAGAAGCAGTTGCGTCTACGGCGCCCAGCCAAAGCGTCAGCAAAGCCACGCTCCGACCGGCAACTCATAGACAGGAGTCGCATCGGCGTGGAGGTTGCTGATGTTGCCCCCGTCGATGAGGCGGCCTACGAAGCGCTACGCACCTGGCGTCGCGAAGTCTCGAAGGAGCATAGCGTCCCGGCCTACACGGTGTTCCACGACAGCACACTAAAGGAGCTGGCACGCGTCAGACCGCAGTCATTGACCCAACTACGCGCCATTTCGGGCATCGGCGCGACGAAGCTGGAGAGATACGGCGAAGCGCTCCTGGAAATTTTAGGAGCACGTTGACGCGGGCCCGCCGGCCGCGCACCCGGGGGGGCGCTGGGGCCAGCGCCGGAGGCTCGCGCCGCCGCCGCGGGAGCCCGCGCCGGAGTCTCGGGCCACGCGCCCCGGGGGCTCGCCGCGCGAGCCCGCCGGGCGAGCCCAACGGCCGCCGCCTTACATCGGCTGCTTCAACACACTGATCACCTGGGCCTCCATGTTCAACTTGAGGCCGATGACCGAATACGTCCGCCCCAGCCCCGACTCCTTCGCGCCACCGAACGGCACAGTAGCCATCGTGGCGCGGTGTTGGTTCACCCAGGCGGTACCCACTTCCAGTCGCGCGGCGATCGCGGCGGCCCGCTCGGGATCGTGACTCCAAACCGACCCGGCCAGTCCATACCGCGTATCGTTGGCACGCCGAATAGCGTCCTCGATGTCGGTGAACTTCAGCACCGGCACGATCGGCCCGAACTGCTCCTCGCTGACGATCCGGCTGTGCTCGTCGACGTTGGCAACAATGGTGGGCGGAAAGAAATACCCCGGCTTGGACGCTGGAACTTCGCCGCCCGCCAGAATCCGCGCGCCGGCACGCTTGGTGTCCTCGAGAATGCCGACGACACGGTCGTACTGCATCCGGTTCTGAATAGGCCCGTATTGCGTCTGGGGATCGAGGCCATCACCGACCCGGGCCTTGCGCGCCTCGGCGGCGAGAGCGTCGCAAAGCGCGTCGTAAATCCGCTCGTGCGCATAAATGCGCTTGATGGCCATACAGACCTGGCCGCTGTTGACGAACGAGGCAAAAAACAACTTCGGCGCGACGGTTTTCGGATCGACGTCATCCAACACGATGGCGGCATCGTTGCCGCCGAGCTCGAGGGTGACGCGCTTGAGAGTGGCCGCGGCGCTCGCCATGACTTTCTTGCCGGTGGCCACCGAGCCCGTGAAGGAAATCTTGTCGATGCCCGGGTGCTCCGTCATCCAGCGACCCAACTCGTCGCCGCCGGAGAGAACATTGACCACGCCGGCCGGGAATACCTCGCGCAACAGCTCGCCGATCTTCAACGTACACAGCGGGGTGTAGGGAGATGGCTTGAGAACCACCGTGTTGCCGGTGTATAGCGCGGATACCATGGGGCCCGAGGCAAGATTGATCGGGGCGTTCCAGGGCGCGATGATTCCAACAACACCCAACGGCCGGTAGTGCAGCTCGATGCGGCGCTCGGCATCCTCCACGAGCTTCTCGACCGGAATGGCAATGCGGGTCATGCCTTCGGCCAGGGTTGCCGCCCGGGTGATTTCATCGCGCGACTGCTGCAGGGGCTTACCCTGCTCACGGGTGAGAAGCTCGGCCAGCGGCTCCTGGTTGGCGCGCAGCACATCCGCCATGCGCTTGATGAAGGCGGCCCGCTCTTCGAACGACTTGCCGGCCCAGGCATGGCCCGCGCGACGAGCTACGACGACCGCGTGGTCCAACTGTGCCTTACCCGCGGCAGGGCAGCGCGCGAAGACCGAGCCGGTCGCCGGGTTGATGACCTCCAATGCGTCCTCGCCGTCGACCAACTCGCCGCCGATCAGAAGCTTGAAATCCGTCCTGAGACCCGCGACCGCGTTGGCCGTCGCCGTTGAAGAAGCTGGCATGACAAATCCTCCACTCATCCTGTTCGATAGTCGCTCACGTGCGAATATCGCACGGCAAAAGTCACTTGCATTGTGTGCACGGAAGCGGCCCGCTAGGATAACAAACGACCCCTGCCGCGACACTCGGCGGATTCACCGCCAGGCCTTGAAAATCAGCACGATGAACATTCCGACCTGTAAAGCCCCTGATCCCGATACCCACAAGCCCAAGTACCGTGCACCCCCGGGCGCCTGCGACGCGCATTGCCACATATTTGGCCCGGGCGACCGTTATCCGTACGCGCCCGATCGCAGCTACACGCCTCCCGATGCGCCCCTGTCGCGCTTCAAGCAGCTGCAGTCGATCCTAGGACTCGAGCGTGCCGTTCTCGTGAACGCCAGCTGCCACGGCGTCGATAACACGGTCATCGTCGACGCGATCGCGCAGAGCGGCGGTAAATACCGCGGCGTCGCCAATGCCGACGATTCCTTCACCGAGCGCGACTTCGAGAAGCTGCACGAGCAAGGCTTCCGCGGCGTGCGCTTCAACTTCGTGAAGCACCTCGGCGGTATGCCCGACATGGACGAGTTCCATCGCATCCTGGCGCGCATCCGGCCCCTGGGCTGGCACATCGACCTGCATTTCGATGCCGGCGATCTCGTCGAGTTCGACGATTTCCTGCACAAGCTGCCCGTGCCGTTCATCATCGACCACATGGGGCGCGTGCCCACGAAGGCCGGGCTCGAGCAGCCGCCGTTCCGCGCGCTGCTCAATCTCGCACGCAAGCACCCTAACTGCTGGGTCAAAGTTTCCGGTGCGGAGCGCATCTCCAGCGCCGGGCCACCGTTCACTGACGCGGTGCCCTTCGCGCAGGCCCTGATCGAGGCGATTCCCGATCGCATCCTCTGGGGCACCGACTGGCCGCACCCGAACATTTCCAAGCACATGCCCAACGACGGTGACCTGGTGGATCTCGTCCCGCTGATCGCGCCGGACCCGGCAATCCAGCGTAAAATCCTGGTCGATAACCCTCATCGCCTCTATGGCTTTACCGCGTAGATTGCGACCGCAGATTGGCTGGCCACGGTCAACCGACTTTCAAGCCAATCGCCCGCACCTTGAAGATAAGGATCATGACTGAAACCAAAGACCCCGCTCGCATAGAGCCAACCGTGGGATTCGACGATGTCCCCGGTACCACGCTGTTTGACGCGCAACGCTCGCGTCAGGGCTATCACGTCAACATGTTCTGCATGTCGCTGATGAAGGCCGCGAACCGCGAGGAATTCAAGAAGGACGAAGCCGCCTACCTCAAGAAATGGCCCATGACCGAGGAGCAGCGCGACGCCATCCTCGAGCGCAACTGGGGTCGCATGATCGAGCTCGGCGGCAACATCTATTTCCTCTCCAAATTGTTCTCCACCGACGGGCTGTCGTTCCAGTTCGTCGCGGCGACCATGACCGGACTCACCCAGGAGCAGTATGCCGAGATGATGCTGAAGGGTGGCCGGCCAATCGAAGGTAATCGCAGCAAGTCGGAGTGGCAGAAGCGTGGCTAAGATCGTTGCTAGTGTGAATGTCTCGCACGTGCCGGCCATCGGCGCGGCGTGGGATAACAAGAAAACCGACACCCCGTACTGGGAACCGGTGTTCAAGGGTTTTGATTTCTCCAAGAAATGGATCGCCGACCTCAAGCCGGACGTCATCCTGCTCGCCTACAACGATCACGCCTCCGCCTTCTCGCTGGAGATTATTCCAACATTCGCCTTGGGTTGCGCCGCGGAATTCCAACCGGCCGATGAAGGCTGGGGGCCGCGCCCGGTGCCGGTCGTCAAAGGCCATCCCGTGCTGGCCGCGCACATCGCGCAATCGGTCATTCTGGATGAGTTCGACCTCACCCTGGTCAACAAGATGGATGTCGATCACGGCCTGACCGTGCCGCTCACCCTCATGTTCGGCCAGCCCCAGGAGTGGCCCTGCAAAATCATTCCTCTGCACTGCAATGTCATCCAGTATCCGCCACCGACGGGTAACCGTTGCTACAACCTCGGCAAGGCGCTCAAGAAGGCCGTGGAGTCCTTCCCCGAGGATCTGCGAGTCGTCGTTTTCGGCACCGGCGGCATGTCACACCAGCTCCAGGGCGCGCGCGCCGGACTCATCAACAAGGAATGGGACACCCGCTTCCTCGACAACCTCGTCAAGGACCCGGAGGCCAACACCAGGATTCCTTTCATCGAGTATGTGCGCGAGGCCGGTTCGGAGGGCATTGAGCTCGTCATGTGGATGATCTCGCGCGGCGCGCTGGATCGTGACGTCAAGGAGGTTTATCGCTTCTATCACGTGCCTTCGTCCAACACGGCGTTGGGACACCTGATTCTCGAGAACAAGCGCTAGGAACTGCACTCATGGCCAAGGTTGTAAAGATCGTCGTAGCAGGACAGGGTGCCTTCGGTATCAAACACCTGGAGGCGTTGCAGAAGATCCCGGACGTGCAGGTCGTCTCCCTGACGGGAGGTAACCAACAGCAGACCGAGGAAGTTGCCAGGAAGTTCGGGATTGCGCATTGGACCGGCAACCTGGCCGAGAGCCTGGCGCAGCCCGGCGTCGAGGCCGCGATTCTCGCCACGCCCACGCAGATGCACGCAAACCAGGCGGTGCAGTGCCTGAAGGCGGGCAAGCACGTGCAGGTGGAGATCCCGATGGCGGACACCGTCGCGGATTCTGAGCGCGTCGCGCAGGCGCAGAAGGAGACCGGCCTGATCGCCATGGCCGGCCACACGCGCCGCTTCAATCCCAGTCACCAGTGGATCCACAAGCGCATCAAGGCCGGCGAGCTCAAGGTGCTGCAGATGGACGTGCAGACCTACTTCTTCCGCCGTACCAACATGAACGCGCTCGGGAAGCCGCGGAGCTGGACGGACCACCTGCTGTGGCATCACGCGTGCCACACCGTCGACCTGTTCGCTTATCAGACAGGGGAGGCGGCGGCGCAGGCCTATGCGGTGCAGGGTCCTATGCATCCGGAGCTCAAGATCGCCATGGATATGGGGATCCTGCTGAAGACCAGGTCAGGCGCCGTGTGCACGCTGTCGCTGTCGTTCAACAACGATGGCCCGCTCGGGACGTTCTTCCGTTATATCTGCGATAACGGCACGTACATCGCACGTTATGACGAACTGGTCGATGGCAATAACAAGGCTATCGACGTCTCGAAGGTTGACGTATCGATGAATGGCATCGAGCTGCAGGATCGCGAGTTCATCGCCGCGATCCGTGAGAAGCGCGAGCCGAACGCGAGCGTGCAGCAGGTTCTGCCTGCTATGCGCACACTCGGTAAGCTCGAAGACTTCATGAATAGCGCGGGCTAACCCCGCGCGCGGCGAGCGTCCGCTCGCCCACGTCCCTCCCACCTCCATCGGGCCGCGTAAGCGGCCCGATGCGTCTACGGCACGCGTTTCCCCACGCCAGCGCGCCGCGCTACCCGCGCGTTTCTAAACACACACGTCAGTTATTGTGACTGGTCAGTGTCATCGCAGGAGCGCATTGTTAATTGCGTTGCACGACAAGGAGTGTTCAGTATGCGAGGCCCGTGGTGGTATCCCGTGTGGGATCTGCTGAAGCACACTCTCATGTATGTGACGT
>Ga0070665_100004937_pt1 | contig 13832 bp, 9 predicted proteins | sample KBSS13metaG_FD_65862 | JGI IMG/M metagenome (GOLD analysis project Ga0070665, IMG submission 65862) | Switchgrass rhizosphere microbial communities from Kellogg Biological Station, Michigan, USA - KBS S1-3 metaG | ecosystem: Host-associated > Plants > Roots > Rhizosphere > Soil ... | reverse complement strand
GACCCGTGCTCGAGCTGCGGTGGCGGCCTTGCGAAGCGGCGACCGTCGATCTCATACTCTGGTCGGGATTTTTCGCGCGGCCGTCGGATTCAGGAGGACAGTGCGATGAGTGCGGACCTTGCGACGTTGTTCGATCAGTTCGACCGCGGCAGGCTGTCGCGCCGGCAATTGCTGAAAGCCCTCGGCATTGCCGTGGCTATTCGGCCCGCGTCTGCGTTTGCCCAGGGTCAGTGCGGCGGCGCTCGCGCCGGCACCCCGGAGTGCGACCCGACGCCCGCCAAGCTGCCGTTCGCCGCCACCGGGTGGAAAACCGTCCTGCTGGATCACCTCTCCTGTCAGGTCGTGGATTATTCGAAGGAGGCGGCGTATTACGCCGCCCTTATGAACTGGAAGATCCGGAGCGACGACGGCAAGCAGGCGACGCTCGACATCGGTGACTGGGGCGGGCTCGTCATTCGCGGCGGGTATCAAGCGCCGCCGCCCCCACCGGCGGGCGACGCGCCGGCAGCGGGTGGTCGAGGTGGCGGCGCTCCACGGGCGCCGCGGCTCGCGGTGTTCGACGGGTTCTGCTGGGGCATCGAACCGTGGGATGCGAAGACCGTGGAAGCGGAGCTGCGGAAGCGCGGGCTGACGCCGGTCGCCGACAACCAGGGCAAGGACTTTCAGAGCTTCCACGTGAAGGATCCGGACGGATTCGATCTGCAGATCAGCAACGGCAACCGGAGCAACCGCCGTCAGGGCGCTGCCAGCGGCAAGACGTCCAGCGCCGCCCCGTTCGAAGCGACGAGCTGGAAGACCGTGTGGCTCGATCACATCTCGTTCGAGGTCTCGAACTACAAGGAGACCGTTGCGTTCTACACCGCGCTGCTCGGCTGGAAGCCGGGGACCGACGAGGGCAGCCAGAGCCAGTGCGAGATCGGCGACATCGGCGACATCATCATTCGTCGCGGCGGCGGCGGCAATCGTGGCGCGGCGCCGCCGACAACGCCCCCGGCGCGCCGGGCGGCGATGGGTCACATCTCGTTCGGCATCACCCCGTTCGATCCCGACCAGGTCAAGGCCGAGCTCGAGAAGCGCGGGTTAACGGCGCGCGTCGACACCGGTGGCCGGGGCGACATTCACACGTCGGCCTACAAGAGCTACCACACCACGACGCCGAACGGATTCGATCTGCAGATCAGCGCGACGACGAAATCGAATCGCGGCGGCTAGCGTGCGGCCGGTGATCGCTTCGGCACCCTGGTGAGCTCGACCTTCAAGGGGAATGAGATCTTCAGCAGCCCATGGTGGGTCGCGCAGGAGACCTACCGGCGAATCACGAAAACTGCTCACCGCACCAGGCAGCCCATCGTCAGCGTCGCGCCTTCAACCGCCTGCAGCGGGAGCGTCACCGCCTGCCGATGTCCGACGCCACGGCGGCGGCGATCGTCGCGTCGGCGTCCGGCTTCAGGATGTAGCCGGACTTCAGATTCCTTTCCGTGACCGACCTGACCGCCGAAACGTACGCGTCGTGCGTCGGGTACAACTTCGTCAACGTCGCGGCGTCGAAGTCGGTGTGCGATCCATACAGACGGCAGAAGCCGGGCCCGCTGTTCTGGCCGGTATTGACGCCGGTCGGCACGGCGTGCTCCGACAACCGGATGCCGCCGAGCGCATTGCCGTGCTCATCGCGCGCGATCACGGCCGGGGGGCCGACCGACGAAGTCTCGATCGGCGTCGCGCCCGGCGGCAGCGTCCCGTCCATCACCCAACGCTGCAGGTGATCGAAGGCCGCGTTCATCACGTAGTGAAACGGCACGTGGCTGTACGGCGGGCGATCGCAGGGGCTCGCGGTGCCCATCGCGCTGGACGGGGCGCCCTGAGCGGGCTGACCACCCTGACCGCGGCCTGCAGGCGTACCGGTTCCGACTGCCGCCGCGGTGCTCCTTCCGGCACCGGGCGTCGTACCGGGCGCGATCGGGTTGCCGTCGCGCTGCGTGAGCTTCCGCGAACTGGCCACGAACTGCTGATCGACATGCGAGTCGCCGGCTACCTCCCACGATCGGAAATTCGCGGTATCGGGTTGGCGGAACGCGGCCTGGCTGCCGAGGACGTCGGTCTCGGACAACAGCTTCCAGACCTTGAGGGTGCCCAGATCGGTCCGAATGCGTCCGCCGCCGCCGTGGACCACGACCGCGTCGAACACGGGCATCAGCGGATGGACGGAGTTCACGTAGGTGGCGAGACGGCCGGCCGACTGCGAATGGCCGGTGGCAAACAGGCGCTGCACCCGAAGGTCGCCGGCGACGTGGACGGCGCCCTGGACGCGGACAGCCTGAGCCACCTGCGCGAAGATGTCGTACGACAGATCGTCGTTGGTGATGGTTCCACCGTGCGTCACGTCGAGCGATCCGTACCGCCTGGCGTTCCACACCTTCAGCGCGTCGACGCCGACTCGCTGCGCCGAGACGCCGACCCACACGTAGCCGGTGCGCATCCAGTAGTCGTGCGCCTGCAACCAGTCGATGTCGAGATCGTGGCCCGGCGTAACGTTGTTCCACTCGATGACGGCGGTGCCGTTGAACGCACGTGGCGTCGCCGGCCGGCGGACGATGATCCGCGTCTTGTACGGATGGCCGCTGTCGACCACGGCGCCGGTCGCGCCGGGCGGCGTCGTGTAGCGGTTCGCGGTGCCTTCCACGAAGAACTCTTCCTCGACGTAGCCGTACTTCGCGAGGTCGTCCACCGTCGCGGAATACGGATAGTCGTGCGACGCGTCACCGAGCGGCGCCGTGGCTACGATCGGACCGCTGAACGTCGGCGGCGCGAGGTTCGCGGCTCGACCCTCGACACCGATGCCGGCGCCGAGTACCAACGCGACGGCACCGGCCGCGGCGCCTCCCGCCACGACGCGCGTCAGGGCAGCGCGCATGTGAAGCTCGCGGCGTCGTTGGTGTCGCCCGCACCCTTGTACTTCGCGACCTCGGGGAAGCGGCAGAGCGGACGGGTCTTGTCCACCTTGCCTGCGGTTCTGTGCGCCGCGACGATCTGCTTGGGCGCGCTGCCGGTCGCGACCCATCCTTCGATTGCGCCCATCTTGTCGAAGGTATCGGTGCCCGCGCCTCCCTGGCAATGATTCATGCCGGGGACCATGTAGAGCGCGATCCCTTTCGCGGCCGCCTCCTTGCCGACGGTCTTCACCACCTTGTCCCAGTAGATGGTGCTCTCCATCGGCGTCACCTGCTGATCGGTCCAGCCGTGGTACATCAGCAGCTTGCCTCCGCGATCGAAGAACGGCTTGAGGTTGGGGTCGCCGGAGAACAGCGCGCCGCCGTCCGCCTGCGCGGCCCGCTCGAAGTCGTTGGCCACTTCGAAGGTGTGCCAGTCCCAGCGGGGATCCTTGAAGAGGATGTTCGCCAGACCGGAAATGGACAATCCGAGTGGCGCCGCGCCGCCGATCGTGGCAAATCCCAGCTCGGTGCCGGGCATGAGATGGCGTTCGTCGATCGCCTTGCCGGTCTTGGGGTTCTTGAGCGGCGAGGTCAGCGCCTTCGCCGACTCGACCTGTCCCTGCGTGAGGCAGTCCGGTCCGTCCGCGCCCTTGCACGCGAGCTTCGCGTAGTCGAAATGGCACTGCAGCGGGTTCTCGAGGACCCCGTCCTTGACGCCGTCGAGCGCGTCGCATGCGTCGAGGACCGCGGCGTGGATCATCGGCAGCTTGGCCGCGGGGATCACGCCGTCGGGATTGCTGTTGATCTTCTGGCTGACCGCCACGCGCGCCGCGTGCATGCGCATCCCGTCCCATGCCGAGGCGCCGGCCACGATGGCGTTGAAGTCATCGGGATACCGCTGCGCTTCGGTGATGGCCTGACGGCCGCCGGTCGAGCAGCCGTTGAAGAACGAGATCGTCGGCGCGGTGCCGTAGAACGCGTCGATGATCGGCTTGGCCAGGACCGTCGTCTCGTGAATCGCGCGGTAGCCGAAGTCGACGAGCTTCTCGGGATGCCCGAGCGCGAAATCCGCGGTCCCTCCGGTGTGACCGGTGTCGGTGCTCGCGGTGGCATAGCCCGCCGTCACCGCCGCCGCCATCGCGGGGTAGGAGATGACGCCGGCCCACCCGCCGCCGCCGACCGCTTCGTACTTGCCGTTCCATCCCGACGCCGGCAGCCAGACTTCGGCCTTGATGTCGGAATCGGCGCTCGGCGTCAGCGTCGCGGAGACGCGGCAGAACGCCGGTGCGTCGAGATAAGGGTTCGGCGCTGGACCGCGGCCGCCCGCGCCAGGTCCGGCGGCGCCTTCCCGCCCGGCAATGGCCGGAGCGACGAACGCGCCGGGCGCCACGGTCTGGACGGCGATAATCTTGGCGTGCGGGAGCGACAGCGAGGCGAGCGACTCGCACGAGGCCGGCCCCGCCGGCGAGGCGGCCGAGGCCGGGACATGTACGGCTGCAGCGGTGGAGAGCATCACGGCAACCAACACGGCCTGCACGATTCTCATGACCGCCTCCTCACCGTGCAAGAGGGCGCACGGGCGGCCATAGTCTAGCGGAATCGACGGTCGAGAGGGCGACGGCCGCCATGCAGGTCGGCGGCCGTCGTCTGGGTGCCTACAGCGAGCGCAGGAAGTTCAGCAGGTTCTGCTTCTGCGTTTCGGTCAACTGCAGGTAGTTGGACACGACACCGTTGGCCTCCGAGCCCTGGCTGGCGTGCGCCCGAATCGCGGTGATCAGGTTCGACGTCCGTCCATCGTGCAGGAAGAACACGCGCTGTCCCAGCCCCCACAGCGGCGCGCTGCGGAACTCACGAGGACCGGCTTCGCCCTGGCTGACGCCGTCCGCGAGGCCGACGCCCATGTCGTGCACCAGAAGGTCGGAAAAGAGATCGACCGGCTGGTTAGCCAGCGCCGCAATCGCCGCGTTCCCGGTGGTGAACGACGGCGTGTGGCAGTGGGCGCAGCCGACGCTCTTGAAGGTGGTGCGTCCCGCGGCGATCGAGGTGGCGCCGCCAGGCGTCGTCAGCGACGGTGCCGGCGGAGCCAGCGTCCGCATGAAATGCGAGAACAGCTCGACCCCGCTCATCGCGGTCACCGGTGTGGCGGCGTCCGCGTTGGTGACGTCGTTGGGCACAGGCGCCTTCTGGCAGGCGAGCTTTTCTTCACGCTCGGTGGGGAACAGCTCGTTGGTGATCCCCATTTCGACGTTGTAGGCCTCGCCGGAGAACAGCATCAGCGACTTGTTCTGCGCCTTCCACCCGAACCGGGCGATGGTGCCGTCGTTCCCATTGTTGTTGGTCTGGCCGCTGATGGTCCGCCCCGACACCGCGAAGTTCGCGCGGCCGCGAATCCCGAGGTCGGCTTTCGCTGTCGCGTTGGACGCCTGGCCGGCGAGGATCGCCGAGTCCGGAATCGCTTCGATCAGGCCGGCGCCGAACACCGGCGTCGGAATCCGGAAGATCACGTTGTGGTTGGCGACCTGCCTCGCGAAGTCGGGCTGCGTGAGCGTGCATCCGGTCGCGCCGACCCGTCCGGTGATCGTGAAGAGCGCATGCACGCCGCCGTCCGGAGTACCGTCGGGATTCGAGACGAAGCGCACCTCCCGCACCGGCCCGTTCGCCGAGAGGAAGGACGGGATGGTGTCGGTGCCGCCGTCCGCGTTCGCGAAGGCGATCTGCGGGTTCACCATGGGGCTCGAGCCGCCGATCGCCGGCTGCGAGTGGCAGCCGCCGCAGCTATCGAGGTTCATCCGCGGGCCCATGCCTTCGGCCACGGTTTCCTCTTCGGCGAAGTCGGCCTGTCCGGCGACGAAGTATTCACTTTGGCTTGGCGAGAGTCCGCTGATGACTCCCCCGGCGCTGGGGATCGAGCCTGACGGCCGCACGCCCGGATCGACGGCCGTGGAGAACGAGGCGATGCCGATCTGCGCGGCCACGAAGAACGCGGCGGCAGCCGACACCAGTAGCGACGTGGAAGACATCGTCGTCTTCATGTTCACTTCCTTCCGATTGATGTGAATCTGACGGGGTGTGCCCGGCGAGGGGCAATCGGCAAGCCAGCGGAGATATCGCGCTCAATGCTGGGGTTACGGCACTGCGCGCTCTGCCGAAGGTCGGTTGAGTTGGATTTGCTTACTCGGCCTTACAGCGCGTCTTTACACAGCGCCGAGGTAAAAGCCCGTCTGTGGGTGAAAAACCGAGCATTGCCGTGTTTTGATTGCCTACAACTATTGAGGTCAGTTTTATTTAAGCACCAATAAATTGAATTTCTGTCTTGATAGACGACAGAAATCCTCTGATAGGTTGACTTCTTAGTGGCCGGGGAAGTCTGGCTTCGTGTCCCTGAGAATCTCGAGCACGGCCCGTCGATCGGCGGCCGTAAGGCGCGTGCGCGCGGCTGGCCGATCGCCCCCGGAGAGGATGTCGAGCATCCGGCGGTACACCGAATTCCTGACCGCGGTCGGCAGTCCGACGAAGGCGTCGGAGTACACCATGTAACTGCAGGGATAGCGCAGCGTGCGAGTGACCATGTCGAGCTGCCCGAACGAACGGCCGAGCCGATCGGCAGGCGTCCTCGCCTCGAGACTGGCGGCAAGCGCCTCTGGCGGTGTCAGCGGCGCGAGGGGCGGCGCTTCGCCGGCAAACAGCAGATAGTCGGCGAGCTCGTCGGCGAGTCGGCGCACGGTGCCGTTCAGCGCGCTGTCACCGCCAGCCGCCGCGACGCGGGACTCCCAGTTCAGCCTCGTCAGCAGGTTGATCGCGTGCATCTGATGATCGAAGAGGAGCAGCCCGACGATGTCGCTCGACGAAGAGGCGTAGCCGAGCGTATCGGGAGAACCGTTCAGCCAGTCGACGAAGATCTGATTCGACGTGTCGCCTCGCCCCGAGAACGTGATGTTCCCGCGGTGCGCCATCTGCGCGTAGGGCGGCGCCGCATCTTCCGACGTGACGAACCAGCCGCCCCAGCGATCCGGATGAGGCGTCTGGTGATTCACGTTCTGGCTGCCGGTCTGCGGCACGATGTTGCCGTCCTCGTCGATCGTGTTGCTGCGCGCGATCATCCCCGGGACCTCGAGCGTCGTCGCCGATACGTGGCAGGTGAGACAACTGGTGCGGCGGGTCAGGACCGGGGCGGCCGCCGACTGGTCGAGGGTGTAGAAGACGACGCCCTGCTGCGGATCGTGGGCCGCAATCTCGATCAGGGGCGCACCAGGGACGTAGCCGACGGCGACGGACTGATCGAAATAGATCGCGCGCGGGTGTCGCGGGTTGGTGAAGGCGCTTTGCACGCCGGTCTTCGAGAACACCAGCAGCTGCGACGCCCTGGGCACGCCCAGCGCGTCGAGCACGCCAAGCAGGTAGCCGCTGCGGGGATCGCGCGGGATGCCGCGCCCGCTCTGCGCCAGGGTCCGGTTCAACATGGCGACGCGATCCGTCGTCGGTCGAGTGGCGTACTGGATCGCGGGGTGTTCGTTGAGGACTCCAGCCCACGGCTCCGGCTTCTGACCCGAGAGCACGCTGCCGCCGAGCGCGACGCCGAGCACCGCAGTGCTCACGAGCAGCAGACCCCACCACCTTCCGGCCATCAGCAAGATCTTACCCGGTCCGGCTAAAGCCGGACACTACCGAAACACGGTGCGGGACGTCGGTAGGGTCCGGCTTTAGCCGGACCGCATTCAGTGCCGAAACACGGTGCGGGACGTCGGTAGTGTCCGGCTTTAGCCGGACCGTCGGAGCCCACGTGGTGACATCGTTCTACTCCGCTCTGAGCGCCACGATCGGATCGATTCTCACGATGGCGCGCGTCGGAAGGTAAGCGCCCAGGGCCGACAGGATCCCAATCAGCGCGCTTGCGCCGACGATGGTCATGGGATCGGTGGCGCTGATGCCGAACAGGAACCCGGAGAGGAGCCGGCTCACGCCGATGCTGACGCCGACGCCGAGCAGGGTGCCGGCGCCTCCGAGGATCGCCAGGTCTCGCGCGACGAGCCACTGCAGGTTCGCCACACTCGCGCCCAGCGCTCGCCGAATGCCGATCTCCCGCGTGCGCTGACCGACCGAGAACGCAATGACGCCATAGACGCCAATCGCGGCGAGCCCTGTCGCGACCAGGGCAAAGGTTCCGAGCAGGGTCGTGCGCAGGCGATCCGGGGACTCTGACTCCGCCATGACCTCGTCCAGGGTCAGGACCTCGGAGAGCGCCTGGTCATGATTGATCTCGGCCACCGCCTTGCGGACAGGGTCGCGCATCGACGTCGCATCGACCGTGGATCGCACCACGAGCAGTTGAAATGGTGTGGGGCTTTGCGCGTAGCTCACATACATCGCCGGCCGCTCCGTCCCGTCGCTGAATGCGGTGAAGCGCTCGTCCGCGATCACGCCGACGATTTCCCAGCTCACGTCCGGACCAAACTGACCGGCCGTCCCGGGCATAATCTGCCGCATCACCAGGCGCTGGCCGATCGGATCCTCGTGCGGAAAGTATTTTCGCACCATCAATTCGTTGATCACCGTGACGAGCGGCGCCCCCTTTCGATCGAGGTCGCTCAGCAGCCGGCCACGGCGCCGCACGAGACCCACCGTCGAGAAATACGAGGCGCTCACCGTCTTGAAGTCGCAGATCGGACGGGCGGCGCGGTCGCCCTCGGGGTGCCCGGCGATCTGGAAGAACGTGCCGTACGGCGGCCAGTGCATCGGCAGCGCGTCGGTCAGGGCGACGAGCGCGACTCCGGGCAGCGACTGCACTCGTGCGACGATGCGCTCGAGGTACGCGTTCATCTGCAGACGGTCGGAGAATTGCGCATCGGCAATCGGCAGCCCCGCCGTCAACACATTGGTCGTCACGAATCCGGGATCGGTGTGCTGCATCCGGTAAAAACTGCGCAGCAGCAGTCCGGCGCTCGACAGCAGCGCCACCGCGAGCGCGACTTCACTGACGATCAACGCGCTTCGCCAATGGCGGCCGGCGCGGCCGAGGCTGGCAGCTCGGCCGCCTTCCTTGAGCGTCCCGCCGGAGGCCGTGCGGGTTGCGCTGATCGCCGGCACCAGCCCGAATGCGATGCCGCACATGATCGACAAGCCTGCGGTAAAAGACAGGATGCGGCCGTCGATCTCGATCGGCAGGTCGAAAGGCATCTCATAGGGGGCGACGGAGCGCAGGAGCACGCGCAACAACCCGTAGGCGAGCCCGACGCCGAGCCCGCCCCCGATCGTCGCGATCACCATGTTCTCGGTGAGGAATTGTCGTACCAGCCGCCGCCGCGAGGCGCCAAGGGCGGATCGCACCGCCACCTCTCGCTCTCGTGCGAGGCCGCGCGCGAGCGTCATGTTCGACAGGTTCGCGCACCCGATCAGGAGCACCGCTCCCACCGCCGCCAATAGCAGATACAGCGATCTCCTGAAATCGCTGGTGACCCACAGGTCGGCGTAGGGCTTCAGCACGATGCCCCAACCCTTGTTGGTGGCCGGATGGTCTCGTGAGATGCGTTCGGCGATCGTGTCCATCTGCGATCGGGCACCGTCAAGGGACACGGCGTCTTTCAACCTGGCGACTGCAAGGCTGACCGAATGAAAATCCCGGTTCAGCGTGTTCTGACTCCACGACAGCGGCGTCCAGATCTCGGTGCCAAAAAAGTCCACCGTGGCGGCCGCCGGCATCACGCCGACGATCGTGAACGGCTCACCGTCGACGCGCACGGCCCGCCCGACGATCGCCGCGTCCGATCCGAACCGCGTCGACCATAGATGCTGGCTCAGGATGACCACCTTCGAAGCGGCCGGCCGATCGTCGCCGGCGACGAAGGTGCGGCCCAGCAGCGGCCGCAAGCCAAAGACGTCGAAGTACTGTTCCGTGACGCGGAGTCCTCTGACTTGCACCGGTGTATCGAGCGCCGTCATCGTGGCGGGGTTGAATCTGACGGCGGCCATCTTGTCGAACACCGTGCTCTGCGCTTTCCAGTCGAGATAGTTCAGCGGCGACACGGAGTTGGGCTGTCCGGTTACCGCGCGCTTTTCCTGAATGAACACGACCCGGTCGGGGTTCTTATAAGGGAGTGGACGGAGCAGCACCGCCTCGACCGCGCTGAAGATCGCCGTGTTGGCCCCGACGCCGACCGCGAGCGTCAGGACCGCGACCACTACGAATCCGGGTGACCGGCGCAATGAGCGAACGGCGTAGCGCAGGTCCTGGATCAGCGTTTCCATGGAAGGCCTCTTCTACGCCAACATTATCGGGCCGTCGGCCGTTTAATGAGATATGAACGGCCTGCCAGCGGTTCCAATGACCACAACCCTGCCGATCGCCGTGCCCGGCGACCAGGCCGACCGGCTGTCCGTCCTGTTCGACACGCATTACGACCGGCTGTACCGTCTGGCGCGGCGGCTCGCTCCAACCGCGGACGACGCGCTGGATCTCGTCCAGGAGGCGTTCCTCAAGGCGGCCCGCTCACCGCGGGCCGTTCCCGTTGGATTGCCCGGCGAGGAAGCCTGGCTGGTGCGGGTGCTCATCAACATCCGCCGCGACCAATGGCGGAAGGCGGCGGTTCGGCGCCGGCACGACCAGACGATCGGCCATCCGAGCGGTGTGGACAGCGGCCAGGAGGCCGCGCTGATCGCGCGCGCCACGATCTGGCGCGCGCTCGACCTGCTCAGGCCGCGGCGCCGCGCGATTCTCGTGATGCACGAGCTCGAAGGCCTGACCATCCCGGCGATCGCGTCGCTCCTGGGCATCAGTGCCGTCACCGTTCGGTGGCATTTGTCGATGGGCCGTCGCGATCTCGCGCGCGCCCTCAAACTTCCGGTGGGAGAGAGTCGATGACCGACATCAGGAATATCCTGCAAGACGCCGATCCGCTTCGCCACGAGCCGCCGCCGTCAGAAGGGGAGCGCGATCGCCTTCGTCACGCAGCCGTGGCGGCCGCGGCCGACGCGACGGCCAGCGCTGCGTCTGCGTGGTTTCGTGCACCCACCGCGCTCATGGCCGCGATTGCGCTGATCATTGTCGTATTCGTGGCGTTCGGCTCCCAGAGCTGGCCACCCGGAGGCGCAACCGTTCAAGCCGCGGTTCGGTTCGAAGTTCGGCTCGCCGAAGATCAGGCCGCTTCGGGGCTGCACGAAGCGCGGGTCGCCGGATCGGGCCGGACGATCTACCTTCACGAAGAGGTCGTGGTCACCAATGCGGACATCGAGCGGAGCGCGGTCGTGCCGGGGAGCGGCCCAGCGCGATTCGACATCGGTGTCCGGTTCACTGCGGAAGGCGCCCGCAAGATGCGCGAGGCGACGGCGAACCACGCGGGCCGGCCGCTGGCGATCCTCATCGATGGGGACGTGGTGATGGCGCCGACTCTCAGGGACCCGATCAGCGCCGATGCGTTGATCACCGGCGACTACTCGCGGGCTGAAGCAGAGCGCATCGTGAACGGCATCAGCATTCGCTAGACGGTTATCCGCTTCTCACTCACGCGCGGCTGCGCGCGCCGCCGGACGTTGGTACCCTGGAGATCCGCTGGTCGGAGTGTCGGTTGCTCGCTGAATCCTATAATCCGCGAAATCCGCGGATGATCTTGTCCTCTGCGTCTCCCCGCTGGTCGAGCTCTCCCGTATAATCCCCGGAAACCACCAGGGGGATCAAACATGGAGAGCACGATGAGCCGTCGATTCGTATCGATCGTCGCGGTGGCGACACTGGCGGCTTCCAGCTTCGGGGCCACGCCGGCGGTGTCGAAGGGCGAGGACGTCGGCATGTCCTCGGAGCGCCTGAACCGCATCGGTCCGATGATCCAGAGCCATATCGACGGCCACGATTTCTCTGGCGCCGTGACGCTGGTGGCCCGCAAAGGCAAGGTGGTGCACTTCGAGGCGCACGGCCTGGCCGACGTCGAGGCGAAGAAGGCCATGGCGAGGGACACCCTGTTCCGGCTCGCTTCGATGACCAAGCCGGTGACGGCGGTTTCGATCCTGATGCTGCTGGAAGCGGGAAAGCTGGTGTTGAGCGATCCGGTGTCGAAGTTCGTGCCCGAGTACAAGGACCCGAAGGTCGCGGTGTGGAACCTGCCCAACGACCCGGCGGGTGCAGGGCTGCGGCTGGTGCCGGCCGCGCGCGAGATCACGATTCAGGATCTGCTGACGCATACCTCGGGTCTCGCCAATGGGTTCGAGGGCCCGGCCGGCGAGTACGTGCGGCGGGCGAATCTGCCCTCCGGCGGATCGCTCGACGAGCGCGTGAAAAGGGCAGCCGGACTTCCGCTGAACTTTCAGCCGGGTACGCAGTGGGAATACAGCCCCTCGACCGGGTTCGACACGCTCGGACGGATCGTGGAGATCGTGAGCGGGATGACCCTCGACCAGTTCTTCAAGACACGCGTATTCGAACCGCTGGGGATGAAAGACACGTTCTTCACAGTGCCGGCGAACCGCACCGCGGACGTCACCGTCGCCTATACGAAAGGCGAGCACGGGCTCTCCCGGCCGCAGCCGCCTGCAGCGCGCGCGGAGAGCGGCGGGCCATATTTCTCCGGCGCCGGCGGGTTGACCGGTTCGGCCGCGGACTATCTGGCGTTCAGCCAGATGCTGTTGAACGGCGGGCAGCTCAATGGCGTACGGCTGCTCGGCCGGAAGACGGTGGAGCTGATGACCTCGGACGCGACCGGCCCGCTCGACCTGCGCAACTACGCCGGCGACCAGGTGTTGAAGGGATATGGCTTCGGCCTCGGGGTCCGCGTCCGGCGCAGCACCGGCGAGAGCGGCTGGATGGGCAGCGTCGGCGACTACGGCTGGGCGGGTGCGCTGGGAACCTACTTCTGGATCGATCCGAAAGAGCAACTGATCGGGATCGTGATGATCCAGACGCGGAACACCAGGCTGCGGATGGAGTATCCCAATCTCGTCTACCAGGCCGTGTCCGAGTGAGCGTGCGCTGATCGTGTTCTCGCTCGATCGACCATTGATGAGCCGGCTCGAACCTTATTCTCATTTGCCTTGACATCGTTCGCCGTTGCGCTCGATCATCCGCGCGCGAATTTCCGCGTGACAGGAGATGAGCATGATGCGCGCCCGCCTCGTCGTTCGAGCCTCCGCCGCTCTGATCGCACTGTTCGTCATCGGGCTTTCCGCTCCCGTCGGCGCCAAGCATCCGCCGAAGCGATTCGATCTCGTCGAAACCACGATCCCCGCGATCCAGGACGCCATCGAGGATCGCGTGATCACGGCCGAGCAACTGGTGCGGATGTATCAGAAGCGCATCGCGGCCTACGACGAAGCGAACACCGCGACGCGTCTCAACGCCTACATTCACCTCAACCGCCACGCGCTCGACGAGGCCGACGATCGCGATCACGACCACGATCGGAACCATGGCGAAGGGCGCCATGGCGGCGTGCTCGCCGGCATCCCGATGATCCTGAAGGACAACATCGACACCCACGACATGCCGACGACCGCCGGATCCTTGGCGTTCGAGGGTTCGTTCCCGCGCTCGGATGCATTCGTGACGCGCAGGCTGCGGCAGGCCGGCGCGATCATCCTCGGCAAGGCGACGATGACCGAGTTCGCAAACTTCCTCACCAACGGGATGCCGGCGGGCTACAGCTCGCTCGGCGGCTACGGGTTCAACCCGTACGATCCACGGCCCGACCCGCGCGTCGCGCTCGACGCGCTGCTGCGGCCGTTCAACGACGGCCGTCCGGCGCTCACGCCCGGCGGATCCAGCTCGGGGCCGGGAATCGCTGTCGCCGCCAACCTCGCCGCCGTCGGCATCGGCACGGAGACGTCCGGCTCGATCCTGAGCCCGGGCACCGCCAACGGCCTGGTCGGCATCAAGCCGACGGTCGGCCTGATCAGCCGCGACGGCATCATTCCGATCACCGC
>Ga0070665_100004936_pt1 | contig 13835 bp, 13 predicted proteins | sample KBSS13metaG_FD_65862 | JGI IMG/M metagenome (GOLD analysis project Ga0070665, IMG submission 65862) | Switchgrass rhizosphere microbial communities from Kellogg Biological Station, Michigan, USA - KBS S1-3 metaG | ecosystem: Host-associated > Plants > Roots > Rhizosphere > Soil ... | reverse complement strand
AGAAATTTGCGGTCTGCCGCGCTAAGCTCGACTACATCTGCCTGACGACCAACCATCGAATGCCTCCTGCCAGTGCAGCGGCATATACAATGATACTTATTTCAGTTCCAGGTGACTAGGATCAAACGGCGGCACATCGGGCCGCAATCCCATGGACTGCGCCAGCCGCTCGGCCTCCCGGTCAGCAGGGAACTTGAACGGGAAAGCTACAGGCTGACTGTTGATCAGCTCGCGCCTTGCCTCAACATACCCTTGCCCATGGCGTTGCTGTACTTGGCGGGGTGGAGCGGATGGCAGGATAGCCACCTTGCCCGGACAATTGCGACGAAGCTCCCGCAGCGAAGGAACACGAGCCATTGCCGATCACGCCGCGAGGCGGCGAAGATCGCCCATGATCGCCGTCCACCAGGTCTCGGGCCAATCGGCAAAGTCCTCCCACCGCTTGCGGGCATATTCAATCTTCCAGATCGCGGCTGGTAGATCGGGTGCGGCGGTGGCAATCAGCACGTCTTCCGCTGCGCATCGTATTTCGGTCAGCCGATCGGCTTCGGCCTCGATGGCATCCGGCATCGGCAGGCCACCCTTCTCTGCCGCCTCGTAACATGGCAACCACGCGGTTTTATGGTGACCGTCTTCCGTTCGGCTGGCGATCTCAAAGGCGACCTGTGCAGCATCCCACTTGCTCATTTCCCTTTCCCCTTTGCTTGGTGGATTGGCACAACGTCTGCGCCCTTGCGCAGGGTATCGAGATGGTCGCTCCACCACTGGGCCATCTCCACCCGCTCTTGCCAGTAGGCGCCGCGCGTATAGGCGGCCCGCACTTTGTCGGGATCGCCATGGGCCAAGGCCCGCTCGATCGCGTCGGGGTGCCATTTACCGCATTCGTTCAGCAGCGTTGCGGCCATCGCCCGGAACCCGTGCGCCGTCATTTCGTCGCTGGCATAGCCCAGCCGGCGCAGGCCCGCGTTCAAGGTGTTCTCGCTCATGGGCCTGGCGCGGGTGCGGATCGAGGGAAAGACATAGCCAGCCGGGCCGGTAATGGCGTTCAGCTCGCGCAGGATCGCTACGGCCTGGCGGGACAGCGGAACGCGATGGTCCTTGCGCATCTTGGTTTTCGCGGCTGGGATCGTCCACAGCGCCCCGTCCAGGTCGATTTCCTCCCATCGGGCCTGACGCAGCTCACCAGGCCGCACGAACACATGCGGCGCCAGTTGCAGCGCCAGCCGGGTAAGGCCCATGCTTTCATAGCCGTCTATAGCGCGCAGCAGTTCGCCCACCTTCACCGGTTCCAGGATCGCCGCGTAATGCGTCACCTTGGGCGTTGCGAGGGCGCCGCGCAGATCGCGCGTAGGATCGGTGGCCAGCCGCGCCGTCGCCACGGCATAGCGGAAAACTGCGCCAGCCAGTTGCAGGCAGCGCCGTGCGCTTTCCAGCTTTCCCCGACCTTCGATCTTGCGCACAGCGGCAAGAATATCGCTCGGCTCGATATCGCCAATGGCCAGGTTCCCCAGGGCAGCATTCAGGCAGGACAACAGATATTCGCTGCGCTTGGCTGTGGTGTCCGACCAGCCGCCGTGCCCATCGCCTTTGCGCTTGGCGCAGTATTCAGCGGAGATAATGGCAAAGGTGTTCATGGCCTGCGCCTGTTGCTGCACTTTGGCGCGCTTCTTTTCCCGCGAAGGATCCTTGCTGGCCGCAATCTGTTCGCGGGCTTCATCCCGGCGCTTGCGGGCTTCGGCCAGGCTCACTTCGGGATAGGCGCCGAACGCCAGCAGCTTTTCCTTGCCGGCGACACGATACTTGAACCGCCACAGCTTCCCCCCGGCTGGCGTCACCAGAAGATACAGCCCCGCGCCATCCGCGATCTTGTATTGTTTCGCCACCGGCTTTGCCTGGCGGATCGCAACATCTGTCAGCGCCATTGCCTACCCTCGCATACCCCCAGGCCGTTGAGCGCTACCCCCGATCATACCCCCGCAGGCGGGTGGCTAGAGGTGGACGCTGCTGGACGTGCCTGGCCTGATAAAGGCTGAAATATCGCGGATTTTGGGGGTATGTCTAGCCGTATATGGACATGGCTGGACAGGGAAATGGTGCCCGGGGACGGAATCGAACCGCCGACACCGTGATTTTCAGTCACGTGCTCTACCAACTGAGCTACCCGGGCATGCCGCCGGCAGCCCTTGGGCCGCTGCCTTGCGATTGGTGAAGCGCCCTATGGCGAGGTGGCCGGGGCTTGTCCAGCCCTCAATCACATCATTTTTCCACAAGCAGGAATTTGTCGGGCGGGCGCATCGGCTCAATCAGGGGCTTCGTCTTCCGCGTTGGCCGGAGGGCCCGGCAAGGCATAGCCATCGCCCAGCCAGCGCATCAGGTCGCGGTCGCGGCAGCGGGTGGAGCAGAATGGCTTGTGCGCTTCGCTGCGCGGTTTGCCGCAGATGGGGCAGCGTTTCGATGTGGTGGTCATAGTGTGATGGCCTGGGCAAAACCGGCTGTCGGCGCAAGCGTTTCATCAAGCGACCAGCGCAGCGTGCGCCCGGTGCGGCGCGCCAGTTCCTCTTGCCATTCGGGCCGCAGGGCCTTGGCCAGGGTGGGATGGCAGGTCAGCAGCAGGGCGCCCGGCTCACGCACGCGTTCGGCCCGGCGCAGCAGGCGGCGGGCCGCCATGCCGAGCGGATGGCGCATGGCCATGGCGGGGAGCGAGGGGCGTTCAAGCCGTGCCACCAGTTGCACGAAGCCATAGCCGTTTATCGCCGTTCGCTCCCCGCGCCAGCCGGTGTGGGCGCCCAGTGTTGCAAGTGCCTCGGCCAGCGCGGCATCGGCGGCCTGGCGATCGCGCTTTTCGGCGAGCGTTGGAAAATCGATCCCGATCGAACCGCCGATATCGAGCCGCATGATCGCGGCGGCAATCGCTGGCGCCGCAGCCATGGCCAGCCCTGGCAGCGGGGGAATGCCATCGACATCGATCAGCGTCATTGCCGGCGTTGGGCTGATGCACAAGGCGCCACGGGCAAACGCCACGCCGCCACTTGCCGCCTCGTCCATCAAGTCTTCCCAACCGGCCTGATCGAGCGCCGGATCGGCAGCGTGCAGCACGCGCACCGGCTGGCCCGTGGCGGCCAGTTGCTCGGCAAGGGAGGGGGCGGCACGCGGCTCTTCGCCAGGGGCGGCGGGGCGCGCCACGGGCAGCTTGGTGCGGCCGCGTTCGGCAATGGCGGCGCGGGTTATGCGGAACAGGCCACTGGCGCCTTCGGGCAGGTCGGCGCCCAAGCCATCGACCATCGCCACCCCGCCGTCTGCAAATTCCACCATGCCCCGACGGGTGCCGGCATGGCGGCTGGCCACGCGCGCCGGCGCCACCAGGCCGGGCGCAAGGCCCGGATGCCAATCGAGCCGGGCAGCCAGGATCGTGCCACCATCGACCAGCGCGGCGCGGGTTTCGCCAATGCCCTGCTCCACCAGCCAGGTGGCGGCCATGGCGATCAGGCCAGCAGCCCGGCGGCCACCAGCAGGCGCCGGGTTTCGAACAGGGGCAAGCCGATTACGCCCGAATGGCTGCCGGCAAGCCAGGCGCAAAACCCTTCGGCGCTGCCCTGGATGGCATAGCCGCCGGCCTTACCGTGCCATTCGCCACCGGCGATATAGGCGTCGATCTCGGCATCGGAGAGGCGCTTGAACCGCACGATGGTTTCGCTCAAGGCTTCGCGCAGGGTGCCATCGGGCATCAGCAGAGCCACGGCAGAAAACACACGATGGCGGCGGCCCGACAGCAGCGCCAGGCATTGCCGCGCGGTTTGCTCGTCTTCGGCCTTAGGCAGAATGCGGCGTCCTGCCCCCACCACGGTATCGCCCGAAAGGATGGCGGCAGCGGGCTCGATCAGCGCCGCAGCGCGGGCCTTTTCCGCAGCCAGGCGCACCGCATGGGCGCGGGGCGTTTCGCCCGGCAGGGGGCTTTCATCGATGTCGGTGGCAAGGATGCGATCGGGCACCAGGCCCAGCCGCGCAATCAGGTCACGCCGACGCGGACTGGCCGATGCCAGCACCAGCGGCGGCACAGGCGCACCAATCAATATTGGCCGGGGCCGCCCCGGCCAGGCATGAAGCGATAGGTAATGCGCCCCTTGGTCAGATCATATGGGGTGAGTTCTACGAGCACTTCGTCGCCCACCAGCACGCGGATGCGATTCTTGCGCATCTTGCCGGCGGTGTGGCCCAGGATCTCGTGATCGTTTTCCAGGCGCACGCGGAACATCGCATTGGGCAGCAGTTCCACCACCGTGCCGCGCATCTCGAGGAGTTCTTCTTTCGCCATCGGCGGGTTCAGTAGCCTTTTGTCCTGAATGGCCAAAACAGCAACCGGCACCCGCACGGCGCAAGCTGCACAGCCATGGATTACGGGGTCGTGGTAACACGACGCGCGTGGCGCCCATAGCGTTCCGACCGGCAAAAGAAAAGCCCCTGCATTTCCAGCCGACACAGACGACAAATTGATACGATTTGCGGGTTGTTTCAGCAGGCCCGTCACGCCAGCAGGGCATTGTCTGCCAGAAGCATCCAACCAAGAAGGATCGAAAGCGTTGCGCGTATCCGGTCGTATTGCCCTGCTGTTGTCCACGTCCCTGCCTGCCGTCACGGGCAGCACCAGCGCCTGGGCGGATGACAGGATCGGCAATGCGCCCGCAGCCCTGCCCGCAGCCCTGCCCGCAGCCCTGCCCGATGCCACGCCCAATGGCGCAGCCGACGCTGCGCTCGACGTGACACAGGCCGGCGAGCCCGCACCACCGATGGTCAACACCGAGGGCGAGCCGGGCGTCGATGCCAACAACGATGGGCTCGATGACGTGACCGGGGAAATCCTGGTGAGCGCCTCGCGCATCAAGGGCGTGGTCCAGGCCGAGCAGCCGCCGATCGTGACGCTCGATGAAGAAGCGATCGCCTCCTACGGGGTCAGTTCGATCCAGGACCTGCTGGCAGTCTTGGCGCCGCAGACCGATACCGGGCGCGGCCGTGGCAGCGGCGGGCCGGTGATCCTGCTCAATGGCATGCGGATCGCCTCGTTCCGCGAAATGCGGGGCCTGCCGCCCGAGGCGATCCGGCGGGTGGAAGTGCTGCCCGAGGAAGTGGCCCTGAAATACGGCTATCGCCCCGACCAGCGCGTGGTCAATTTCATCCTCAAGGATCATTACAAGAGCCTGAGCACCGAGACCGAGGCCAGCGTGCCCGGTAACGGCAGCTATTCCGCGCTGAGCGAGGAAGCCACGCTGACGCGGATCGCCAACAAGGCGCGCGTCAATGTGACCGGCACGGTTTCCACGCAAAGCGCGATCACCGAGGCCGAACGCGGCATCGTGCAACCCAATGGCAATGCCAGCAGCATGCCGGGCGATCCGGCCGCCGCCGATTTCCGCACCCTTCAGCCCAAGGCCGACAGTGCCGCGCTCAACGCTACCTGGTCCAAGCCGATCGGCCTTGGCACTGGCCTCACTCTCAATGCCCTGGCGCAGCGCGATTACAGCCGCAGTTGGAACGGCCTCAACACCGTAGTGCTAGGCGACGTGACCCGGACGACCGCGCTGCCAGAGCCGCTGACCACGCGCACTTACACCACGACGCTATCCGCCGGTGCCGGGCTCAATACCGGGCTGGGCGCCTGGCAGCTTTCGGTGACGGCCGATGGCAGCCATGTCACGACCGACACGCGGACCGATCGCCTGGCAGACCTGTCCGGCCTGCAGGACTTGGTCGACACTGGCGCCTTGAGCCCTGCCGGCACGCTGCCCGCCGATGGAATCGTGTCTCGCGGCTATGATCGCGCGCTCAGCCGCACCGACAGCCTCTCCTCGCTTGCCACGATCAACGGCCAGCCCTTCCGCCTGCCCGGTGGCGCAGCCTCGCTCACCGTGAAGACCGGCTTTGCCTATTCCGGCATCCACAGCACCGATACGCGCACGAGCGCGGGCGCGATCGACCTGAAACGCGGCGATGCGCAAGTGGGCTTCAGCCTCGACCTGCCGATCACCAGCCGGCGCGAGAATTTCGGCGGCTTCCTCGGCAACCTCTCGCTCAACCTGAATGGTGAAGCACATCGCCTGTCAGACTTTGGCGGGCTCTATGATTACGGCGCCGGGCTGACCTGGCGCCCCACCGAAAAGTTGAGCTTTACCGCCACGTTCATCGGCGCGGAAACGGCGCCGACGCTCACCCAGTTGGGCGCGCCGAGCACGGTGATCCAGAACGTGGCGATCTATGATTTCGTCAAGGGGCAGACGGTGCTGGCCACCGTGACCAGCGGGGGCAATCCCGACTTGCTGAAAGAGCGGCAACGGGACGTGAAGCTGGCCGGCAACTGGACCTTGCCGTTCCTGCCCAATTCGACCTTCATCCTCGAATACTTCCGCAACCGCAGCTTCAACACCAGCAACAGCTTTCCCCTGCTTACCGCCGAAGTGGAAGCCGCCTATCCCGGCCGCGTCACCCGCGATTCGGACGGCAACATCCTGGCGGTGGACCAAAGCCCGGTGACCTTCGCACGCGAGCAGAGCGACAGCCTGCGCTATGGCATCAACCTGACCGGCAATTTCGGCAAGCCCGATCCGACGATGGCGCGGCGTGGCTTCGGTGGCGGCGGAATGGGCAGGGCAATGCGCGGCATGATGCCACCGCCCGGCGACATGGGCGATGGCGGCGCTCCGTCGGGCGGCCCTCCGCCGGGCGGACCGCCTCCCGGTGGACTGGCACCATCCGGTGCTGCAGGCCCAGGCGGGCCACCGCCCGGCGGGCGGGGAATGGGTGGACCGGGCGGGCGTGGCGGGTCCGATGGGCGCGGGCGCTGGAACCTGTCGCTTACCCACACGATCATGTTGATGAACCGCGTGCAACTGACGCCCGATGGCACGGTCTACGATCTGCTTGGCGGCAGCGCCCTTTCCGGCACGGGCGTGGCGCGCCACAGCGTCGAGATGGAAGGCGGCGGATTCTATCGCGGCTTTGGCCTGCGCTTCACCGGCACCTATACCGGCGCGGCCCATGCCGATTCAGGCGCGACCAGCCTGGATTTCCGCCCCATCGCCAAGTTCAACCTGCGCGTGTTTGCCGATCTGGGCCGCCAGGCCAGCGTGGTGAAGGCCGTGCCGTTCTTCAAGGATTCCCGCGTGTCGCTGGGCATCAACAACCTGTTCGACGCCACACAACGCGTGACCGACCAGAACGGCGACGTTCCGCTGCGCTACCGCGCCGGCTATCTCAATCCCACCGGCCGGGTTTTCAAGGTGGAGTTTCGCAAGCAGTTTTAGGCCCAAGCGACGTAAGTTGCATGAAATGCAATTGCGATGCCGTTATTCGCATTTGCCATAAACAGCCGTTTACCCCATTGAGAGTAGGCCTTTCAGGCATCCTCTCCCAAACTTTCCAGGGCCGGTCGCAAGACCGGCCTTTTTTTGCACGCTTCACCGGCAGATTGGCCGTGGAGCACGGCCAATGCAAAAGGGCAGCGCATAAGCACTGCCCCATCGCCTCGTCGGCCTTCCCCATGCGTCACTTGCATGGGGCGCATGTTAGAGGAATTTGGACAACCAGTAGAACAGCGCACCGACTGCTGCGGAGGCAGGAATGGTGACGAGCCAGGCCACCACCACGCGCTGTGCCACGCTCCACCGCACGGCCGAGGCGCGCCGGGCGGCACCCACGCCCACCACGCAGCCGGTGATGGTATGCGTCGTGGACACCGGAATGCCGAATGCGCTTGCCGCAAACAGCATGATCGAACCACCGGCCGAGGCGCAGAAGCCCTGGTGGTGCGAAAGCTTGGTGATGCGGCTGCCCATGGTTTCGATGATCTTCCACCCGCCCGAAAGCGTGCCCAGGCCCATGGCGATATAGCACGAGATCACCACCCAGCCGGGCACATGGAATGTGCCGCCGAGCAGGCCTTGCGAATAGAGCAGCACGGCAATGATGCCCATGGTCTTCTGCGCATCGTTCGCGCCGTGCCCGATCGAATAGGCCGCAGCCGAAATCAGGTGCAGTTTCTTGAACGTGCCTTCGGCAGTGCGCGCCGAAGCCCGCGAAAACAACCAGGACGACAGCAGCATCAGCAGCATCGAGACGACCAGGCCGATCACCGGCGAAAGCACGATGGCCGAGGTCGTGGAGGTTACGCCCTTCCACACGATCGCGCCGGTGCCGGCATGCATCGTGCCCGCGCCCAGCAGCCCGCCGATCAAGGCGTGGCTGGACGACGAGGGAATACCCCGCCACCAGGTGATGACGTTCCACGTCATCGCGCCCACCAGCGCGCCAAAGATCACGTGCGGGGTGATCACGTCCTTGTCGATGATGCCCTTGCCCACCGTCTCGGCCACTTTCAGGCCAAAGGTGAAATAGGCGGCAAAGTTGAAGAACGCGGCAAACAGCACGGCCTGCACCGGCGTGAGCAGCCGGGTGGATACCACGGTGGCAATGGAATTTGCCGCGTCGTGAAGCCCGTTGATGAAATCGAATGCCAGGGCCATGATCACCAAGGCGATGATCAGGGGCAGCGCCACGGCCACATGGTTCATGACACGCGTTTCCTCACGCCCGCAACCTCAAGCATGGTCGATGACCAGGCCATCGATCTCGTTGGCAACATCCTCGAACCGGTCGACCACGCGTTCGAGGTGGCTGTAGATTTCGCGCTCCACGAAAAAGCGCATGGGCGAGGTTTCGTTGTAGAGGCGATAGGCCTTGGACAAGCCGGCATCGTGGATCTCGTCGGCCTTGCCTTCAAGACGCACCAGGCGCTCGGTCAATTCGTGCAGGCGCGCGGCATTGGCATGGATCGAGCGCAGCAGGGGCAGCGCCTCGGCAATCAGGCGTGCGCAATCGACGATGATCGCGGCCATGTCGCTCATTTCCTGCTCGAAGCCGGTCACTTCATAAAGCGAGATGGCGCGCGAGGTCTGGTGCATCTGGTCGATCGAATCGTCCATCGCACTGATCAGCGAGGTGATGGCCCCGCGATCGAACGGGGTGAGGAACGTGCGCCGCACCGTGACCAGCACTTCGCGCGTGATCGCGTCGGCATCGTGCTCGCGCTCGGCAATCTCGCGCACATGGTCGGCCATGCCCGGCCCGCCCTGCAGCAGGCGCGCCAGCGCGCCACTGCCGGCGATCAGGGTCTGTCCATGCGCCTCGAACAGCTCGAAGAAATTGCCCTGACGCGGCAACAGGTTCTGAAACCAGTGAAACATGCCCAATCTTTCTTTCACCTGGCCCAGGCTGCGGACCAGCGGTGCGGTGGTGGCAAGGGCCCGGAATTCCGTGGCCCGAAAACTGCGGATCAATGCCTGAAGGTCCGGCTCGTCCACCGCATCGGCGGCGGCAGCAAGCGAGAACCATTGGCGGGTGCGCTGCTCCCCTTCGGCCCAGCGCGCCATTTCCTGGGTCACGGCCAGGGGAAAAACCTGGACCTGAACCATGACAGAGGCGCCCGAACGCAGCGTCTTGCGATATTCGTAGCGGCCCAGCGCGGCCGGGCAGATCGACCCGATCACCCCGGCTTCCTCTTCCGCTTCGCGCGCGGCCGCAGCGTGGGCCGCTTCGCCCTTGCCGAAATTGCCCTTGGGAATGACCCAACGGCCCGTCCCGCGCGAGGTGACAAGAAGCACTTCGATCGGTGCGGAAAGACCCTCACCAATGGTGCGATAGGGCAAGGCGGCGATTTGGCGAACGGTACGCACTCCGGCTGGATGGCAAAGCTCCGTGCGCGCTAGAGGTTGCGCGGGCGAATCGTCAAGATTTGGTCATAAACCTCCGCGCGATTTGTCGCCGGGTCAAACACGCCAGGCCCATGCCGCTCCAGCAGGGAAATGTTGCAATGGCGTGGCAATCCTTGCGTGGCCAGCCATTTCGGCCGTGAACCTTTGCCGCCTGTCCTGTCCCGCATCGGATCGGCCGCTTTGCAACATGGTTAGCGAATTTGACTCGCGAGGCGCCACACGCTTGGAAAGAACCGTCCGATCGCCTCTCATTCTGGAAGCACACGATGACTGCCCTGCCCCGGTTCGCTCTTGTCACGCTCGCGTTGGGCGCCGTCCCCGCCCATGCCGCGCCGCAGGTGGAACTGGCGCCGCCCCCTGCCGGCGTGGTTGTCGCCCCGCCGCGGCTGGTCCAGCATGGCGATCACCTCGCCGTGGTAGCGATGGTGCGGCAAGCGGTGCAGACCGCCAAGGTCAGGCAAGGCGCACTCATTGCCCGCTATCGCGCGGTTGGTTCGGGCAGCGAAACCGTCGCGCAGGCGCGCTGCGATGCGCACCGTTGGCAAGAGGCCTGCACCGTCGCGCTCACTGGCCTGGGCGGCGCGGTGCCTGGCAAGGTGACAGTGGCGTTCCAGCCGCGCGGCTGATCCGGCTCAGGCCGGCAGGGCTGCCGCTTCGGGCCGTGCCGACGCATGGCGCGCCGCCACCATCCACCAGACCAGGCCGATCACCAGCCACGCGCAGCCCAGCCCCAGGGCCCAGGGGCCCATGCCCATCAGGATCACGGCAATCACGGCCAGGCCCAGCGCGGGCGAAACCACGTGCAGCAGCAGGTTGCGCCGGCCCGCGCGCCAGAACCGCACCAGCACGCACACGTGCAGCAGGCCAAACCCGGTCAGCGCGCCGAAGTTCACCAGGGTGGCCAGGAAATCCAGCGCATTGCGAAACGCCAGGGCAACCACCAGCGACAGCGCCGTGCTGGCCAGCATCGCCACCCACGGCGTGTTGTAGCGACGGTGGATGCGGGCAAAGCCAGCCGGCAATTGCCCATCGCGCGCCATGGCATAAAGCACCCGCGCCACACCCACTTGCGTCGGCAAGGCATTGGTGAAGCCCACGATGATCGCGGTGAACCAGGCAAGGCCCGTGCTGGCCCAGGCGCCCATGATAACGCCGGCCAGTTCATAGTGCGCAGCGTCCAGGCTGATGAAGTGGCGGCCGACCATGGCATTGCCCAGAACCCAGGTGGACAGGCCAAAGAACAGCGTGGTCAGGGCCAGCACCGCCAGGATCGCGCGGCCCAGCGTGCGCCCGGTGCCATCGGCGGTATCCTCGGCCAAGGTCGAAACCGCATCGAAGCCCAGGAAGCTGAGCACGCAGACCGACGTGCCCGCCAGCACCGGATGCCACGGCAGCGGATCGGCCCAAACCGGTGCGGGGGAAAAGGCCCGCGCCGGGCCTAGGAACTGGATGCCCGCCGCCACCAGCGCGCCAACCACGACGATCTGCAGGATCACGCTGACGGCATTGAACGCGCTGGTCGAGCGCATGCCAAACCAGTTGACCACCGTGGTGAAGCTCAACAGGATCACAATCCATAGCCCGCGGTCCACCTGCGGCACCAACTGCCCCAGCGCCACGGCCATGATCACGTAGATGAGCGAGGGGATCATCAGGTAATCGAGCAGGATCATCCACCCACCCATGAACCCGGCAAACGGCCCGAGCGCGGCGCGGGCAAAGCCATAGAGCGAGCCGGCACTGCGTACTTCGCGCACCATCACGGCATAGCTGAGCGCCGTGAAGGCCATGCACACGCCGCCCAGCAGATACGACAGCGCGATCAGCCCCTGCGCCTTGCTCCACACAACGCCCAGCGTGTTGAGCGGCGCAGTGGGCGCGATCAGCGCCAGGCCATAGCCGACCAGGTGCCAGAACCCCAGTTGCCCCTTAAGTGCCGTGGCATTCGCCATTGGTTCAGCCACGGCGATGGCCGTCGCTATGGATTGTTAGCATTATCACCCCCTGTGATCGCAGTATCTTGACGATTTTGCAGGGCAAGGCAAGTCATCTCATCGCCGATAGAGCCGCCAGATCAGCGCATGCCGGGCATGGGCCACGCGCGGCTGGCGCAGCGCGGCGGGCGACCACAACAGGTGGTAGCTCAGGCATTCATGATCGGGAGTATTGCCGGGAATTTCGGCAAGTTCGCCAGTGTCGAGATGATCGCGACACAGGTATTCGGGCAGGACGGTCCAGCCATGACCGGCGATCAGCAACCCGCGCAGGCTGCGTACATCCAGCCCGACCATGGCCGGTGGATTGTGCTCGGGATCAAGGCCATTGTGCAGCAACCAATTGTCGATCAACGGATAATCCAGGCTGTAGGACAGCAGCGGCAAGCTGGTGAGGAAAGTGCCCAGGTCTCCGCCCGCAGCCATGTGGGCGCGCAACCGCGTGACAACGGCGGGCGCGGCCACTGCGCGCATGGCTTCGTCGCGCAACCGCTCGCCGCGCAGGCGCCGGTCCGCCGCAGGAAACCCGGACACGCCCAGGTCCGCCTCGCCATGGATCAACATGCGCTCGATCTCGCCCCGCGTGCCGCCATGCAGGCGCACGCGAATGCCGCTTTCGAGCAAGCTGCCCAGTTGCGGCGCCACCACTTCCGACAGGAAATCGGGATGGCCCACGATCTGGATCGAGCCGGCCAGATGGGCAGAACGCGCGCGCGCCTGGGCCAGCGCCGCCTCCGCCTGGTCCAGACGGTCGCCGATGTCCAGCGCCAGCTCGTCCGCCGCGCCGGTTGGCACGACGCCGCGCCCGTGCCGCTCGAACAGGGGCCGGCCGATGGCTTGTTCCAGCCCGGCGATCTGCTGGGAAATCGCCGGTTGGGTCAGCCCCAGGTTGCGCGCCGCCGTGGTGAACGAACGCTGGCGATAGACTTCCACAAAGGTCCGCAGGCGATCGAGCGACATGGCATAATCCATAAGGATTTTTATGGCCGTTAGCGAGACGGCTTGTTGGCGCGCGCGTCAGCAGCCTCCTAGATGCCCGCTATCGCCCACACCCCGCTGCAAAGGACGCCACCCATGCTACCCAACTGCCTCTATCAGGCCAGCGTCACGGCCAGCGGTGGGCGCGAGGGTGAAGCGCGGGCCGGCGACAATTCTTTGCACCTCTGGCTCGATCTGCCCGCAGAACTGGGCGGGCGCGGCCATGGCAACAATCCCGAGCAATTGTTTGCCGCCGGTTATGCCGCCTGTTTCCTCAGCACGATGAAAACACTCGGCAACCAGGGCCATGCCGCGCTGCCCGGCGATGCGCGTGTCACCGCAACGGTCGGCCTGGGTCCGGCGCCGGAAGGGGGCTTCACGCTGGCTGTCACGCTCTTGCTCCACGCGCCGGGCATGGATCGAAATCGCGCCAGCGCGTTGATGGACGCCGCCCACGGCGCCTGCCCCTATAGCCGGGCGGTCGCGGGCAATGTCGCCGTTTCGCTTTCTTTGGCATGATCGGCGCCGCCGACCTGCCGCATCGGAGCAATCCCATGAAGATTCTTATGGTCCTGACCTCGCACAGCGAACTTGGCAACACCGGCCACAAGACCGGCTTCTGGCTGGAGGAATTTGCCGCGCCCTATTACGTGTTCCACGATGCCGGCGCGCAGATCGTGCTGGCTTCGCCCGCCGGCGGGCAGCCGCCGCTCGATCCGCGCAGCGATGAACCCGATGCCCAGACTCCGGCCACCGAACGCTTCCGCGCCGATACGGCCGCGCAAGCCGCCCTGGCCCAGACCACGCCATTGGCCGATGTGGACGCCGCCGGGTTCGATGCCGTGTTCTATCCCGGTGGCCATGGCCCGTTGTGGGACCTGGCGGAAAGCCCGGTATCCATCGCCCTGATCGAGGCATTCGATCGTGCCGGCAAGCCGCTGGGCCTGGTCTGCCACGCGCCCGGCGCGCTGCGCCATGTCAAGCGCGCCGACGGCACCCCGATCGTGGCGGGCCGCCCCGTCACCGGCTTTTCCAACAGCGAGGAAGAGGCCGTGGGCCTGACCGACGTGGTGCCTTTCCTGATCGAGGACGCGTTCAAGGCCCA
>Ga0070665_100004931_pt1 | contig 13841 bp, 10 predicted proteins | sample KBSS13metaG_FD_65862 | JGI IMG/M metagenome (GOLD analysis project Ga0070665, IMG submission 65862) | Switchgrass rhizosphere microbial communities from Kellogg Biological Station, Michigan, USA - KBS S1-3 metaG | ecosystem: Host-associated > Plants > Roots > Rhizosphere > Soil ... | reverse complement strand
CGACGTGCACGTGACCGCTACGTCGGGTTCTGGCCGGCGAGCGTCTTGGCGATGATGCGACGCTGGATCTGCCCGGTGCCCTCGAAGATGTCGTAGATCTTCGCGTCTCGGTACCACTTCTCCACGGGGTGGCCGGGCTCGAGCGCTTCTTCGCCGAGCAGCACCATCGCGCGCGTGGTGACCTGCTGCGCGGTGCGCGCGGCGTGCGCCTTCGCCATCGACGCCTCGGCCACGTTGTCGAGGTGATGATCGGCCATCCATGCCGCGCGATGCGCGAGCATGCGCGATGCGGTGATCTCCATCAGCATCTCGGACAGCTCGAACATGATGTGCTGGTGGCTCGCCATCGGCGTGCCGTGCAGCGAGCCGCCGCGCACGCGCTCGAGCAAGAATTCATAAGCGGCGCGCGCGATGCCGACGGCCTGGGCCGCGACGACGGGCCGCGTCGAGTCGAGCATCTTCTTGGTGTCGGCCAAGCCGCCCGATGATTCGCCGGCCACGCCGAGCATCATCGCTTCGTGGACGCGCACGTCCTCGAAGTGCACCTGCGCGGTCTCCGACGCGCGGATGCCGAGCTTCGTCTCCTTCTTGCCGGGCACGAGCCCCGGCGTGCCGCGAGCCACGATGAAGCCGCGCACGCCGGCGCGCCCGGCAGCCGCGTCGGTCTGCGCCCACACGACGTAGACCGAGGCGCTCTTGCCGTTGGTGATCCACTGCTTGCTGCCGCGGATCACCCAGTGCGAGCCGTCCTTGCGCGCGGTCGTCTTGAGCCCGGAGATGTCGGAGCCGGTGCCGGGCTCGGACAGCGCCATCGCCGCGACCTTGATGTGGCCGTGCTCGTCGTCGCCGGTCAGGAGCTTCTTGAACTCCTGCTTCTGCTCGTCGGTGCCCATCCGCGCGACCGGCGACGCGGCGAGCCCGGAGCCGCCGATCGCGAGGCAGATGCCGGCGCAGCCCCACGAGAGCTCCTCGGCGCCGGCGACCGCGATGCGCGCCTGGCTCTTCGGCTTCTTCGGATCGGGATCCTCGTCGACGCCGGTCAGCTTCTTGCGGCCTTCGATGAGCGAGCTCTGCGACATGCCCATCATCGACGCTTGCTTCATCAGCGCCCACGGCATGGTCTCGCTGCGATCGTGCTCGATCGCGATCGGCCGGATCGCCGACTTGGCGAACGCGTTCACCATCTGGCGAACGCCGGAGAAGAGCGGGCTGTCGTGAAAGATGTCCATGTCACGCCACCTTCTGGGAAAGGACGCGGCCGAGCCGCTCGTCGCCGTGGAGTGCTTCGAACGCGCGCGCGTCGCGCATCAGTTTCTCGACGGGATAATCGTTGACGAAGCCGTAGCCGCCGAAGATCTGCACGGCGTCGATCGTCGCGCGGGTCACGGCGTCGCCGGCGATCACGCGCGCGCGGCTGGCGGTGTCGTGCGCCTGCGCGTGCTTGGTGTCGAGCTGCCACGCGGCGTGGAGCGCGAGCAGCTTCGCGGCGCTCGCGGTCGTGAGCGCGTCGTCGCGCAGCCGGATCAGCGACTCGAACGTGCCGATCGGCTGGCCGAACTGCACGCGGTCGGCGGCGTACGCCTGTGCGTGCTCCATCGCCGCGACCGCGACGCCGCACGCGCGCGCGGCCAGGCTCGTGCGCGCCCACGCGAGCACGTCGGCGACGCTGCCGTTTCGCAGGATCATGTCGTCGGGGATGCGATGCGCCTCGAGTGCGATCGTCGCCCACTGCGCGGCGCGCCAGCCCGACGGCGTGATCGGCGTGACGCGCAGGTCTTTCGTCGGAATCAGCGCGAGCAGCTCGCCGGTCGCGACGAGCACGTGCGACGCGGTCGCCAGGCCCGGAGTCGGGCCGAGCTTGCCGGTCAGCCGATCGCCGTCGAGCGTCAGCGCGCCGCGGCTGTCGTGGAACAGCGTCGCGCGGCCGCCGTTCGCGAGCGAACCGAACAGCGCGGCCTTCGCGGCGGCGCTGCCCCACGCGCCGACGGCGAGCGCCGGTTCCACGCTGCACTCGAGCAACGCCGCGAGCGCGGCACAGCCGCGGCCGAGCTCGAAGCCGCGCAGCGCGCGCGTGACGTGCGAGTAGGTTCCGTCGCGCAAGCCGCCGGCGTCGGCGGGCACGGCGTCGACGAAGAAGCCGAGCTCGGTGGCGGTATGTGCGAGCCGATCGGGCGGTGCGCCCGCGCGATCGGCGTCGCCGGCCCACGTGCGCAGGTCGCGCTCGGCGAACCGCCGCACCGTCTCGACGATCAGCTGCTGGTCCTGATCGAGTCCGAAGTCCATGCCCGATTCGTACCGCGTTCGGCCACAAACCGTCAGCCCCGACTGTAAATTGCAACAACTGCTACGTCGGAGGCGGGCACGGCGCGAGCGGCGAGGGCGGCGCGTCCGGGCAGCAGGCCTGAACCGTCTTGCTCGCGGTCATCGTCACCGTCGTCATCATGTTGGTGTCGTGCGCCGAGCCGGTGTCACCGTCGGTGCCGACCCAGTAGCCCCAGATGAACAAGCTCGACTCGGGCACGGCGCCGAGGTGGACCACGGTGCCCGCGGGGAACGTCATCGCGCCGACCAGCGGCCCGCCGTTCTCGGTGACGGTGCACCAGCTGAGGTAGTTCTCGATCGTGAGCGTGATGGCGCCGGATCCGGAGCCGGTGCCGGGGTCGGATCCGGAGCCCGAGCCGGTGTTCGAGCCGGTCATGCCGGGCGCGTCGGGCGACGACGACGACGAGCTGTTACATGCCGCGGCGATCGCCAGCGCGAACGTGAGGGCGTACTTCATGGCGCGAGCGTAGGCGTGCCCGTCGACGCGGCACAACGCGGGCGCAAGAGACGGACAATTGCGATTATCATGACGTGATGCGGATCGCGGTGGCCTGGCTGACGTTGCTCGCGCTCGCGGGCTCGGCGTTCGCCGAGGACCCGTGGACGGCCGGCGTCACCGCCGAGCAGAAGCAGACCGCGCGCGCGCTACTCGATGCCGGCAACACGCTGTTCCTCGCGCACAACTATGCCGGTGCGCTCGACAAGTATCGCCAGGCGCTCGCGGTGTGGGACCACCCCGCGATCCGGTTCAACGTCGTGCGCTGTTTGATCCAGCTCGATCGCACGGCCGAAGCCGCCGACAACCTCAAGCTCGCGCTCAAGTACGGCGCGGCGCCGCTCGAAGAAGCCGTCTACAACGAGGCGCTCGCCTACGAGAAGCTGCTCGCGAATCAGATCGGCGACCTCGACGTGCGCTGCACGCAAGCGGGCGTCGCGGTCACGCTCGACGGCCAGCCGCTGCTCGCGTGCCCCGGCAGCCAGACGCGCCGCGTGACGCCGGGCCATCACCAGCTCGTCGGCAGCAAGAACGGATTTCTCACCAAGTCGAGCGACATCGTCGTGGTGGGCGGCCAGCGCGCGGAGGCCGACGTGTCGCTCGTCGCGATGTCGGCGGCTGCGATCACGCATCGCTGGGCGCAGTGGAAGCCCTGGGTCGTGATCGGCAGCGGGCTCGTGGTCGTCGGCGTCGGCGGCCTGCTCGAGTATCAGGCGTCGGTCGACATGTCGTCGTACGACCACGAGCTCGCGCTGCTCTGCGCCGATACTGGCTGCGATGCAAACCGGCCGATTCCCGCGAACGTCGCCGACGAGAAGACGCGTGCCCGGCACGAGAGCGAGATCGCGATCGGCGTGATGTCGGCGGGCGCCGCCGCGGCGGCGATCGGCGGCGTGCTGCTCTACATGAATCGCGGCATGGCGATCTATCCGAGCGTCGAAGCGATGCCCGGCGGCGGAGCGGTCTCGCTCGCCGGCCGTTTCTGATCAGTGACAGTCCGGATCCTGCGCGTCGATCAGTCCGTCGCAATCGTCGTCGACGCCGTTCGTGCAGTCGGTCTCCGTCGGCTCGCAGACCCACGGCCGCGTCCGCTGGAGCGCGCGAACCTCGAGCGCGCCCACGCCGGAGAGCGGTATGCCGAGCATGTTCGGCGTCATGACCACACCGCCAATGGTTGGCTGGAGGCCGTTCGTGCTGCCGGGTGGGCGCAGCGCCGACCACGTCGTCCCATCGAAGTGTGCGATCTCCGAGCTGGTCGTCACGGCGATGAAGTCCGGCGCCGACGCCGCGATGGCGAGCGCGTTGTTCGTGATCGGCAACACCTGCGTCGTCCAGCTCGTGCCGTCCCACGCGTACGCGAGCCGCGTGTCGATCGCGACCACGCGCCCCGGCGCCGTCGACGCGATCGCGACGAGGTTCGAGCTCGGCGGGTTCGGGATCTGGTGCCACGTCATGCCGTCGAAGCTCCACACGCCCGACGTCTGATCGCACACCCAGATGTCCGTCGAGCTCGTGCCGGTGACGGCTTTCGCGTTCGGTGCCGTGGTCGAAGGGGCGAACGTCGTGCCGTCGAAGTGCTGGATCGTGGGCCCGGAGAGCACCCACATGTCCTTCGGGCCAGTCCCCCACAGGAACGCATTCGACGCCGCCAGCATCGCGGTCCAGGTCTGGTTTGTCGCGTTGTAGCGATAGAGCTCGTTCCCGGCGGAGAGCCACACGTTGTCGGGCCCCGTCCCGTAGATCCGCTTGATCGTGGTGTCGACGACGGTCGTGGCTCCAGTCCACGCGCTGCCGTCGTAGTGCGCGACGTGACCGAGCGTGTCGGCGATGAACATGTCATCGCCGGAGTCCATCCAGAACGCGTTGATCGCGCCGCTGAGCGGCGAGTTCTCGCCGATGTAGTCCTGGCCGCGGTAGCGATACACCACGCCGTCGGAGCTGACCGCGAACACCGCGCCAGGATCGAACGCGAGGATCACCGCTGGGCCACCGCGGCTGCCGATCGCGATCGGGGTGGACTCGGTCCACGCGACGCCGTCGTAGTGCAGCACGGTCTGCGTGCTCGACACGAAAACGTCGTTGGGCGCGGTCGCCGTGATGTCGTGGTACAGGCCCGCGGTCGCGTCGACCCACTGCGTCCACGCGTTGCCGTCCCAGTGCGCGATCACGCTCTCGAAGGTCGGTCCGGTCGAGCCGGTGATCCACACGTCGCCGCTGTCGACCACGCTGATCCCGCTCGCGGTCACGCCGAGCGCCATCGTCCAGCTCGCGCCGTCCCAGTGCCAGAGCGCAGAACCCGCGGCCCACAGATCGTTCGCGCTCGACCCGCGCAGCGCGCTGACCGCGCCGCCCGGAAAGCTGCCGACCGGCTGCCACGACATGCCGTCCCACGCGAGCACGCCGGCATTGCTGGTCGCGACGAACGCTGCGGTCCGGCTCGCGGCCCACACGGCGTTGAACATCGTCGTCGGCACGCCGGGCACCTCGCTCCACTGCGCGCCATCCCAGTGCTCGACGGTGTTCGAGGTGACCGCCCATGCGTCGTCGGGTGCGTCCGCCCACACGCCGACCGCGTCCGCATCGGGCGTCGGTACGGCGCTCCACGTCGCGCCGTCGAAGTGCATCGCGGCCGAGCCGTTGCCGACGACCCACACGTCGTTCGCGCTGGTGCCCGCGATCGCGACAGGTTCGGTGAGCTGGATCGCCCGCGGTTGCCAGCCGAACCGCGCACACGACTGAAACGACGCGCCGCACGACGCGCTGCACGCGAGCGGTCCCGCATCGAAGCCATCGTCGACGCACGCTCCTGCCGGCGGCGTGCCGTCGCACAGCTCGGTCCCGTTGACGATGTGATCGCCGCATTTGCCGACGCAGCCGCTCGTGTCGAACGTGCAGAACGGCGTGCACGCGAGCCCGGGCGTCTCGTAAAACCCCGCGCTGCCGCAATCGGCGCCGCCGAGGTCGTTGCCGTCGCACTCTTCGTTGCCGGTGCGCACGCCGTCGCCGCACAGCAGCGGATCGCACGCGCCGTCGCGACAGGTGCCTTGCACGCCGGAGAACGAGCACGCCGAGCCGTCGAGTTGGCCGTTGCATGCCGCGGTTTGCTCCGGCGAGATGCAGCGCTGGTTCGCGTCGTCGCACGTGTTGCCCGGCGGGCAGACCCGGCCGTCGGCGCAATCGACCTCCGCCGACTGGATGCAGCCCGATAGCAACGCGATCGCGAGGAGCCAGCGCATTAGTCTTTGAGCTGCGTCGAGAGCTTCTTGCGCTCGTCTTCGAGCTGCTTGACGCGTTCGCGTTCGCGATCGAGCGCTTGCTGGAGCTGGGCGCGCGCCTTCTCGGCGTCGGCTTGCGCCTTTTGCGCGGTGACCGTCGCGCTCTCGGCGCGTTGCTTCGCGCTGGTCGCGGCGTGCACCGCGTCCTCGAGCTTGGCGTTCTGCTGCTCGAGCTCCTCGCGGCTGGCTTTGACCTCGGCGCTCGCCTCTTGCACCTGCGTGTCTTTTTGCTGCGCGGTGGTCACCGCGGCCGCGCGTTCGGCTTCGGCGGCGGCACGCTTGGCCTCGGCTTCCACGCGCTGGTGTTCCTTGTTCGTCGCTTCGTCGAGCGCGCGCTGCGTGTCGTGCTCGGCTGCGACCGCCGCTTCCTTCGCCTGCTGGATCGACGCGCGCGAGATGATCGCGCCCGCGAGACCGACGCCGAGCACGATGAACGCGGCGGTCACCGCGGCGATCCGGATCCGATGGCCGCGCCGCGCGAGCGCGACGGCGGCGGCGACGAACGCGCGCTCGCGCTCCGGCAGCTCGCCGCGATGACGCGCGAGCGGGCGCCGGCACTCGTCGAGCACGTCGCCGCGCCACAAGAGGCCCGCCGGGCGGCCCTTCGCATCCCACTGCTTCGCCGCCGCTCCGAGCTGCGCGAGGATCGCGGCGTCTTCCTGATCGTCGTCGAGCCAGCGCCGCAGCGCCGGCCAGCGCTCGATCAGCGACTCGTGGACGATCTCGACCGTGCCGCCGCCGGCATCGCCGCGGCTTTGCACGACCAGCAAGCGCGCCTCGACGAGCTGATCGATCACGCGCGATAGCTCGGCTCCACCCGCGAGCTGCCGCAGATCGGCGAGCTCGACGATCGCGCGCGTGCGCTCGGGCGTGACGAGCGCGCGAAAGATCCGCTGCGTGAGCTTCTGCGACGGCGCGTTCATACCGGCGACGACCGCGTCGGCGTGCGTGGCGAGCGCGCCGCTGATGCCGCCGATCGCGACGTAGCTCGCCGCCGTGATCAGCCGGCGATCGCGATCGCGCGCATCCCACAGCTGGCTCGCCGCGAACTGCAAGAGCGGCAGCGCGCCCGGCGTCCCGGCGAGCGCGCCGAGCATGTCGTCGACCATCGTGGCGGTCTCGAAGCGATAGCCGACGTGATCGATCGGCTGGATCAGCGCCTCGCGCAGCCCGGCGGCATCGGGTGTCGACAGGAACACGAGCCCGCGCGAGAGATCCTCGGCGAAGCGCGCATCTTCGGTCACGCGATCGAGAAAATCCGATCGCATCGAGATCACGACGCGCAGCGGCGCCGCGGCATCGTCGGCGATGCCGACGAGCGCAGCCGTGAACGCGCGCCGCGACTCGGCGTCGACACCGAGCGTGTAGAGCTCCTCGAGCTGATCGACGAACACGAGCACGTGCGTGTCGGCGGCGCGGGCGCGCGTGCGCAGCAGCTCGCCGAGATAGCCGGGCTCGGTGCGCAGCCGTTGGCCGACGGCTTCGGGATCGCGCTGCGTCAGGCCGTGCACGATGTTGGCGAGCGCGGCGATCGGGTTGCGGCCCGGCCTGAGCGCGACGACGTCCCACGATTCGCCCGAGGCCTTGAGCGCGGGCCCGACGCCGGCGCGCACGAACGACGACTTGCCGGCGCCCGATGGCCCGACGACGCCGGTCAGCGGCAGCTCGCGAATTCGCGCCGCCATGCGCGCGACCTCGCGATCGCGCCCGTAGAACCGATCCGCATCACCTTCCTGGAACGCCGTGAGGCCGGGATACGGGCTCTCGCCCTCGGCGAGCGTGCGACCCGCGCGACCCGGCACGAGCTGCGCGAGCTCGCGCGCGAGCTCCAGGCTCGTCGGCCGCTCGGCTTTCGCCTTGCGCAAGCACGCGTCGACGATCCGCGCGAGCCCGTCGGGCACGTCGGGCCGCGCGTCGCGGATCGAGCGCATCGGCGCGTCCGAGCTCGCGCTCTGGATCAGCGTGTCGAACGCCGGCGGGTCGATCGGGTGATGGCCCGCGAGCAGCTCGAACATGATGATGCCGGCGCTCCAGATGTCGGTGCGGACGTCGATGTCGTCGAGGCCCATCTGCTCGGGCGACATGTACGCGAGCGTGCCGACCATCGCGCCTTCGGGTCGCGAGTCGCGATCGATCGCGCCGGTGCGCAGCGCCTTCGCGATGCCGAAGTCGAGGACCTTCACCTGGCCCGCGGTCGTCACCAGCACGTTCTCGGGCTTGAGATCGCGATGCACGACCCCGAGCTCGTGCGCGCGCGACAGCGCCCGCGCGATCGGCAGCATCAGCTCGATCACGCGCATCGGCGCGAACCGCGGCATCACGGCGAGATGCTCGCGCAGCGTGCGGCCCTCGAGGAGCTCGAGCACCATGTACGGCACGCCGTTGTAGTCGTCGACCTCGTGGATGATGACGATGTTGTCGTGCGTGCACTGCGCGGTCGCCTGCGCTTCGATCAGGAACCGCTCGGCGAGCTCGTGCGAGGCATCGGGCACGAACTTGATCGCGACGCGGCGGCCGAGCCGGGTATCGCGCGCCGCGTACACCACACCCATTCCGCCGCGGCCGAGCTCGCGGATCAGCTCGTACTGGTGCACGCGCACGCCGGGCGACAGCACCATCTCGGTGGGCTGCGCCGGCTCGGTCGAGAGCGTGTACGGCGTGGCCGGCGTTCGTCCCGGCGGCGGCGTGCCGAAGCGCGTATGCGCTACACGTCCGTTGTCCGCACCCACGTCGCCGATGTTAGCACTCGCGGCTCAGAGGAAGATCCCCGAACCGTCACCCGTTCCACCGCTCGAGCCACTGCCGGAGCCGCCGTCGGGCGGCGGCGTGCACGACGCGGGAGGCGCCGATTGATCGCCGTAGTCGATCGTGAGCGAGCCGACGCCCAAGATCGATTTGGCGAAGATCGCGCCGACCACGTGAGCATCGCCGACGTACTGGATGTTTGCTTGTGGCGCGTAGATCGCGCCGTAGAACACACTTGTGCCGACGGCCTGGATCGACGTGTCGTTCGAGCCGCCGACGTAGAGGCGGAACGCATCGGGTTGCGATGCGTCGCCGGCAACCAGCGCGCCGACCGACTGGACGTTGCCCGACACGAACAGGTCGAGTTGCGCGCCCGGTGAAATTTTCCACTGCTCGAGGCCGACCTGCTGGAGATCGCCGTCGACGAACACCGACACGGTGCCGTCGATCACGATCGCGGTCGAGCCGACCGTCGCAGCGGCCGTCACGTAGTAGCTGCCGGTCGACAGGTGGAGCTGCTCCTGGCCCACGTTGGTCCAGTTGCTCTGGCCGTTCGCGGCTTGCTTGGCGGCCGCAACCGCGGCGCCGACGTCGAAGAACGTGCTCGGATCGCAGTTGCACGGCGGCGTCTGACCCGGCGACTGATACGGTGCTTGGCTCGCGACGTCCTGGCCGCCGACCATCTGCGACGTGCCGCCGACCTCGAGCTGACCGCCGACGGTGAGCATGCCGACGGCCAGCAGGTTGCCGCCGACCGTCGCGTTGTCGTTGATCGTCGCGGAGCCGGTGAACTCGACGTCGCCGGGCGTGATCAGCGAGTCGCCGATCGAGCAGCCGACCGCGGTCAGGCCTTGCCAGCTCGTGAGCGTTCCGGAGATGTCGGACTGGCCGACGAGCTGCGTCGCGCCGTTGACGCCCACCGAGCCCGAGCCGCCGGGGCCCTGCTCGATGTGGAGCTCGCCGACGTGCGTGAGGTCCTCGCACGAGCAGACCGCGTTGTCGAACAGCGTCGGCGACGGGCAGGCGATCGCCTCCGCCGCGTTGCCCGTGGGCGCCGCCGATTGCGTGCATCCACCGGTCGCGGTGATGAGCGCGCAGAACAGAATTTTGCGAACTGGGTGGTGCGTCATGCAAACCACTGTCGGACATCGGAGCTCGATCTCCGACAACACCCCGACATCACGCAAAACGTACGGAGCGGCGCGTAGTTACCAGCGGACGAGCATGCCGGTCGGCGCGAGGACGACGCGCGCGACGTGGCCGTCGTCGCCGTGCTCGGCGATCGCGAGCACGATCGCGGTGACCGCGCACGCGCCGGCCACGCCGATCGCGATGTTCGTGACCAGCGCGTCGCGATCGCGGCGATCGCGCACGCTCGTCGCGTCGTCGTAGAAGTGATCGCGGCTCTGCGCGACGATCGCGGTCAGATCGTTGTCGGCGCTGCGCGCGGCGAGCCCGAAGCCGACGGCCGCGCCGGCAAACGCGACCGCGGGCACGGCCCACGCGAGCGGCTGTGCGAACACGCTGCGATGATGCGCTGGCGCTGGGGCAGGCGCGACGACCGCAGGTGCAGGCGTGGCGGCAGCAGGCGGCGGCACCGCGACGGCGAGCAAGTGATTGCCGTGCTCGTCGAGCACGTCGATCGTGCCGGTCGACGCGGCAAGCTGCGCGGGGTGATCGACGCCGAGCGGCACAGTTGCGCTGGAGCCGAGCGCCACCGAGGCGACCATGACGAGCGGATCCGATTCGACGATCACCGCGATCGTGCCGTCGCTGTTGCGCTTCGCGATCACGGACAGCCGGCCGTGCGCCGCCATGTACGCCTGCGCGGCGACGAACCGCTCGCGCAGCTTCGGCGCGACGTCGTCGGATAGCGCGGCCTCGGGCTCGAGTGCGATCCAGCGCCGGTAGTACTGCTCGGCGAGCTCGGAGTGGTGAAGCGCGACCGCGGTGCGCGCCGACAGCTGATAGATCTCGGCGAGCGCGTGCGGCGAGTTGCCGCCGTCTTGCAGCGCCGCGACGAGCAAGCGCTGCGCTTCGTCGTAGCGCACGTCGTCGATCGCGAGCCGCGCATCGGCGAGCTTCGGGCTGTCCGCGCGGGCCGGCCCTGCGAGCGCGAGCACGGCGCAGACAGCCAAGGCGCGGGCGAACGTCACGAGTGACGTCGACGCTACCAGATGAGCGTGCCCGAGGTCGCTTCCGCGCCGGCTGCGATCTGGATCGTGAACGTTCGCTGCCGGCCGTCCGCGAGCACGGCGCGCACCTGATGCGCGCCCGCCGGCAGCGAGACGTGAAACAGCGGCGTCTGGTCGAGGCGCTTGCCGTCGACGAAGATCGTCGCGTACGGCGTCGAATCGACGCTGTAGAACCCCGGCTCGGTCGACGCGGGCCGCGCGACCGCGTGACGAGCCGGCTTGTGTCGCGGGACCTCGACGTCGGTGAACGCGATCTCCGGCGCTGGCGCGGCGTCGGGCGGCGGTGGCGCCGCATCCGGTAACGGCGCCATCGCGACGACGGGCGCCGGCGGAGCAGGGCGCGCAGGCGCATCGCCGTGACGGGTCGCGACGATCACTGCCGCGGCGCCGCCGGCGACAGCCACGGCCGCCGTCACGGCGATCACCCGGCGCGACTTCTTCCGCGCGACGACGATCGATTCGTCGCGCAGCGCGAGCTCGACGGTCGGTTCGGCCGGCGGCGCCGGTCTTTGCGCGCTCGCGCCCGACGCTTCGGTCACCCGCCGAGCGCGTTCGGCGAGTGTTTCGGCGAAGCCCGAGCGCACGAGCGCGCCGATCTCGTTGTGCGTGGCGGCGCCGCCGAATCGCTCGGACGCGTCACGCAGCGATTCGCTCAGCGCGGCGATCGTGGGAAACCGCTCGCCGACCTCGCGCGCGAGTGCGCGGGCGACGACGGCGTCGATCGCCGCGCCGAACGGCACGTGCGCGCTGACCGGCGGAATCGGCGCGCCGACGACGGCTTGCCCGACCATGTAGTCGGTCTCGCGCGAGAACAAGCGCTGACCGGTGAGCGCTTCCCACAGCACGATGCCGAGCGCGAACACGTCGGCGCGCGGATCGACCGCCTCGCCCTTGATCTGCTCGGGCGACATGTACGGCAGCTTGCCCTTGAGCATCCCCGTGCTCGTGCGCGTGCCTTCGCTCATCACCTTGGCGACGCCGAAGTCGAGCACCTTGCACACCCCGTCGACGGTGACGAACAGGTTTTGCGGCGAGACGTCGCGATGCACGATGCCGTGCGAATCGTGCGCGTAGTGCAGGCCGTCGCTCGCCTGGCCGAGCACGCCGGCGGCGAGGCGGACGCGGCTCGCATCGCCGCGCGGCACGACGGTCAAGAACTGCTCCCACGACACGCCTTCGAGGAGCTCCATCGCGAGGAACAGCCGGCCGTCGACGTCGCCGAGCTCGTAGACCTGGCAGATGTTGGGATGCGAGAGCACGCCGGTGACGCGGCCCTCGGCGAGGAACATCTCGACGAAGCGCTTGTCGTCGCACAGGTGCGGCAGGATCCGCTTGATCGCGACGAGCTTGGCGAACCCGGCCACGCCGACGAGCCGCGCCAGCCACAGCTCGGCCATTCCGCCGCGGCCGAGCTCGGCAAGCAGCTCGTAGCGGCCGAAACGCTGCGGCTCCACGACAACACACGATACACGTGTTTAGCCGGCGAACACGACTTCGGCTCCGGCGGCGAGCGCGATGCGCGTGCCTCCGCCGCCCGGCGCGCGCTCGAGCAGGCGCGGCCCGGCGAGCCCCGCGTCGACGAGATCGCGGCGACACCGGCTGATCAGCATGTTGATCTCGGGCCGCGTGACCGCCTCGTTGCGCGGCCACACGATCGGCCGCACGACGTCGTCGGGAATGAACTCGCCGGCGCGGTAGCCGACCGGCGGCCGCAACAGCGCGACGATCAGATCGAGCCGGCGGTCGGCGAGATACACGGCGCGATCGCCATCGCCGACCGAAAACACGACGCGGCCGCCGCGCGGCAACAGCTCGACGGTCACGCGGCGCGGCAGCACGTCGAACGACGCGAGCGCCGTGGTCGCCGCGTGCGCGTGGCCGCCGCGCACGACGAACGTCTCGTTGCGGCAGCCGATCGCGTCGCCGATCGCCACCGGCGCGAGCGCGCCGACTTCGAGCGGCGCTCCGTTGTGGGTCGCGCTGCCGGTGGTGAGCTCGACGAACAGCTCGCCCTGCGCGACGTGGAGCCGCAGCGCGTGCGCCGGCCACCGCTTGACGATCAGGTCGTCGGTCTTGTCGCCGCCGATCGAGAACGGGCTGTGCGCGACGCCGAAGCTGCCGCCGCGCGCGCGCTCGATCCGGAACGCCGACGGCGCCGTCGCGTCGGGCTTGTGCGCGCGGATCTGCACGACGAGCCGGAGGCCGGGCAGGGCGAGCTCGTCGCCGTCGAACAGCTCGACCGCGCGATCGAACTTCTTCTTGTTGACCTCGAGCGGACCGCGGCCGAGCGGCACGGCCTCGGCGCCGTCGGCGGTGACGCGCACGAGCGCGTGTCGCCGGCTCGCGCTCGGATCCGGCGCGACGATGTCGCAATCGTGCTGGCGGCCGATCACGACGCCTTCGACGCCGACGCGTCGCGACGGCCCATCGGGCACGACGAGCATGCAGCTCACGCGCGAACGCAACACCGCTTCATGCTAGATCATCCGGCGTGCGATCGCTCTGGGTCATCGTCGCCGTCGTCGCGGCATGCACGTATGGCGATCCGGCCACGAACGCGACGTTCAAGTGCGATCCGAGCCACGCGTGCCCGAATGGCGAGGCGTGCGTCGGCGGCTTCTGCGGCGGCTCGGCCGCCGGTGGCAGCGCCGGCGTGTTCTGCGGATCGGGAGGCACGTGCGCGCCCGGCCAGCTGTGCTGCGTCGACGTCGTCAACGCACCGCATTGCATCAACTCGGGCGAGACCTGCGTCTCGGGCATCACCGGCGCCTGCGACGGCCTGTCGACGTGCGCCGCGCCGTCGGAATG
>Ga0070665_100004930_pt1 | contig 13842 bp, 9 predicted proteins | sample KBSS13metaG_FD_65862 | JGI IMG/M metagenome (GOLD analysis project Ga0070665, IMG submission 65862) | Switchgrass rhizosphere microbial communities from Kellogg Biological Station, Michigan, USA - KBS S1-3 metaG | ecosystem: Host-associated > Plants > Roots > Rhizosphere > Soil ... | reverse complement strand
TTATGTTGCGACTGCGAACTATTTCACGACCGACCACACCAGGGGGGCGTTGACCGCTCCGACATCCACGGCGAACGCAGCAAACGGCCTCTTCGTCTACTCTTCGGTCAATAGTTTCCCCACATTTAGTTCGTCAGCGAGCAACTATTGGGTCGACGTCGTCTACAACCAGTCTACCGTACCCAACGGCTTGCCGATTGCCAGCAATGACAATGGCTATACAGCTATCTACAATACGCCATTCTCGTTGTCCGCTTCCGCGCTTCTCGCCAATGACACCGACCCAGACAGTGATCAACTGACGGTCACCGGCGCCGGCGGCGCGCAGCACGGCACCGTCGCCTTTAACGCGCAGACCGGTATGGTCACCTTCACTCCGACATCAGGCTACAGCGGAGCTGCAAGCTTCACCTACGACATTTCGGACGGGCGGGGCGGAACGGCTTCGGCGACCGTCAACATGACGGTGGGCCAGCCGGATGCGACTGAAAGCCTGTTCTCGGGCTCGGATACGCCCGCCATACTCTCTGCAGACGACTCCGGTTCCATAGAGCTTGGCGTCAAGTTCACCGCGTCGCTCGGCGGCACCATCACCGGTCTGCGCTACTATAAGGGTGCCAATGACACCGGCACGCACACCGGTTCGCTGTGGACCAGCGGCGGGACGCTGCTGGGCACGGCCACCTTCACCAACGAGTCCTCATCGGGTTGGCAGACTGTCACATTTGCACAGCCCATCCAGATTTCTGTCGGGGCGACCTATGTCGCCAGCTATCATTCCAACGGCTTCTACACCGCGACCCAGGACTATTTCACGACGAGCCACACGAGCGGCTCACTGACAGCGCCGTCCAGCACGAGCGTTGGCGGCAACGGCGTCTATACATACGGTACGGGCAGCCTGTTCCCGACGGCCACCTTCAGCGGAACCAACTACTGGGTCGACGTTCTCTTTGATAGCGCAGCATCGAACATCGCCCCGGTGGCAAACAACGATCCTGGCTTCTCGACGCAGTTCAACACTGTGTTCTCGGTGCAGGGCGGCACGCTGCTCGCCAACGACAACGACGCCAACGGTGATCCACTTGTTATCACTGGTGTCAGCAACTTCGTTAACGGCACAGCCGTCTTCAATGCCCAGAACAATGTCGTCACCTTCACGCCGACCAGCGGGTATTCGGGCGCCGCCAGCTTCAACTATACCATCTCCGACGGGCGCGGCGGCACTGCCACTGCCCAGGTATCGCTGAATGTCGACCCGCAAAATGATGTGCAGAACCTGTTTTCCTCGACCGCCACGCCGACGACGGTCAGGGTCGACGACGCCGGCGATGTCGAACTCGGAATGAAGTTCCAAGCGGACGTGGCCGGGTCCATCACCGGATTCCGCTTCTACAAAGGCGCGGACAACATCGGACCGCACGAAGCACATCTGTGGACTTCCACGGGGACGCTACTAGCCACGGCTACCTTCACCAACGAGACGGCGAGCGGTTGGCAATCGGTGGATCTGGCGGATGCGGTCGCGATCGACGCGAATACGACTTACGTCGTATCCTACCACAGCGACGGTTTCTATTCGGCGACTGGGAACTTCTTCCAGGATGAGGTGTCGAGCAACGATCTGCACGCGTTGTCCGCTGCACTCAGCGGCGGCAACGGCGTCTACGGGTATGGAGCGAGTGGCCTGTTCCCGACGAACAGCTTCAACGCGACCAACTACTACGTCGACGTCGCATTCAAACCGCTTGCGGCTTAGGAGTGGGCATGGGGGCTCTAATGGGGCGCGACGACCGCTTGCCGGTGACGGTGTTGGCGGGTTTTCTCGGCGCCGGCAAGACAACGATCATGAATCATGTCTTGCGGAACCGGGACGGACTGCGCGTTGCGGTCATCGTCAATGACATGAGCGAGGTCAACATCGACGCCGATCTCATTCGCGACGGCGGTGCCGATCTTTCGCGCACCAACGAAACGCTGGTCGAACTCAGCAATGGCTGCATATGCTGCACGCTAAGGGACGATCTTCTTGGCGAGGTTCGCCGCCTGGCAGCGGAGCGACGGTTCGACTACCTGCTCATAGAGGGTACTGGGATTGCCGAACCGCTACCGGTGGCCGCCACATTCTCCTTCCGCGATGAGGCCGGAGCAGCTCTTTCCGATATCGCAAGGCTCGACACGATGGTGACGGTCGTAGATGCGGCCAACCTGCTTGCTGATTACTCGGGTCATGACCTTCTGAGCGACCGCGGCGAGACCCGCGACGCTGACGACAAACGCACGCTTGTCGATCTCCTGGTCGAACAGATTGAGTTCGCGGACGTTGTAGTGGTCAACAAGGCGTCCGATGTGACGCCCGAGGCCCGTGCCGAGGTGCGTCGCATCATCACCGCGCTCAACGCCGACGCGCGCGTCGTCGAAACCGATTTCGGCCATTTGCCGCTGGCCGCCATTCTCGACACCGGGCTCTTCGACGAAGCAAAGGCTGCTCGACATCCGCTATGGCACAAGGAGCTTTACGGAGCCGGAACGCACGTCCCGGAGACGGAAGAGTACGGCATCAGGAGCTTCGTCTATCGAGCCCGGCGGCCCATGGACCCCACACGATTTGGCGATTTTCTGGCAACAGACTGGCCCGGTCTCATTCGCGCCAAGGGGCATTTCTGGCTGGCGACGCGCCCGGATCAGGTGGGCCTTCTTTCAATCGCCGGCTCGCAGCGCAGGACTGAGGCGAAGGGTTTTTGGTGGGTCGGCGTGCCCAAGCAGAATTGGCCCCGCCATCCCGAGTTCCGAAGGCTGCTCGATCGGCATTGGAGCGCCGTCTGGGGCGATCGGCGACAGGAACTGGTGTTCATTGGAACTGATCTTGCGGAGGCAGCGATCCGATCGGCGCTCGATGATTGTCTGATTGGCGATGAATCTGGATTTGATCCAAATCTCGCATGCAATCTTCACGATCCTTTCCCAGAATGGCAGCCGGCGCATGCCGCCTGAACACACACAGACATCAACCAGGAGCATCCAATGAACAACGAGCTTTACGCCGACGGTATCGGCGAGATCACAGTCACTGGGTCGATCGTCAGGATCGACCTGGTGAGCTTGTCGGCGACAGAGCGCGACGAGAAGAACAATCCAAAGACTGTTCTGCGTCAGCGGGTAATCATGCCGGTCGATGCGTTCGCCAACGCGGTCGACCTGATGCAAAAGGCGCTTGGCGGGTTGGTCGAGGCTGGTGCGGTTCGGCGGATCGGCGATGTCCAGAAGTTGCCTGCCGCCGAGGCCGCCCCAGCTCGTACCGATGCGAAGCAGGCTGCTTCGAAATCGGCCAACGCATCGCCGAACTTCAACTGACCGAACATGGAGACGCCTCCTAGCGACGCCGTGAGCGCGCAACCGCACACCAGTCTTCAGTGCCTGGCCCTTGTCGCGCGTCATCACGGCGTCGATCTTTCGCCGGAGCGGCTGGTGCATGACTATGCGGTCGGCGCCAAGCCGATCGCCATCCGGCAGCTCCTTCGCATGGCGAAGGATGCCGGGCTGCGCGCTCGGCAAGTTCGGCTTTCGTGGCGGTCGCTTCTCCAGCTAGGCGAAGCGTATCCAGTCCTTGCCGAGCTGGAAAACGGCAACTGGGTCGTAATAGCCAGTGCCGCAGTCAATGGCGAGCAGGAAATGGTCAGGGTTCTCGACCCGCTCGCCGAACGGCCTGAAGTGCTTCTTCTAACCGAGCAGCAGCTGTCCAAACGTTGGCGCGGTTCGGTCGTCCTGTTGAAGCGTGACTATAAGCTCTCCGACGAAGACCAGCCTTTCGGCTTTCGCTGGTTCGTGCCTGAACTCGTCCGCCAGCGTGGGCTCTTCCGCGACGTCGCCGTAGCCGCGTTGGTTCTCTATGCACTCGGCCTCGCAACGCCGATCTTCTTCCAGCTCGTCATCGACAAGGTGCTGGTTCACCAGAGTTATACAACGCTTGCGGTGCTAACCGTCGGTATCGGAATTGCCCTTGTCTTCGACGCTGCCTTCAGCTTTCTGCGGCGCTATCTGCTGCTCTATGCCACTAATAAGATCGATATAAGAGTCGCGACGCGGACTTTCGGGCATCTGCTGAATCTGCCGATCGCGCTCTTCGAGCAGGCATCGGCCGGCGTTCTCGTGAAGCATATGCAGCAGACGAGCCGCATTCGCGAGTTTTTGACCGGGCGGCTTTTCCTGACGCTTCTCGACGGCCTTTCGCTTCTGGTTTTCTTGCCGATCCTTTTTCTCTATAGCGTCAAGCTGACGTTTGTCGTTCTCGGCTTCGCTGCCCTCGTCGGTCTTGTCGTCATGCTGCTCGTAGGACCATTCCGGCGGCGGCTGCAGGCTCTCTACCAGGCCGAGGGGGAGCGACAGGCGCTTCTTGTCGAGACAGTGCACGGGATGCGGACAGTCAAATCCCTGGCGCTTGAGCCACGTCAGCGCAAGGTTTGGGACGATTCTTCGGCCCAGTCGATTTCAGTGCGCTTCCGCGTCGAGAAGATATCGACCATCGCACAGTCGACGACCGGCCTTCTGGAAAAGCTGATGAGCGTTGCAATCATCGGTCTGGGTGCGCTCGACGTCTTCAGTGGTACGATGACGATCGGCGCGCTTGTTGCCTTCAATATGCTTGCAGGACGGGTCTCCGGGCCGCTCGTCCAGATCGTCACGATGATCCACGAATACCAGGAAGTAGCGCTCTCGGTCCGCATGCTTGGCGAGATCATGAACCAGCGCCCCGAGCAATATGGCCGCGGACGTGGTGTCAGGCCCGAGCTCAAGGGGCGGATCGAGTTCGACAACGTGTCGTTCCGCTATGGGCCCGACGGAACGCCGGCGCTCGACGACATATCCTTCACCGTTCCAGCCGGCACGGTCTTCGGCATCGTCGGGAGGAGCGGCTCAGGCAAGACGACGATCACTAGGCTTATCCAGGGGCTCTACACAAACCAACAGGGCCTTATTCGGGTAGACGGCTTCGACAGTCGCGAGATCGATCTTGTCCATCTCAGGAAGAGCATCGGCGTCGTCCTTCAGGACAGCTTCCTCTTTCGCGGATCCGTGCGTGACAATATCGCGGCAGCCAAGCCGGATGCGAGCATCGAGGAGATTGCTACCGCCGCTCGCATCGCAGGAGCCGAGGAGTTCATCGAGCGGCTTCCGCGTGGCCTGGAAACGATGCTCGAAGAAAATGCTTCCAATCTGTCGGGTGGGCAGAAGCAGCGTCTCGCCATCGCGCGGGCGCTGATCACCAATCCTCGTCTGCTCATTCTGGATGAAGCCACAAGCGCTCTCGACCCAGACAGCGAAGCAATCATCCGCCAAAATCTGCGGCAGATTGCCGATGGTCGTACCGTGATCATCGTATCGCACCGGCTTTCCACGCTTGTCGATGCCGATGCGATCCTTGTCGTCGAGCGTGGTAAGATCGCCGATATCGGCCGTCACGACCAGCTTGTTTCGCGCTGCATGACGTATCGGCACCTTTGGAACCAGCAGACGAGGCAGTCAGCATGAATGCCCAGGCGGAAAAGAAGGGCGGCAAAGCCAGCGTGCCTGCCAAGGCGCCGAGCCGCGACGTTGTCCAGGCACAGCCACATCGACAGGTCATTGCGGCGTTTCAGTCCGATGCGGTCGAACTGGAAGAGCGCGTGCCACCAAGGATTGCCCGGCTCACACTCTACGGCGTGACTGCTCTGATCGGCTCAGCCATCCTGTGGGCATCGTTGTCCTCGATGGATGAGGTCGTCATCGCCACGGGCAAACTGATCACGACCAAGCCTACGATTATCGTGCAGCCGCTGGAAACCTCGATCATTCGCTCGATCGATGTTTCGACCGGCGACGTCGTGCATGCGGGCCAGACGCTTGCGACGCTCGACGCGACGTTCAGCCAGTCCGATGTGGAGCAGCAACGGGCCAAATTTGCAGCGTTCGACGCCCAGGTGAAGCGGATCGAAGCCGAGCTGGCCGGCGACAACTACTCGCTGACGGCCGGCAAAACATCGGACGAGCAACTGCAGGTACAGCTGCTCGGGCAGCGGCATGCCTTCTATGTCGCCCAACTTGAGAATTTCGACCAGCAGATTGCCGGCCAGGCTGCCACAATCAGCAGCAGCAAGGACCAGGAAAAGATCCTTGTATCCCGGCGTGACACGCTCGCGCAGATCGAAAATGCGCGTGAGATACTCTACAAGAAAGAGACGGGCTCGCTGCTGAACCTGCTCGGTTCGCGTGACGCGCGTCTCGATGTCGACTCCAGCATCGCGCAGCTGCAGGGCAGGGCTGCCGAAGCCGAACACGCCCTTGCGAAGTTGCAGGCCGACCGGCAGGCCTTTGTCGAGGATTTTCGCCGCGCGTTGATGGAGCAACTCGTCGAGCTAAGAAGTCAGCGCGACACCGTTGGTGAAGAGCTGAAGAAGATGGAGCTGCGCCGTGAAATGGTGGCGCTGACGGCGCCGGCCGACGCAGTAGTCCTCGATCTGGCCCAACGCTCCATCGGCTCCGTTGTGCGGGAGGCAGAGCCAATCGTGACGCTCGTGCCACTGAACGTCCCGCTCGAGGCGGAGGTGTCGGTCAATTCCCGTGACATTGCTCGCGTCAGCACGCAGGAGTCGGTGCGGCTCAAGTTGGATGCTTATCCGTTCCAGAAGTTTGGCACGGCGACAGGCACGATCCGAACGATCAGCCGCGATGCCTTCACACCCAATCCACAAGACGAAGCGCCCGGCACGGCAGCACTTCCCTTCTTCAAGGCGCGCGTTCGCCTCGACGACACACAACTGCGCACATCTCCTGACGAGGCTGTGCACCTCCTGCCCGGTATGACGGTAACGGCTGAGATCAAGGTCGGCCACCGGACGGTGATCTCCTACTTTCTCTACCCGCTCGTTCGTGGCCTCGACGAGAGCCTGCGCGAACCCTGAGGAATCAGCCGTAGGCACTGATCAGTGCCTACGGTCGATCACAAGGAGCGGGTGCGCGGGCTTGAGCACCCGGCCACGTGGTCTGTCGGCCGATGAGCCGTCGAGCTCGTCGCATCGACGCCGGCTTACATATCTGCCTTCAAGTAGGATGGGTTAAATTCGGCCAGTCGCATGAGCACTGGCCTATTCAGAAGTTCGACAAAGCCGCCGCTGAGTACAAGAAGTTCCTTTTCGCGTAGATAGCGAAGGATTCGGTTCAGGTGGATGCTGGTAATTCCGAGCGCATCAGCCAAAAGCTGCTGTGACAGCGGACACTCGTAGCGGCTTGGCATAGAGTGATCGCCTGCGTGTAGTCTATACCCCAGCTCCAACAAGAAATGTAGAGTACGAACCAGTGCGCTGCGGCGGCCAAGATTGACCAGATGTTGAGCTAAGATCGCTTCATCTCGAGCAAGACTCCACAGAAGGGCTTCTGTAAGTCCCGGAGAATTGCGCATCGCTCCGATCAATTGGATCTTGCTGACTTCCGAAATGACGACGTCGGTCAAAGCCTCTATGTCGCGATCCGACGCTTGAAGGAAAAGTCCATGCAATCCAATGAAATCGCCAGGCAGGCGGAAGTCAATAACCTGGCGACCGCCGTCTTCCAGTCGCTTGTACGAACACACCCAGCCTTCGTGAAGTATGTAGCAGATCGACGAGCTCTGACTTTCGTGGGCCAGTTCCTTCCGCCTCACGACGGCACGGCGCACTGCCTGAATATCGTTCAGGAATTGCTTGTCGGCACGCGTTCCCGCAAATCTCTCGAACGTCCTCGAAAAGGCGTCCCTCAAATGACCCCCAAATTTTCAACGCGAGTTTCGAAAAAATCGTTGCTCGCCTACATGCTGACAACGTGTGCCGTCGGCTTCAAGTTCCTGACGCCGCCGATTTTGGACGGATTTGATTCTGCACGGTCGGCCAGGGCGTCACCGCCAGTTCTAGCGTTTCGCCCGAGGCATTCCAATCACCGAGTTGAGCCCATTGCGAGAAGAGGTGCATCAACCTGACAGATATGCGAGATCAGCTTTTTTAGCGGACATTTGACCGCTGCATGCCAGTTTGACTGGGCATCTGTCTGCGAAAAATGCTGATAGCTAATGTAGTTTCCAAGAAAAAAGCGGACAGACGTTGAAAGATTCGCGGACTAGAGAGGCTGAGCTAAGCTAAATTGAAGGTAGTGGGCCGATCAGGATGACCCGGCGTAATCGCTTGATCTCGCTCTGGAAGCCGGACATAGCCCCGACTGGCAGCAAATCGGTGAAAATTCGCTCCTTCCAATCCCATCAAAGCAAATATATTAGCAGAAACTCTGCGCTTAGTGTCGCCTGTATGTAATTGTTATCGATCAAATATCTCATATTTACTTTTGGTCTGCTGTTATCAGCCAAATCCGTCGGTGCGATGCGAAAAAATATCTCGTTGATCCTTCCATTCCCAATGATTATTTTACACCGGTCGACGGGATCATTCCGAAAATATCGCCAGTCGCGACAGCCAGAGCCAGTTTCACGTGAATAAATATCAAATAATCCTTTGCACAGCTTCGAAATAGAAAAATTAATAGTTAGAATCGACCTGAGGCTAACCCTTAAGGGGTAGGCTATATTCGATGTTAGTAAATCATTAATTTAGGTTAGCTTCGATAACATTAGCGCGTGTATATTGGGGACAGCCGCGATGGGCGCCGCGGTGCTGGGGGCCACTGATTTCGCCACCTTTAGCAGAGTAGTCGAGCAGGCTTGGTTCGACGGCTTCGGGTGTAGGGGTGTAGGGTCACATCAGCGAAACGAATTGTGTGGGCGGGAACACACAAGGATAGCGCTCGAATGGGAAACGTAACTGCCCGCTATGGGTATGCGTAATTGGGGTGCTATCATGAATGCCATCAGTTCGACCAACGAAAGTAATGTGCCAATCAGCCTAACTGCGTCAGCGGCAATTGGGGCGATCGGCCCGTCCTATGACGACTTTTCGAGCGATGTATCGGGTCTTCGCAACGGTACACTGGCGATTATCGATGCCCGTGCTCTCGATCGGGAATGCCTCGCACAGAGCATAAGAGCCCACAGGGTGGGGATGAGTGTCGTTGCATTCGGATCGATAGACGAGTGGAGAACGAGAAAGAGCGACTACGCGCCGCTTTCCGCGATCCTTCTCAATGTCGGCGGCAGAAAGATCAGCGACGCGGACGTAGCGGAGGAGATCAAGAAGCTCTCCGCCGAATTCGTGACGACGCCTGTGATCGTGCTGGCCGATACCAATGAATTGCCACAGATAATGAAGGCGCTCGAATATGGAGCGCGGGGCTATATTCCCTCTTCGGTTGGCATCGACGTCTGCGTAGAGGCCATCAAGCTAGCTCTTGCAGGCGGCATCTTTGTGCCGGCGAGCAGTGTGTTGGCCATGCGTCAGTTGCTCGAATCCGGCGGCGAGACCAGGCGCCCGGTGTTCAACATGTTCACGGATCGTCAGACCGAGGTGGTTGAGGCGTTGCGCCGTGGCAAGCCCAACAAGATCATCGCTTATGAGCTCAATCTGCGCGAGAGCACCGTCAAGGTGCATATCAGGAACATCATGAAGAAGATAAAGGCCACTAATAGGACCGAGGTGGTCTACAAGATAAACGATCTCTTCGCGGGAAATGCCTCTTATGCCGAGGCAGATAGATCGATGGCCTCGCCGAGATAGAGTTCACAGGGCTGCACTTTTTGAAGTGGGGGGAATTTTCCCCCCACTTTTTTTTGATGATCGTCCGATAAAAAAGCAGGCCAGGTGGCCCGCGGGGATCACAGTCCAGTCCCCCGCAAAACCACTGAAGGCGTCATCAGCAAGATGCGAATGTCAGTGGCGAACGACATGACGACGGCATACCGGGCGTCATGTTGGGCGCGCTCGGCGAACGAACATCCGTTCCGTTCGCTGATCTGCCAGAGCCCGGTTAGTCCTGGGCGCATGGCGAAATAGGCTCTGCCGGGATAGTGCTGCCTCTGTTCAGGCATCATCGGGCGCGGTCCGACAAGGCTCATGTCGCCTATAAATACATTGAACAGCTGCGGCAGCTCGTCGATGGAGTACTTGCGCAGGTACCAACCCAGGGGGGTGATGCGAGGGTCATTCCTGAGTTTCTGCGTGGTGTTCCATTCGATCCGAGCAGTTGCGTTCTCACTCAGATATTCCTCGAGGCGCTGTTCAGCATTCGGCACCATCGTCCGAAGCTTCCATAGCGTGAAGATCCTGCCGTTCTTCCCGACGCGCGGCTGGCTGAACAGGGCGTCACCGCCGTCTTGCCTTATCCAGAGCGACAACATGCCGACAACTGCCAGGACAAACGGCGCCATGATCAGCGTCACCAAAATATCCAGTCCACGCTTGGCTGCCGGATAGATCGACCGGCGGTGCGTGGCGTGAATGTCTGGAGCCATCGGTTCCGTCGAGTCCGACTCTACATTCAAACCTGGTGGGTATGAATCATAATATTCTCTGAGCATCAGGTTCATCCATCGGCTCTATTGGTGTCGTTAATGTTTGTATTAGTGGAGACGTGTTTTTGGGTGTTGTTGTATCTCACAGCCGTTTCTCCGCATCTGGAGGCGCTCATGAGCTCATATCTATTTTCAGAAAATGAAATCAAACCGCGGTTATTTACTCAATAAGCCAGCGGTAGATATTTTGATCTAGATTGTTTGGAGAGGCCAAGGAACGCCAGGTTAATTACCGGGAGTTCCGCGAATATTGCGTCACCTATCGGAGTAGAAGCGACATCCAACGACAGTATCAATTAGCGCAGGCTGGCGACGATCCCACCGTTTGGCGGGTGAGTGGTACGACCCCACTCGACCAATGGATGAGGGACTGAGGCTTAAGGGCAAGGTTCATGGCGTCGGAGTTCAGCCAAACCTGCTGCGGTTGCAGGTCTCCCACGCTCGCGAAACAATGTTTTGAATGGGCGGGCCGTAGGAGGAGTCCGCTGGGCTCGTTAGGCGCGTGCCGCGTTCGCCATGAAAAGTGCCGCGTCCTGGAAACAACCGCCTCGAAGCGGCGTTCAGATCGAAGGAAGAGCACGATGAGACTATTTGGCTTCCGGGTTCGAGATCCGCAACGTGATCGTGCGGCCGACTTCAAGCGTATTCACCGCCTGTCTGCCAGCTTCGTCGATCTGATGACTGGTATCGAGGCCGAAAGCGCCGGCCTTCGGGACCGCCGCCAGCGAGCGGCGGACGATGCGGCATTTTCATTGGAGGCGCTGGAGAACGACGGGCATCGAGGAATGTCTTCGCGGGTCAACGAACTGACAGGCATGATGACCAGATACTCCGGACGTATCGCGTCTCTCAAGAACCATGCGGCGTTCATCAACGATCTGCGAATACGCACGGAATCGTTTGCCAAGGAGAACGGCGTCGGGGAACCGATGCCGCCCGCGGATCGTGGCGAGTCTTTGACGTAGTTCATAGGTCGAAACAACTAAGTCATAGGAACTAGCGGTCGGTCCGCGTTAACTTTCTAGCACCCCCCATCGACGACCTATCATCTGCGCGGCGGCCGCCCGAAGATGGGGTAACTGGCATATAAGCGGCCAGATGCTTTTTGGATGGCGGTCGCGAATGCCCGATATTGATGTCCGTTTCTATCTGGCGATTTTCCTGCGGAGGTTGCCGTATTTTTTGACGATAGTCGTCGCAGCGGCAGCGATCGCTATCGCCGCGGCTTACCTGCTGCCGCGGGTATATCGTGCCAGCGCGAAGATTCTGCTGGAGGCGCCGCAGATATCTACGGAACTTGCTCCTTCGACGGTTTCCACGAACGCGATCGAGCAGCTGGAAATCATCCAGCAGCAGGTACTGACGCGCGATAACCTGTCGGCCCTGGCGGACAGGCTGGCTATCTACGGAGACGAGCGGGATAAGATTTCAGATGCGGATCTCGTCCGAGACATGCAGTCACGCGTCGGCTTCGAGCAATTGCAGCTGGACACTTCACGACCAGGTGAAGGTGCGACCATTTTCAATGTGTCGTTCGATGCCGAAACGCCAGAGCTCGCAGCCAAGGCGGTCAATGAAATCTCGGCGTTCATACTTAACAGCAACATACGTGCGCGGACCGACCGTGCCGAGAACACCACTCAGTTTTTCAACAATGAGGTGATCAGGCTTGGTGCAGATCTTAAGCGGATCGAGGCCGACATCCTGAAATTCAAGAACGACAACATGGAGGCCTTGCCGGACGGTCTCGATTTTCGGCGCACCAAGCAGAATGCTCAGCAGGAGAGGCTGCTGTTGCTGGAGCGTGAAGAGGCCGAACTACGCAGCAGACGAAACAGCCTTGTTCGAATGTACGACACCACTGGTCAGGCCGCCGGTTCTGGTCCCGTTTCGCCGGAACAGCAGCAGCTGCAGGATTTGAACCGTGCGCTATCAGAACAACTGGCAATCTTCTCCGAGACGAGTCCCAATGTCGTGGCGCTTCGGGCAAGGATAGCCGCGCTCCAGGACGTCCTGCGATCCAGGACGGCAGTTGGTGTCGACCGCAAGACGGGGTTTTCCGACCTTGACCTGCAATTGTCGGACATTGACGGACGCCTCAGCTACATAGCGAAAGAACGGCCGACCATCGCTCGAGACATCGCCGAGCTGACCAAGGAAATCGACGCCACGCCCGGCAATGAAACGGTGCTGAATGCACTCGAACGCAATCGCACGAACATCCAGACGCAATACAGCGCCGCATTGGCAAGGCTTGCAGAAGCTTCCACCGGGGAGCAAATCGAAACCCTTGCCAAAGGAGCGCGCTTCTCACTGCTGGAACCTGCGACACCGCCCGAACGCGCCATAAGTCCAAATCGTCGTAAGATCGCGGCTATGGGTCTTGCCGGGGGGGTGGGGCTCGGCATCGGCTTGATCGTCCTGTTGGAGATTATGAACAAGACGATACGCAGGCCGGCGGAGCTCGTGCAGCTGTTCCAGGCTCAGCCGCTGGCAACCGTCCCTTATATCTGGACGGCGAGCGAGATGCGCACCGGCGGGAACCTCATGTCGATTCGGCTGGCCCTCGATAAGGTCATTGGCGGCCTTAGCGGCAGTAAGATCACCTAGAACCACGGACGCGCACGAGACGATGCGAATATCCTCGATTGATTCAGGGCAAAGATAATGGAGCGGATCGAAGCTGCCTTGCAGAAGGCCAAGGAGCAACACCTGTCGAACCCGCTGCCCCCACAGGTCATGTCACCGGTCGCACGGATCGGGCGCGAATCAGTGTGGGCCGATTTGCCATCGCTCGCTATCGATCCAAGGGTTGCGGCGAACAGCCGTATCGTGACGCTCAATCAATCAGATACGGCTCACGTGGCCTTTGACATGATGCGGACGAGGGTCCTGCAGAAGCTACGCGACAACAACTGGACCTCGGTTGCCATTACCTCCCCCACGGTTGGCTGCGGAAAGAGCGTCGTTAGTTTGAATCTTGCGTTCAGCCTGGCCAATCAGAAGGAGTGCCGTACACTCGTCGTCGACCTGGACCTACGGCGTCCGCAGGTCGGCAAGATGCTGGGCTTGAAAAGCCCTCCCTTGATGGAGAGTTTTTTGAGGGGCCAGAGTCAGGTCGAAGATGTCTTCATTCGATATGGAGACAACGTTGCGATCGCGTCAAACGGTCGACCGGTGCGGTTTGCCGCCGAGTTGCTGCAGGCCCAGTCCACCGCGAAGGTCCTTAGGGATATGAAGCAGAAGCTGCGTCCGGACGTCATCATCTACGACATGCCGCCCATGCTCGCTACTGACGACGTCATGGCGTTCGTTTCGAATGTGGACAGCGCAATCCTGGTGGTTGCAGCCGAGTCGACGACGCAGCGCGAGGCCGATAT
>Ga0070665_100004927_pt1 | contig 13850 bp, 13 predicted proteins | sample KBSS13metaG_FD_65862 | JGI IMG/M metagenome (GOLD analysis project Ga0070665, IMG submission 65862) | Switchgrass rhizosphere microbial communities from Kellogg Biological Station, Michigan, USA - KBS S1-3 metaG | ecosystem: Host-associated > Plants > Roots > Rhizosphere > Soil ... | reverse complement strand
AGCTTGTCGATGTCGCGCAGGAGCGCGCCACCGCCAGTGAGCACGATGCCGCGTTCGGCGACGTCCGCGCCGAGTTCCGGCGGCGTCTGCTCCAGCGCCTGCTTCACTGCGCTGACGATGCCCTGCAGGGGTTCCTGCAGCGCCTCGAGGATTTCGTTGGAGTTGAGCGTGAAGCTGCGCGGCACGCCCTCGGAGAGGTTGCGGCCCTTCACCGACAGTTCGCGCACCTGCTGGCCCGGGTAGGCCGCGCCGATCTCGATCTTGATGCGCTCCGCGGTGGCTTCACCGATGAGGATGCCGTAGTTGCGGCGCACGTAGTTCATGATGGCTTCGTCGAAACGATCGCCACCGATGCGCGCGGAGGCGGCGTACACGATGCCGTTCAACGAGAGCACGGCGACCTCGGAGGTGCCGCCGCCGATGTCCAGCACCATCGAGCCGCGCGCCTCGTTCACGGGAAGGCCCGCGCCGACCGCGGCCGCCATGGGCTCGCTAACTATCTGCACGCTGCGGGCGCCGGCGCCTTCGGCCGATTCCTTGATGGCGCGGCGTTCGACCTGGGTCGAGCCGATGGGCACGCAGACCAGCACGCGGGGCGAGGGCTTGAGCACGCGGTTGCCGTGCACCTTGCCGATGAAGTACTGCAGCATCTTCTCGGTGTAGGTGAAGTCGGCGATCACGCCGTCCTTCATCGGTCTCACCGCGTTGATGTGGCCGGGCGTTCGACCCAGCATGTTCTTGGCCTCGGCGCCGACGGCGACGATGACCTTGCCACGACCTGCCTGGTCGTCCTGCACCGCGACAACCGAAGGCTCGTTGAGCACGATGCCCTTGTCGCGGACGTAAATGAGGGTATTGGCCGTTCCCAGATCGATCGACAGATCGCTCGAGAAATAGCCGCGCAAGCGTTTAAACATGTGGAACCAAGCGAAGCGCGAAAAAGTGGCGGCAATTTAACAATCTGCAGCACGCCCCACAAGGCAACAGGTATGATCCCGCGCACATTTCCCATACCTTTTGCTTGAGTTTCCGATGAGCCTCAATCGCGACCAGATCAACTCGATCGCGCACCTCGCCCGGCTTTCACTGACCGATGCCGAGGTTCCCGTCTACCAGGACAGCCTGTCGAAGATCGTCGATCTCGTCGGGCAACTCGACGCGGCCGAAACGGCCGGCATCGAGCCCATGGCGCATCCGCTCCCGGGACTCGCGCAACGCCTGCGCCCCGATGTCGTGACCGAAAAGGACCAGCACGAGCTGTACCAACGCAATGCTCCGCAAACGGAAGCCGCGCTGTACCTCGTCCCCAAGGTCATCGAATAGGGAATCTCTGAGTAAATGCACAACCTGACGCTTGCCGAGCTCGCGCGAAAGCTGCGGGCCAAAGAATTTTCCGTGACGGAGCTCACGAAGGCGCTGCTCGCCCGCATCGAGGCGGCGCAACCGAAGCTCAATGCCTTCATCACCGTGATGGCGGAGTCCGCCCTGGCGCAATCGGCCCGTGCCGAGGCCGCCTTGAAGGATGGCTCGGCCGGTCCGCTGACCGGGCTGCCACTGGCGCACAAGGACATCTTCTGCACCAGCGGCGTCCGCACCAGCTGCGGCTCGCGCATGCTGGACAACTTCGTGTCGCCATATGACGCCACCGTCGTCGAAAAACTGAATGCGTCGGGGATGGTGACGCTGGGCAAGACGAACATGGACGAGTTCGCCATGGGCTCGTCGAACGAGACCAGCTGGTACGGCCCGGTCAAGAACCCGTGGGACCTGAAGCTGGTCCCGGGCGGGTCGTCCGGCGGCTCGGCCGCGGCCGTGGCCGCGCGGGTGGCGCCCATTGCCACCGCCACCGACACCGGCGGCTCCATCCGCCAGCCGGCGTCGCTGTGTGGCGTCACCGGCATCAAGCCCACCTATGGCCGGGTTTCGCGCTTCGGCATGATCGCGTTCGCCTCGAGCCTGGACCAGGGCGGCCTGATCGCCCAGTCCGCCGAGGACTGCGCCATGGTGCTGGGCGCCATGTCGGGATTCGACCCGCGCGACTCCACCAGCGTCGACACGCCGGTTCCTAACTATGTGGCGGAACTGGATAAACCGCTGGCGGGCCTGAAGATCGGCCTCATCAAGGAGTTCTTCGACAAGGGCCTGGATGCCGCCGTCGAGAAGTGCATCCGCGAGGCGCTGAGGGAATACGAGAAGCTCGGGGCCAGGCTGGTCGAAGTCAAACTACCGGCGCTGCCGCTGTCGGTACCCACTTATTACGTGGTGGCACCGGCCGAGTGCTCCTCGAACCTGGCGCGCTTCGACGGCGTGCGCTACGGCTACCGCTGCCAGGAGCCGAAGGACCTCATGGACCTGTACAAGCGCTCGCGCGGCGAGGGCTTCGGGGCCGAGGTCAAGCGCCGCATCATGACGGGCACCTACGTGCTGTCCGCCGGCTATTACGACGCCTACTACCTGAAGGCGCAGCGCGTCCGGCAGCTGATCAACCAGGACTTCAAGCGTGCTTTCGGTGAAGTGGACGTGCTCATGGGCCCCACCGCGCCGGACGTGGCCTTCGGCCTTGGCGCCAAGGCCTCGGATCCCATCCAGATGTATCTCAACGACATCTACACCATCGGCGCCAACCTGGCGGGCGTGCCGGCCATGTCGATTCCCTGCGGCTTCGTGCGCGACCTGCCGGTGGGCCTGCAGATCTGCGGCCCGCATTTCGGCGAGGGCAAGCTGCTGAACGTGGCGCATGCCTTCCAGCAGGTGACCGACTGGCATCGCCGGATTCCGGCGGCCTTCGACCGGGAGGTGCTGTCGTGAGCGCCCCCATTTCCTCCAAAGAAGGGGGCTGGGAAACCGTCATCGGCCTCGAGATCCACGCGCAGCTCTCGACCGCATCGAAGATCTTCTCGGGTTCGGCCACGGCCTACGGCGCCTCGCCGAACTCGCAGGCCAACCTGGTCGACCTCGCGTATCCCGGCGTATTGCCGGTGCTGAACCAGGAAGCCGTGCGCATGGCGGTGAAGTTCGGGCTCGCGGTATCGGCGACCGTGACCGAGCGGTCGGTGTTCGCTCGCAAGAACTACTTCTACCCGGACCTGCCGAAGGGCTACCAGATCAGCCAGTACGAGCTGCCCATCGTGGCCAGGGGCCACATGGACATCGTGCTCGACGACGGCAGCAGGAAGCGCATCGGCATCACGCGTGCGCACCTCGAGGAAGACGCCGGCAAATCGCTGCACGAAGGGCTGGGCAAGCTCTCGGGCATCGATCTGAATCGCGCGGGAACTCCGCTGATCGAAATCGTCTCCGAACCGGATATGCGCTCCGCCAAGGAAGCCGTCGCCTATCTCAAGAAGGTGCACACGCTGGTGCGCTACCTGGAGATCTGCGACGGCAACATGCAGGAAGGCTCGTTCCGCTGCGACGCGAACGTGTCGGTACGCCGGATCGGGGCGGAAAAATTCGGCACGCGCGCCGAGATCAAGAACATCAACTCGTTCCGCTTCGTCGAGAAGGCCATCAACTACGAAGTCGCGCGCCAGATCGACGTGCTCGAGGGCGGTGGCAAGGTGGTGCAGGAAACGCGGCTCTACGACCCGGACAAGGGCGAGACGCGTTCCATGCGCTCGAAGGAAGAGGCGAACGACTATCGCTACTTCCCGGACCCGGACCTGCTGCCCGTGGAGCTGGACGCGGCCTTCATCGCCGGCGTGCAGAAGACCCTGCCCGAGCTGCCGGACCAGAAGGCGGCGCGCTTCGTCGCCACGCTGGGCCTGTCCGAGTACGACGCCGGCGTGCTGACGTCTTCGAAGGAACTCGCGGCCTACTACGAGGAAGTCGCCAAACTACTGGCCGGCGGCAAGGAACCGTCCAGGGAACAGGCCAAGCTCGCCGCCAACTGGGTGGCCGGATCGCTCGCGGCCGCGCTCAACGAACACAACCTCGAGATCACCGGGTCGCGCATCGACGCGAAGCGGTTCGCGGGGCTGCTGGGACGCATCGTCGACAACACCATCTCCGGCAAGATCGCCAAGGACGTGTTCGAGGCCATGTGGGCGGAAGGCAAGGATGCCGATGCCATCATCGAGTCGCAGGGACTGAAGCAGATCACCGATACCGGTGCCATCGAGAAGGCCATCGACGAAGTCATGGCGAAGAATCCGGGCCAGCTCGCCGACTACCGCTCCGGCAAGGACAAGCTGTTCGGCTTCTTCGTGGGCCAGGTCATGAAGTCCACCGGCGGCAAGGCCAATCCGGCGCAGCTCAACGAGCTGCTGAAGAAGAAGTTAGCCGGCTGAAGATGAGCGAGGATCGAGTCCGCCGATTCGTCTTCGAGCGGTATCCGATCCGCGGTCATTCCGTGCGCATGAGTCGCGCCTGGCTGAGCCTGCGCGAGCACCAGGACTATCCACCCGCCGTGCAGCAGCTGGTCGGCGAGGCCGTGTCCGCGGCCGTGTTGCTGGCCGCGACGCTCAAGTTCGACGGCACCCTGACGCTGCAGATGCAGGGCAAGGGGCTGGTGAACCTGCTGGTCGCGCAGTGCACGCACGACTTCAAGGTGCGCGGCATGGCGCGGCACGATCCGGTGGGTGATGCGGCGGGCTTTCGCTCGCTGGCGGGTGACGGCCAGATCATCGTGACCGTGGAGAGCACCGACCGCGGCTCGAGCTACCAGGGCGTGGTGCCGATCACGGGCGACTCGCTGGCGGAATCACTGGAGGCGTACTTCGTGCAGTCCGAACAGCTGCCGACGCGCGTGCTGCTGGCGTCCACGCCCGGCGTGGTGGCCGGCATGCTGGTGCAACGAATCGCCGGTGTCGGCGGCAAGCAGGTACCGACCGACCCTGCGGCGCTGGAAGAGGCCTGGATGAAGGCCGATCTCGCGATGGAAGGATTGAGCGCGGCTGAATTGCTGGCCGATGACATCGAGCCGCGCCTGGTGCGCATGTTCGGCGACGACGAGGTGCGGGTATTCAGCGGGCACGACGTGGTTCACGAATGCCGCTGCTCGCGCGAGCGGGTGGCGAACGTGTTGCGCTCGCTCGGCCAGGAAGAAGTGCGCAGCGTGATCGCGGAGCAGGGCGCGGTCACCGTGACCTGCGAGTTCTGCCAGAAGCCCTACCGCTTCGATCCCATCGACGCGGAACAATTGTTCGACGACACCGCGCCGCGCGGCAGCGACGCGATCAACTGATCGGCGCGGGCTCCGGTTCCGCCGGAAGCTGCTGTTCGCCGGGGTCCGACAGTTCCGTCGGGTTCGACGGTTCCGCCGGTTGCGCAGGCTGGGTTGGCTCGGACGGATTTCCGGCGGGCTCCTGGGCTTCGGCCGCCGCCTTGCAACTCGCGCGTTTCCCGGTGGCCGGGTGCGTGGAGAAGAAATCGAAATCCTTCTTGCCCGCATCCGAGCCCTCTTCGTGCGAGAGCCGGCAGAGGATGGCGTCGAAATTCGATTCCGCGACGTGGTTGTCCTTCAGCCATTGCCGCGCGAAGTTGTCCGCCTCGGTTTCGAAATCGCGCGAGTTCTTGGCGTCGAGTAGCGCGGGCGCGGCGCTCAAGATGCCCGAGATGGAGCTCACGTCGCCGAGCAGCGCCGTGGCAATCGCCGTGACACCCGCGGCCTGCAGCAGGTGGCGCAACGCATGCCGGCCGCGCACGTGGCCGACTTCGTGCGCCAGCACCGCGCGCAACTCGTCGTCCGATTTCGAGAGCTCGACCAGCTGGTCGGTCATGACCACGATGCCCGAGGGCAGCGCGAAGGCATTGGCACCGAGCCCGCCGCCGTCGCGCAGCTCGAGCTCGTAGTCGTGGCCGTCGTCGAGCGATGACGTCATGCGCGTGAACATGGCCTTCAGTTCGCGCTGGCGAGCCTTCGGCAAATTCGAATCTTCGAAGGCGACGCGATCGAGCACGTCGAGCGAGCCCGAGCCGATGGCGCGATCCATGGACGCCGGCATCACACCGGCGGCCCAATTCGCGATGGCCGGAACGCCCCAGACCAGGAAGGCCACGGTGATGACCACGACGCCGGCCACCGAAGCCAGCGCCACCTGCCAGCGGCTTTCGAGCCAGTGCACCAGGCCCGATCCGTGCCGCAGGCCGACGACATCGCGGACGGCATCGAGCGCGGCGTCGATCGCATCGTTGTCCTGCGTTTCGAATACGCCGCCGTTCGGAAAGGAGATACGCCGCGCGACGTTGCCGATGCGGTCGGAGATTTCGACTTCGAGCACGCGCGCGGCCACGGGTTCGGGCAACCCGTGAACGCGCACCATGCCATCGGCGTCGAACTCCAGCGTCGCCTCGAGCGGCGCCGAGCTATGTCCGTCGAAGTACCGACCCGGGATGTTCACCTATAGCCCGAAGTCCACGTCGAAGAAGTCGCCGGCCTCTTCACCCAGCGCGCTGGTCTTCGGTGTCGCGTCGGCCATGAAGCCCGACAGGTTGCCGTCCGAATCCACCGCCATGTTCTCGAGCTGGTAACGCGTCTGTCGCACCTTGGCCCAGGGATAGAACAGGCCGAGCGTGAACACGATGCCGAGCAGGTTGGTCACGTAGATCCACACCAGCGGCGCGATCTCGAGATTGGAGCGTAGATAGTTGCCGCCGATCTGCACGCCACCGAACGAGGCATTGAGGAACGAAGCCTGGTAGTAGCCCCAGATCGCGAGGGCGACGGCGGCGAACCCCAGCATCATCACCCAGAAGCCGAGGCCCAGACCCGCGAGCGCCGCGATGTCGGCCGCGGGACCGTAGCCATGCGCGGCCTGGGCACCCTTGGCCACACCGATGACCAGGAAAATGAAGGCGGCGTACGCCACGATCCCCAGTCCGAAGGTGATCAGGCAGAAGGTGTAGAAACGGCCGGTGCTGGTGAGGAACGACCATTTCTGCGTGCCATACGCGGCATTGTCGAGGCTGTACTCCACGCGCTTCTTCACCCAGGCCGGGTAGAGGATGCCGATGGTGATCACCACCAGCAGGTACCAACCCACGAACACGCCGAGTGCGCCGCCATAGGTGCCGTGGAAGTTGAAACGAATGTTCCGGTACGAACTCATGCGCGTCTGGAACAGGCGCGACTTCATGATGATCCAGGGCACGCCAAAGAGGGCGAGCGGGATCAGGATGAAGACCACCAGCGGATTGATCTGCGCCGCGAACACGAACAGCAGGTACGCGCCGAACACGATGAGCCGGCCCTTGAGGATGGCCAGGGGCCGACCGTGGAACTCGAACGAATGTCCGTCGAGGTAGGTGTTGCCGTAGAAATATCGCAGCCGGCGCACCTTGGCCCAGGCCGAGTAGATGCCGAGCGTCACGATGGTCAGCAGCAGGTTGACGATCCAGATGCGGAAATATTCCCCGCCGCTGCCGCGGAACTCGAATGGCAGGTTGACCCTCGACGCGCCACGGGATTCGGACGCGCTGATACCCGACGCTCCTTCGAGCGCAATCGATTCGTTCATGTAATTCTCCCTGGGCGCTTTCTGTGGCGACCCTTGGCGCGCAAGACTAACTCCTGCCGGGTGCCAAGGGCCAGCGCGGTGCGCGAATCAAGATCGGTTCCAGTGCCCAGGGGATCTCTGTCATCACGCCCGCCCGACTGACAGCGCTACTTCCGGGTTTTCGGCGGTGAAGTCGGGTTGTCGAGCTCGTCGAGATAGCTGGCACCGCCCAGGCCGCGCATCTGCGCGAGGATCTGGTCGCGGCGCAATTGAACATACGGCGAGGGCGCATTGGCGCGCAGCCGCAGCGGGTTCGGCAACACCGCGGCCAGCGTGGCGGCTTCGTAGCGGTCGAGGCGCGCCGCGGGCTTGCGCCAGAAACGTTGCCCCGCCGCTTCGACGCCGTAGATGCCGTCGCCGAACTGCGCGATGTTGAGATACACCTCGAGGATGCGCTCCTTGGGCCAGGTGAGCTCGATGAGCAGCGTGAAATACGCCTCCAGGCCCTTGCGCAGATAACTTCTTCCCGACCACAGGAACAGGTTCTTGGCCACCTGCTGCGAGATCGTGCTGCCGCCACGGATGCGCGGGCGGCGCCGGTTCGACTGCGCCTCGTTGCGGCGGATCGCCTCGCGGATCGACTTGAAGTCGAACCCCGTGTGGAACGGAAACAGCTGGTCCTCGGAGGCGATCACCGCCACGGCGGCGTGCGGCGAGATCTGCTCGAGATCGGCCCAACGGTAGTCGGTATGGTAGTTAGTCTTGCCTTCGCGCGAGGCGTCGAGCGCGGCGTCCAGCATGAAGGCGCTGTACCACGGGTCCATCCAGCGCATGGCCACCACCGGCAGCGCGGTCGCGAGAAAGGCGGCGATCGCGCCGACGAACAACCATCGGACCAACCGCCGCCGCCAACCTTTCTTCACACTACTTCTTGGACGAGGCCTTGGTGATGACGACGTCGGCGGCCGGCACGTTCTGGTGGCCGGCGCGATTCGTGGTCGCGACCTTGGCGATCTGGTCGATGACGTCCATGCCGGAGGTGACCTTGCCGAACACCGCGTAGCCGTAGTTGGCCGGGCCCGCGTGGTCGAGGAATTCGTTGTCCACCAGATTCACGAAGAACTGCGCGGTGGCGCTGTCCACCACGTTGGTGCGCGCCATCGACAGCGTGCCGCGCTTGTTCTTGAGGCCGTTGGCGGCCTCGTTCTTGATGGGCGCCTTGACCTTCTTCTGCTTCATGCCGGGCTCGAAGCCGCCGCCCTGGATCATGAAGCCGGGAATGACACGGTGGAAAATGACGCCGTCGAAAAAGCCGTCGTCGACGTAGTCCTGGAAATTCTTGGCCGAGATCGGCGCTTCTTTGTCGAACAACTCCACTTCGAAGTTGCCGACCGAGGTTTCAAAAACGATAGACACGGGAGATTACCTTTGGGGCCATTGACCTTCGGTGACGCGCTCGTGGCCGGCGAGATCGCGGTGCGAGGTTACGTGAGTGAAGCCTCGCGCCACAAGCGCGCCGCGCAGCGTCGCACCCTGCGTCGCGCCATGTTCGAGGAACAACCAGCCGCCCGGCTCGAGGTGCTCCGGGGACCCATTAATAAGAGTGGCCAGCGCGGCGAGTCCATCGCCGCCGGGAGTCAGCGCGCCGCGCGGTTCATGGCGCAGGCCGTCACTGGCGAGTACCGGGTCGTTTTCCTCGATATAGGGCGGGTTGCTCGCGAGGGCGTCGAAGCGGCGCGATTCCAGTGCCTGGTACCAGTCGCCCGCGCGCCATTCGACCCGGTCCGCCACCAGCCGCGCGCCATTGCGGCGCGCCACGCGCAGGGCTTCGTCCGACAGGTCGGTGCCGACCACGCGCCAGCGCGGCCGTTCGTGGGCGAGGGCGATGGCAATGGCTCCCGAGCCGGTGCCGAGATCGGCGACCTGCGCCTGGTCCGCCGTCACGAGTTCGAGTACGCGCTCCACCAGCAGCTCGGTCTCGGGCCGCGGCACCAGCACCGCGGCATTCACGTCGAACTCCATCGACCAGAATTCGCGCCGTCCCAGAAGATAGGCCACGGGCTCGCCGGCCGCGCGCCGCGCGCACCACGCCTTGAAGCGCGCGGCCACGTCATCCGGGACCGGCTCGCCGGCGCGCGCCAGCAATGCACCCCGCGAGAGATTCCAGGCCGCGCCCAGCAGGATTTCCGCGTCGCGCCGCTCGATGTCGCGAGTGGCCAGGGCTATTAGAGCTTCGGTGTCGGTGGCTGGCGCCATGCGGCAGCGATCATGCCCGAGTTCGCGCCTGCATCGGTATCATCCGGCCATGAGCAGCGCGCAACCCCTGCGAGTCACGACCGGCCTGTTGCCGCTGCCGCGACCGCTGATGACCGGTGAAGTGCTGGACGCGGCCTTCCGGTTGTTCCGCGCCGGGCTGCTGCGCACGCTGCCGTACTCGGGTCTCGCCGTGCTGGTGCTGGAGCTGCCGACGCTTTACCTGGACTACGTGTCCCGCGGCAAGCACGAGCTGTGGTTCGAGGTGCTCGGTTACTTCATCGTGCTGTGCCTGAGCGCGGCGCTGCTGGGCGTCATCACGCTGCGGCTGCACGCCATCTCGCGCGGGTTGCGGCCGCGTTTTCGTGGCGAGTTGATGACCGTGCTGCGCCGCTGGCCGTCGGCGCTGATCGCGACCCTCGGCGCGGTCGGGTTTCCGCTGTTGCTGTTCGGCCTGGCTCCGGCATTCAACAATGTCGTTCCCACCGCCGCGCTGCTGGTGCTCGCGGTTCCGCTGCTGTGGCCGACGGCACTGGTCGTGGTCGCGCTGCCGGCATTCTGGTGCGACTCGCGCGGTCCGTTCGCCTCGATCCTGCAAGCGGTGCGCGTCTCGCGCCGCCAGTCGTGGCGCGTGGTGGGCGCGCTGCTCGCGACCCTGTGCATGCTCGCGGTGTTCTACGTGTTGTCGGCCATCGTCGTCGCCATGTTGTCGCCGCTACTGGGGCGCGCCGACCTGTTCCTGATCGCCACGGTGTCGTCGATGTTGTCGCTGGTGATTGGCGCCTTCGGCGTGCCGTTCGTGCTGGCCATGCTCATCGTGGCCTACGAGGACTTGAAGCTGCGCGATCAGCGTCACCGCAGGACTCCGGCATGAAGCGCCTGCTCCTGTTGCTCGCACTGTGCTGCGCGGCGGGTGCGCATGCCGACGACGCCGCATTGCGCGTGGTCGAGGCCTGCCGCGCGAAACTCGATGCGCGCGTCGACATCGGCATCGAGCGGGTGCGACGGCGTTGCCCGGACCTGCTGCCGGCGCTGGAGAAGGCGCCGTGGCGCGAGTTGCTGCCGGCCACGCTTGGCGACCGGCGCGAGGAGATATCCGCGGAGAGCCTGCGCGCGCTGGCGCAGCTGGTGCGCCACGCCGCGGATCCCGGCGCGCAGCGCGCGGCGCCGGAACGCAACACGCTGGACCCGGTGCTGGCCGCGCTCGGCGACCAGGTCCAGCAGGGCGCGACCCGCTGGGAACGCTTCAAGCGCTGGCTGAAGGAAAAACTGCAGACGCGCTCCGACGATGACGGCCCGGGCTGGCTGGAGAAATGGGCACGCCAGTTCCGCACCAGCGAGGGCGTGGCGCAGGCCATCACCTACGTGGGATACGCGCTGGTCGTGTCGCTGGTGCTGTTCGTGATCTGGCAGGAATTGCGCGCCGCGGGCCTCTGGGGTGGCATCACTCGCGGCGCGCGGCGCCGCGATCCGGCCGCCGAGTGGCGCCGGCGGCTCATGCTCGAGGACGTGTTCGCCGCGCCGCTGGCCGATCGCCCCGGCATGTTGCTGAAGTTGTTAGGCGAGGCGCTGGCGCGCGACCAGCGCCTGCCGGCGGCCGATGGTCTCACGGCCGCGGCCATGGTGCGCCAGGCGCGCCTCGACGCGGACTCCGATCGCGAGGCGCTGGACCAGGTGGCGCGCGCCGCAGATCAGGTGCGTTACGCCGAGCAGGCTCCGGCCGACGAAGCGCTCGAGGGCGCGGTGTCGAATGCGCGCGGCCTGCTCGGAAAATTCGCGAAGCCCGGAGGGCGGCGCTGATGCGCGAACGCGGCATCGCCTTGCTGCTGGCACTGGGCGCTCTGGTCGCGTTCTACGGTTTGTGGCTGCGTCCCGCGCCGTCGCTCGATCCCGATGCCGACGCCGCGCGCCCGACCAGTGCGGAGCGGCGCGGCAACGGCTACGCGGCCTTGTTCGAATGGCTGGAAAAATCCGGCGTGCAGGCGCGCTCCTGGCGCGAGCGCTACACCGCGCTGGCGGACAGCGACATCCCGCCGCGCGGCAACCTGCTGGTGCTCACGCTGCCCGGCGTCGAGATGTTCCGCAACGACGAGTTCGCCGCGTTGGACAAGTGGGTCCGTCGCGGCAACACGCTGCTCATCAACGCGGCGCTGCTGGACCAGCCGGGCTGGGCGGCGGGGCGCGAGTCGGGCGTGGTCACCGAAGTCGAATCCCTGACCTCGATCGAATTCGAGACCCGCGAAGTGCGCGAGGCGCGGCTCGACGACACGCCGTTGGCGGAACGCGTGCGCGAAGCCGATGCGCGTCAGAAGGATGGCGACGCCGACGAGGAAGGCGGCAACGAGGCGGATACCAGTCAAGCGCCGCACGAGAGCTACGAGGTGCCGGAGAAGATCCTGCTCGCCGCCACCGGGCCGCACGTATTGCTCGAAGGTGTCCACGAGCTGGCGCTCGAAACCGATTACGAGCCGCAGCAATGGTCTCTGCGCATGCCCTACGACAACTTCGTGCTGACGCTGGCGCGCGCCGCGGACGGCGAGGGCGCGCTGTTCGAGCAGCGCGTGGGCGCGGGCCGGATCCTGCTGGCCGCGGGCGGCACCTTGTTCAGCAACCGCGCGCTGGGCAACGACGACAACGCGCGACTGTTCGCCAACGTGGTCTCGGTCACGCTGGCGCGCGACGGCGTGGTGCTGTTCGACGACCTGCGCCAGGGACTATCGGCCAGTTACGACCCGGCGCGTTTTTATCGCGACTCGCGCCTGTACACCACGATCTTCATCCTCGCGGCACTGTGGTTCGTGTGGGTGGTCGGCGGCACGAAACTGCGCGCCCCGGCCGCGGAGCAGCACGACCCTTCCGAGGCTGAACTGGTGCGGCGCGCGGGTGGCTTGATCGCGCGCACCGTGCCGCCGTGGCATTCGGCGCTGGCGCTGTTCGATCATTTCTTCGCGCGCGTGGCGCGCGCCGGCCGCTCGGCGCGTCCCCGGGACTCGGAGCGTGGCGAGTTGTGGCTCTGGCTCGAACGCCACGCGGCCATCCTGCCGCAGGAGCTGGACCAGCTCAAAGGCTGGTATGCCGACGCGCATGCGCATCGCAAACTGGCGCTGGTGCCCCTGCAGAATCTTCTCGACAACCTGGAGCGACGACTCAAAACATGAACACGACGGTCGCAACTTTCGAACAATCCATCCAGCGCGAACTGGCGCGCGTCATCGTCGGTGCCGAGGACGTGATCCGCGCCTTGTGCATCGCGCTCATCGCGCGCGGCCACGTGCTGGTGCAGGGCCCGCCGGGGCTCGGCAAGACGCTGCTGGCGAAGACGCTGGCACGCGTGCTGGGCGGAGAGTTCAGTCGCGTGCAGGGCACCGCGGACCTGATGCCCAGCGACATCGTCGGCACGCACATCTTCGATTCCTCGAAGAACGAGTTCGTGTTCCGGCGCGGCCCGCTGTTCGCCGACGTCCTGCTGGTCGACGAGATCAACCGCACGGGTCCCAAGACCCAGTCGGCGCTGCTCGAGGCCATGGAGGAAAGGCAGGTCACCTCGGAGCGCGATCACTATTCGTTGCCCGAGGACTTCCTGGTGCTGGCCACGCAGAACCCGCGCGACTTCGAGGGCACCTATCCACTGCCGGAATCGCAGCTCGACCGCTTCATGCTGCGCATCGACATGAACTACCCGGAGCGCGCCGCGGAGGGTGAGGTGCTGCGCCGCTACGGCACCGAGCTGGAGGCGCGCGAGGCGATTCCGGCGGACATCGGCGGCATCGACCGCAACCTGCTGCACCAGGCGCGCGCCGCCGCCAGCGCGTTGCACGTGTCGCAAGCACTGACCGACTACGTGCTCGACCTGGCGCGGGCCACGCGTGAACATCCGCGGGTCGCGCTGGGCCTCTCGACACGCGGCGCGCTGGCGCTGCTGCGCGCGGCGCGCGTGCATGCAGGTCTGCGCGCCGGCGACTTCGTGGCGCCGGACGACGTCCAGTCGGTGGCGCGTTGGGTCATGGCGCATCGCCTGGTGCTCAAGCCGGAAGCCGCGCTGGATGGTGACACCGACCTTGGCGTGGTCGGCGCCATCCTCGAAGCCACCGCGGTCCCTCGATAACGCATGCACCTGGCGCAGCGCGGCTACCTGCTCATCGTGCTCATGGCACTGCTGGG
>Ga0070665_100004926_pt1 | contig 13852 bp, 10 predicted proteins | sample KBSS13metaG_FD_65862 | JGI IMG/M metagenome (GOLD analysis project Ga0070665, IMG submission 65862) | Switchgrass rhizosphere microbial communities from Kellogg Biological Station, Michigan, USA - KBS S1-3 metaG | ecosystem: Host-associated > Plants > Roots > Rhizosphere > Soil ... | reverse complement strand
ATATCTTCCGTCTTCTTCCGGGTAGAGTCTTTTAAATCTCTGCCCTAAAAAAAATGTCAAACGCAAACTCCATATTGACACCATCAGCAGTACCGCAATTTTGCGCGGCATCCAGCCGAAGGACGCTTGGTCCAATATCAAAAAATAAACCGCAGCCACGACGGCGAAGCCGAGACCCCAGAATACGTCTACGATACCGCCATTTCGTATTTTTTCGGCGACAAGCCAGACCACAAACATCATGGTCATGGTTATGGCAAATCCAATATAAAGTAGAGAAAAAGGACTGCCCAGACCAAAGGCAATTAACATTGCTGCTCCGCGCTGGCGCGAGCTAGTCTATCGCGCACGCCATCCCACTGAGAACCGGCCGGCACAGACTCCACCAGGATCTTGTGCAGGGCCAGAGAATCCAATTTGCGCAAACTATCATAGAGTTTTTGAGCATACAGGTCGGCAGCGGGCGGCGCGGTAATAAAGGCCTCATAGGCCAGAGCGCTGTAAAAAGCGGAGCCGAAATTGCTCTTCATGCTCTCTATCGTGGCGGCGAAGGCGAGCACGCCCTGACTGCGACCGATAGCCATTCCTTCGGCAAAAAGTTCTATCAAGTTTTCACTGCTGGTCACGGCCATGGGGGTGTGCGGTGCGTAATGACTGGGGAGGGCGCCGGGCACGCGGATATTCTCTATCTCAGTAGCGCTCTCGATGATATTGGAATCGGTATCGGTATTACCGGCGGCCGGTGCAGCCAGGGTGATGCCCAGTAAGTTTTCAATCTGGCTGGAATCGATCATCCCGGGACGCAGAATGGCGGGAGTATCACCGAGAAGCGATATGATAGTCGACTCGATACCGACGGCACATGCTCCACCGTCGAGAATCAGATCAACATCGTCGCCCAGGCCCTCACGTACGGCCTCGGCTGTTGTGGGACTGAGACGACCGAAGCGATTGGCCGAAGGAGCGGCAATACCGCCGCCAAAAGTTTGCAGCAGACGCAAGGCCAGCGGATGACTGGGGACGCGCAGACCCACTGACTTTTGCCCGCCGGTCACCTGAGGCAGCACATGATCGGCCCTGGGCAAAATGAGAGTCATCGGACCGGGCCAGAACGCCTGCGCCAACTTATAAGCCACGTCGGGTACCGAGCTTGTCCACTGGTCCAGCTCGGATACATCGGCCAGATGCACTATTACGGGATGATCAGTGGGCCGGCCTTTGACCTGATATAGACGTTTGAGAGCGGCCGAGCTGGAGGCATCGGCGCCCAGACCATAAACAGTCTCGGTGGGGAAAGCAACCAGCTTGCCTTCCTTTAACAGTTGTGCGGCATCGTCGATCAAACTCTGCGGCACTGCTTGTGAAACATTCTCTGTGGTCATCTTTTTATTTGTCTGAGGAAAACCGATTGAGCCATTCGTCGCTGCTTAAATGCAGATTGTTTGGCCGGGTGTAAACCACCTGTACTACCGAGATGTTGCGCATGGCAAAAGCGGCCGCGCAATAGCCAAAATAATAGCGCCATTTGCGGATAAATGTCTGGTCAAAGCCAAGTTGCACAACATTCTGCAACTGAGACTCAAAATTGGCGCGCCACATCTCAAGAGTCTTTGCATAGCTCAGCCCCATGTCTTCACATTCATGCAAAGACAGCTCCGAGCCCCGGCATAAACTCTCTGTTATATGCCGCATCGAAATCAAAAGTGATCCGGGAAAAATGTGCTTCTGTATAAAGTCGGTATTGTGGCGCAAGAGGTCGTAGCGACTCTCGGGACAAGTGATCATCTGCAACGCCAGAAGACCGTCACGTTTGAGCAATTGATCGCACTGGGCAAAAAAGACGGGAATGTATTCATGTCCGACAGCCTCAATCATTTCAATGGAGACGATTTTGTCGTAGAGTCCGGTCAACTGCCGATAGTCCTTCAGCACCAGCTCGATTTGATCACTCAGCCCCAGGCCGGCTATTCGCTCCAGGGCGAAGTCAAATTGCTCCTGAGAAATGGTCACTGCCGTCACCTTGCAACCATAGTTAGTGGCGGCATAAATGGCAAACCCTCCCCAGCCGCAGCCGATTTCCAGGACTTGATCGCTTGGTTGCAGTCGCAGTTTGCGGCAGAGCTTTTCATACTTTTCCAGCTGCGCTTCCTTCAAACTCATCTCCGACCGGCTGAAGCTGGCGCATGAGTAAGTCATTGTTTCATCAAGAAAGAGAGCAAAAAGTTGATTGCTCAAGTCATAGTGATGGGCAATATTCTTGCGACTGTTTTTTTCATTGTTGGCGCGCAGCATATGCTGCACCTGATTGACAAAGCCAAATAAATTAAAAGTACGTGCATGATTGCGGCTGCCTTCAAGAACAGGACAGTCAGTGACATTAAGCAGGAAGAGTGCTATGACCGAGGCAATATCGTCGCTATCCCAGAGACCGTCCAGGTAGGCCTCGGCAAAACCTATATGGCCAAACAAAACACAACGTTTAAAAAATTGCTCGTCTCTGACAATTATTCTGGCACTTACTCTGGCGTTGTCGTCGAAGCCAAATATTTTTTCCTCACCCCCGGGCAAGACCAGGGTTAACCGACCGGCGCGCATGGCGGCCAGGGCACGCAGAAGCAGATTACGCCAGAAAAACGCACTCCCGGAACCGGCGACAACCTGGCTACCGGGGTCTGTCTTTTGCAGTAAATCAGTGTGTTCAGACATGGATTTTTCTTTTTTTGAGTGAGTTGTGGGCATTTGTTACGTCGACCTGCAGCTGTGGATTTTCTTCCTTAGGAAAAAATGGAATTCTTTTGAGCAAGAGTAAAAAAGCCTGCCAGTGAATCAAACCGATTACTTTTAACGTCAAAAGTGGATAGCGCACAAAGTAGAAAAGCAGGCGCTTTTGACTGAATGGGCGGGCCTCTCCGCTGAGGGAGGAAACAAGTATTTTGAGCGGCCGGCCCTTCTCATTTTTATTTTCACCACTTACGGTATTGATGCACAGTCGCAAGCGCTCATCAGGTACGGGCAAAATAAAATCAAAATTGTCGCTCAAACTGCCGAAGGGTGAGACATAAAAATGCTTCGGCACAGAAAGCCTGAAACAACGATTGTCCGAGGTTGCCGGCGAGTTGGCGCCGATCACGTATGTTTTCATCTCGTTAAAAGTATTACCTACTTCTACAACGCAAGCGATGACATTCTTATTTGCACCGTACAAAAAATAAAACGAGACCGGATTGAATACGTATCCAAGAATTCGGGGCATGGTCAGGAGATAAGCTTTTTCGACGGCCTGCTCGATGCCGTGACGCCGGACCAGGTGCCGAAGGCGATCAATCAAGGGCAGGCCACCGCTGTCTTTGAGATGGTCAGACTGATAAAAACCAACCAGGTTGGGTTTGTCCACGCTAAAGAAACAACTCAATCGATCCAGAGTTTCCAGCTCATCGAGATCCACATAGAGCATGTAAATGCCGTAACTAAATCTATGACGCCTGGGCAAGAAGCGCTCGTGCACTACCTTGCATTCATATAACCGTGTCGAGAGTTGCTCAAGCATCAGTAGACCCTTCTGCCAAGAATTGTCGAAGCCAGATCCACCGCCGAGGCCAGCGCGTCTTCATGGAAGCCGTTTCTAAAATAACTGCCGCAAAAATAAATTTGATTGTCCGGAAGACGATGCAGGTCAGACAAACTCTTTTGAGCCTCAAAAGTTTTTAAATCAAATACCGGATGAGTGTATTCGAGCTTTTTATGCACCTTGGACTCTTTTATAAGACTATCGCTGTTCAAAGAAACGAAATAATTTTCCCGGTCCGATACACCCTGGAGACTGTTCATCCAGTAGTGCAGAGTGGGAGCGGCCGCAGTCACGCGGTAATTCCAGGAAGCCCAGGCGAGCCTTTTATCCGGCATCACCGACGAGTCGCTGTGCACTGTGATCTTGTTTGTCTGATACTTAAAGGGCGATAAGAGCGCGCGCTGCAGAGCGGTGGGCGCGGCCAGCGCCGCCAGTGCCTCATCGGCATGGCAGGCAAAAACCACCTTATCAAAGGTTTCCTTGCTTCCATCATGGCAAATTACTTCGACCATTTTTGATGATTCACTATTGCAGTCTTTATCCGGCCCCTCGCCGATTACCCTTACCGAACGCACGGCAGCTGAATGTCTAATCGAATTTTTGAAAGAGGCACTGATCAAGGGCACATAGTTTCTGGCGCCACCGACAACGGTGTACCATTGGAAATGTGTATCAAGGCCAAGAAATCCATGGTTATGAAAAAATCGGATCAAGGCGGCGACAGGAAAAGATAACATCTTATCCGCCGGAGTCGACCAGACCGACGCCCCCATGGGTATCAGATACCAATTTAAAAAATCCTCGCTCAGTCTATTGCTCACAACATAGTCTTGCACCGTTTGGTGAACGATTGAGGAACCGTCTTTAGCGGCCCCGCCGTCTAGAAGCTGGCTGTAGGCATTTTTATTAAACCAATCCAGCTCCTTGAGCATGCGCCAGAACCTTGGACTGAGTAGGTTTCTGCGCTGCGCAAAGACCTTGTTGAGACCGGCACCGTTCCATTCGATTTTGTCCGGCAAATATTGCACAGAAAAGGACATATCGGTCTTTTTTGTGGCCACACCCAGGTCGCTGAACAGCCTTGTCAAATATGGATATGTTTCATGATTGAAGACCATAAAACCCGTATCCATGGCCACGGGTTCGCTCTCAGCCCCGCAGGGAGGCACGACGATTGTGTTTGTATGTCCGCCGCTATAGTCATTTTTTTCAAAAAGAGTGACTGAAAAATGCGGAGCCAAAAAATAAGCGCAGCTCAGACCGGCGATGCCGCTACCTATTATGGCCACAGTCTGCATGCTCGAAGACCTAACTTATCTGTCGACTGCTGTCGTATGCATGAGACTGCACCGGGCGCAGATCCCAGACAATACCCAGCCAGGACAGCACTTTGAGAATGTAATAACTGATGTCGACCTCCCACCAGTAAAAACCTTGCCGTGCGGCGCTCATACAAAAATGGTGATTATTGTGCCAGCCCTCTCCCAGGGTGAAGATAGCCAGTACAAAATTGTTTCTGCTGTTGTCGTCTGTCGGGTAGCGGCGCGACCCCCAGATATGAGCGACGGAATTGATCGAGGCCGTGCCGTGAAAAAGCAGACATGTGCTGACAAAAAAGCCCCAGACAAGCATTTGATTACCGCTGGTGGCAAAAGCCGGATAGTACAGATCCAGAGCGCAACCGCTTAAATAAAGGGAGACTGCTAAAAGTGTCGGCATCAGCCAATCAAATCTATTGAGCCAGACAAGCTCGGGGAATGAGGCAAAATCGCGCACATTGTCATAACGCGTGGGCATATTGCTGTCAGCCGTGATCCAGGCGATATGAGACCAGACGAAGCTGTCTGCAACAGGACTGTGGGTGTCGCCCTCTTTGTCCGAAAGACGGTGGTGCGATCGGTGATGAGCCGCCCACCATAGCGGACCGCGTTGCACGGCCAGCAGCCCCCAGAGGGCAAAAACAAACTGTGCGGCGCGCGATGTTTTAAAGGAACGATGCGAAAAATAGCGGTGATAAAAGGCTGTTATGGCAAACATCCTGGTCCAGTAAAGTACGAGGGCGACGACCAGTGCTATGGGACTGACGCCCACCCAAAAGGCGGCCAGCGCGCCGCCATGCAAAAAAATGAAAGGCAGCCAGCGACTGACTTTTGAGATTCTGGGGCGGGCCATGAAGGCCTGCTCGCCGCCTTCGAAGTGATCGGAGTCGAGCCAATTGAGTCCGCGGGGCAGCCTGTGCACAGGCCGCTCGACAGAACACTTATCGGACTTCTGTTCAAGATCTTGTATTAAACGACAGTTCATTGCGCCTGTTCCCTTACCCGAGAGTAAGGAACGCCGCCGTTAAACGATTTATTCCATTACCCTGGAGCTGTTGTTTTTTCGCCGTTTTTTTTACCGGAGTCGATTTGCACGACTAATTCGGCAGGCTCAGAGCTGCAACAGCCGTGGGCCAAATTAACACTAGCAGCAGGAATTGGAGAAAGGGACACAAAACTTTCTAAAGACGGCTTGACGCCCGGCAGTTGCCCGCGCAGGGCCCAGGCGTTAGCTGCAAAAACCTGCACATCTACAAGCTGTCCGACCAGGTGATCCCATTCCGGACCGGCTTCAAAATTTACTATTTTATTGGTACGTGTGCGACCCATCAGGCGGCTGTCCGAGCGCTGTGAACGGCCTTCCACCAGTATTTCAACTGTTTTGCCCAGAAGTTTTTTATTGCATTTGTGCGATGCTTCACCGACAACAGTATTCAAAAACCGCAGACGTTCATTCTTTTCGTGGTCGGAAAGTTGTTCACCCCAGTTGGCGGCAGGCGTGTGCTGACGCGGGGAGAAAGCGGCCGTATTAGCCAGATCAAAGCCAATTTCTTCCACAAGATTGACCGTGTTCATAAACTCGGCTTCGGTCTCACCAGGGAAGCCGACAATCAAATCTGTTGTGATTGCGGCGTCCGGAATACGACTGCGAATAGCGTCCACCTGGCGACGGTAGAAATCCACCGTATAACCGCGAGCCATGCGGCGCAGCGTACGATCATCTCCGGCCTGAATCGGGATATGAAAATACTCGCAAGCAGATTCGGTATTTTTTACAGCATCGATAATTTCATTGTTTAGATCGCGCGGATGTCCGGTCAAAAAACGCAGTCTCTTGATCGCTTCGACCGTACCAAGACGTTCGATCAAATGCCCCAGATGCAGCTTGGGATCAAGGTCATGACCATAAGCGGTTACATTTTGACCGAGCAGGGTTACTTCTTTATAGCCGCCGGCGGCAAGCTCCATCACTTCTTCATAGATGGCATCGGCGGTGCGACTTTTTTCGCGTCCACGCACATAAGGGACGATGCAATAAGTACAGTTGTAATCACAACCATAAATAATCGAGACCCAGGCACTGATATCGTTGAGTCTGACTACAGGCGTATCGGGCAGGTCGTCGGGCAACTCCTGATAAACTTCCACGACTGAAGTTTCATTTTTTTGCGCGGCCAAAATCAGATCAGGCAAACGGTGCAAATTGTGCGTGCCAAAAACCACATCCACATAAGGCGCGCGGCGCAGCATCTCTTCACCGTGGTCCTGGGCTACGCAGCCGCCGACGGCAATCATCATGCCCGGGCGTGCCACTTTGATCTTGCGCCAGGCGCCCAGATAGCTGTAGACCTTATCTTCTGCGTTTTCACGGATGGCGCAGGTGTTTAGAACCATCAGGTCGGCATTTTTTTGATCATCGGTTTTGCTGTAACCAATCTCGTCCAGGAGACCAAGCATGTGCTCCGAATCGGACTTGTTCATCTGACAGCCAAAGGTCTCGATGTAGACCGATTTGACTGCTTTTTTTGCCGATAGCGAGGGAGAAGCTGTTTGGACCATGATTTGCCGCCGAATATATACAAAGCAAATAATATCAGGCCGGCTAAGACCTGGGTTAAATCAGCTTCATCAGCCCCCTGGAGCTGCTACTATTAAGGCCCCCCGGACGGCGCCCACGGGCAGTTTACAAAGAACAGAGACATATGGCCAAAATCCTACTTATCGAAGACGACAAAGAACTTTCCAGCACAGTAGCTAAATACCTCTCCCTGGAGCGCCACAATGTGGAAGTTGCCGACAACGGTAACGACGGCCTCGATCTGGTGCTGGAAGGCAGCTACGACGTCTTTGTCATGGACGTCAATTTGCCCGGTGTGGACGGCTTTGAAATTTGCCGCCAGTATCGCAGTAAAGGCGGTCGTACGCCTGTAATCATGCTCACCGGTCAGGCCCAGATAAAGGATAAGGAGACCGGCTTCGACGCCGGCGCCGACGACTACCTGACCAAACCATTCAGCGTCAAGGAACTGGCCCTGCGCGTAAACGCCCTGCTGCGGCGACCGGCCGCCTTCCGTGACAATATCTCGGTCGGTGCCCTGAGCGTCGATCCCAACGCCCACAAAATTTTGAAGAACGGCGTGCCCCTGACGCTCCTGCCCGTCGACTACGCCCTGCTGGAATTTTTTATGCGCCACCCCGGCGAGACTTTCAGCACCGACACCCTGATTGCCCGGGTCTGGCCCACCGATAAATTCCCCACGGTCGAGGCAGTGCGTTCGGCAATTAAGCGCATCCGCAAACAAATAGACGATCCCGCAGCCGAAGACTCACTTATCGAAACAGTCAATAAGATGGGTTATCGCCTGCTCAAAGCCTGATTGCGCTGAGTCCCATCGCTATTCTGATCTTTGTTATTGAGACCGCCATTATTCTGCCACATTCGCGATCAATACTAAGCCATGCAACCCAGGGCGAGGTACGCGATGAGTCAAAGCAAAATCTCTGATGTTCTTGTCACCCTCCTCAGTCTACTGGGCAAACTGCGTGCCGCTGAAACCCCGAAGCTGCTTGAGGCGGCCAGAGAAACCGGCATCCCCATAGGAAGAATTCTGGTCATGTGCCGCCGCCTTTCGGAGGAGGAGCTGACCTCGTCTCTTCTGGCGGCAAGGGCCGTACTGGGCGAGCAGATGTCTACCAATAAAGCGGCGTTGCTGCTGGCCTATAGTTTTTTACACCACATACCTTTCAGCAAAGTCGAGCAAAACTGCGCTCTAAAAAAAGCCAACACTGTGGCTCTTTTACTGATTGCCTCGGGTTTCGTCGACACTAACAAAATCATCGAATTTGACGCCAGCGATGCCAGACAAGAGCGGGTCGGCGGTCGCGACCTGTTCAATCGCGGTCTGATTTCACTCGATAAATGGGAAGAAACAATCGCCCTGGCCCTCCAGGTGAAGAGACGAGAACTGTCTGTGGGTGAGGTTTTGTGCAGTCCCGACAGCGGAGAGACAACCGTCGTCATGACAGTCAGCAGGCGGCCGCTTGAGGCCGACACATCGCCGATCCGACTGGGGCATCTGCTGCGCCAGGCCGGTCTGGTGGCTCTGGAGGACCTGCTCAGCAGCCTGGAAAGAGGCCTGGAGAGCGACGAGCCCCTGGGACAAATCCTGGCCGTGGCCAATATCATCACCAATTATGAGTTGACCTTTGCCCTGCGTCTGCAGAGCATGATCAAAGAAAAAGCCATCAGTCAGGAACAAGCCGTGCGCAGTTTAGGATTTTTACTGGGTCGACGGGCGCAGCTGAAAACGCTGGCCGCATAAGCGTCCAGGCGCTCCAATAATTATCGCTCGCGCGGTATTTCGAACCAGAATGAACTGCCAAACTGAGGATCGCTCGTCACTCCGATAGTGCCGCCGTGTGCTTCAACAATCGCTTTGCATATGGCCAGACCTAATCCGCTGCCGCTTTTTTCAGCGGCGTCGGTGGGACTGACTTGCTCGAAACGATCAAAAATTCTGGCCAGTTTTTCCGGCGGAATGCCGCGTCCCCGGTCGGTTACGCTAAATCTAATGGCCCGGCCGCGCTCTTCTTCAGCGATTGTTATTTTGCTCTGTTCGGGCGAAAATTTCAGGGCATTGCCGAGCAGGTTGACCAGCACCTGTACAATTTTGTCGCCGTCGGCGACCAGATCCAGATTTGTCGCCGGTACTTTAATTTCAATTTTGCGTTTTTCGGCCAGGCCCGAGACCACGCTCACGGCCCGGGTTATCACTTCCCTGGAGGTAGTGGCATCCAGGTCCAGATTAATTGCGCCGGCTTCCATACGCTCCATATCGAGCAATTGATTTATTAGGGCCAGGGTTGTCTGCAGATTATTCTGGGCGCGCTCGACATACTTGCGCACTTCCGGACTGAGCTCAAAGTGAGGCGAGGACGCGAGCTCAAGCGAGGCCAGGGTGCTGTTTAGCGGAGTGCGCAGGTCGTGGCTGATCATGGCCACGAAGTCCTTTTTCAATTGATCCAGTCTCTTGCGCTCAGTTATATCGGAGACGACACAATAGAGAAATTTTTCCTGCTCCGACCATGTCGTCGACCAGAGCGTCTCGGCCTTACCACCACCGGCGGTGCGGATAGTAAGCTCAATGCGCTGGGCTGAGCTGGACTGCATGGCCGCTTCCAGAGCTTCCTCAGCCCTGGCCTTTTGCTCGTCGTTGACCAGGTCGAGCAAACGCCGGCCGGTCAATTGATCCAATTGATAGCCCCACAAAAGAGCCGCCGCTTCATTGATGTCTACAATTTTGAGATCGACATTGATCGAACAAATAACCTCACCGGCATTGTCTAAAATGGCGCGCTCACGCTGCCTCAATATGGTCAGGTCGTCGTGCATCTGATGATAGATGCCGTCAATTTCGGCCAGTTCATCGCCGCCGCCGACTCTGTCTTGCGGCGCCTTGCCCATGGCGAGCAAATTTGTATTGGCCATAAGTTTGCGCAGGCGTGTCGTAGTACCTTGATTGAAATAGACAGCCAGACTGAAGGCCACAAGCACACTAAATGGAATAGCCAGCATCAGAGCGGTATTTAAATCTTTAGCCAGTGCTTCACATTGAGCTTGATTGAAAGCCTCATCTTTAAGATCTTCCTGGGCTATGCTTGAGGCCAGATCAAAAACATGGGTCAGATCGTTTTGAGCTTTGGCCCAGGTGAGACTGGCTTTCACCGTATCGCCGACAAAATACATATTGGCTGCCTCGGCGAAGGCTTTGTCCACTCTGTCCATGGCATTGGTTACCTGACTCCAGCCCTCCCGGTCGCGGGGATCTTTCTGGCAGAGCAAACGCAACTCTTTGAGCTTAGCCTGGACCTGGGCGGTAAGCGCTTCTTCCTCGGGCGAGGTTTCAGGGTTAAAATTGGGTTGCGACTTGCGCACCATAAGCAGTGACACACGCTTAAAATGCAAAACCAGCACTTCATTGAAACGGCTGCTCAAATCGCGGGCATGTGCCGCTCTGGCCCTGGCTGCCTCCACTTTTACAATCAGCGAACCAATCCAGCCGACCAGGCCCACCTCAAATAGCACCGGCACAGTCACCAAAATCAATACTTTTTTGGAGAGACTGAGCATCCGTTTTGTACGCGACCTTTCTACTGTGTAAAGCGCTGCAGAGACTCGCCCAGGAGCTGCAAGCTGCCGTTGACCACTACTTTGTCGTTGGGCTGCAGACCACTCAAAATTTCCACATAGCCGCCCGTAGTTTTGCCGGTCTTAACTTTCTTCTCCAGGTAAGTATCGCCCGGACCATCAACATAAACGAGATAAGTTTCACCAGCTTTCTGCACCGAGGGCTCAGGTACCATAAGCGCCGTCGTCTGGCCGACCTGTACGCTCATGCGAGCGAACATCTCGGGCTTGAGGCGCAGCGAGCTATTATCAATGGTGGCACGCACCGGCAAAGTGCGGGTCTGGGCATCTACTTTTGAATCGACAAAATTGAGAGTGCCGGCAAAAGTTTCATCGGGCAAACTATCTACCATTACTTTGACCGGCATGCCCTTTTGCACAAAGCGCATGTTGTTTTCTAGAATGTTGGCCACAAGCCAGACACGTGAAAGATCAGAAACCGAAAATAAATTTTTGCCGCCTTCAACAAGTTCGCCGGGATCACATTCGCGCTCGGTGATAATGCCGGTACGCGGTGAGACGATATCAAAAACCAGCTGTATATGCCGAGTCTTAACGACACTGTCCACAAGCTTGGGAGAGGATCCAAAAAGGCGCAGCCGCTCCTTGCTGGAAATAATGAGAGTCTGTTCTTTCTCATCGGTGGCCAGGACTTCTTCCTTAGCCTGATCCAGCTCGCTTTCGGCCTGATCTACGTCGGCTTTAGCGGCAATCTTCTCTTCCAGCAATTTCAATTTGCGATCAAAAACTTTCTGCGCCAGATTCTGCTTCAAGACAGCCATACGGCGCTCGGAATGCAGCTCGAGCAAGTGGGTGAGCAGTTCGCTCTGAATCTGCGCCACTTCATCGCTTCTGATTGTAGCCAGGACCTGCCCCTTTTTGACCTGGTCACCGGGTTGCACCAGGACTTCTTCTATCCGGCCCGGGGCCAGTGAAATAACCGGCGTGGTCAAACTGGTATCGGCTCGCACCGTTCCGGTCGCTTCGCTGATAATAGGAAGAGTTTTGACCGCCACAGTCTCGGTGGTCAGTCCGATTTTTTCCTGCTGAGCATGGGTAAGATCAATCGGTTCGCTGGAATCAATATTGTGCGTAGACTTGGAAGCGGCCGGCGCTGGAGGCACCGCCGACGGCACTTCAGTGCAAGCCGTCAGGGGCAGGGCAAATATTGCAGCTAGCAGCAACCAACGTTTCATTGTGCAATTTTTTCCGTTTCAGAATCAGTTTCCGGCACTATGTGTTTTTCTCTCACTGACTTTCTGGAGCGACCGGGACTGGGACTAAATTTTAAGTATAAGGCAGGAAGCACATATAGTGTAAGTACCGTGCAGGACATGAGGCCGCCGATAATTACAATGGCAAAAGGTTTTTGTGTCTGTGACCCGATCTCATTGGAGAGGGCGGCCGGCAACAAACCGACGGCGGCAATGGTGGCCGTCATCAAGACCGGTCGCATACGTGTGAGCGAGCCTGTGTACACGGCGTCCTTGACAGTCAGACCTTCATGACGCAGTTCGTTGACGAATGAAACCAGCAATATGCAGTTTTTCACCGCCAGGCCAAAGAGGGCAATCAGACCAACCCCGGCGGATATGGAAAAGTAAGTGCCGGTCAAATTAAGGGCAAAAACCGCACCGATGGCCGCCAGGGGCACAACCGAAAACATAATTACGGCTCCACCCAGTGTGCCGCAGGCAATATAGAGAATGGTAATAATAATGGCCAGTGTAATCGGCAGGACAATAGTGAGCTGGTGGGCGGCTTCGCGTTGCCGTTGAAATTCGCCGGTCCATTGCACCCGGTAACCGGTGGGCAGCTTGACCTCGGTCTGCACCCGCTTCTGAGCGTCCTCCACAGCCGTGGCCAGGTCACGACCGCGCACATTGGCGCGGATAGTGGCCATGCGCGATCCGCCGTCCCGCCAGATTTGACTGGCGCCGTTGACTTCGGTCAATGTAGCCAGCTGAGCCAGAGATACCGTAGCCCCGGAGGGCGTATCGACAACGACGTTGTGCAGCGCCTCTTCGGTGGATCTAAACTTAGAGGCCAGACGCACGATGACTTCAAAGCGCTTCTCGCCTTCTATAACGGTCGTCGCCGGAGTGCCGCCAATGGCAGTTTCGGTAAGATTTTTCAGGTCGGCTTCGTTGAGGCCGTAGCGTGCCGCTTCCGCCCGGTTGATCTCGATAACAAACTGGGGCTGCCCCAGCAGCGGATCGACAATGACGTCGACTATGCCCGGCGTTTCGGTCATGATATTGCCCACTTTTTGGGCTATGCGCTCGAGCTCGGCCAGGTCACTGCCCGAAATTTTGGCCACCAGCGATCCCTGTACACCCGACAGGGCCTCATCCAGCGTAGTTTGAATGTATTGAGTGAAGTAATAGCCGACACCGGGCAAAAGCTCGAGGTCTTTGCGCATCGAAGCAATTAAGAGGTCTTTGTTTTCTTTAAATTCAGACCGCCATTGTTTGGCCGGCTTGAGGTCTACATAGTATTCCGAGTCGGCGAAACGAGCAGGATCGGTACCGTCGTCGGGACCGCCGACCTGCGACAGCACCTGCTTCACTTCAGGATAGGAGAGCAGAGTGTCGCGAATGTGGCGGGCATTGCGCACCGCCTGTGACAGCGTCACACTGCCGGGTTTAGTCGTGGCTCGCAGCCAGATATTGCCCTCTTCCAGATGGGGCAAAAACTCACTGCCGGTGTGCATAAACATCACCGCAGCGGCCCCGACGGCTACAATCGAAGACAAAATAACGGGCAGCGGATGCCTCA
>Ga0070665_100004924_pt1 | contig 13855 bp, 13 predicted proteins | sample KBSS13metaG_FD_65862 | JGI IMG/M metagenome (GOLD analysis project Ga0070665, IMG submission 65862) | Switchgrass rhizosphere microbial communities from Kellogg Biological Station, Michigan, USA - KBS S1-3 metaG | ecosystem: Host-associated > Plants > Roots > Rhizosphere > Soil ... | reverse complement strand
GGAACAGCGCTACCCATGTTCATAAAGGCAGGCGAGGTGTCGTTGGCACCGCCGATAGTTGGTACCGCGATCATGTCCGTGGGCCTGACGCTGGCCATATGGGCGAAAGCGAGTTTGCGGCAGAGTTTCGGAGTGGCCGCCGCCAATCGCGGCCCGGTCAGCAGGGGGCCATATTGCGGCGTTCGCCACCCCATGTATGCCGGATACTTCTTGGTCTATGTGGGTTTCTTCCTGAACAATCCGCTCCCATGGAATGCCGCCATATATATAGCGAGCGTCGGATTTCAGATCGCCCGCATCATGGCCGAGGAAAGGGTTCTGACCTTGGACCGGAAATACGCGGATTATCGGGCGCAGGTCCGGTACCGCCTTGTGCCGGGGGTTTTTTGAAATGCCGGTTCGGGAGGACGTCGCTTGACCTCGCCGGTCCGGTTGATTGCGGAACGTGAATTCCGCACCTATGTCGCCACCTTGAGCTTCTGGGTGGCACTCGCGGTGGGGCCGCTGGCAGCCGGTGGCGGATTGATGTTGGCGCAAAATGCCCAGCATCCGGCTCGAACGACCCTTATTCAAATCGTAAGCCGGGATGCAGACGTGGCCCGGGACGCGAAAGCCGCGCTGCGGGACGCAGCCATGCTCGAAGGACGGCGCTTCGCATTCGGTGGATCTGATGTCCGCCTGACGATAACCTCCGCCGCGCCTCGGTCGGTTGAGCTTGCCTTCACAGAAAATTTTCCGCTTTCCGACACCGGCCAGGCGCTGGTGATGCGCACGCTGGAACGGGACTTCGTGCGCCAAACATCGGATGCGATACCTTTGATGGTTCGTCAAAAGGCATCGCATGCATCCCATGGCCCCGATGCGGCCGCGGCTGCGCGGTTCCTGTCGATGTTGATCCTATGGCTGACCCTCACCGGTTCACTTGGCATGCTGCTGCAGACCGTGGTGCGGGAAAGGGCGACGCGGGCCCTGGAAAGCCTTCTCGCAGCCGCTACGCCAAGGCAGATCATGATCGGAAAGCTCCTGGGCGTCGGCAGCGTCTCTCTGTTGATCCTGGTTTCGTGGCTGGGATCCACTGCGGCACTTTCCCTGATTGCGCCGGGAAGCGGACTTGCGCCCGCCATCATTGCGGAACTTGCCAGGCCTGAACTGCTATTGCGTGCTGCCGTCATTTATTGCCTGGCATATGCATTCTACGGGTCAATCACGGTGGCGCTTGGCGCGATGGCGCGGGACAGCGCTTCCGCCCAGAACATTGCCCGCCCCATGTTCGCTATTCTGGTGATCGCCTTCTTTGTAGCACTAGCATCGGCCTTCAGCGGCACGCCGTCACCGCTCTCATGGCTCCTCTATGTGCCAATGTTCACGCCTTTTCTGTTACTCATTCAGCCGGGCGCTGTTCCGGTAGCGATTCAAATCGGGCTTCTTGTCTCAATTGCCGTGATTTCTCTTTTTGCCGGGCGTTTTGCCGCGAGCCGCTTCACATTCCGCGAAGTTTCGGCTGGGCGTTCGACAATAGGGCTGGTGCATGAATAGCACCTCAAATGAATCCGTAGAGCCGGATTCCAAGAAGATGGCGGCGGCACTGATGCCGCTATCCCGGGCCACGTTAACCCAAGTCAGGCAAGACGCACCGTTATACGCATTGGTCGGCGCTTATGCGTTGGTCGCCTGGATACTCTCTTTGTATCTGGGAGAAAGTCAGAGATATCGACCGTTTCAGTATGTCATGCTGTGGATGATATTGAGCATTCTTGTTCTCGCAGTCACATCTGCCGTGCGCGCTTTCTGGATCAATCCCGGCCGCCCGCTCTCTTCTTTCGTGTCTATGGGAAAAAAGCATTGGAATCGGGATTTTCTCCAGAGGCTCCCCGTTATTCTGGTGACAGGTACATTTTACGGGGTCTTCACATCCGTCAAAAATATGCTTCCGGACATTCATCCCTTTTCCTGGGATCCGACGCTGGCAGCAATCGATTATAAAATGTTAGGTGATCAGGATGGCTGGAGTCTTGCTGCAGCCATTATCCCGGACGGCCTTCCGCTCAAAATCATCGATATAATTTACAGCCGGGGATGGCTCATCATAGTAATGAGTTTGAGCGCTTATGTGGCAGCATCGCCGACGATGCGGCGCTACTGCCGTCAATATTTTCTGACATTTTTTATAAGCTGGATATTCGCAGGAAATATTTTGGCATGCATTTTCATGTCTGGCGGACCGTGTTTCTACGCTGAATTTGTCGGCGATCACCTCCGATTTGCCGGATTGATGCAGTCGATCTCGGGTACGGGATCTGCGGCCGTGCAGGATTATTTGTGGAATACGCATGTAAACGGATGGAACAACCTCGGCGCGGGAATATCCGCATTTCCGAGCGTCCATATGGTGTCCATGACTCTCGTCACGCTCTTGCTTAGGAAGATGAGTGTGCGTCTGTGTTGGGTGGGAATCTTCTTGACGATTGCGATGGAGTTGGGATCGGTCCGCTTGGGCTGGCACTATGTCAGCGATGGTCTTGTCGGCATTGCCATTGCTGTAATGATATGGCGCTTCATTCAAATGGTGGAGCGGTCCGTCGGCCGGAGCGACGTGCGCTTGGCATAGTCATTCCCCGCGCCCAGTTTCTCAAACTGCTCCGAGTTACAGCAGGTGCTTGGCTTTGGGTACAAGGTTCTAACTGACAGTGACCAAGGCGGGCACCGTTTTTTTCTCATTTTTCGTGGCAACAAGCCGGTTGCCGGCAAGGGTCGCTATCCAAATAGCGAAAGCCGCAACCGCAAGGCCACCGATCACGTCCACCACATGATGCCCACCCTGTATAGGCGTGGAGAGGATGACCACCGTGTTAAATGCAAGGAAGGGATAGAACAGAAATCTGGTTTTGCGGGCATACCATGTCGCGATAATGGCCTGTGCGGCGTGAAAGGAGGGGAATCCGACAAGCCCCTTGACGGTCAGTGGAGATATATGCCCCGGACCGTGGGTCCATAGATGCAGAAGCAAGCGGGCATAGTCGGCGTTCAATGCCAGAGCGCTTTTCAGGGCTGGGGTCGTTGGAATGGTGTAGACCGTGAAGGCTCCGAATGAAGGCATCGATATCCATGTAATAACGGTGACTATCCCGCCGATCACGAGCGCCAGACAAAGTTGTTCGGTCAATCGGGTGCGGTCATTCCATCCCCATAGAATCATGAGCAGCAGTGTTTCGTATAAGGAAACGCTGTATGCGACCTGAAAGATGAAATTCAAAGCCGGATGGCTGGTGGTGAATAGCATCAACTCGAGCCAATCCACGCCCAGCGCCCGGTCGATTGCGGCCAAGGGTTCGTCAATTCTGGGCCCGGCAATGGTAAGGCCGAAATAACTGACAACATTGACGCTGGCTGCGAAGATAAGAAGGAATCCCAATCCGAACAGCATGCTTCCGATGCTTGGATTCTTTCTAATGCGTTCGTAGAAAACCGAACTGAGCAGAAAAGCGAGACTGAACGACGCCAGCAATCCATATGACTGCATGTCGACGTCGAAATGTCCGAGGATCTTCCAGACGATTTCGCCTGCAATGATTGTCCCTAGGACCGCAAACAGAGTCGTACGCAGAGGGTTCGGCATCGGCAGCTTTTCTTCAGATCACGCGAGATCGGAGAATAAGTGTCTCTTCGCGCCATGCGAGCGAAGAAGAAGGGTTTGGCTAACATCGCGGGGCAAGAAACATCATTCGATGCGCAATTTATTTGCGTGCGCCGCCATCGCGATTTCATATTCGGCTGCACGAAAAAGTCGCCTACATGCGAATGCGAATACTCGCAACAATGGTGCATTTTTCCGGGTCGAGAAATAATTCATTAACTATATTTTCTGGCGAAGACTGCGCTCATAAATTGATATCGCGTCGCACCTGGTGAACATTAACCAGTGGAACAAGAACTGCTGCTAGTTCAATGCGTTAACGCCTGATTGAGCTTTACAACTCGTAAAGCTTTTGCGAGTGTTTTTACAGGGTGCTCATCAAAGCATCTCGTCGTGCAAGCGCTTTTCGAAGGAGTGGCTGCAAGGCGCAATTCGCAACAATGGGGTGTTTCATGCGTAGCATCATCAAATCTTATCTTTCCGACGAGTCCGGCGCTGCAGCGGCTGAGTATGCGCTGATCCTGACCATCATCGGCACGGCGCTAGCCGCGGCGGTGATCACGCTGGGTGGCGACATCGCGACCGCACTTACCAAGGCGGGTACCGTTATCGCAGCCTATAGCTTTTCCACGTGAGCTGAGTTGAGCGGCACCTCAGGGTGCCGCTCAATCGTTCCTGCTTTTGATCTTTTAGGAAGCGGCCAACGGCAAATGCCGAATGCCTCGGCATGACCGGTTGGCAGGGTGGGTGGATATGTCTTCTATTTCCTTGCGCACGATATCGACACTGGTGGCCGCTGTTTTTCTGGGCCTGATAGCAGTCGTGCTGACGCGTTCCTATCTCAGCAACGCGGTGCGTACAAGTCCGGAAGTCGCGACCAGCAACGGCCCGGCTATTCCTGTGGTGGTCACTGCCGCCAACGTTACGCGTGGCGCCGTACTACAGACGCCGATGCTCAAGGTGGTCGCCTATCCGGCGAATGCCGCGCCTGCAGGCGCTTTTCATTCTGTCGCCGAGTTGACCGGTGGACCGGGACAGCAGCGCCTAGCCCTGCGCAGTCTGGTTGCCAATGAGCCGCTCTTGCCCGGAAATATTTCGGGCCCCGGTGGCAAGCTCAATCTTTCCGGCACAGTGTCGCCCGGCATGCGGGCGGTGAGTTTGCGTTCTAACGATGTGGCGGGTGTGGGCGGTTTCGTCCTCCCCGGCGATCGTGTCGACATTCTTCTCACCCGCTCCACCGGCAGCGGTACCGAAAATTCCAATACGCTCACCCAAATACTCGCGGAAAATGTCCGGGTGCTCGGAGTCGATCAGTCCAACAATGACGAGGCCGACAAGCCGGTGGTCGCCAAAGCAGTTACGGTTGAAGTGACGCCGGAGCAGGCCACCAGCATTTCACTGGGTCAGCAGGTTGGCACGGTTTCCCTTACTCTGCGCCGGGTGGCGGACGACGCACCACTCACGTCCAAAGTGATGAGCGTGGCCGATCTCGGGCCTGCGCCCAAGAAAACCGCAGCAGCGGCCGCGCCCACTGTGCGCGTCATTCGCGGGATCGAATCCTCTCGTTTCTCTCTCGGTGTCGGTGGTGGCCTGCAGAAGGCTGCCGCGGAGATGCCAACAGCGGTGAAAGCGCCATGAGCACAACCAAGATTCGTTCCGGATTCCTGAAAGCTCTCTTCATCTCCGCCGCGATCGTGGCGTTGGGCGGAGGCGCCAGTCTCGCGGCCGACGCCCCCGCCAGCCTAACCAGTGCTCCAGCCGACTCTTTCACGCTGGCCACCGGGAAGTCGCGGCTGATCGAATTGCCGTCGGCCTATTCCGATGTGATGATTGGCGATCCAAAAATCGCCGACATCGTGCCAATCAACAACCATTCCGTTTATGTGGTGGGCCGCGGCATGGGGTCGACCGCGCTGACGGTTTACGGCGCCGGCAAGAGGGTCATTTATACCGCCGATGTCGTCGTGTCGGCAGATTTGGACGGCTTGAAGAATCGGCTGCATGCCATCCTGCCAAACGAGAATGGGGTAGCGGTCAGCGCGGCCAATCAATCCGTCATCGTGTCTGGTACGGTTTCGAGTCCCGCGGCGCTGCACCAGGTGACGTCGCTTGCCGAAACCTATGCACCGGGCAAGATCGTGAACATGATGTCGGTGCAGGGCACTCAGCAGATCATGCTGTCGGTCCGCTTTGTGGAAATGCAACGTACCGCCGCCAAGAATCTGCGCATCAATACTTCGGCGCAAAATGTCGCGACGGGTAGCCCGATCACCGTGGTCACTGGCGACAATTTCGTGAACACGACTCAAGCAACTTTGGATTCCTTCGGCGCCGCAGCGATCAGCTGGAGCTTGGGCAACGGCGATCTGTCCTTCCTGTTCGATGCTCTGGAAAACAAAGGCTTGGTCAAGACCCTGGCCGAACCCACGCTCGTCACCATGTCCGGCGACACCGCTAACTTCCTGGCGGGCGGTGAATTTCCAATCCCGGTCGCTCAGAGCGGCAATGGTCAGACGGGCGTGCCCACTATCACGGTGGAGTTCAAGCAGTTCGGCATCTCGCTGGCGTTCACGCCGACCCTGCTGCAAGACGGGTTGATCAATATGGTGGTCAATCCGGAAGTTTCCAGCATCGACCCCACCACTTCCGTGCGGTTGGGCACCATTCAGGTGCCGGGCATTAAGGTCCGCCGCGCGCACACCACTGTCGAACTGCGCGACGGCGAGAGCTTCACCGTTGCGGGCCTGTTGTCGGACAATTACCAGAACAGCGTCCGGCAATATCCATTCGTTGGCGACTTGCCGATCATCGGCAGCCTGTTCCGCTCGACCGGATTCCAGCGTGAGCAGACGGAGCTGGTCATCGTTGTGACGCCGCATCTCGTCGTACCGCGCCGCATTGCAGCGGCGACACCCGCCGATCACTTCGTGCCGCCATCGGATTTTGAACTCTTTCTGTTCGGGGCGCAGCGCGGCAAGGCGGCGAACCTGAAACCCGAAGATCGCGCTCTGATGTCGGCAGATCCCGGCAAGGGTGGCATGGACGGCCCCTATGGCCATGTCCTTTATTGAGGAGGCAGCGGATATGAAAATCGTTCGTCCCAGGACACTTTTTGCCTTCGCCGTGCTGCTTGGGCTTGGCGCCTGCGCCCAGAACCCAATGGAAAGCGAGGTGCGTATGTCGCCGGATTTCGGTGACTCCGTGCGGGAGAATTTGGCCGCTCAGATTGCCGATCCGGATCCCCACTATACCGGCACCATCGCGCCCGGAGCATCCGATGGATCTCGGATAGACCTGGCACAGACGCGCTATCAGAAGAATGAGGTCATTCGGCCCGCCTCCTCCACTGCATCCAGCCGGACGATGGGTGGTTCTGACAATGGCGGTGGAAGTGGTGTCGGTACGGCAGGCACTTCGCCGCAATAGGGTTTCATGCGGGACATATTTCGGGAGCAACTGTGTTGATGGACCTTAGAGGTGGGCTGAAAGGATTTGCCGCCGATAGTTCGCGCAGCCATGCTCTGACATTTGGGATTGCAGAGGGCGCCCTGACAGAGGCGCAGGCCGCCAATATGGCAGGTCTGTTCCCGGCGATCGGTTTCCAGTTCCTGGAAGCAGGGTTCGACAACCTTCCTTCGCACTTGGATATTCTGTTCACGGCGGTCGACGGAGCCGCTCCGGAAGAGATCGAGCGAGCGGTGCGTCAATGCAAGTTGAACCCGGCAGCGCCGCAGACGGTTTTCGTATTGCGCAATGCCGATCTTTCCAACACACGCGCCTTGTTGCAAAGCGGTGCGATCGATGTTCTGCCCGCACCCGTCGGTGAAACGGCGTTGGCGCTTTGCCTGGAGCGCATTGTCGCCCGCGGCAAGCCCATGCGCGAAGCATCTCGGCCCATCGGCCAATTGGTAGCGGTGTTGAAAGCCGGTGGCGGGGTCGGCGCGACATCGCTGGCAGTGCAAGCCGGAATCATGGCCGCGAGGCAAGTGGGAAGAGGGGGGGTCTGCTTCGCGGATCTGGACCTGCAATTTGGCAGCGCTGCGCTCTATCTCGATATGGCTGAGGCCCTCACGGTTTCCGACTGCCTGGCAGTGGGTGAATTCCTGGGCGACACGCAATTCGCTACCGCCCTGGCGGCGCATGGGAGTGGAATGCGCCTGCTCGCCGCGCCTCGCGATGTAACAGCTCTCGATGCGCTCACTCCGCAACTGACGGACAGTCTTCTGACGGCCTTGCGGCGGGATTTCGCCCTGACCATCGCCGATCTACCGCCGGTATGGACGGCCTGGACCTATCGGGCATTGCAGAGTGCGGTTCGCATCGTTCTCGTGACGCGGCTTTCAGTTCCGCACGTGCATCTGGTGCGACGCCAGCTGGAACTCATGACTTTGCAAAAGCTGGACACGATCCCGCTCACTTTGGTCTGCAACGCCGTCAATGGTGATCGCCAGAATATGCTGTCCATTCGTGCGGCGGAGCGCGCAATCGGCCGTCCTTTCGACATCGTGATTCCGGAAGACACCCGCGTGATGGAAACCGCCAGCAATCAAGGTTTGGATATCGCGATGGTGCGGCGGGGCACGAAGCTGGAAAAAGCGATCGCCCAGCTGGTCGATGTCATGACTGCGGAAGCAATGGCCATGCAACCTGTTTCAAAGACGCGGTGACGCATGCTGTTCAAGGAAGACAATACCCTCGAAGCTCGCCAGGCCGAGACTGGCGCGCGAGCCTTGGCGACCATTGAGGACGGCACCGCATTGCGGTTGCGGATCCATGAGCGCCTGCTCGATCTTCTTAATCTCAGCCTTCTCGACAAAACACCTCGCGAGGCGTTGCGCATCGAAGTACGCGGTGTTGTGGGACAATTGCTGCTGCAGGAAAAGCGGCTTCTGACACTCAACCAGATTGATCAGCTGGTCGATGATGTCTTGGATGAATTGCTGGGCCTGGGACCGCTCGAACCGCTGCTCAAAGACGATACTATCAATGATATCCTGATCAACACCCACAAGATGGTCTTTGTCGAGCGCCGCGGCCGGCTGGAACAGACCAACATCCATTTCCAGGATACAAGGCATCTGCTGCGCATCATCAACAAGATCGTGTCCGCGGTGGGGCGGCGGGTCGATGAATCGCAACCCATGGTGGACGCCCGTCTTGCGGATGGAAGCCGCGTCAATGCCATTATTCCTCCCCTGGCCGTGGACGGTCCGCTCGTGTCGATCCGCAAGTTCGCCGCCACTCCCATTCATATGGCGAAGCTGGTGGACTATCGCAGTATCAGCGAAGAGATGGCGAAGCTGATGCAGGCGGTTGTCAAAAGCCGCCGTAATGTCCTGATATCGGGCGGTACCGGCTCGGGTAAAACGACGTTCCTCAATGCACTTTCGGCCTTTATCGATCATCGCGAGCGTGTGGTGACAATCGAGGACTCGGCGGAACTGCAGCTTCAGCAGCCGCACATATGCCGCCTCGAAACCCGTCCTTCAAATATCGAAGGGCGTGGCGAGATTACCCAGCGCGATCTGGTGCGCAATGCCCTGCGCATGCGGCCTGACCGGATCATTGTGGGCGAAGTTCGTGCCGGCGAGGCGTTCGATATGCTGCAGTCCATGAATACCGGCCATGACGGTTCGATGACCACTGTCCACGCCAACAGCGCGCGTGACGCCCTGGCACGCGTGGAACAGATGATCGGCATGGCGGGATTGGATCTTTCTCCGCGTTCGATACGTCAACAGATCGCATCCGCCATCAATGTGGTGGTGCAAGTCGAGCGCATGGAAGACGGCGGCCGGCGCGTGGTTTCCATCTCCGAAATCGTCGGCATGGAGCAGGATGTCATTTCGATTCAGGAAATCTTCCGGTTCCGCCGCCGTCAGGTCGGCAGTGACGGCATGATACAGGGAGATTTCGAGACCACGGGTATCCGCCCCAAAGTCATGGACTTGATCGCATCACGCGGCATCGAAATTACTCCCATCAATTTCGCTCCGGGCAGAAAGTCGGTCTGACATGCAAGCCCTGTTGGCAGTATCGATTTATCTGGTGGCTTTCCTGGCCGTAATTCTGGCCGTCCATGCGTTCGCGCAACTTGTCTTTTCCTCTGGCGATCGCAAGAACAGGATCAACCGCAGGCTGTCGATGTTGGCCTCGGGCATGGACCATGAAGATGTCTATAGCAGGCTGCTACGCCAGGGGGTGATCTCGCCGGGTGGGCATGGGCTGTTGCGCTACTATCACCGCTTCTGCGCGGAGTGCCAGCAGGCGGGAATCGAAGCATCGCCCCGGACTTTGATGCTCTGGGTGCTGGGATCTGCCGGCGCGCTCTGGCTATTGTCACTTTCCCTGTCGCGCGCCGCATCCTTCTCAAGCGGTATCGCGAATGCAGCTGTGACTTTCATCGCCGGCTTAATTATCTCGAGCACGCTGGCCTGGCTATGGGTCAGCCGCCGGCGTGCAAAGCGGATGCGACTGCTGGAGGAGCAGATGCCTCTGGCGCTGGACGTTGTGAATAGAGCACTCAGAGCCGGGCACCCCGTCATTTCCGCGGTTCAACTCGCAGGCAATGAAATGGGGGACCCGATAGGCTCCGAGTTCGGCTTGATTGTGGACGAAACCACATATGGATCTGAATTTCGGGAAGCCCTGTCGAATTTCGCCCGGCGCACGGGTTCTCAGGATGCTCACTTCTTTGCCGTCAGCGTCGGCATTCAGGCCGATACAGGTGGCAATCTGGCGGAAATATTGGAGGGCCTTGCTGCAGTGATCAGGGGTCGGGCCACGCTTGCCAAGCGCGTCAAGGCACTTTCCAGTGAAGGACGCGCATCCGCGCTGCTTTTAAGCGCTCTGCCGATTCTCATGATATCCGGCCTGATGCTGATCCATGCGGAATTCTATACGGCGAAATTTTCCGATCCGATTTTCTGGCCCACTGTCGGCGCCATCGGTGTCTTGTACTTGATCGGGTGGGTGATGATCCATCGGATCATCAATTTCAGATATTAGGAAATGGCCATGACGACACATCTGGATCTGATTATAGAAGCGGTCATCTTCTTCACCATCGTCGGGGTGACCTGGGTTTTCGGCCGGGAGATAGAACGCGCCGTCGAGCAACGCAGACGGCTGGGTGCGCAAGGAGCCGCCTCCAGTTCCGGTATATCGCTGTTACAGCCCCGAGAGAATGACGGCCGCTTTTTCCAATGGATTCGAGCTTCAACGTCGATCAGCGAGCCAACGGAGCAGCGAAGGCTGCGCGGTGAATTGCTGCTCGCTGGATTCGAGAGTCCCAGCGCGCCGGTCTGGTATGTGATTGTCCGCTTCCTTCTGGCAATCGGCCTGCCGCTGCTTTTTCTGCTGTCGCGCATCTTTCTGTCGAAAACGCTTGGCGGCGGTAGTTTCATATTCGGCATTGCGGCGTTCTGTGCCATTGGCTTCCTGGCGCCGTCGCTTTTCGTGAGACAGCGCGCCCGTTCCCGGCGTCTGGATTTGGAGATCGAATTCCCCGACGCGTTGGACCTGATGGTGGTCTGTGTTGAAGCGGGGCTCGGCCTGGATGCTGCCTTCATCCGAGTCGGTGATGAGATACAGGAATCTCATCCTCGTATCGCGCGGGAGTTCGGCCGCCTGGCGGAGGAGCTGCGTGCCGGCCGGAGCCGCACAGAGGCCCTGCGTGCGATGGCAGATCGCTGCAATGTGGCGGGCATCCGTTCTTTTGTGGCGCTCGCGATTCAGACCGATGCGCTTGGTGCCAGCATCGCGCAGACCTTGCGCACTTATTCTGCAGAAATGCGCCAAACGCGCTTTCTGAAAGCGGAAGAGAAAGCCATGCGAATTCCTGTTCTGATGACCGTACCTTTGGTGGCATGCATTCTTCCCGTCATTATTGCGGCGCTCATGCTGCCGGCCGTTATCGATGTGGTCCGGTATCTCGGGCCGGCGCTTAAGGGCCAGTAGGGAGGCGAACATGAAAGGCATAGTGCGCTTCGTCGGTATCTGCGCCTTCCCCTTGGTGGGCGTGAGCGTTGCCGGCTGCGCGTCCTTCCTGGATGGTGACTTTTGGCAATCCGAGCCCAAGGTGGAAGCCCGCGCCGTTCAATCAGACTTGCGGCCCTCCATCGGCTACTATGAGAGAGCTGTAACGGCGATCAACGATCGCCGCTATGCGCTCGCACTTGAATATCTGCAGGCTGCCCGAAACCAGAAGGCCGATGACGTCCGCGTGTTGACGGCCTTCGGCGTTATTTACGACAAGTTGGGGCGGTTCGATCTGAGCGCCCGCTATTACGGCCAGGCGGCTGCGCTCGACCCGAAATCTCGCGTCATCGCAGCGGATATGGATTATTCCCGCAGATTGCAGGGTATTTCGGGACCCAGCCCGACCATAGTGGCGGCGAATGTCGAAGCGGATGATGTTCGAGGAACCTTGCCCATGGTTGCCGCGACATCGGAGGTGGCTCCCACCTCATCGGTTGCCATGGCTGAGCCCGATCGTGGAGAGACCGCGGCGAATCAGAGCGGGAGCCATCCGGTGGTCGCGAATGTCTCTGCGAAGGCCGCCGGAAAGATAGTTTTTCTCACCGGCCATCCTTTGATGATCGTCGATGCATCGGGTCGAAGCGACACGGAGACAGCGGTGAGAACTTATTTGTCGGGCCTGGGCTGGTCCGTCGCCAAGGACGAGAGCAAATTGCCGGCCCGGCGTGAAACAAGGATTGTCTATAAAGACACGATGATCACGGCTGCCAGGGCGCTGGCGCGCACGCTTTCGCTTCCCATGCAACTTACCGCCAGTGATAGCGTCGAAGGACTGCAGCTTGTTCTGGGCAGCGATATTTCCAGCGGCAGCCTGGCAGCAAAATTGCAACAGACACGCCAACGTCAATTTGCACTGGCGATTTCCAAGCCAAAGACACGGGAGTAGATGAAATGCGGTGGAAAGCAGCTGCAGTTGTTTTCGTGTTGTCGGCGAATGTTGCACTTCTGTCAGCCGGGCCAGCACAGGCCGGGCTTTTCGGGAGGTCCGAGGCGCCTGCGCCAACCGCCGATGATGGGATCGTAAATCAGATTCAGCAGGCGCTCGACGACCAGCGTTTTGTGGATGCGGGGTCGCTACTGGACCGGGCTCTCATTTCAGGTGGTTCCGATCCGCGGTTCGTGCTTTTGGCGGGAGAACTTAGTCTGTCGAAGGGCCGGTACGATGCTGCCCTGGCCAACTTCAAGCGTGTCGATGCCCAACCAAGCCTGCGTGCTCGGGCGCTGGAAGGTGAGGGGATCAGCATGTCGTTGCTCGGCCGCGCCGATGAAGCATTGCCGGTGCTGGAGACGGCGGTTTCTCTGAGTCCGAATGCTTGGCGGGCATGGAATACGATTGGGGTCATCTATGACCGCCGACATGACTGGTCCAAGGCAGACGCCGCTTATGACCATGCCATGACGGCATCCAACGCCTCGCCATTGGTACTCAACAATCGCGGTTTTTCACGCCTTTCGCAGAGCAGGCTGGATGAAGCCGCGGCGGATTTTGTCGCAGCTCTTCAGAAAAGGCCGGATTTCTCATCGGCTCGCAATAATCTGCGTCTGACGATCGCCATGAAAGGCGACTATACCCGCGCGACCGAGGGAGCCAACACCGCAGATCGTCCATCCATTCTCAACAATGCCGGCTTTGCTGCCATGGCAAGAGGCGACTATTCAACCGCCAGAAATCTTCTGGGCCAGGCCATGCAAGCCAAGGGCGAGTATTATTCGGTGGCTGCGGCGAATCTCGAAACGGTTCATGGTCTTGAGTTCGGCGCGTCTGGCGCGGTGCCCAATGCCGCCGCTCACTGAGATCGCGCATTGGGTGACCATATTGTTGGTCTGCCTGGTTCTGGCGGCCGCGGGAACCAGTGACGTCCGCTCGCGCAAGATTCCGAATTGGACCGTATTGGCAACCGCGTTGCTCTTTGGTGCATGGTTTTTCGTGGGATCTTCGGTGCCGCTTCTCTCCTCGCTGGGGGCGGCGTTCGTCGTCTTTGTGTGCAGTTTTGCTCTATATTCCTTCGGCATCGTCGGCGCGGGGGATTCCAAGCTGGCAACGGCCGTCGCGCTGTTTGCTGGGTTCCCGAAGTTGCCGGAATTCATCCTTTATATGAGCCTGACGGGAGGGTTGATCGTTCTGTGCATGCTGGTGATCAACCCGGCGCGCATCCTCACCATGATACAGATGCGTGGGCG
>Ga0070665_100004921_pt1 | contig 13860 bp, 10 predicted proteins | sample KBSS13metaG_FD_65862 | JGI IMG/M metagenome (GOLD analysis project Ga0070665, IMG submission 65862) | Switchgrass rhizosphere microbial communities from Kellogg Biological Station, Michigan, USA - KBS S1-3 metaG | ecosystem: Host-associated > Plants > Roots > Rhizosphere > Soil ... | reverse complement strand
GACGAGACGGGCACCGTCCCCCGCCAGCCGCAGCGCCACCGCCCGCCCGATCCCCGACGAGGCGCCCGTCACCAGGGCCAGCCGATCCGCGACCTTCACCCGCACTCCTCCGCCCCGGTGCCCGACCCGGTGCTCATCCCGGTGCTCGCGCCGGTGTTCATCCCGGTGCTCATCCCGGTGCGACGTCCGGTCTCGCCCGACCCATCGCCGCGTGCTCGGCGTCGAGCGCGTGCAACAGGCGTGTGCCGCGCACGGTGATGATCACGATCCCGGCGATCACGACGACGGCGGCCATGCACTGCCCGGCGAGCAGCGCCGGCGAGCTGTCCAGCCGCTCGCCGAGCCAGTGGACCCCGATCAGCACGGCGACGACCGGGTCGGCGCTGGTGATCACCGCGACGGCGGGGGAGACCAGTCGGCCCTGCTGGAACGTGTTCTGCGACAACAGGAAGCCGATGGGCCCGATGACGCACACGGCGTAGAGCGTGGCGTGTCCGAAGGGCTCGAACAACCCCTCCCGCAGCTGCCCGGTGATCACCTTCATCAGCCCCGCGGTGACCCCGTAGAGGATCCCGGTGGCCAGCGCGAGCGCCAGCACCCGCGACGGGTGCCGCACCACCGCGGCGAACAGCAGGCACGCCACGACGGTGGCGGCCAGGCCGATCGCCAGGGGCAGCCCGCCCCACACGTCGATGTGCTCCTCGACGCCGGGCAGCGGCCGCGCGAGCAGCAGGAACGCCGCGATCCCCGCCGCGCACAGCAGGGCGCCGAGCAGGATCAGCGGGTCCGGCCTGCGTCGGGACATCAGGGAGGTGAAGGCCGCCGCGAACACCACGCCGGTGACCAGCAGCGGCTGCACCACGGCGATGGCCCCGAAGGCCAGCGCGATGAGCTGCAGCAGCAGCGCGACGACCGTCGCGACCAGGCCGAGCAGCCACATCGGACGGCGCAGCAGCGTGGTGATCAACCGGGGATCGAGCGTGCCCGTGGTCTCGACCTCGTGGGTGGCGCGTTGCTGCGCGGCCGTGGCCAGGCCGAACCCGGCGGCACCCAGCACGGCGGCGGGCACGGCGACGAGCAGGTCCCCACCGTCCATCCGTCACCCCCCGTGCCGACCCGCGGATCCCCTCTCCCCGAGTTGCATACTCCTCAACGACCTGGTGATGCCACCGGGTATTCCCCCGATCTCGGGAAGCACGGCCGGGTCCGCGGTGATCCCGACGCAGGTGAACCGCCCCCAGTGCAGCGCCCCGACCGCCAGCCCGACGCCGTCCGCGAGCGGCAGGACGGGCTGCACCTCGGCGATCAGCCCGCCCCGGACGTGCAGCGGACGGCGGGCCCCCGGCATCACCGAGGCGATCAGGTGGAAGAAGCGCCTGCCGTACACGAGGCGGACCAGCGGGGCCTGGATGCGCCCCGGGAGCAGGCCGAGCCCGGCGAGCACCGCCGCCGCCCCCTCGGGCTGTCCCGCCGACGAGCCCGCCACCAGCGCCTTCTCGATCCGCGCGATCCGTTCGGCGGGGGTCATGGGGCCGGTGGGCAGGTCGAGCGACACCGCCGCGGTCCGGTTCCCGTCGGCGCGGCTCCCGGTGCCCGCCCGGGTCCGGGTGGTCATCGGGACCATCGTGCGGACCCGCGGCGGCAGGTCGAGCTCCTCGTGCAGGGCCTGGGCCAGGGCGGCCAGGACCAGCACCGTCGTCCCGACGCCGTGGGCGCGGGCGGCGCGCCGGACCTCGGCGCCGTCGAGGGTCACCCCGATCCGGCGGGGCCCGGGCCCGGACCGCCCGACCAGCGGGGAGCGGCCTGCGGGGCGCTGCAGGGCGAGCGCCCCGATCCCGCGGGCGACCCGGAGCGCGTGCTGGATCCTCGCCCGCAGCAGCGGCGACGCCAGCGGCGGCGACACTCGTGTGGCACAAGCGTCACTCAGCGACGCTTGCGCCACACGAGTGTCAGCGGCGGCGGGGACGGCACGGGGTGAGGCGGCTCGGGCCGCTGGGGTGCCGGTGTTCTCGTCCGTGAGCAGGCGGATGAGCCCGTCGGTGACCGACAGCCCGTCCCCGAGGGCGTGGTGGACCCGGGCCAGCACGGCCGCGCGGCCCGCGCCCGGCTCGACCGCGGCCTGCACCTCCCAGCCCAGCGTGGGATCGAGGGCGTCGGCGAAGAAGGCGGTGGTGGCCGCCTCCCAGTCCGGGTGGTCGCCGCCGGGCTCGATCCGCCACACCGGTGACCGGACGTGGGTCGCCGGGTCCGGCGCGGCGACCGACTCCCAGCGCAGCGGACGGCCCGGCCGGGTCGGGGCGAGCCTGCGGTTCAGCAGGTCGATGCGCGGGGCACGCTCCCGCACCAGGTGCGCCAGATGTTCCGCCCAGCCCTCCTCGGGCGCCCCCTCGACCACGATCCGTGCCCCCACCTGCTGCGGGACGTCCGGGGTCGCGGCGTGCAGGAACATCGCGTCCTGCGCCCGCACCCGCCCACCGCCGTCGGCCGGGTCCTCCCGCACGGGGACGGGTGGGGCGGACAGGGCGGCGACGTCTCGGTCCAGGTCACCGGACTCGTGGCGGCGCTCCAGGTCCTTCGTGATCATCGCGCGTTGCTCGGCGTCCAGTGCCCGGACGGCCGCCGCGACGCCCGCCCGCCCGTGCACCACCTGCGCCAGCCCCGCCGCGGCGAGGACCGCCGCGTTGGCGCGGCCGTGGCCGGGGATCGGGTCGACCAGGATGAGCGGGCGCGCGCAGGCCAGGGCCTCCAGGGCGGTCGCGCCGCCGCCGTTGGTGATCACCAGGTCGCAGTCCCGGGTGGCCGCGGCGGGGTCGTCGAGCCAGTCCACGACCGTGAGGCCGGGGATCCCCGCCAGCCGCCTGCGCAGCGCGGCCACCCGACCGGCGCTGACCAGCACGTCCGCCCCGCCGTCGAGGGCGCCGCGGCAGGCCGCCTCGACGTCGCCGAAGGCCAGCGAGCCGCACGAGACCAGGGCGAGGGGGCGCTCGCGGGGCGCCCGGTCGGCGGGCGGGGTGAAGGCGCGGACCACCGGCAGCGCGGCGACCCGCACCGCGGCGCCCGGGGCCGCCCGCCGCAGCAGCGCCGCGCCCTCCTCCGTGCTGACGAGATGCAGGTCGAGGGCCGAGGACGCCCAGAGCGGGTGCGGGGCGGGATCGGTGACCAGCGCGACGGTCCGCATCGGCGCGAGCCCGCGGCGGCGCAGCCAGGCCAGGCCGGTGATGCCCTCCGGGAACACCGCCACGACCAGGTCCGGCCGCACCGACTCCAGGACCGGAGCCAGCCCCCGCCCGCTCCAGCGCCCGATCACCGCGCGGGTCCCCGCCCGGAAGAAGGGCACGTGCCAGAGCAGCTGGAAGTAGAGCTCGTAGAGCCACGGCAGGTGCCGGATGCAACCGGCGTAGATCGCGCGGAAGACGGGCCCGGTGCGGGAGCCCATGCCGTCGAGCGTCTCGGTCCACACCACCTCGACGCCCGGCGACACCCGCCGGGCGCTCTCCTCGACCGCCCGCGCCGCAGCGTGGTGGCCCGCCCCCATACTGCCGGTGACCAGCAACAACCGCTTCATGCGCGCCTCACGACGGGGGAGTACGGTGGTCCACTATGGAGGATGATCCGCGGCGCGTCCTCGTCCTCTCCGCCCCCGTCGGGGAGGGCCATGTGGCGGCCGCCCGGGCGCTGGCGGCGCGGATGCGCGAGCTGTGGCCCGGCGCCGAGGTGCACGAGGTGGAGAGCACCGCCGGTCCGGTGCGGGACCGCATCCTGCAGCGCTCGTACGCGGCCACCATGCGGTTCGCGCCGGGGCTCTACGGCCTGGGCTACGACCTGCTCGTGCACCACCCGCGGTTCGCCGAGCTGTGCAAGCGGGTCGCGGCCGCGCAGGTCGGGCGGTCGCTCGCGCCCCTGCTGCGGGCCGAGCGCCCGGACCTCGTCGTGTCCACCTACCCGATGATCTCCGGCGGGCTGGCCTGGCTCCGCGCGCACGACCGGCTCACGGCGCACACCGTCGCCGTGGTCACGGACGTCGCCGTGCACCCGTTCTGGGTGTGGGCGGGGGTGGACGAGACCTGGACCCTGCTGCCGGCCTCGCGGGACCAGGCGCGGGGGATCGCCCCGGCGGCCGACGTGCGGGTGGCGGCCGCCGCCGTCGACAAGCGGTTCCACCCCGGGGACCGGCTCGCCGTCCGGCGGGCCCTCGGGATGTCCGAGTCCGCGTTCACCGTGCTGGTCACGGGGGGTTCGCTGGCCTTCGGCGGGATCCAGGGCGTGACCGACGCGGTGGTGGCGGGCGGGGCCGAGGCGGTGGTGCTGTGCGGTCGCAACGACCGTCTGCGGGCGCGGCTCACCGCGCGCGGCATCACCGCGCTGGGCTGGACCGACCGGGTCCCCGAGCTGATCACCGCCGCGGACCTCGTGCTCACCACCGCGGGCGGCATGATCGCCAGCGAGTCCCTGGCCGTGGGGACGCCGGTGCTGTTCGCCCGGCCGATCCCCGGCCACGGCAGGGCCGGTGCGCGGATGACCGAGGAGGCGGGCCTGGGCCTCGTCTGCCCGCGGCCCGAGGACGTCACCGTGGCGGTCCGCAGGCTCCGCGAGCACCCGGCGGAACGGGCCGCGCTGTCCGCCCGCGCCCGCGCGTACGGCGCGACCACCCTCGACGCGGAGCTGGCCGCCCTCGCCGACCGCCTCTGACGCCGGTCTCAGCCGACGCGGAGCTTGGGCTCCTTGATGCCGATCCGCAGGGCGATGCCCTCGCCGCTCATCGAGCGGTGGAACCACCAGAGCGAGAGCCCGATGCCCACGGCGACCAGCGAGTACGAGCCCGCCGTGGAGACCATCAGGAAGTTGCCGACGGTCTGGGTGGCCAGCACCGCGAGCGTGGTCACGCCGTTGACCAGGAAGACCGCCGCCCAGAGCAGCGAGACCTTCTTGAAGAAGCTCTTCATCGTGGGGTGCTCGGTCAGCGTGTCCGGGAAGGCGCAGAAGTCGTCCGCCAGCTTGGCCAGCAGTGGTCGCTCCATGAACAGCGTGACCAGCAACAACGCGGCGAACACGAAGTTCTGCACGGTGGGCTGGAGGAAGTAGAGGAAGGCCGACCCCGTCCACAGCCCGACCGCCGTCCGCACGACCAGCAGCGTGGTGGTGAGCCAGAGGATCGCCGGGACCTTCTGGCGCAGGACCAACCGCCTGCCGATGGCCAGGGCGGACCAGCAGAGCGCGCCGATGATCCCGGCGTCGAACCCGGCGTGGGTGAACAGGATCCAGAACAGGGCCAGCGGGATGAGCGTGGACTCCAACAGGGGACGGCCTGCATGGCGCAGCAGTGAGCCGATCGGGGGCAGATGGATCAGCGTCGCCATCGGTGTCGCCATGCGGTGCTCCGGCATTCAGGTCCTCGTCGCTTCGGGGTACCAGGTCCATCGCGAAACCAAACGCGATGGCGGGAGTGTAGCGCTCAGGGTCACGGGGAGATAACGGGCCCGATGCCCGTTGTGTGGTCGCCGTGACCTGCTGAATCGTGACCGCTCCCGCCATCGCGTCGACGCCGCTAGACGCTCGCCGCGGCGCGGATCGTCTGCTTGAGCGAGCTCATCGTCGCGAAGACCGACGACGGCTCGTACCCGCAGTGCGCCATGCAGTTGGCGCAGCGCTCGTCCTTGCCCCGCCCGTAGGCCTCCCAGTCCGTGCCGTCGATCAGCTCCCGGTAGGTCTTCACGTGGCCGTCGTCGAGCAGGTAGCAGGGCTTCTGCCAGCCCAGCAGCGAGTACGACGGGATCGCCCACGCCGTGCAGTCCAGGTCCACGCGGCCCTCGAGGAAGTCCAGGAAGACCGGCGAGTGGTTGAGCCGCCACTTCTTGCGGCGGCCGTCGCCGAAGGCCTTCTTGAACAGCTCGCGGGTCTGCTGCACGCCCAGGAAGTGCTCCTGGTCCGGTGCCTTCTCGTAGGCGTACCCGGGCGAGATCTGCATGAGGTCCACGCCGAGGTCGTCGTTGAGGTAGTCGAGGACGTCGATGACGTCCTGCGGCGTGTCGGTGTCGAAGAACGTGGTGTTGGTGTTGACCCGGAACCCCGCCTCCTGGGCCATCTTGATCGCCGCGACGGCCTGGTCGAACACGCCGTCCTTGCTCACCGACTCGTCGTGCCGCTCGCGCAGCCCGTCGATGTGCACCATCCACGCGAAGTTCTTGTGCGGGGTGAAGCGGTGCAGGTGCTTGGGCAGCAGGACCGCGTTCGTGCAGAGGAACACGATCTTGTTCAGGTCCAGCAGCCGCTGGACGATGACGTCGATCTCCTTGTGCATGAGCGGCTCGCCGCCTGCGATGGAGACCATCGGGGCACCGCTCTCGACGATCGCGTTCACCGCCTGCTCGACGGGCATCCGCTGCTTGAGCAGGTGCGCGGGCTGCTGGATCTTGCCGCAGCCGTTGCAGGCCAGGTTGCAGGCGAAGAGCGGCTCGAGCTCGACCAGGAGCGGGAACTTCTCCACCCGCTTGATCTTCTGCTGCATCAGGTACGTACCGAGACGAATGGACTGGCGCAGTGGCATGCCCATGGGGATCACCGTCCTTCGATGGGGGCACGAGGGGTGGGGCGCGCTGGTGCCGATGGTTCGCTCGCAGGCTCGCTCACGCGGTCAGCTCACCTCCTTGGGAAGGGTGAAGACGACGTCCTCGGTCCCGGTCGTGGTCGTCGTGACGGCGACCGGGCCGAGGCCGGAGAGACAGGACACGACCTCGTCGACCAGCTCCGGGGGCGCCGACGCCCCCGCGCTGACCCCCACCCGACCCGCCCCGACCAGCCAGGACAGCTCGAGCCCGCCGACGTCGTCGACGAGGTGGGCGGGGACCCCCGAGCGGGCGGCCACCTCGGCCAGCCGGCGGGAGTTCGACGAGTTCTGCGAGCCGACGACGATCACCAGGTCGACGTCGGCGGCCACCGCGCGGATCGCGCGCTGGCGGTTCGTGGTCGCGTAGCAGATGTCGTCGCGGCGCGGTGCCGCGATGGCCGGGAAGCGACCGCGCAGCACGGCGGCGATCCGTTCGGCCTCGTCCACCGCGAGGGTGGTCTGCATGGCGTAGGAGACGCGTGCGGGGTCCGGCGCGGTCACAATGTGGGCCATCGCCTCGTCCTCGACGACGACGATGTCCCCGGGCGCCTCGCCGACGGTCCCCTCGACCTCCTCGTGGTCGGAGTGGCCGATGAGGAAGACCGTCTCGCCGCGGCCGGTGTGCCGCTTGACCTCGGCGTGCACCTTGGCCACGAGCGGGCAGGTCGCGTCGATGACGGCCAGCCCGCGCTCGTCAGCCTGGGCTCGGACGGCGGGGGCGACGCCGTGCGCGGCGAGCACCGCGTTGGCCCCGTGCGGCACCTCGTCCAGCTCCTGGACGAACACCGCCCCCCGCTCGGTCAGCCGCCGGACGACGTGGGCGTTGTGCACGATCTGCCGTCGCACGTAGACGGGGGCGCCGAAGCGGTCCAGCGCCCGGTCGACGATGTCGATCGCCCGCTCCACCCCCGCGCAGAAGCTGCGCGGCTCGGCGAGCACGACCTCCCGGGGCCCGACGGCGGCGAACCACTCCCGCAACACGGGCACGGCCCGGCGCAGGGCGCGCAGCGCGGTGAATCCCCGCGCCGGCGTCCCGGGGGCCAGCAGCGGCGCCTCGGGGGTGTCGACGATCGCCCGGACGACCGCGAACGGCCCGCCCGCCGCGGCCTCGGCCAGCCAGCCGGACTCCATGTCCACGGCGAGCGCGCCCTCGCGGCCGAGCCCGACCCGGCGCGTCCCCTCGACGACGACCGGCGAGGACACGATCGGCCCGAGGTGCACGGTCAGCCCGGCCCGGCGCAGCGCGGCCGCCAGCGGAGCGGCGGTGGGGACCGGGACGGGCGCGCGGAAGTCGGTGAAGCGGATCTCGGAGGCGACGACGAGGTCCCCCGGGCGCACCTCGTCGACCAGCGCCCCGGCGACCCCGGCGACGAGTACGGGCCGGGGCCCGCCGGAGGCGATCCAGGTGGCCGCCGCGGCGGCCCGCGCCGCCCCCATCCCGGTCCGTACGACGCCCGCGACCCCGCCGAGCCCGCGGAGCGCCACGGCCTCGATGCCGAGGGGCGCACACACGAGGGGCGGTGCCAACCCGACCGCGCCCTGCGCACGTTTCGTGCTCTCAGGGTGGTGGGGCGCTCCCTCGGGGACGCTGAGCGCACGTTTCGTGCTCTCAGCGCTGTCGTCGAGCGGAGCCGCGCTCACCCCCTCACCTCGGCGCACCAGCGGCCCAGGGCCGAGATCGGGAAGGTCATCCGGTAGAGGCGGTAGCGGATGTAGAAGGCGCCCGGGAACCCCGTGCCGGTGTAGGGCTCCTCCTCCCAGCTCCCGTCGGGCAGCTGGGTGTCGACCAGGTACCGCACCGCCTTCTCGGCGGCCGCGGACCGGGACTCGCCCGCGGCGATCAGGGCCAGCAGGCCCCACGCCGTCTGGGACGGGGTGGACTCGCCCCGGCCGATCCACGAGCGGTCCGCGTACGACCGGATGTCCTCGCCCCACCCGCCGTCCGGGTTCTGGTAGCGGGTCAGCCAGGCGACGGCGCGGCGGATCGCCGGATCGTCGACCGGGACCCCGGCCGCGACCAGGGCCGGGACCACCCCGCCGGTGCCGTAGACGTGGTTCGCCCCCCACCGGCCGAACCACGACCCCCCGGGCTCCTGGTTCGCCAGCAGCCAGCGGACGCCGCGGTCGCACGCCTCGGTGTCGCTCAGGCCCTCGTGCGCGAGCATCTCCACGACGTGGGCGGTGACGTCCGCGGACGGCGGGTCGATCACCGCGCCGAAGTCGCAGAACGGCAGCTTGGTCACCAGCTCGCGGGTGTTGTCGGCGTCGAAGGCGCCCCAGCCGCCGTCGGAGGACTGCATGCCGATGTTCCAGGCGACCCCGCGGTCGACCGCGGCCCGCAGCCGGTCCCGATCGGGGTGGTCGACCCGGCGCAGGGCCAGCACGACCTCCGCGGTGTCGTCCGTGTCCGGGTAGCCGTCGTTGTCGAACTCGAAGGCCCAGCCGCCGACGGGCAGGTCGGGTCGGCGCACCGCCCAGTCGCCGCGGACCCCGGTGACCTCCTCGTCGAGCATCCAGGTCGAGGCCCGCACGACGTCCGGGTCGTCGGCGGGGACGCCTGCGTCGAGCAGCGCGGTCACCGCGAGGCAGGTGTCCCACACCGGGGACTGGCAGGCCTCCAGCATCCGGGTGGTCCCCGCGGGGGTCTCGGTCCTCACGAGGAACCGCTCGAAGCCCTCGATCCCCGCCCTCATCGCGGGGTGGTCGAGGGGGTAGCCGAGCAGGTGCAGCGCGAGGAGCGAGTACACCCACGGCGGCTGGATGCCGCCCCAGCTGCCGTCCGCCTCCTGACGGGCCAGGATCCACTCCGCGCCGCGGCGCATCGCGAGCCTGCGCAGCGGGCCGAGCGCGTGCCGGGCGTAGGCGTGCAGGCCCACGTCGAGGCGCTGGAAGGCCCCGGCCCAGGTCCAGGGCCTGGCGCGGGGTTCGGGCTCGGCCCCGGACCGCAGCTCGTCCACGGTGAACGGCAGGGGCCGGACCGGCTTGAGGGTGGCCACGATCGTCAGCGGGACGACGGTCTGGCGCGCCCAGCAGGACCAGTCGTAGACGTTCAGCGGGAACCACCGCGGGAGGAAGATCAGCTCCGGGGGCATGTTCGGCAGGTCGTCCCAGGACCAGAGGCCGAAGAGCGCGAGCCAGATCCGGGTGAACACCCGCGACCGCTCGATGCCGCCCTCGGCCCGGCAGAACTTCTCCGCGGCCCGCATGTGCGGCTCGGTCGGGGAGTCCCCGGCCAGCCGCAGCGCGATCCACGCCTCCACGGTGGTCGACAGGTCACCGGGGCCACCCGCGAAGGTCGCCCAGGTGCCGTCCGACCGCTGCTGCGACCGGATCCAGCGCGCCGCCTCCGCGGTCTCCGCCTCGGTCCGGATGCCGAGGAACTCCCGCATGAGCAGGTCCTCGGCGTCCATCGTCACGTTGGTCTCGAGATCACCTTGCCACCAGCCGCGCTCGTGCTGGATCGACCGCAGGAAGCCGACGGCGGCGTCCAGGGTCCGGCGGGCGCCCGCGATCCCGTGTTCCGTGCTCTCCGGCGCTGTGAGCGACATCAGAACTCCCTGTCGACGAGGTAGTGCCCGAGCGCGGACAGCTCCGCGCTCGGCCCGGCGACCAGGCCCGCACCGGCGAGGGCCTGTTCGGCGAGGTCCAGCTGTCGGCGGGCCTCGGCCCGGGCCCAGTCGCGTCCTCCACCTCGCTCAACGAGCCCGGCGGCCGCCCGCAGCTCCGCCTCGGCGGGATCACCCGGCCGGGCGAGCCAGGCCGCCAGCTCGCGGCCCGCGGCACCGCCGCGTTGGACCGCGAAGGTCACCGGCAGCGACTTCTTGCGGGACCGCAGGTCCGACAGCACCGGCTTCCCGGTCACCGCCGGGTCGCCCCAGATCCCCAGCAGGTCGTCGACCAGCTGGAACGCCATCCCGACGGCCATCCCGTAGGCCTGCAGGCCGCGCACGGTCGGCTCCGGCGCGCCCGCGAGGACCGCCCCGATCGCCGCGCTCGTGGCCAGCAGCGACCCGGTCTTGCCTGCGGCCATCGAGAGGCACTCGTCGACCCCGACGTCCGTGCGGCGCTCGAACGCGACGTCCTCGGCCTGGCCCCGGATCAGCTCCCGGGTGGTGACGGCGAGGAGCCGGGCCGCCGCGGCGGCGTGCGGCGACGGGTCCTCCAGCAGCGTCTCCACGGCCAGCGCCAGCATCGCGTCGCCGCACAGGATCGCGCTCGCCTCACCCCAGCGGGCCCACACGGTGGGGCGGTGGCGGCGTTCGCGGTCGCCGTCCATGAGGTCGTCGTGCAGCAGGGAGAAGTTGTGCACCAGCTCGACGGCGACCCCGCCCGCCACACCGGTCGACTCCGGGGCCCCCGCGGCGCGGGCGGAGAGCAGCGCCAGCGCGGGCCGCACGGCCTTGCCGCCGCCCGGGCCGGGCGAGCCGTCGAGCTCGACCCAGCCGAGGTGGTACTCGGCCTGTTCGCGGCTGGCGGTGTCCAGCCGGGCGACGGCGGCCCGCAGCGCGGGGGTGACCGCGTCGCGGCAGCCCCGGAGCAGGGCGGGCACGTCCGAGGGGCGTCCGAGGGTGGCGGTCACGCGGCCACCTCCGCGGGCACCCGGTCCGCCAGCAACGCCCGGGCGGCGGCCTCGCCGGAGCGCACCGCGCCCTCCATCGTCGCGGGCCAGCCGGTGTCCGTCCACGCCCCGGCCAGGTAGAGGCCCGGCAGGGCGGTGCGCGGGCCGGGCCGCAGCGCGGCCTGGCCGGGGGCGCCCCGGAAGGTGGCGTGCGGCTCGCGGGTCACGAAGCAGTCCAGGACCGCGGCGTCGCGGGCGGCGGGCAGCAGCGCCGCCAGCGCGGGCAGGAACCGGTCCTGCAGCTCCCGGGCGGGCAGGCCGACGAGGTCGTCCGCCGCGGAGAGCGAGACGGCCAGGTACTGGGCGTGCGGCCCGTACACCGCGGCCGCGCCGGACTGCGGGGTCCGGTCGAACACCCACTGCACCGGGGAGTCGACGCCGGCCGCGAACGGCCCGGCGAGCACGGCCCGGTCGTAGACCACGTGGACGTTGACGATCGGGGTGCTGCCCAGCGCGCCGACGTCCTGGGGGACGGCGCCCGGCGGCACCAGCCGCGCCGCCGCACCCGGGGGGACGGCACTGACGATCCGGTCGACCACGAGCTCCTCCTCTGCCTCCGTTCCCAGGGACACGCGCCAGCCGGTGCCCTCCTGCACGAGCGCCCGCACCTTCGCGGACCGCCGGACCTCCACCCCCGCGGCCCCGAGGGCCCGCCGGGCCGCGGTGTCGTGGAGGTCGCCGAGCGGCACGGTGGCCCACCCGATGTCGCCCGCGGCGGCGTCGGCCAGCAGGCCGAGCTGGAACACCGTGGCGGCCAGGGCGAGCGAGGCGTCCCCGGCGCGGGCGTTGAGGGTGGCGATGCCCACGACGTCCCACAGCACGTCGACGGCCCGGTCGCCCTGGCCGTGCGCGGCGAGCCAGTCGCCGAAGGACCGGTCGTCCGCCGCGGCGCGGTCGACGCGACCCAGCGCGAACGCCGCGCGGGCCAGGCCGAGCCGGGCCCGCAGCGGCAGGTGCCGGTAGCGCAGCAGCGCGCCCGCGAGGTGCAGGGGCGCCGGGAGCCCGGTCCGCCGCAGCCGCGCGGGCGGGGCGGTGGGGGAGAGGACCGGGATGTCCAGCCGCTCCTGCAGCGTGACGGAGCCGGTGGCGCCGAGCCGCTCGACGAACCCGCGGTAGGCGGTGCAGCAGCGCAGGAACACGTGCTGGCCGGTGTCCACCGCGAGCTCGCCGCGCCGGAACGACCCGGCGACCCCGCCGAGCCTCGACCGGGACTCGAGGAGGGTGACCGCGACCCCGGCGTCCGCGAGCCGCAGCGCCGCGGCGGTCCCCGCCAGCCCGCCGCCGACCACCGCGGTCCTCATGCCGGTCGCCCGGCCAGCGCCCGGGCGGCGACCACGAGCTTCTGCCCGCCGGTGAGCGAGCGGCGCCGGTCGAAGACCGACGCGGGCTCGGCGGCGATGTCCTCCAGCAGCCTGCGGTAGATACCCGCCATCGCCCCCGCGCAGGCGGCGCTGCGCCGGTCCAGCAGCGGGAGCAGCTTCAGTCCCTCGGCGTACCAGCCCCGCGCCCGCTCCGCGGCGAAGCGGATGTAGGCCGCCAGGGTGCCGTCCGGGTCCTGGAGCACGCCCCGGTCGTCGAGCTTCAGCTCGGCGCCGAACCGGGCCAGCTCGTCGGTGGGCAGGTAGACGCGGCCGTTGCGGAGGTCCTCGCGGATGTCTCGCAGGATGTTGGTCTGCTGCAGGGCGATGCCGAGCCGGTCCGCGTACTCCGAGGCCGCGGGATGGGGTCGGGAGCCGAAGATGCCCAGGCACAGCCTGCCGACCGAGCCCGCGACCTGGCGGCAGTAGACCTCGAGCTCGGCGAAGCCGGCGTGCGGGCGGGACGGTTCGCCGGTCCGCTCGGCGTCCTGGTCCATCCGGGTGTCGGCCTCGACGCCGTCGACCAGCTCGTCGAAGGCGCCCAGCGGGATCGGGTAGCGGTGCGCGGCGTCCTGCACCCCGACGAGCACCGGGTCGCCGCGGTCCGGGACGCCCGCGCGCAGCGTGGCCACCGACGCGCGGATCCCGCCCAGCGCGGCGAGCTTGTCGGTGAAGGTCTGGGCACCGGGGACGTCGCCGTCGCCGATGTCGTCGATCCGGCGGGCGAGGGCGTAGACGGCGGACAGCGCGGCGCGCTTCGGGGCGGGGAGCAGGCGGATGCCGTACGAGAAGTTCCGGGCCTCGCGTCGGGTGATGTCCTCGCAGGCGGCGTAGGCGGCGGGGACGTCGTAGGTGGTGGTGGCGGCGTCGGATCGGGGCTCGGTCACAGGCGGCTCCAGGGGGTCTCGCCCCGGTCGAGCAGCACACCGGGCAGCCGCCGCAGGATGTCACGCCTGCGGCTGTGGGCGGCCGTGCGGGAGCGGCCCAGGACGTCCCCGTCCACCCGCCGCAGCGCGGCCGCGGCCGCGTACCCGCCTGCCACGTACCCGGCGACCGCGAGCCGGGCCCACCCCCGCAGCCCGCCGACCACCGCGCGGCCCTCGGCCAGCAGCGCCTCGGCCCGGGCGGTCTCGTGCAGGACCAGCGCCCGCAGCTCGACGGTGGCGACGGGCCGGTCCAGGTCGGCCTCGGCCACCCCGAACGCGGCCAGGTCCTCCGCGGGCAGATAGACCCGCCCGCGGGCGCGGTCCTCCCGCACGTCCTGACAGTGCTCCAGGACC
>Ga0070665_100004920_pt1 | contig 13860 bp, 12 predicted proteins | sample KBSS13metaG_FD_65862 | JGI IMG/M metagenome (GOLD analysis project Ga0070665, IMG submission 65862) | Switchgrass rhizosphere microbial communities from Kellogg Biological Station, Michigan, USA - KBS S1-3 metaG | ecosystem: Host-associated > Plants > Roots > Rhizosphere > Soil ... | reverse complement strand
ACCTGCGACCTTGGGATTACAAGTCCGTGCCGGATCGATGCATCAGGCTGCCGGTGAGTTCCGGAACACGATGAGCCTGCGCTCGCTCACATGCAGAGCCAGCCGCCGTCGACTGGAAGGTTGATGCCGTTGATCGCACGATTCTCGAGCAGGAAGCGCGACGCGTCGACGACCTCCGCCATCGTCACCAGGCGCGCGATGGGCGTGCGTGCGACGAGGGCATCGAAGCGCTCCTTCGGCATGTCGCGCCACTGCGGGCTGTCGCCGACGATCGCGGGATGCAGGGCGTTGACGCGACGAGGGGCGAGTTCGACGACAAGCGTTCTGACGAGCCCGGTCACCGCCCCGTTCACGGTCGTCACGGTCGTGGATCCGGGATAAGGACGGTCGCGTGCGAGCCCGCCGTAGATGAGGACCGCCGAGTCGTCCCCGAGCCGCGGCAGGAGCGCGTGGATGACCTCCGTGAAACCAACGATCTTGAGGGTGACGAGCCGCATGGCCGCGGCGATGTCGTAGTCCTTCACCGTGTTCGTGTCCCGTTCGATCGCGGCGAGGACGAGGAACTCGACGTCGCCGATCTCCGCGAGCTTCCCCGCGATCGTGTTCGGCTCGGCGAGATCGAGGCCGATGCCGCGGGTCGAGCCGCCGATCTCAGCCGCGCACGCCTCCGCCCCGGCGGCATCGCGGCCGGTGACGACGACGCTCCGCCCCTGGTCGGCGTAGAACTGCGCGAGCTCGCGACCGAGACCGCGAGTCCCGCCGACCACGACGACGCTCCTGTCCGCCATCAGGCGTGTGCCGCGTGCTCAGCGCACCAGTCCGGCAGCAGGTTGCCGGCGGACAGGATGTGATTGCGCGACTCCTCCAGCTTCCCGATCACCGACTTCATGTCGACGCCGAGGAGCTGGCCGCCCCGCTTCACCGCGTTGCCGGCGACATAGACCGAGTCGACGTTGGACGTGTCCGCGAACGCGACGATCGTGCCCTTGGGGTCGAGCACGGGCGCCGTGTTGATGACGTCGGTCTTCAGCAGCACGATGTCGGCCTGCTTGCCCGGTTTGAGAGAGCCGACCTTGTCTTCGAGCCTGATCGACCGCGCGCCGTCGATCGTCGCGAACTCGAGCACGTCGGTGTGCGTGAGCTTCGGAGCGAACGCGATGTCCGGGGTGTCGGTGAATTCGAGGATCCGGTCGTACGCGAGCGCGGTGCGCATCTGCGTGAACATCTCGCCCGGCGCGCTCGACACGACGTCGACGCTCAGTGACGGGCGGACGCCGCGTGCGAGCATCTTGCCGGTTGGAGGGTGCCCGTGTCCCATCAGCATCTCGACGTATGGCGCGATCGACGCCTTTCCGCCACTCTCGGCGATCCAGTCGAGCTCTTCGTCAGTGAGGTCAGTCATGTGGATGTAGCAGACGTCGGGCCCCATGAGCCCGAGGTCGTGCATGTCCTTCACAGGCGTGTAGTGGAGGGTGTGGAGGCGCATCCCGACATGGACGCTGATGAGGATCCCGAGCTCGCGGGCGAGCGCCCAGTCGTGCTTTGCGACGTCGTGATTCACGTTCCCCGGCTGTCGTGCCGCCATCGCGAGGGTGATCAGGCCGTCGTCGGACGAGAAGTACGTCTCCCGGATGCGGCGGATGTCCTCAGGATGGTTCAGCTCGCTGAACAACCACCACTCGCCACCGGTCGGCATCCCGTGCGCGTAGACCGCACGAATACCCGCATCCTTCAGTCCCTGGATCGCGGCGTCGGAGTGATCGGGTGTGTTGCTGATGTGCGACCAGTCGAGCAAGGTCGTGACACCGGCGTTCAGCGCTTCGAGTGAGCCGGCGTAGTCGCCGATGTGCACGTCTTCCGGGCGGTAGAAGCCGCCGACCTGGCCGAGCATGACGGCGAAGTAGTGATCGAGCGTGCATGAGGGCAGCACTCCGCGAACCGGCGTCTGCCACGTGTGCCGGTGCGTGTCGACGAAGCCCGGCATGACGATCATCCCGGAGGCGTCCACCACCTCTGCGTCGGAGACGCCGAGGTCGCGACCGACGTCGACGATCTTCCCGTCCTCGACGAGGACTTCCCCGCGCGCGATGTCCCCGACGTCGGGGTCCATCGAGACGACGAAGCCGTTGCGGAACAGAAGCCGTTGCGAGCTCATGCGTCACTCCTTGCTCTCCGGAGATGGACCGTGGTGGCGGCGCGCCCGAGCTCCTTCCGGCAACCCTGTCCTCGCGCCGGCCGCATGTACAGCGACCATAAACGTTTGCCACGACCGTCGTCAACGGCCCGGACGCAAGCTACGCCGAAATCAGGCCTTCTTCGTTAAGCCATCATTGACACTGTTCGCCCTACCTGGTCAGAATGTCGTGTGGTCGCCGCGGGCTCAGTCGGATCACGGCTTGCCGGGAACGCCGCCGTCGCCGCTCGCTTCATGCCCGTGTGGCTGGCCACGGTCGCCCTCGTGCTCGTCGCGGCCTTCGCGGCGCCGAACGCGCTCGGCCACACCTCGTGGTCGTACGTCCTGCCCCAGGCGACCATCCTCGCGATCGCGTCGCTCGGGCAGATGCTCGTGGTCATCCAAGGGGGCATCGATCTCTCGACACCCGGGGTGATCTCGGCCGGCGGGAACCTTGTCGTCGGAGTCGGGGCGGGATCCGACCACCGGCTTCCTCTCGCAATCCTCTCCGCTCTCGGGGTCGGGCTGCTCGTCGGTCTCGTCAACGGCGTGCTCGTCGGCCTGCTGAGGCTGAACCCGCTTATCGTCACGTTGGCGGTCGGGCAGATCGTGCTGGCGTGGAGCAGCAAGTACTCACGCGACGTCGTGACGAATCAGCCGAACGTGCCGAACGGGTTGGCGTCGTGGGCGGCCGCGAAGCAGTTCGGGATCAGCAACACGTTCTGGACGGGCGCAGCGCTCGCGATCCTCGTCGCGCTCGCACTCCGCTACACGACGGTCGGCCGGCGCTTCCAGGCGGTGGGTGCGAACCCGAGGGCGGCGTGGATCGCAGGGCTCCGCGTCCGCACGCACGTCGTCTTCGCCTACGCCGCCGCCGGCACGCTCTACGCAGTCGCGGCGGTCCTGCTGGCGGGCGTGAGCATCAGCATCGACCCGGCCTTCGGCTCTGCGTACCTGCTCGCGCCGATCGCCGCCGTCGTGATCGCCGGTGCGTCGCTTGCAGGCGGGCTCGCGAGTGCGACGTCGACCTGGATCGCTGCGCTCGCACTCACGTTGCTGACGCAGATGCTCGTGATCATGGGCCTCTCGGCGGCGATGCAGTACGTCGTCTTCGGCGGCGCGATCATCGCCGGGATGGTCGTCTCCGGTGATCGCGTCGCTGCGCTCCTCGGTCGAAGCATGAGGCCTGCGAAGCCGCCTCCACGAGAGGCGAGCGCCCAGACATGACGCGGCCCAGGTGGGCTCGCGCCGCGGAAAAGAGCAAACCACGCACGGGATGGAGGGAGTTGAGATGAGATCGAAGCACCAGGTGGCGGCGCTGCTGTTCTCGGCGGTCGCGCTCGCACTCGTCGCGGCCGGGAGCGGTCTGGCCGGCGGATCGCACAGCAAGGCGAGCACCGCGTCCGGACCATCCGGTTGGGTCGCCAAGAGCTCGGCTACCGTCGGGAGCGGCGGTGGGTTCGGCGAGACGTACTCGGCGCCCGCCGCCACGCTCACCCACGCGCTCTTCCGATCGAACCTGCTGCCGGCGAACAAGACCGCGCGCAACATCGCGCTGGGCTCGCTCGGACGCTCGACGAAGACCGTCAACTACGCGCTTGCACTCAAGTGCTGGAAGAACAACGGCTGCAGCACCGGCACGGGCGGGAAGCTGACCGTCGCCTACGTCGAAGGCTTCGGTGAGAACACCTATCGCCAGATGTCGAAGATGGAGTTCATCCTCGAGGCGCTCACGTATCCGAAGATCGGGAAGATCATCTACAGGAGCGCACACTCCGACCTCAACCAGGCGATCGCGGACTTCAAGTCGATGATCGCCCAGCACGTCAGCGCAATCGTCACGTATCCGGACTTCGGCGACGCAATGGTCCCGGTGTTCCAGCAGGCGACGAAGGCCGGCATCCCGGTCTCGACGTATGCGTGGGGCTACGTCAGCGGACCCGGCTCGAACTACACCACGGTGGTCGGCGAGGACACCTGCAGACTCGGAAAGACGTTCGCGTATGTGATGAACACGCAGGTCAAGTCCGGCAACATCGCCTTCCTCGGCGGCTTTCCCGGCAACCCGCTCTCGCTCGGCTGGCAGAAGTGCGAGCAGAAGGCGCTGAACTCGTCGATCAAGATCGTCGCGAACGACCCGACCAACTGGGATCCCTCGAAGGTGCAGGGAATCGTCTCCGGCATCCTCGCGAAGAATCCCGACCTCAAGGGCGTCAGCTACGAGGACGCGCTGTTCATGTCCCAGGGCGGCTACGCCGCGTACAAGGCAGCGAACATCCCCTACCAGGGCGTCTTCACGTACCGGACGGACGAGGCGGGCATGGGTTGCCTCGCCGACAAGCTGAAGGATCCGAAGCTGAAGATCTTCTACTACTCCGCCGGCAACGCCCAGATCCGCGTCGCGCTGACCGCGGACATGATGAAGCTCGCCGGAGCGAAGATCCCGTCGACGATCGTCTTCCCGATTCAGCTCCAGAACCAGGCGACCCGCGACATGTGCCTCAAGGGCTATCCGCCGACGGCATCGGGCACGTCGCTCATCCCGCTCAGCCTGCTCCACCAGATGTATCCATAGGAGGCTCGCGCACGAACTGATGACAACGTCGATTCCCGGACCCGAACTGCCCCAGGTCCTGTCTGTCCGCGGGGTATCGAAGGCGTTCGGTGCGGTGCAGGCGCTCAGCGACGTCAGCGTCGACTGCCGTGCCGGCGAGGTCCACGCCCTCGTCGGGGAGAACGGGTCCGGGAAATCGACATTGCTCGGGATCGCAAGCGGCTCCGTCGCGCCCGACGACGGGCACGTCGAGATCGGCGGGCGCGCTCTCGTGCGCCACACACCGGCCGCCGCCCGCCGGCTCGGGGTCGGCATCGCCTATCAGGACTATTCGCACGTCCTCGGCTTGTCGGTCGCCGAGAACCTCTTCCTGGCCGTGCCGCCGGAGGTGCGCCCGGCCTACAGGCGTATGGAGCAGTGGGCCGCCGAGACGCTCGCGACGTTCAAGCTCGACATCGCGGCGTCGGCGACTGCGGCTTCGCTGTCGCTCGCAGACCGGCAGCTTCTGGAGGTGGGGAAGGCCCTGCTCACACGTCCGAAGGTCTTGCTGCTCGACGAGCCCACGACCGCGCTCGGGCCCGACGCCGTCGAACAGCTGCACACCCTTGTGCTCGAGCAGGTGCAGGCGGGTGTGGGGGTCCTCTACGTGAGCCACCGGCTTCCCGAAGTGCTCGCCGTCGCCGACCGTGTGACGGTGCTGCGCGACGGGGTCGGCCAGGGAACGTTCGACGCGGCGAAGGTCTCCGAGGACGCGCTCGTGGCCTTGATGATCGGGCGTCCACTTACAGTCGCGTTTCCGGACCGAGACCCGCTACCGGAGCAGGCCGAGGTCGTGCTCGAACTGTCCGGCCTGCAGGGCGACCGCTTCGGCCCGGTCGACCTCGTCGTCCGCAAGGGCGAGATCCTCGGCATAGCCGGCGCCGAGGGGAACGGCCAGGTGCCGTTCCTGCGAGCCCTCGCGGGTATCGAACCGGCGACCGGCGGCGCGTCCTGCGGCGGCGTCCAGTTCGACCGGCGCTCGCCGGCCGGTCCCCTCCGAGCCGGGGTCGTCCTGTTGAGCGGCGACCGACGCGGCGAGGCGTTGTTCCCGGTGCTGAGCGTCAGGGCGAACGCCACCATCCAGGTGCTCCGCCGCCTCGGTCGCGGGGGGATCGTCCCCCGCAGGGCGGAGCGAAGCGCGATCGCTTCGCTCGTCCAGCGCCTGCGGGTTCGCATGGCGTCCACCGAACAGCCCATCCAGTCCCTGTCGGGCGGCAACCAGCAGAAGGTGTCCCTCATCCGCCCGTTCCTGCGCGGCGACGTCAAGGTCATCCTCGCCGAGGAGCCGACGCAGGGAGTCGACGTCGGTGCGCGCTTCGACATCTACGAGGCACTCCGTGCGAAGGCGGACGAGGGCGTTGCCACGGTCGTGAAGTCGAGCGACCCGATCGAGCTCGCAGGCATCTGCGACCGGGTCGTCGTCATGTCGCGCGGGCGCATCGTCCAGGAGATTCCACGCCACGAGCTCGGTGAGCGCCGGATCGTCGAGGCGATCGTCGGGTCGCGTGCGAGTGTCGCAAACAAGACTGCCGAGGCGTCCGCGCCATGAAGCGCGGTTTCCTGCCACTGGTGTTGATGACGACGCTGATCGTCGCGCTCGGCGCCTACGCCGAAGTGCACTCGTCCGTGTTCCTCAGCAAGTCGAACCTCAACAGCCTGCTTCTCCAGTCGATGCCGCTCATCATCGTCTCGTTCGGGCAGGCGGTTGCGCTGCTCGTCGGCGGCTTCGACGTCTCAGTCGCAGCACTCATGACGATGTGCGTCGTCGTTGCGTCGTTCACGCTGACTCCCACGACGACCGGGCTCGCCATCGTCCCCGGCGTGCTCGCGGTCGTCGGTGTGGGGATCGGCGCGGGAGTGTGCAACGCGTTTCTCATCCGGGTTCTCCAGTTGCCGTCGATCGTCGCCACGCTCGGGACGTTGAGTGTGCTCGAGGGTCTCTCGCTTCTCCTGCGCTCGTATCCGCAAGGCCCGATCAACACGAACGTCACCGGAAAGCTCGTCACGAGCGTGGGGTTCGTGCCGGTCGCCTTCGCCGGAGTCGTGATCCTCGCGGCGCTCGCGGACGGTTGGCTGTACCGCAGCAGGTCCGGGCTCGCACTGCGTGGCGTCGGGCTCGACGCACGTTCCTCGCGGAGGCTCGGGATGCCGACGAGCCTCGTGGTCGTGCTGGCGTTCGTCGTGTGCTCGCTGATGGCCTCGTTCGCCGGCTTCTACCTCGCCGCCGAGGTACAGGTCGGCTCCCCGATCATCGGGAACCAGGCACTCGAAAGCATCGCCGCTGCCGTGCTCGGCGGAGCAAGTCTCGCCGGCGGGAAGGGGTCGTTCTTCGGGACCCTCCTCGCGGCGTTCTTCCTGACGGAGATCGACAACGTCCTGCCCCTCTTCCAGGAGCCGGCCGAGTACGCCGACATGACGATCGGCGTTCTCATCCTCCTCGCGCTCGTGCTCTACCAGGCGCCCGAGCTGGTCGAGCGTCTGCGCGGTGCGCGCCGCCGCGTCGGCAGCGGGCGGGTGGCCCAGGGCGAGGCACCGGGTTGAGGCACGTCAGCTAGAGCGCAGCGGAGACGGCGCGCGGGTCTGCAGCACGGCCGATCACGACCCACACGGCGTGCACCGGCTGATCGCCGATTGCCCAGAGCCGGTGCGGCGACGACGAGTCGAAGGCAATCGACGAACCGGGCCCGAGCTCGTACTCGTCGAACCCCACGCGGACGCCGAGCGTTCCGCCCGTGACGTAGCCGTACTCTCGCCCTCCGTGCGTGACGAGCGCATCCTCCGGGCACGACTCGGCGCCGACCGGGTACATCACGTGCAGGAACTCCACGTCCGGATCGCTGTGGGGCGTCAGCCGCTCCCACCGCACCCCGGATGCGAGATTGATCACGCGCCGTGTCTCGGGTCGCGCCACGAGGCTGTCGTCGTCGGACCGAGCGCGGATCAACTGCGTCGCCGGCCCGTCGCCGAACACGTCGCTCATGGTCATCCCGAGCTCGGTGACGAGCGCGTAGAGCGTGCTGACCGAGGGGTTGACCCGGTCGAGCTCGATCTGCGAAACCAGGCTCGGGGACACGCCGACACGCCGGGCGAGCTCCCGCAGGCTGATCCCGCGATCCTCGCGCGCCGACCGCAACCGAGTGCCGACCTTGGAGCCGTCGAAGCTTCGGTCTGTCGCGGCCACGTCTCTTACCGTAGCCGCCGCCGGATCTCGGCAGCGATGCGATCAGCCCCCGGCAGGAACGCGTCTTCGAGCGGCGGGCTATACGGAATGGGTGTGTTCGGCGTCGCGATGCGCCACGCTTCGTCGAGGTGACCGAGCGCCTCCTCAGTCACGCATGCGAGCACCTCGCCCGCCCAGCCGCCGGTCGCAGGCCCCTCCTCGACGACGACGATCCGGTTCGTCTTGCGCACCGACGCGAGGATCGTCTCGACGTCGATCGGGCGCAGGGTGCGCAGGTCGATCACCTCGACGGAGATCCCGTCGCCCTCGAGCGCAGTCGCTGCCTCGCTCGCGTCGTGCACGCTCTTCATCGCGGTAACGAGCGTGATGTCGTTCCCCTCACGAACCACGGCGGCCTGTCCGAGCCGCCCGACCTCTCCGTCCACCTCGCCCTCCAAGCCGTACAGCCGCTTGTGCTCGAAGAAGAGCACCGGGTTATCGTCGCGGATAGCCGCCTTGAGCAGCGATTTCGCGTCGGCGGGTGTCGAGGGGGCGACGATCTTCAATCCCGGGACGCCCATGAACCAGGACGCCGGCATTTGCGAATGGATCGCGCCGAATCGGCCACCCGCCCCGACGACCGAGCGGATGACGAGCGGGACCGCCACCTGCTCTTGCGTCAGGAATCGGTACTTCGTCGCCTGGTTCACGAGCATGTCCATGGCGAGCGTCAGGAAGTCCCCGAACATGATCTCGATCACCGGTCGCAGGCCCGTGATCGCCGAACCGAACGCGGCGCCTGCGAGCGCGAGCTCTGAGATCGGCGTGTCGAACACGCGGTCGGCGCCGTACTTCTCGTAGAGACCGGGCGTTGTCGCGAAGACGCCTCCTGCGACCGCGACGTCCTCTCCGAACAGGATTACGCGGGCGTCGGCTGCGAGTTCCTCGTCGAGCGCGTCGCGGACGGCGGTACGGAAGGCGATCGGAGCCATCAGAGGGCGAGTACGAGCGGTCTTTCGAGCAGCTCGCGGAGTCGAGAGAGGAAGCGCGCGCCGTCGGCGCCGTACACGACGCGGTGGTCGCAGCTCAGGGTGAGCGTCATGACGTCTCGGAACACGACACCGCCGGTGGCATCTTCCACCGGCGAGCGGCGCACCGCTCCGACCGCAAGGATCGCGGTTTGAGGTGGGTCGACGATTGCGGTGAAGGATCGCACGCCGAACATGCCGAGGTTCGAGATGGTGAACGTCCCGTTCTGCAGTTCCTCGGGACGCAGTGCGCGACGACGCGCGGCGTCGGCAAGCCGCCGCGTCTCTGCCGCGATCTCCGCCAGCGACTTCGTGCCCGCGTCGGCGACGACCGGCACGAGCAACGCGTCGTCGGTCGCGACGGCGACCCCGACGTTGATCCGGGAGTAGCACTCGATCGTGTCGCCGACCCACGAGGCGTTGAACCGCGGGAAGTCTCCCAGCGCGGCGGCGACCGCCTTGACGACGAAGTCGTTCAACGACGGCGTGGCAACGCCACTTTCCGCGCGCGCGCCGAGGCGGAGTGCGACGATCTGCGACACATCGGCGTCGGCGGTGACGGTGAAGCTCGGGATCGTCGCTGCGGATTCGGCCATGCGGCGCGCGATCGTCGCTTGTGTCGCCGTCGGTACGAGCACCTGCACGTCGCCGCGCGCGGCGGCCGGTGCTGCGACAGTCAGTGGTGTGGGCGACACAGCCGCCCGCACGACGTCCTCCCGCCCGATCCTGCCGCCGGGCCCGGTGCCCTCGACGCCGTGAAGCGAAACGCCGAGCTCGACGGCAGTGCGGCGCGCGACCGGCGTTGCGTTCGGCCGGTCGGCTGAGACCGCCGCTCGGGCGGTCGGCGCCCCCGGCCCGGCGCCGGCCAGTGCCGCGATCGGCGCGCCGACGGCGGCCGTCCCGCCCTCGGGCACGAGGATGGTCTCGAGCGTGCCGTCCGTCTCCGCTTCGTAGACCACGGTCGCCTTGTCGGTCTCGACCTCCAGCAACGCATCGCCGCGGTGGAACGCCTCGCCGGGAGACTTGAGCCACTTGACGATCACCGCGTCGGCCACGGAGTCGGACAGCTTGGGCATCGTCAGCTCCGTCATTCCGCGAACTCGGGGACCGTCTGCGCGGAGGGGAACGGCGCTGCGAGGCCGCGCTCGCGCATCGCGTCGAGCTCGGCGCGCACGTCCTGCTCGATCCGGTCGAGCCTGGAGGCTTCGGCACCGTCGGTCTCGAGTCGTCCGCGGAGCAGGGCGATCGGGTCTCGCGCCCGCCACTCGTCGAGCTCGCCTTCGGGCCGGTAGGCGCCCGGATCGCTGCGCGAGTGGCCGACGTAGCGGTACGTGAGCGCTTCGAGGAAGACCGGGCCGTTCCCAGCTCGTGTGTGGGCGATCAACCGCGCAGCCGCTTCGCGGACCGTCCACACGCTCATTCCGTCGATCGTCTCGGCCGGAACCTCCATCACCTCGGCTCGCGCGCGGATCTCGCCGGCCGTGACGTCGCGAAACGCCGTGTACTCGCCGTAGCCGTTGTTCTCGCAGACGAGGACCAGCGGCAGCTTCTGCACCTTTGCGAAGTTGAGGCACTCGAAGACGTAGCCCTGGTTCATCGCGCCGTCGCCGAAGTACGCGACCGCGATTCCACCGGTCGTCCGCTTGAGGGCGAGCGCGGCTCCTGTCGCCGCGGCGATGCTTCCACCGACGATGCCGAACGAGCCGATCAGCCGATGCTCGGGTGCGTTGACGTTCATCGAGCCGGCGCGCCCGCCGTTGACGCCGGTTGCGCGGCCGAGCATCTCGTCGAGGAGCGCCTGCGCGTCGACGCCGAGCGCCAGCGCGTGCCCGTGCCCGCGGTACGTCGCGGCTACGCGGTCGCGCTCCTCGAGCAGGCTCGCGACGCCGGTCGCGACCGCCTCCTGGCCGGAGTAGAGATGCGTCGTCCCGTAGACCTCGCCCTTGAGGAAGAGCGACTGCACGAGATCCTCGAACCCACGGATCAGGAGCATGCGGCGATAGATGTCGGTGTAGAGCCGAACATCGTCGAGCACATGCGCCTGCGTGTGGCTCACGCGGCTCCGACTTCCTGCGCGAGCCGCTCGGCGAGGTAGTCCCAGTCGCGCTCGAACCGGTACGAGTGTCGGGCGGGCGGCCCGGGCGCGGAGGTCTCGAGCCAGCGCACGTGGTTGCCTTTCACCTCGTAGAACGCGTGGAGGCAGCCGGCGGCGGTCCAGAAGACGTCTCCCGGCCGGAGCGTGTACCGGTCGCCGTCGGCGACGACGTCGACCTCGCCTTCGAGCATGTAGTACGACTCCTCGAACGGATGGTCGTGCGGGTGCGCGACCGCGCCCGGCTGGTAGTCGACCATGAACATGGTGTGCAACTGCGCGTCGAGCCGCTGGTCGACCAGCATCTTCACGGCGATGCCGCTGTAGGCGAGAACGGCCGTCGCCATGCTCGCCGAGACGGTCGGTGCGCCCACCGCGCTCCCGTGCTTCAGGACGTCGAGGTCCAGCTGGCCCTCGCCGAGGAGGAAGAGGTTGCGGTTCCGCGGGTCGCGCACGTCGAGCAGTCGAGAGGGCGTCTCGGGCGGGGGGCCGACGAAGAACGTGTCGCTCGCATCTGTACGGGGACGCGGCGCCGCCATTTCGATCCACAGGGCGGGAGCGCCGGCGCGAAAGGCATGCGGCACGCCGACGGGGACGACGCCGCACGCGCCCGGTCCGAGCTCGATGCCGCGTCCGTCGAGGTAGAGAACGGGCGCGCCCTCGAGCACGTAGAAGCCCGTCTCGAACGAGTGGACGTGCGTGTCGACATGGCCGTCGCCCAGAGACACGAGGGTGAGCGCCATGTGCGTGGAGCCGAGCGCGCCGCCGACCAGCCGGCAGGTACGCAGGCCGCGCGACCGCCCCGGGAGCGCGTCCGTGAGCTCGACGTCCTCGCGTCGCACCAGGCGGTAGCCGGGCAGGCCGTCCGCGAGCTCCCGGGTGCCCGAGTCGCCGCTCACGTCCCGTCCCCGACGACGGCCGCTGCGGCGACTGCGCCGGCCGCGCCGTTGGTGCCCGCCTGTCCGTCCGGGAGCAGGTCGGCGCCGCGCACGTAGATGCGTCCGGCAACGAGGAGCTCCTCGGCCGGGAAGCGCGTGATCACCTCGCAGCCGGTGGCCGTCACGACGACTTCCTCCTCGATCCTCGCGGCCGAGCGCCCGTCGGTCGCGGCGCAATACGTCTCGAGCGCGAACACCATCCCCTCCTCGATCTCGACCGGGTGATCGAGCGAGTGCACGCGCGAGATCATCGGCGGCTCATAGAGGCCGACGCCGATGCCGTGGCCGAACTGGAGGCCGAAGCACGTCTCTTCGTCCGGGAACCCGAGCTCCGCTGCCGTCGGCCAGACCTCGGCGATCCGGTCGGTCGTCATGCCGGGCCGGACGAGCGCGATCGCTGCGTCGAGCCATTCCCGGCAGCGCTTGTACGCGTCGATCTGCGCAGTGTTGACGCCGCCGACGTTGAACGTGCGGTAGTAGCACGTTCGATACCCCATGTACGAGTGGATGATGTCGAAGAACGCCTGGTCTCCCGGGCGCAGCAGCCGGTCGGAAAAGACGTGCGGATGCGGGTTGCACCGGTCGCCGGAGACGGCGTTCACTGCCTCGACGTGTTCCGATCCCATCTCGAACAGCAGCTGATGTGCGCGCCCGACGATCTCGTGCTCGTACACGCCCGGGCGGAGCATTCGGTAGATCTCCTCGTAGACGGCGTCGACGAGGCCGGCCGACTGGTCGAGTAGCGCGATCTCCTGGGAGGTCTTGATCTTGCGTGCCTCGAGGACGACGCGCGACCCGTCGGTGACGTGCACGCCCGCGCGCTGCAGCGCCTCGAGGGTCACGAGGTCGGCCATGTCGACACCGAGCGGCTCGCCGGCGAGATCGCGCTCGCGCAACTCGTGCGCAATGCGTTCGCCGAGCCGATCGGGGATCCCCGTCTCGACCGGCATCGCCCCCCGCATCGGCGCAACGCCGGCGCGGAAGTTCTCCGGCGGGAGCCAGGGCGCGAACAGCTGGTGATGGCGTGCAGCGGACCCGAAGTCCCAGAGGATCGGGTCGTCGCCGCGCGGCAGCAACGCGAACCGGGCGTTCTTGTCGCGCGCCCACTCGCCGATGTGGGTGCTCGTGACGTACCGGATGTTGTTGGGATCGAAGAGCAGGAGCGCGCCGAGGTCTGACGTTTCGAGCGCGGCCTTCGCGCGGTCGAGCCGCTCACGGCGGAGACGCGGGAAGTCGATCCGCTGCTCCCAGTCCACCGCCCGCGTCGCATCGGGGGAGCCGATTGACCTGCTTCGCATCGTCATCGCTGAACCTCCTCGGTCGACGCGCTCCGTAGGTGGAGGAACAGCGCCATGAAGTCGTCGTCTCCGTAGCCGGCCTCGATCGTCTCACGCAAGAGCTCCTTGAGCTCCCCGGCGAGCGGCAGGCGCACATTCGCCGCTGCCGCCGCCCCGAGGACGAGGTCGAGGTCCTTCTCCATCAGGTTCGTCGTGAACGTCGCGGAGTAGTCGTCGCGGAGCAGCGGCTCCGTCTTGTACTTGACGAAGGGAGCGCCGGCGGCCGACTCGCCCATCGTCTCGAGCAGCGACTCTCGCGAAACCCCCGACCGCTCCGCGAGCACGAGCGCCTCGGCCATCAGTTGCGCGAGGCCTGCGATCACCAGGTTGATGGCGAGCTTGACGACCCGAGCCTGCTCGGCGTCTCCGACGACGTGAATCGTCGAGCCGATGGCGCGAAGAACCGGCTCGGCGCGGTCGAACGCGGCGGGCGGGCCGGAGACGATGAACGCGACGTTTCCGGCGCGCACGACGCCGGGATTGCCGCTGACGGGTGCGCGCAGGTATTCGATGCCGGCCGGCTCGGCGAGCGCGGCGAC
>Ga0070665_100004917_pt1 | contig 13863 bp, 16 predicted proteins | sample KBSS13metaG_FD_65862 | JGI IMG/M metagenome (GOLD analysis project Ga0070665, IMG submission 65862) | Switchgrass rhizosphere microbial communities from Kellogg Biological Station, Michigan, USA - KBS S1-3 metaG | ecosystem: Host-associated > Plants > Roots > Rhizosphere > Soil ... | reverse complement strand
TCCTCTTTGTCGCGCGAGAGTGCTGCAGGAGCATTGCAGGGACGCAATATACCAGCTGCATTGCTTCAGAAGATTGAGCAGGTAATGACAGACTGCGAAACAGCACTATATGCTAATGGCGGAAAGCAACAGATGAACCGTACCTATAACGACGCTGTGGATGTAATAAGCGAACTGGAAGAAACGATTTAAAAAAGCATGCAAAAAAAACTGTTCATACTATTTATTTTTTTATTTAGCGGTATAGCCTCCAGCTTTGCAGATGCACCTTATGACGGGTGGTGGCAAAAAGGGAATACATTTTACCAGCAAAAAGAATATGATAGTGCTGCATTCTACTACGAGAAAATATCTGCATTGCAGCCACAGAATGCAGTGGTATATTATAACCTGGGCAATACATACTACCGCCTAAACAAAATAGGAGCTGCGGTGCTTAATTACGAAAGGGCGCTGAATATCAATCCAAAATATAAAGAAGCAAAAGACAATCTTGCTCTTACGCAAGCAAGAATAGGGAACCGAATATCTTCCGGTACTGATATATTCTTCATAAAATGGTGGAAGTCGGCCACGCTGGGAGAAACAGCCAGCACCTGGGCCGTGGCGAGCTTGCTGATATTCCTGTTAGTAATTGCAGCACTTATTGTAAAAAGATTTCGTGGAAATGCTATAAGAATTCCATCGCAACTGGTGGGCTTTTTATGCTTCATTTGGGCAGTGTGCATGGGATTTGCTGTTACGGCTGCCAATAACAAATCTGCAGCGAATAAAGCAGTAGTAATGCAAAATGATGCACCGCTATTGAACGGACAAAAAGGGAAAACCCAAAGCCTGGTACCTGAAGGCACTACGGTGGAAATAAAAGACAATAATGACGGCTGGGCAGAAGTACTATTACCCGATGGCCGCAGAGGGTGGATGCAAACAAGCTTGCTCAATAAAATTTAGTCTTGTACTTTCACTGCTCATTGCTCCCATAAAGTATGACGAATTACCGGGTAAAAATGCCCCGCTGGATTAAAAAGCTTTTCCCAAAAGAGCTGGTATGGAAGATGCCGCCGGATAGTAGTCCATCTGTGTATATAACCTTCGATGATGGCCCCCACCCTACAGCCACACATTATATACTGGAACAACTGACCAAGTATAATGCAAAAGCCACCTTCTTTTGTATAGGGAAAAATGTGGTGAAGTACCCTGAAGTTTTTGAACAGATAATAAAGCAAGGACACACCGTAGGAAATCATACATACAACCATATGAATGGCTGGCACTCTGATAATCGTCCCTATCTGAGCAATATATTAAAAGCAGCAAGACATATAAACAGTCATTCTTTTCGCCCACCTTACGGACGCATAAAAATATCTCAGGCCAAAAGATTGCAACGGGCTAAGCCTGCATGGCGCATATATATGTGGGACGTGCTAAGCGGAGATTTCGACGTAAGCATAAGTCCGCAGCAATGCCTGGACAATGTGTTAACCAATATAGAACCGGGCTCGATAGTGGTATTTCATGATAGCGATAAGGCATGGGAACGTATGAGCTACGCGCTGCCGGGTGTGCTGGAATATTGCAAACAACATAACTGGGAAATGAAAGCGCTGCCACAATACTAAACTTTATGTACATCGATACACATACACATTTATACGACGAACAATTTGATGCAGATAAGCAGGCTATGATACAACGCGCACTGGATGCGGGTGTAACAAGAATGTATATGCCTAACTGTGATAGCGGAACCATAGCAGGAATGCTTGACTATGCTGATAAATGGCCGGAAAATTGCTTCCCAATGATGGGGTTGCACCCTACCTATGTGAAAGAGAACTATAAACAAGAACTGGAGACTGTAGCGGAATGGCTGGCAAAGCGGAAGTTTTACGCTGTGGGAGAAATAGGGCTGGACTATTACTGGGACCTTACTTATAAAGAGCAACAAATAGAGGCATTTGACACCCAGGTATCATGGGCATTGCAATACGATCTGCCGATTGTGATACATAGCAGGGAATCGACACAGGATTGTATAGATATAGTGAGCAAGCACCAGAATGGTAAACTACGGGGGATATTCCATTGCTTTAGTGGCACACTGGATGAAGCCAGACAGATAGTTGAGCTGGGGCTTCACCTGGGCATTGGCGGCTCACTAACCTATAAAAAAAGCATTCTGTCCGAAATATTGAAAGAAATATCATTATCGCAGGTAGTACTGGAAACGGATGCCCCCTACCTGGCTCCTGTACCGTATCGTGGAAAGCGCAATGAAAGCAGCTATATCCCGATTATTGCCCAACAGCTTGCCGACGTAAAAAGCATGTCTATAGCCGAACTGGCAGGTATTACGACCCAAAACGCAGAAAAAGTTTTTAATAAAGCGCTAAATAGTTAGTTTTGCTGCCCCAATAAAACGGAGAGATGCTCGAGTGGTTGAAGAGGCACGCCTGGAAAGTGTGTATATCTGTCAAAGGGTATCAAGGGTTCGAATCCCTTTCTCTCCGCAAAAACAAAACACACTGAAATCAGTGTGTTTTGTTTTGTAATGAAGCGCCAATCGCTATCATCTACATTTTCGTTTCTATATCAATTGTTCAGCATTCTATATTCATTGGGCGTAAGTCCTACCCGTTGCTTAAACAGTCTTGTAAAATGCTGAGGATATTTAAAGCCTAATTCGTATGCTACTTCGCTTAAGGAATGTTTTGGATCAAATATCTTCTCCTTAGCTATATCTATTATTTTGGTCTGGATATGTTCAAGCGCGGACTTACCTGTTTCCTTCTTGATGAGGTCACCAAAATAATTGGGTGAAAGGTGTAATTGTTCTGCACAATAAGCCACCGTTGGCAGGCCGTTCTGTTTCGGTTTGTCCGACTCAAAATAAGTATTTAGCAGTTCCTCAAACCGTTCTAAAATACCTTTATTCGCGACATCACGGGTTATGAATTGTCTATCGTAGAACCGAGTGCAATAATTGAGTAACAGTTCAATATTGGTCACTATAAGCGTTTTGCTATGTTTATCGATCGCATGTTGCAATTCCATTTCAATCTTGCTCAGGCAATCGTAGATCACACGTCGTTCACTTTCAGATAAATGCAGCGCCTCATGTACTTCGTAGGAAAAGAACGTATAGTCATGGATATGCTTACCTAAAGAAGTTCCCCGAATAAAATCGGGGTGAAAAACCAAAGCCTTACCCTGTGGCTGAAAATACTCGTTGTTTTCCACACCAATAATCTGTCCCGGTCCCACAAATACTAAGGTACCTTCCTCGTAATCGTAATAATTACATCCATAACGAAGGTCACCGCACTTGATCTCCTTGAGAAAAATTGTATAAAACCCAAAACGTTGCCTGCTATGTGTTCGAGGATCTGATCTGGACATATCAATCACATTCACCAATGGGTGTGGTGTTTCATTGCTGTTGAAATTATTGTATTGCCCTACCGTATCGAAGCTGATCAATTTTTCCATGGCTCGCTTTTTTTGCTCTATCAAAGCTAACCATTGTTTTAAGTACAATGAAACTATGCCCGTTCAATCAGTGAATTTGGTAGGCAATTCAGTGATTTGTATAAGTGGTAATTAGAAAAACAAGAAGACCTTTGCACTATAATATTTAATCTGTAGACTATGCAAAACATAATATTAAATAACGGCGTGGCAATGCCTATTTTGGGCTTTGGAGTTTTCCAGGTAACTGATCTGGCCGAATGTGAAAGAAGCGTCATTGATGCCATTGAAACAGGTTATCGACTAATTGACACGGCGGAATCTTATATGAATGAAGAAGCCGTTGGCCGGGCGATTAAAGCCAGTAGCGTAGCGCGTGAAGAACTGTTCATTACCACGAAACTATTTATCAAATCCAATGGTTATGAAGAAGCAAAAAAGTCTTTCGAAAAATCATTAAAGAAACTGCAACTGGACTATCTAGACCTATACTTGATCCACCAACCATATGGAGATGTATACGGTGAGTGGCGTGCGCTGGAAGAATTATATAAAAAAGGAAGGATCCGTGCAATAGGCGTCAGCAATTTTTATCCTGACCGGCTTATGGACCTGATCATTCACAACGAGATTGTTCCGGCGGTGAACCAAGTAGAAACCCATCCATTCCACCAACAGCATGAGGCACATCAGTTCATGAAAGAAAACAACGTACAGATCGAATCATGGGGACCATTTGCTGAAGGGAAGAATGACCTTTTCCATAATGCATTGCTAAAGTCCATCGGTGAAAAACACAATAAATCGGTGGCTCAAGTTGTGCTACGCTGGCTTACGCAACGGGGCGTCATCGCTATCCCTAAATCAGTTCGTAAGGAGCGCATGGCAGAAAACCTGAACAGCCTTGATTTTGAATTAAGTAATGAAGAAATGGAACAGATCAAAACGCTGGACAGCAATACAAGTGCGTTCTTTGATCATCGTGATCCGAAGATGGTGAAATGGCTGGGAGAAAGAAAACTAAACAATTAAAGATGAAAAACGTAATTGTAGTTATTGGTGCCGGATCAATTGGTCAGGCCATTGCCCGCCGGGTAAGTGCAGGCAAACATATATTGCTAAATTGAAGTAATAATACCTTAAGATTTATGTTTATTTGTTTCGTATAGCCAGCGTTAAAATGCGTTAAGTTGCCTGGCTCGCCTGCTCATTACTGCCAGTTTATTTAATCTCAAGGTGCCTGATTCTTCTATTATTCCCTTCATTCGGTTTCAAGGCTATTACGTTCAGCTAATTTCGCGTTATTAAATGATATTAATTTAATTAGTGCCAAGATTCCCAATTTTACCTCTCCGACCATCAGGCTCAATGTCGCCATCATAGGGATTGACATTAATAATTCCTTTTTCATTTTAACCATGTCGCATTCAGCCCTATAATTTGCCGCATACGCACCGCAGGTATTACTCCATCGTTATTGACATTTGTATCATAGTTTAACCTATTTTAAAGACAAATAATAAAAGGAGGACAATCATCATGAGAAAAATAATCGTTTCAACATTTATCACATTGGACGGGGTAATGCAGGCACCCGGCGGGCCTGAAGAAGATGCATCAGGCAGTTTCAAATATGGGGGATGGAGCGCGCCCTATGCTGACGAAGCTTCCGGTAAGTTCATGCAAAAGCAGATGGAACCTGCAGATCTTCTTTTAGGCAGAAAAACATTTGAAATCTTTGCCTCTTACTGGCCTGAACATGCAGATATGTGGCCAGGCATTAATGACGTTACAAAATACGTCCTGTCCAACACCATAAAAAAGTCAGATTGGGAAAATACAGAGTTCCTTACAAGCGTGGCAGATATAGAAAAGCTTAAGAATTCAGAAGGTTCTAATATAGTAGTTTGGGGCAGCAGCGAGCTTGTTCAGTTGCTACTAAAGCATGATTTAGTGGACGAACTCTGGCTCAAAACTTACCCATTGGTCCTTGGTAAGGGGAAAAAATTGTTTGACAACGAAGCGGCACCCGCAGCATTTACACTTACAGAAAGTGTCGTAACCCCAAGTGGCGTTTTTATGGCCAATTACAAGCGTGCCGGAGCCGTGAAGACAGGTAATTTTGCTGCATAAGCACATATAACATTTTTGCAAACAAGCACTATCGCTAATACAGGGAAACAAGTTGATTGTTTCCCTTTTTTCATATTTTCATCTCCAGTTTTCTCAAATTCACTTAGGTTACATGCCTCAGTTTCATTAAAGATCAGTCAATAAATAAATTGATAGTAATCAATTCTCAAAAAACAACTACAGGTTGTTAAATAACACTGCAAGTAGTGCAATTACAACTACAAGGAGCTGTGGTTTTGCTGCTTTTGGGGATGAACGGGGATAACTTTGCTGTGTCGAAAATTAAAACAAAAAGACGCTTGTATGGATACTAAAATGATCGGCAACAAAATTGCCAAAGCACGAAAAGATAAAAATATGTCTCAGGCGCAGCTTGCCCAACTTCTATTTATAAGCCCACAAGCTGTGGGAAAATGGGAACGCGGAGAATCAATCCCAGATATAGTTACTATTAACCGGCTTGCAGAAATTATGGGTGTTGACCTTAACTACTTTTCAGAAAACTTCCGATCTGCAGATGATGAGCCATCTTTTAAGATTGCAGATAATAATAGCGACATTGAGCAAGCGGTACAGGAGGTTGATAAGCTTTCTACCCAGGCTGAGGAGCGACAATTGCTGCTGACAAACTTCAGCGGGAGTAACCTTTCAGAAAGTGACTTCGCAGGCGTTACTGCGCATAAAAGAAAATTTAATGGGAGCGCATTACGTGGCTCTGACTTCTCAGGTGCGGACCTGACCGGCAGCTCGTTTACAGGCAGCGATATACGTGAAGCCAACTTCAATGGTACAAACCTGACAGACTGTACCCTATCTTCCAATTCCCTGACTGACGCGAGTTTTAACAAGACCATTCTTGTGCGCACTGTGTTCAATTCATCAGAACTGATCGGGGCTAAATTCACTAATGCAGAACTGATTGATGTAAAGCTGACCAAGACCGACCTTACAAAAACGGCCTTTGAAAACTGCATCTTCAAAGGCGTGGATTTTAAGTATTCCGATCTGCGGGGGCTTTGCCTTGACGGGCAGACCTTTATCGGTGTCAAGTTTGACAAGGCAGCGCTGAACGACGCTACCTTTAACGGCTCGACACTCAAAAATGTCTCTTTCCGACCAACGTATGCCCTGACCAATAAATATTACCGCACGATCAAGACCATTCGTTTTGAAGGAGCAATGATGGACAAACTGACCTATGCTGAACTCAAAGGCATGGGGGCAGATCTCTCAAAGGTCACGTTTATATAAGAAAAAGTATAAATTCCCGTATAAAACAAAAGCACCAACATTCGGTGCTTTTGTTTTATAAAATTAAAAATGTGGCTTATCATAGGTGATAAAGTTGAACAGATAGTCTTTAATAACGGCATTCCAGCCTTGATGGCACATGGCATAGCACTCTTTTTCGGGAACAAGCCCTTCATGTGTAAAGTGAAGAACGGTTTTGTCTCCTTTAGTGGTTATTTCAAAAATCATCTTTGTATTTGTCCATTCATGCTGATCTTCTTTTAGCCAATGCAGTGTACTGTCGGTAACAAGCCATACAACCTTCTTACCGGGAACAACTTCAATCAATTTCTGTTTTGAATAATGGGCGCCAGGATGGTTTATTATAAACTCATCGTTAAGACTTATGCTGTTCCCTTCCAGATCTTTACCTCCCCACCATTTGGCAACATCATTGGTAATACTCCTGAAAACACTTTGCGGAGATTTGGGAACTTCTATTGTTGCTGTAAAATTTTTATTGTCCATTTTCATTAGTTAACATCTATTTTTCTTTCCCAGAAACTATAAAGTTGTAAAAGAACTCTTTGACTGTCATATCACATATCTGCACTAATCTGTCTGATTCATTCTCAAGAACGACACCATCATAGGTAAATTTGAGCAAGGTATTATTACCATATGGCGTTAATTCAAAAATGAATTTTGTACCTGTCCAATCATAGTTGTCTGTTTTGCGTATGCCTTCAGTTGCAATCCATGTCAGTTTCTTATTTGGAACAAATTCAATCACTTTGTTTTTCGAATAATGCGAATCACCCGTCTTTAATACAAATTCACTGTTCAGTGCGATACCCTCACCTTCAAAATCTTCAGGCCACCATTTGGAAAGATCAACGAGATGAGCAAAAACATCTCCCGGAGATTTGGCAAGCTCAATTTCTACTGTATAATTAGTTGTCTTATAATTATTATTTGACATTTTTTTGTATGATTAGTTATCAATCGCTATAGATCATTAGAGATATTGAATTCAACGACGTCATATAGTGCTAGGACGAAAAACACCTTCACCTTTAGTGAAATAGGATAAAAGACTTGTCTTGATCCAATGAGTCCAGCCGGGCGCACAGTCTTTGTAACATTCCACGTCAGGTGTAAGACCCTCATGCTTGAATGTAAGTTCTGTTGCCCCTTGATTTTCTTTAAGATCAAAAATCAGTTTAGTGTTAGCCCACTCTTTTTTATCGGCATACCATGGCATATTGCAATCCGTAATTGACCAGACAATGCTTTTACCCGGGATCAATTCTGCTACCGTAAAGTTGAAGAATGAATCTCCACCCATAGTTATTGTAAACTTATCGTCTTTCTTTTCAGCACTACCTGTAAAACTTACGCCCCACCAGCCAGGTACATTGCTGATCATTTTGGTTGCCTTGTCTGCAGTAATTTTCGCAGAGAAACTACAACTAAAATCGTTCTTTTCCATTGTATTTATTTTTCAAACAAAGGTAGAACGAGCGCATTGTCAGGTATTGTACAAATCGGAAGTCAACTTGTAAAATTTCTGATACTGAGCTCATTCATGCTGCTTTGAAGCTCTGTTGGGGTGTATCCTGTGAACCTTTTAAATGCCCTGATGAAATGGGACTGATCGTGGTAATACTGGTAGATGTGTCCTTTTAAGTCTTGCAACCTGGCCCCAGTGGAATAAACCTGGTAAAACTCCTTAAACCGAACCACCTCAGAAAGATTTTTAGGTCCTGTGCCGAGATGTTCAACAAACTTTGTATGAAGCCACCGGGAACTATAGCCGGTTTCTTTTTCAAGTTTTGCGACTGTGACCAGACCTTTGGATTCCGATATGCGTTTAATGCAATAGTCATAGATCAGGTCAGATGCTGCATGTTCCAGCAGCCTGATCAGAAAATCCTGCAGGAGTTGCAATTTTGCCGTTACCGTATTTGCATCAGCAAGCCGCAATTGAAAGCTCTTTACATCATTGCCTACCAGATCTTCCAATTCAACAATCTGATTTTTAATATCTGCAAATGATAAACGAAAAAAACGATATGCGCCCAGTGCATTAAATTCGATAATTATGGTGCCGGTTTGTGCATCTTCCTGAGGATCAAGAATTACGGGCGAATCTATAATGCCTGTTAAGCTTAGTTTATTTTCGCCCTGGGTGAAGGTTTTATCGCCAATACGAGCTTCAATTCCATTGCGATAAGTAAGTGTTAATTTAAAATTTGCATTTGGTACAATCAGCTTTCTGTCCTCAACAGGAAGGCGCCCGCTGCTTTCAAACACACACATCTTGGCAATGTATGGGCTTAGCAAAGGATGAGGCGTAACCGTATTGAAGCGAAACGCTGTCATATGCTCTTCCTGTAATTATCAATTTTTCGTATCTAAAAATACAGCGAAATATGGATTTTCTCAATTTTTGACACAGAGTGTTATGCCAAACAAAATGGTTTTGTTTGCAAATGAATTAATTTTATCTTTGTAACTAAGATATTTAGAAAATAAGATAAATGGAGAACGATATAATTACGCGAATGAGAAAACTCAACCAGCAGTATGCCTATACTTCTATTCAAATGCATGAAACTATTGGGAGGGAAGCAGGACTTTCAGGAACTGACCATAAATATTTAGGCTTCCTGATACAAAAAGGGCAAATGACGGCAGGCGAGCTTTCAAATTTGACCGGGTTGACGACAGGCGCAGTTACGGGCTTAATAGACAGGTTTGAAAAGAAAAAACTAGTGAAACGGCAATTTGCTGAAGATGATAGACGGAAAGTTATCATTGTGCCAAACACTAAAATTATTATGGCGCTATTAGAGCCGCTTTATAAAGAGTATCGAAACAAAACAGAAAAGCTTCATGCTTCTTTCTCAAACGAGGAAATTAAAATCATTGAAAGTTACTTTTTAAAAGCGATTGAAATAATGAATGAAACAATTAATAAACTCAACAAAAAATAACAACAGCAAACAAAGACCCATATCAACTATGAACAACAAAAATTCGTTTGTATTTAATTTCAAGGAAATTGACAAAAAGAAAATTGCAGAGGCCGGTGGTAAAGGCGCGAACCTTGGGGAGCTTTGCAAGATTGAAGGAATTAATGTACCGGATGGCTTTTGTATTTCTACTGACGCCTTTAGAAAAATCATTGAGCAAGCTCCTACAATCAATGAATTATTGGACCATTTACAATCCTTAAAGGCAGAAGATCGGGATAAAGTCAGTAAAGTTAGTGCTGAAATCCGCAGGGCTATTGAAGGCATAAACATTCCTGAAGATATTAATGAAGAGATAAGTCTGTATCTATTAGAATTTGGCGAGAATGACGCATATGCTGTACGGTCGAGTGCGACAGCCGAAGATTTGCCCAATGTCTCATTTGCGGGACAACAGGATACTTATCTGAATATAATAGGAAAAGAATCAATACTAAAGCATATAAGGAAGTGCTGGGCTTCGCTATTTACAGATCGCGCAGTTATCTACCGTATACAAAATGGCTTTGATCATAGTACGATTCAGTTGGCTGTAGTTGTTCAGAAAATGGTATTCCCTCAAGCAGCAGGTATTTTGTTTACTGCTGACCCCATTACTTCTAATAGGAAAATATCATTGATAGATGCAAGCTTTGGACTTGGTGAAGCCCTAATCTCCGGCATGGTGAATGCCGATACTTATAAAGTGCTGAATGGTAAAATCATTGATAAGAGGATATCCACTAAAAAAATTGCGATTTATGGCGTAAATTATGGTGGCATAAAAGAACAGCAGCTTAAGCCTGAACTGCAGAACAAGCAAACGCTAACAGAGGAGCAGATTTTGCAGCTTGAGCAGATCGGAAGAAAAATAGAAGCACATTTTGGAAATCCGCAAGATATCGAGTGGTGTCTTGCCAATGACATATTTTATATTGTTCAGAGCAGACCCATTACTACATTATATCCTGTACCAGAAGCAAATGATGAAGAAAATCATGTTTATATATCTGTTGGCCATCAACAAATGATGACTGATCCTATGAAACCATTAGGATTATCGTTATGGCAATTGACGGCATCCCGCCCTATGTATAAAGCCGGTGGGCGATTGTTTGTTGACGTTGCTCAGAGCCTTGCATCTGCAGCAGGAAGAAAAACCATAATAAATGTAATGGGGCAACATGACCCGCTAATAAAAGACGCACTTATAGCCCTCACCGAGCGTGGAGATTTTATAAAATTAGCTCCTGGTAGCAAAGAAGATCCAAGTTCCATTAAAAGCAGCGTAGGTAAGTCATCAGCAGATATCCTTAACCAAATTGAAAACAATCCTACAATCGTCTCTGACCTCATTAAGCATAGCGAGGCTTTAGTAACACAATTAAAGGACAATATTCAAATAAAATCAGGACCGGATCTGTTTGATTTTATTTTGGAAGATCTGCGGAAGTTAAAGATGAGTTTTATTGATTCGCAAAACAGGAATGCGATTATGGCAGCTGTGGATGCTTCATATTGGATAAATGAAAAAATGAAAGAGTGGCTTGGTGAAAAAAATGCAGCAGATACACTTTCGCAATCTGTGCCGAACAATATTACGTCGGAAATGGGATTGGCATTATTAGATGTTGCAGATGTTATCCGTCCCTATCCTGAAGTAATCGCATATTTAGAACATGTAAAAAGCGATAATTTTTTAGATGAATTGGCTAAGCTTGATGGCGGGCGGGAAGCCCTAAATGCTATATATACTTACCTCGACAAGTACGGCATGCGTGGCGCCGGTGAAATTGATATTACGAGAACACGCTGGAGTGAAAAACCACTAACCTTAGTACCTATCATTCTCAGTAACCTTAAAAACCTCGAACCTAGCGCAGGCAGACGGAAATTTGAACAAGGGCGGCAGGAAGCGTTGAAAAAAGAAAAGGAATTATTAGAACGTCTAAGGCAATTGCCGGATAGTGAACAAAAAGTCCGGGAAACAAAACAAATGATAAGCCTACTGCGGAACTTTAGCGGCTATCGTGAATATCCTAAATATAGTATTATTAGCCACCTATCCGTTTACAAAAAAGCTTTATTGAAAGAAGCGGAACAGCTTCTGCAGGCAAACATTATTCATGAACAAGAAGATGTCTACTATCTAACCTTTGAAGAATTTAGTGAAGTAGTAAGTACTCATAAACTTGATTACCAGGTCATTAACAAGCGGAAAGATGAGCATAAAAGATATGAAAAATTAATACCGCCGCGTGTTATTACTTCTGATGGTGAAGTTATTACCGGTGTATACAAACATGAAAACCTCCCAGCTGATGCTATTGCCGGGCTGGCCGTTTCTTCCGGGGTGACAGAAGGCAGGGCACGCGTTATCTTAAATATGGAAGATGCAGAGATAGAGGACGGAGATATCTTAGTAACAACGTTTACCGATCCTGGGTGGACACCATTGTTCGTATCTATAAAAGGCCTGGTGACTGAAGTTGGTGGACTGATGACCCACGGAGCCGTTATAGCACGTGAATATGGATTACCTGCAGTTGTAGGTGTGGAGCATGCAACTAAACTGATAAAAGACGGGCAAACAATAAGGGTAAACGGCACTGATGGGTATGTTGAGATATTATAAGCAGAAATGCTTCTGTTATATACTACAATAGCCTTCTATCGGTTTAAGTGATTCATAAACACTTCGGGATAACGAGTGCCTGAGGCTATTCCCGCAGGCATAATAGTTTCAATGCTTTGTAGGTCTTCTGAAGTGAGCTGCACGCTTTCAGATGCAATATTTTCTTCGAGATGCTTTATATGCCTGGAGCCTGGAATAGTAATAATATCTTTGCCCCGGGCGAGGACCCATGCAATTGCTAATTGAGCCGGAGTACAACCTTTGTCGGTAGCAAGCGCCCGGATCTTTTCAACGAGATCGAGATTTTTTTGAAAATTCTCACCCTGAAAACGCGGCATATTGACGCGGTTATCTTTGAGATCTTCGGGTGTTTTGATATCACCACTTAATAGGCCACGGCTTAGCGGGGCATACGCAACAAGTCCTATACCAAGCTCACGAATTGTTGGGAGAACTTCAGCTTCGATGTCCCGACTCCATAGAGAGTATTCAATTTGCAAGGACGTGATGGAATGAACGGCAGCAGCTTTTCGAATAGTCGCTGCGGATGCTTCAGAAAGACCAATGTAACGAATGATACCATTTTTGACAAGCTCAGATAATGCACCGATAGTGTCTTCAATAGGGACATTGGGATCGACCCGTGCAGGTGTATAAAGATCAATGTAATCAGTTTTGAGGCGCTGGAGGCTGTAGAGTACCGCATTACGGATGTAGTCAGGATGTGTATTGACGGGCCCCACACTCATGGATTTATTAGGACCTGGGGCAAGTAACAGACCAGTCTTTACAGAAAGAAATGCTTTGTCACGTTTGCCTTTGATGGCCCGGGAGATCAGCTCTTCGTTGTGGCCTGTGCGATAGTAATCGGCGGTGTCTAAAAAGTTGTGCCCTAATTCGAGCGCCCTTTCTATGGTGGCAATGGATTCTTTATCATTTGATTGCCCATAAGCGCCGGACATACCCATACAGCCTAAACCTACTGCTGATACAAACGGACCATTTGTTCCTAGTTTTCTGTTCATCATTGTAATTTTTATAACTGGAACAAAGATCAGCAGAACAAAAGAAACTGAGCCGGACAAAACATATTAATCCCCTGACAACTCCTGAACGAACATCGTTATAGTTTTACCAGTAACCTTTTTAAATAAACGAGAGAAATATTCAGGATCATTGAATCCCAAATCATAAGCTAGCTCTTTGATGGAACTCTCTGTATAGTAGAGACGACGCTTTGCTTCCAATATCAGACGATTTGTTATAAACTCTTTGGGAGAAAGGCCGGAATAGTGCTTAACGATATTGTATAAGCTGTTGGTATTGAGAGCAAGTTTCTCAGCGATATCACTTACAGTTGTGTGATCAGTAAGG